>JRYK01005864.1_pt1 | contig 14007 bp, 11 predicted proteins | sample 235381 | NCBI WGS metagenome assembly JRYK01 (sample SAMN03074220, study PRJNA261476) | activated sludge metagenome | biome: Wastewater Treatment Plant; feature: Wastewater; material: Activated sludge; isolation source: activated biomass of a wastewaster treatment plant treating hydrocarbon... ... | reverse complement strand
TGACGGCCGACGACGTGATCTTCACTTTCGGCCAGTGGCTCAACAAGGACGTCGGCTCCTCGATGTATGCCCTGCTGTCCTACATCGGCGGCCCCCAGAACATCGAGAAGGTGGACGACCACCACATTCGCCTGCACCTGGAGACGGGCAACATTGGCGTGCCGGAGCATCTCTTCGAGTACCCGGCGCTTATCCTACACCGCTCCTTCGGCGGCGACATCGTGCAGCAGCCGATCGGCACGGGGGCGTTCCTCCTGCAGGAGTATGCCGAGGGGGAGCGCGCCGTGCTGCGCCGCCGCCCCGACTACTGGCGCAACGGGGCCGACGGCCAGGCGCTGCCCTACCTGGACGAAATCCTCTACGTGAACCTGGAGAAGGACGCCTCGGTGGCCGCTCTCCAGTCGGGCCAGATCGACTCCTTCTATGACCCGCGGCCGTCGGACTGGCAGGCGCTGAAGGACGTGCCCGGTCTGGCCGTCCGTTCGGTCAGCACGGCCCAGGCGCTCATCCTGCGCATGCGCGTCGACCAGGAGCCGTGGGACGACAACCGCGTCCGCTCGGCGCTGAAGATGTCGCAGGATCGGGCCAAAATCCTGCAATTGGCCTACTTCGGCGAGGGCGAGCTGTCCATCGACGCCCACGTCGCGCCCATCCACCCGGAGTACTGCCCGCAGGACGTGCCGGCCTATGATCCCGACGGCGCGCGCGCCCTGATGGAGGAGTATGCCGCCGAGAAGGGTGTCACCCTGCCGCTGAAGGTCGTCCTCTCGACCAAGAACGACCAGAACGAGCCGGAGATCGCCCAGGCGTTGCAGGAGCTGGCCCTGCCGGCCGGCTTCGAGATCGAGCTGGACATTACCGAGCCGGGCGGCTACTGGGACCGCTGGACGGAAGTGCCGCTGGGCATCACGGCCTGGACGCATCGCCCGCTGGGCACGATGGTGCTGTCGCAGGGCTACATCGGCGCGGCCATCGGCGAGTGGAACGAGACGCGCTGGTCGGACCCCGAGTTCGAAGAGCTGCTGCGCCAGGCCGAGGGGACGCTGGACGTGGAAGCGCGGCGCGAACTCATGTGCCAGATTCAGGCCATCATGCAGGAGCGCGGGCCGATCGGCAACAGCTTCTGGAAGAACGTCTGGAACATCACCCACGAGCGCTTCGAGGGCATCGAGGCCAACCCGACGGCGGCCGACTTCTTCTACGAGGTCTACGACAGCTCGCTGTAAAGAGAGTTGTCAGTTGACAGTTGACAGTTGACAGTAAGCAGTAAGCAGTTGTCAGTTAGCCGCCTTCTACGACCTGAAATAATCGACTGTCAACTGCTTACTGCCTACGGATCACTGCTTACTGCTCCCTGCCCATGGCCCGCTTCCTTCTTCGCAGCCTCTTCTCCACGGTCGCCACGCTACTGCTGGTGTCCCTCCTGCTATGGGCCTTGTTAGAGGTGGCCTCCACCGACGTGACGGTCAAGCTGCTGGGCGTGTTCGCCACCACCGAGCAGCGCGCCTCCTTCCGCGCCCAATTGGGCCTGGACGCGCCCACCTGGCAGCGCTATCTGGACTGGCTGCTGGGCAGCGAGGGGCGGGCCGAAGCCCGGGTTGGCCGGCCGCTGATCACCCTCGACGACCCGGTGAGCGGCGAGCCGGTGTGGTGGGCCGACGTGGACGGCACGCCGACGCAGTGGCAATTGGAGGGCGGCGAACTGGTCGCCTACCGGCGGCAGAGCGACGGCGCGGTGCTGCGCGTGCCCCTGGCCGGCGACGCCGGTTGGCAGCGCGACGCGGCCGGCGTAGAGACGTTCTGGGGCGTGGATCGACGCGGCAATGCCGTCCAGTGGGTGCGCGGGCAGGGGGAGACGGTCTGGGTGCTCTCCAAGGCCGGCTTGCGGCGGGAAGGCGACGGGCCGCGGCAGTACATCCCGTTGCGGCGCGGGCTGTTGCGCGGCGATCCCGGCCTGTCGTTGCAGACCGGCCGCCCCGTTTCGGTGACGCTCTTCCCGCGCTTGCGCAATTCGCTCGTGCTGGCCGGGGTGGCCTTCGTCGTCATCATGCCCCTGGCCCTGGCGCTGGGCATCCTGGCGGGCGTCAACGAGGGCCAGGCCATCGACCGCACGATCTCCATCGTCGGCCTGTCGCTGACGGCCACGCCGGAGTTCGTGACCGGTATCTTCCTGATCCTGGTCTTTGGCATCTGGCTGAAAGTCGTGCCCGCGGTGGCCATCTTCACCAGCGCCGACGCCATCTTTCGCCAGCCGAGTCTGCTCGTGCTGCCCGTGCTGACGCTGACGGCGGCCGAGGTCGGCTACGTGGCGCGTATGACCCGGGCCAGCATGGTCGAGGTCATGGACAGCGCCTATATCCGCACGGCCATCCTGAAGGGCGTGCCCCGCGGCCGGGTCATCTTCCGTCACGCGGTGCGCAACGCGCTGCTGGCGCCGATCACCATTATCATGCTGCACGTCAACTGGCTGGTGGGCGGGCTGGTGGTGGTGGAGGTGCTCTTCGGCTACCCCGGCCTGGGCCAGTACATCTACGACGCGGCCATCTTCGGCGATTTCAACGCCATCGAGGCGGCGGCCATGATCCTGGTCGTCATCGCCGTGGGCACGCGGCTGATCGGCGACTTCGCCTATATGCTGTTGAACCCGCGCATCCGCTATGCCTGAGCTTGGCCCGAATCGCCCCATGAGCGCCACCCAGCCCAACCCCAACCCGTCACCGCTGCCGGCGCCGCCGCTCGCCGCCCCGCGGCCCGGCCGGCTGCGGTCGGCCCTGGGCCTTCTGTTCGCCTCACGCGTGGCCACGGTGGGCTTCGGCCTGGTGTCGTTCTGGGTCGTCGTCGGCCTGGTGTCCCTACTGTGGACGCCGTTCCCGCCCAACGCCTCCCAATTCGCGCAGAACTTGCCACCCAACGCCACCAACTGGCTGGGCACAGACCACCTGGGCCGTGACATCCTGTCGCGGCTGATGGTCGGCACGCAGGTGATCCTGCTGAAGACGCGCCTGCCCGTGGGTGAGCGTACCTTCTCCCTGCCCATCGGCGTGGCCCTCTGGGGCGTGCTCGGCTCGCTGGCCCTGGGCACGCTGCTGGGCCAGATCGCCGGCTACCGCCGCGGCCGTTGGGATCAGGGCATCATGCAGCTGCTGGATGCCTTCGTGGCCTTTCCCAGCATCGTGCTATACCTGGTGGTCATCGCCGCGCTGGGGCGCGGCGATCTGCTGGTCATCTTCGCCATCGCCATCACCGGCGCGCCGGGCGTGGCCCGGCTGGCGCGCGGCCTGACGCTGGACATCAGCACCCGCGATTACGTGCGCGCCGCCGAAACGCGCGGCGAGAGCCAGTGGTACATCATGTTCCGCGAGATTCTGCCCAACGCCCGCGGCCCCCTGCTGGTCGACGCCATGCTGCGCGTCGGCTACGCCATCTTCGCCATCGGCACGCTGGGCTTTCTGGGGCTGGGGCTGCCCCCGCCCGACCCCGATTGGGGGTCGATGGTCAACGAAGCGCGCCGCTTCATGTATTCATCGGCCTGGGGCGTCGTCTGGCCGTCGCTGGCCATCTCGTCCCTGGTCGTGGGCCTTAGTCTGATGGCCGATGGCCTGCGCGAGGAGTTGAACCGCTATCAGCGCTAAGCGTGGAGAACCGCAGTTGTTGCCGCCCGCGGCCGCCCACAGCGACGCGCCCGTGTTGCAGATCGACGACCTGGCGGTGACCTACAAGACCCGCGGCGGCGAGGTGGAGGCCGTGCGCGACGTGTCGCTGACCATCGCCCGCGGCGAAACGTTCGGTTTGGTCGGCGAATCGGGCTGCGGCAAGAGCACGACGGCCTGGGCGGTGGTCAACTTCCTGGGGCCGAACGGCGTTGTGCGGCGCGGCAGCATCAAGTTCCAGGGGCAGGAGTTGCTCGGCCGCTCGGCCGAAGCGTTGCGGCGGCTGCGCGGCGACCAGATCGCCATGGTCTACCAGGACCCCATGCAGTCGCTCAACCCCTCCATGCGCCTGGGTGACCAAATGAAAGAGGTGCTGACGGCCCACAACCGCCTGAGCGACGCCGAGGCGCAGCGCCGCTGCCTGGCCATGCTGGAGCGCGTCTACATGCCCGACCCGGTGGCGGTGCTGGAGCGCTACCCGCACCAGGTCTCGGGCGGCCAACAGCAGCGCGTCGTCATCGCCATGGCCCTGCTCAACAACCCGGCCCTGCTGATCATGGATGAGCCGACGACGGCCCTGGACGTGACCATCGAGGCGGCGGTGCTCGACCTCATCGCCGAATTGCGCCGCGATTTCGATACGGCCATCCTGTTCATCAGCCACAACCTGGGCGTCATCGCCCGCACGTGCAGCCGCATCGGCGTGATGTATGCCGGCGAGATGGTGGAGCTGGCCACGGCCGGGGAGCTATTCGCCAACCCGCAGCACCCCTACACCCAGGGCCTGCTGCGCGCGCTGCCCCGGCTGGACGCGGGCAAGGGCGACACCGTCCTCCAGCCCATCCCCGGCCGTGTTCCGCCGCCCGGCCCGCGACCGGACGGCTGCCTCTTCCGCCCGCGCTGCGCCTATGCCCAGGAGCGCTGCCGGTTGGAGCGGCCGGCGCTGCGCCCCCTGCCCGGCGGCTCATGGGCGCGCTGTCACTTTGCCGAGGAAATCGACCCACTCGCGTGGCGCCCCGACGCGGAGGGGCTGCCGGCGCTGCCTCCAGCCGGCCCGGCTGACGCCCCGCCCATCCTCGACGTGCGCGGCCTGCGCAAGCACTACCCGGTGCAGGGCAACACCCTGCGCGACGTGCTGGGCCTGCGCCGGCCGCAGCTCGTGCGCGCCCTGGAGGACGCCACGTTCGCCGTGCGCCAGGGGCAGACGCTGGGCGTCGTCGGCGAGTCGGGTTCGGGCAAGAGCACGCTGGCCAAGACGCTCATCGGCCTGGAGGGCAGCAGCGGCGGCGAGGCGACCTTCCTGGGCTTCGACGTCAGCGGCGATCTCTCCGGCCGCGACAGCGCCCTGATCCGCGCATTGCAGATGGTCTTCCAGAACCCCGACGCGACGATGAACCCGTCCTACACCGTTGGGCAACAGATCGCCCGGCCGATGGAGCGCTTTGGCGCCGTGCCTCGGCCGCAGATCCGCGCCGAAGTCATCCGCCTGCTGGAAGCGGTGCGGCTGGACGAGAACTACCTCGACCGGCTGCCGCGCCAACTGAGCGGCGGCGAGAAGCAGCGGGTGGGCATCGCCCGCGCCCTGGCCAGTCGCCCCGACCTCGTCTTGTGCGACGAGCCGGTGAGCGCCCTGGACGTGTCGGTGCAGGCGGCGCTGCTCAATCTGCTCCAAGACGTGCAACGGGCCTACGGCACGACGCTGCTCTTCATCGCCCACGATCTGAGCGTCGTGCGCCACATCTCCGACCAGGTGGCGGTGATGTATCTGGGCCAGATCGTCGAAATCGGCCCCACGGCGGCCATCTACGCCCCGCCGTATCATCCCTATACCGAGGCGTTGTTGTCGGCCGTGCCCGTGCCCGACCCGGCGGCGCAGCCAGCGCGAATCCGCCTGAGCGGAACCATTCCCAGCGCCATTGACCCGCCCAGCGGCTGCCGCTTCCACACGCGCTGCCCGCGGCGCGGCCTGCTGCCCGACGGCGGCCGCATCTGTGAGACCGACACGCCGCCCTGGCGCGACGCCGGCGACGGACACCACATCCTCTGCCACATCCCGCTGGAGACGCTGCGCGCCCTCGGCCCAGTCGTGGCCGCGCCGGACTAGCGGCCGCCGCGCCCCAGACCTGCCCTCATGGAGGTGACTTCATGCTCGTTCGTGACTGTATGACCCGCCACCCGGTCATGGCCCCGCCGACCATGTTGGCCGCCGAGGCCCAGCACATCATGCACGAGAATCAAATCCGCCACCTGCCGGTCGTCGGCGACGGCAAGCGGTTGCTGGGCCTTGTCGATCAGATGAGTTTCGCCATCGATCCCGGCGCGCTGGCCAGCCTTGACGTCTGGGAGATCGCCCGCCATCTGTCGCGGCTGTCGGTCAGCGACGTCATGACTCCGGCCGAGCGCATCAAGACCATCGCCCCCGACGTGACCGTCGAGCGCGCCGCCCGGCAGCTGACCGAGCACAAGCTCAGTTGCCTGCCGGTGGTCGAGGCCGGCGACGTGGTCGTGGGCATCGTGACCGAGGTCGATCTGCTACAAGCCTTCCAGTTGATGCTCGGCCTGCCGGCCGACGGGGTGCGCGTGACCATGCGCATGCCCGACCGGCCGGGCGAGTTCGCCAAGCTGTCGGCCGTGCTCGGCCGCCAGGCCTGGGGCGTCATGGGCATCGGCACCTTCCCTACGCCGCGCCGCGAGGGGTATTACGACGCGGTCATCAAAGTGCGTGGCGTGAGTGTGGATGAGGCGCGTGCCGTGCTGAGCCGGGTGCCCGAGCAGGAAGTGGTCGATATTCGCGAAGTAACCTAGCCTGGGCAGCGCTTGTCCTCTAGCGACTCTCCTGGGCGACCTCGTGGTAGCGGAAGCAACTCACCAGGTGGTCGTTGACCATGCCCACGGCCTGCATCATGGCGTAGACGATGGTCGGGCCGACAAAGCTAAAGCCACGCCGCCGCAGATCGGCGCTGAGGGCGCGCGATTCCTCCGACTCGGCCGGCAACTGGCTCAGACGCTCCCAGGCGTTGACGATCGGCCGCCCGCCGACGAAACCCCACAAGTAGCGGTCGAAGCTGCCAAACTCGGCCTGCACCTCCAGAAAGCGCTGCGCGTTGCCGATGGCGGAACGGATCTTCTGGCGGTTGCGGATAATGCCGGGGTCGGCCAGCAGCGCGGCCACCTTGTCCTCGCCGTAGGCGGCGACGCGGGCCGGGTCGAAGTGGTCGAAGGCGCGGCGGTAGTTGTCGCGCTTGCGCAGGATGGTGATCCAGCTCAGGCCGGCCTGCGCCCCATCGAGGACGATGGCCTCCAACAGGGCGCGGTCGTCGTGGACGGGTACACCCCACTCGCGGTCGTGGTAAGCGACGTAGAGCGGGTCATCGCCGGGCCAGGGGCAGCGGATGCGGTTGGCAGGTGTCGTGGCCTTCATGTGTTCTTTCGGGAGCGGGGGGTGTCCGGGTCCGCGCCGTGGGCCAGCAGGAGATCGATCATCGCCTGATTGCCGTTCTGGCGCGCCCCGTCCAGCGGCCGGAAGTCGTCGGCCTGCACGGCGTTGGGGTCGGCCCCGGCGGCCAGCAGTCGCCGGGCAATGCCCAGGTGGTTGCCGGCGACGGCGGCGTGCAGCGGCTGGATGCGCTGCGCGTTGCGCGAGACGGCGGCCGCGTCGGCCCCCTTGTCCAGCAGCCAGCCGGCGACCGCCTCGTGGCCGAAGAAGCAGGCCAACTGCAGCGGCGTGAAGCCATCGCGGCTGTACTCGTTGAGGGCCTCGTCGCCCCAGTCTTGGTATGCGGCTTCCACGTCCGCGGCCCGGCCGAGGGCCGCCGCGTCCCAAATCTCCAGTTCGGCCGTCTCCGCCAGCCGGGCGGCGATGTCGTTGTGGCCGTGGTAGACGGCCAGGCGGACGGCGGGCACACCCGCGGCGTCGCTGGCGGCGACGAGGCCCGGCTGCTCGGCCAGCAGAGGCGTCACCGCGTTCATGTCGCCGGCGCGCACAGCGGCCAGGAAGTCTCTGGCCCGGCCCATGGCCGCAGACAACTCCCCGGCCCGCGCCGCCAGTTGCCCGGCCAACGCCTCGCGCCCGGCCAGGCCCACGGCCGGCGCGCCGATGATCGCCGCTTCGGCCTCGGCCAGGGCGGCGTAGACCTGACGGATAAGACGGCGGGCCTCGTCGGCCGGGCGGCCGATCTGGTCCAGAGTTTGCTCCACCTGGGCGGTGTGCTGCCGCAGGTGGGCGTCGAAGCGGTGCAGGCGGTACTCCAGCGTGTACGGCTCGCCCTCCCACCACAGCGACGGGCCGTCGACTTCTTCGTCGCTGATGCCGGCGAACTCATCGAGCGCGCGGTCGTGCACCATGGCATGGAAGGCGGCCACCTGCTCCCGCGTGCCCGTCTCCATGAGCGGCCGGAACGTCTCGTCCAGGTCGCCCAGCAGGCGGTTGGCTTCGCCATCGGGCAACCGGGGGGATAGGTCGCCGGGCTGGCGCTGGCGGCGCAGGCCGTAGTGCACCAGGGCGAAGAAGTTGCGTTCGGCGGCCACCATGTGGCTGTAGACGTAGCGCAGGGGCCACTCGCCCGGCGCGGGCACGGCGTCGTACTCGGCGGCGCTGACGCCCAGCAGCACCGCTTCCAGGTCGCGGTAGGCGGCGTGGTATTGGCCGAGGGCGTGTTGGGCGCGGGTGAGGGGTGGGCCGGCGCGACGGCGCTCGGCGGCCAGAGCCACGGCCAGCGTCCGCAACTCGTGCATCGACCCCAGCAGGGCGAAGCGCGCGCCCTCTTCGTGGGCGCCCCAGCGGAAGGGCTGGCTCAGATCGGCGTTGGAAAGCGGCTGCGCGACGGCAGCCAACTGCCTGACGGCGTCGGCGAGAGAGAACATCGGCTACTCCTGTCGCGGGCCGTGACCGGCCCCGGTGATGGGCATCGCGCCCAGGGCGTCGCCCCGGGCGCAGACAGAATAGCACGGCTGTTTCAGGGGGTCAATGGGCCGAGCGGGGCACTAGACGGGATCGGCCAGAGGCGACGCGGTCAGGAACTCGGCGATGTCGTCCTCGGCCTCGCTGCGCACGAAGTCCCAGAAGGCGGCCTGGGCCGTGCTGGGTGGCCGCGCCGCGTGGCGGCTGATGTAGATGTCGCGCTCTAGCGTCAGCCCGCGCACGTCGACCACAGCCACGCCCTCGTGGATGAGCTTGGTAACGACGATGCTGGACACGAAGCCCACGCCCAGCCCCTCCTGCACGGCCAGGGCGACGGCTTCCGGGTTGCCCAGCACCAGCAGCGTCTCCAGTTCGTCGAGGCCGATGCCGTGGTCGCTCAGCCCGGCGCTGCCGGCGGCCATCGTCCCCGACGCCGCCTCGCGCATGATGAACAGGCCCTCGCGCAGCTCTTCCGGCTCGATCTGGCCGCGAACGGCCCAGGGGTGGTCGATGGGGGCGATGAGAACGACGGGATCGGTCATGTAGTGCCACAGCTCCACTTCGCGACAGGTCAGGTAGGGGGCGCTGGCCATGCTAAAGTGAATCTCGTCGTTGCACAACATCTCCAGGGCCTGTTCCTGGGGAGCCACGTGGCACGATACCTTGACCTGCGGGTGCAGGCGGTGGAAGCGGGCCAGCAGGTGGGGCAGGATGTACTTGCCCGGCGTGGTGCTGCACCCCACGTGCAGGTGGCCGTAGACTTCGCCGTCGAGGCAGCGCATGGTCTCCTCGATGTTGGCCGAGCGCTTGACAAGGTCGCGGGCCAGGGGCAGCAGCGCCCGCCCGGCATCCGACAGCGACACCTGGCGGCCGCCGCGGATGAACAACTCCTTTTCGAAGTGGCGTTCCAGCGATTGGATGTGCTGGCTGACGCTGGGCTGACTCATGTGCAGCCGGCGCGCCGCTTCGCTGAAGCTGAGCGTCTCGGCCGCCAGCAGAAAGACATTGAGCTGGTGCGTGTCGAGCATGACGACTCCCTCTGTGAAGATTATAGCAAAGTTCGGGTTGGGCGGCGAAAGCTCTCACGCCAAAGCGCAAAGGGGCGAAGGCGCAAAGAAGAAGAAAGAGGAGCCATCTCTTCTTTGCGCCTTTGCTTCTGCGCGCCTTGGCGTGAGGGATTTCTGGCTCTGCAGCGACCCTAGGTGCGGGAGATGCCGTTGGGCAAAAAAAGACCCCGGAGGCTGCTGGACCTCCGGGGTCGGGTTTGGGCGAGAATCGGGGGGATGGAGGAGGACACGAAACACTGGAGAGGAAACGAACATTCCTCCGATCCGTCGCCCAAGGGGGGAAGCGGCTAAGGGTTGGGCATCTGCCGCGGCAGGCCCAGGTCGAGGGCCGGCGGTGTGGCCAACTCGTCGATGTGGCCCTGCAGGCGCTGGCCCAGGGCGATGAGCATGCCGCCGGTGGCCACGAGGGTGCTGCGATAGACGCCCCGCAGGCGGCGCGAGACGCCCCGCAGGCGGCGCGGCCGGGCGGGCCAGAGTTGGTAGTTCTCGGCCGCGGCGCGGGCCAGCGCGCGGCTCTCGTTCAGGCGCAGTTCGCCGTCATACCAATTGGCGTTCATGTCAGCCTCCTATCGCCCGATGGGGCGAGGCAAGTTCTCTGGCCTCCGTTCGCGCCAGGAACGAGGCCAGCGCCGCGAGGGTGTCGTCGACGCGGTTGCCGTTCAGGTGATAGCACTTGGCGCCATTACAGCGGCGCTCGTGCAAGAAGCCGGCGGCCGTCAATTGCTGTAGGTGGCGCGAGGCCGCCGACTGGCTCAGGTCGAGCAGTTGGATGATGTCGGCCGAGCGCGCCTCCGCCTGATCGACCACCAACTTGAGGATGTTCAGTCGCGTGTCGTCGGCCAGGGCGTTGAGCCGCACCAGCAGCTCGGCGCGGGTCAATTCGGGAGCCATCTCGTTGGCGTCCTGGGGCTGGCGGGCGCCGAAGAGAATCCATGTCCGGTCGACGCCACGGAACTTGGCCGTATAGGGGCCGACGTGGGCCGAGGGCACGAAGATAAGGCGTTCGGCGTCGTCCAACTCGTCGCACCACTTGTCGTCCTTGCGCAACGGCCGGCCGACGATGTATTCGGCCGCCGCGGGGCGATCCATGGCGCTCAGGTCGACGCCGTCGAAGGCGCGCACGGCCTTTTGCAGCATGGGCCGCACTCGCTCCCACTCCACGGCCAGGTACTTGTACCACATGGAGCGCATGTGGCCGATGACAAGCTCCTGGAGGGCGGGCGGGTCGATCAGGTAGGTATAGGCGTGGCGCTCGACCTCCGGGATCATGTGGTCGCCGAAGCCGCGGCGCAGAAACGACATGAATGTGTTCAGGTCGGTCAGGATCTCGTCGAAGCTCAGCCGCTCGGCCTCCGGCGTCCAGCGCACGTAGGCTGAAAGCACCTTGTCGCGCAGGTGTAGCGGCGGGACCGACGCCAGATGCTCCAGGTAGGCCGGGAAGCTGGGATAGGCGGCGCGCGGCAAGGTGGCGTAATACAGGCCGTTCATGACCAGCAGGTTGCGGTCGCGCTCCTCCGGTGTCATGGCCGTGTAGGTGCGATACACCCACTCGTCCAGGCCGGACAGGTCATCGGTGCGCGACAGCAGCGCCAGCGAGTGCTGCACATTCTGGGCCGGCTCCAGGGCCACAGTCACGGCGGGCGTCGCTACGGGCAAAACGAGATCGCTGCTGGCAATGGGCATCGTATCCATCCTTGTACACATGCCGGTGTAACCGGTTATGCGCGTATTCGGGTAATGCGAGTAGTATAGGCGCAATCAGGCCGCTTGTCAAGAGGCAAATTGCGATTTATGCGGTTTTCCGCATAAGTTGGTGGGAGCTATAGAAGACCCAGTTCGCGTGCCCGCAACGCCGCCTGCGTCCGGTCGCGCGCGCCAAGCTTGCCGAGGATGTTGGTGACGTGGTTCTTGACCGTGCCTTCGGCAATGAAGAGGGCGGCCGAGATTTGCTTGTTGCTGTCGCCCGTGGCCAGCAGGCGCAGGATTTCCAGCTCGCGCTCCGATAGCGGCTCGGCCAGCGCCGGCGGTGGGGCGGGCAAGGCGCGTTCCAGGCGGTTGAACTCGGCCAGGACTTTGGCGGCAATGGAGGGCTGTAGGAAGCTCTCGCCGCGGGCGGCGGCGCGAATGGCTTCCACCAGCTTCTCGGAGGAGACATCCTTAAGCAGGTAGCCAACGGCCCCGGCGCGCAGACCGTCGAAGACCAGTTCGTCGTCGTCGAAGGTCGTGACGACGATCACGCGGCAGGCGGCGTGGGCGGCCAACAGGCGGCGGGTGGCGGCGACGCCGTCGAGAACGGGCATGCGCAGGTCCATGAGCACCACGTCGGGCCGCAGGGCATCGGCCGCGGCCAGGGCCTCCAGGCCGTTGCCGGCCTCGCCAACGACCTGCAAATCCTCGTGTAGCGAGAGCAGCGTGCGCAACCCCTCCCGGAAGAGGGCTTGATCATCGACTAGCAGCAGGCGGATCATGCGGCCACGCTCCCGGCCGCGCTGGGTGTGGCCGCGCTAGGCAGACTCACGCTCAGGCGATAGCCGCCGGCCACGTCTTCGGCCAGCAGGTGGCCGCCCAACTGCCGCGCCCGCTCCTCCAGCCCCAGCAGGCCGAAGCCGGCCGCCGCGCCGTCGGCCTTGTGGCCGCGGTCGCCGTAGCGGCCGACACCGTTGTCGGCCACGACCAGCGTCACGGCCGCCGGGTCGTTATAGTCCAGCCGCAGATCGACGCGCGAGGCGCGGGCGTGCTTGCGCACGTTGGTCAACCCTTCCTGAGCCACGCGGTAGAGGGTCAGTTCGGCCCGCGGGTCCAGCGGCCGGGGCGGGCCAGCGACGTCGATCTCGGTGACGATGCCCGCGGCGCGCGTTTCCTCGACCAGCGCGTTCAACGCCTCGAGGAGGGGTTGGTTACCCATGGGCGATTCGCGTAGTGAGCCGACTGACTGGCGCACGGCGGCCAAGCCCTCCTGGGTAAGGCGGGCGGCGTGGTCGAGCGCCTCCTGCGCCCGCGCCGGGTCGCGGCTCATGACCGCCTGGGCGGCCTTGATCTGCACGTTGGCCACGGTCAGGTAGTGGCCGAGGTTGTCGTGGATCTCGCGCGCCAGACGATTGCGCTCCTGCGTCGTGGCCAGCTCCTCGGCCTGCACGGCGTAGGCCGCCAGGCGCGTGTTGGCGTCGGCCAACTGCACGGCCAACTCTTCGGCTTGACCCTGGGCGATCTCGGCCCGTTGGGCCAACGTGACGAAGACGATGACGAAGACGATGGCCGGGCTGAAGGTGAGGCCGGCAAACAGCGCCACCTGCCACTGGCCCGAGGCCACGTACAGGGGAGCAATCATGCCAACGAAGACGACGAGGTAGATCAGCCAGCGCGGCCCGGGCCGCAGTTCGACAGCCGCCATGGCGACCAGAGGCATGGAGATGAGCCAGATGCCGTTCGAGCCGGCCAGGAGGAACTCAATCGCCAGCGCCAGGACCACCAGAAGGGTGAAGTAGACGGCCGTGGCCGGCCGGCCGAGGCGCGACCGCATCCAGGCCAGACCCCAGACCAACAGGGCCAGGTAGGCCACGCCCAGAGCCACGGCGAGCAGATACGCCGCCAGGGTGAAGTCGGGGGCCTCGGAGGCGTTACGCTGCACCAGGTAGCCGACCAACGTGACCAGGTAGGCCACGGCGACGACCACAACGCTGGCCATGTGGCCGGAATCGATGCCGGCGAAGCGGCGGGCGCGGGCGAACATGGAGCGATTATAGCGCCGAGGGCGGCGCGGTCATAGGATAGGGTTGCCGGCCGACATTGGGGTACAATCAGCATACCTGCCCACGTGCGGCCCCACGCATCCGCGGCCGACAAAGGGACGCTCGCAGCGCGACCGGCCCTGGCTCGTCGTGGGCCCACAGGAGACACGACCATGACCCAAGCGGTACTCGAAGCGACCCACTTGACGCGCACCTTTGGCGACTTCGTCGCCGTCGATGACGTTTCCTTCACGTTGCAGCCGGGCGAGATTGTCGGCTTTCTAGGCCCCAACGGCGCCGGCAAGACGACGACGATCAAGATGCTGACCGGCCTGCTGCGCCCCACCGCCGGCCGGGCGACGGTGGCCGGCTTCGACGTGGCGGCGCAGCCGCTGGAGGTCAAGCGCCGGATCGGGGTGGTGCCGGAGACGCTCGGGCTCTACGACCGCCTGACCGGCCACGAGTACCTCGAGCTCGTCGGGCGCCTGCACGGGCTCGACGCCGCGACCGTGCAGGACCGGCGGGCGCGGCTGCTCGACCGGCTGGATCTGGCCGAGAAGGCGGGCACGCTCACCGTGGATTACTCCGGTGGCATGAAGAAGAAGCTCGCCCTGGCGGGCGCCCTCTTGCCCAACCCGCAGGTGCTGTTCCTCGACGAGCCG
>JRYK01003281.1_pt1 | contig 14029 bp, 8 predicted proteins | sample 235381 | NCBI WGS metagenome assembly JRYK01 (sample SAMN03074220, study PRJNA261476) | activated sludge metagenome | biome: Wastewater Treatment Plant; feature: Wastewater; material: Activated sludge; isolation source: activated biomass of a wastewaster treatment plant treating hydrocarbon... ... | reverse complement strand
GCACGCGCCGCCGGCCGCGCTCGGAGGCGAGCTCGACGACGGCGTCGGCCGCGACCAGCGCCGACGGATAGTCGGCCGCGGGGTCGGCGAGCGCGACCACGCCGCCGATCGTGCCCATGTTCCGCACCGGCGGGTTCGCCACCTTGCCGGCGGCCTCGCGCAGGACGGCGAGGGGGCCCGCGAGCCGCGCCTCCGCCTCGAGCTCGCGATGGCGCGTCATCGCGCCGATGCGCAGCCCCCCGTCGGGCGTCGCGCTGATGCCGCGCAGCTCGGCGACCTCGGCCAGGCTGACGAGCTCGACGGGGTCCACCAGATCGAGGTTCATCATCGCCACGAGGCTCGCGCCGCCCGCAATGCAGCGCACGTCGTCCCCGCGCGCGAGGAGGCGCGCGGCCTCCTCGGGCGTCTGCGGGAAGTGCAGCTGCTTCAGCGCGCTCACGCCGCCTCCGGTGCTCAGCCCCTCCCCGCGGCGCTCACTTCTTCTTCCACGGCAGCCGCTCGCCCCACTTCTGCATGGTGCGCGCGACGATCTCCGGATCGTCCACCAGCCGCGGCGGCTTCTCGCCCCAGAAGGCGTACTCCTCGTCGGGCATCGTGGCGTCGATGCCCATGCCGGTCTGCCAGCCCTTCTCGCGCAGCGAGACCGCCGGGTCGAGCCACTGCCCCGCGCGGCGCGGCAGGATGTACACGTCGCGGTCGGCGCGCACGCGCGTCGAGAGCGCCCAGTGCACCGAGTCGTAGTCCCAGATGTCCACGTCCTTGTCCACCACGATGACGTGCTTGTAGCGCGCGTAGGTGGAGCCCCAGACCGCGTCCATCACCTGCTGCGGGTGGCCGGGGAAGAGCTTGTCGATCTTTACGATCGCCTCGTAGGTGACGTCGCAGCGCAGGTCGATGACGCCGGGCACCAGGTCCTTGATCGTCTTGTAGGCGACCGCCTGCGAGGACTTGCCGACCACGAACGCGCTCTCCGAGGGGTGCCACTGCTCGCGTGCGCCGAGGTAGATCGGCTGGCGGCGATGGGTCACGCGCTGCACCTCGAACACCGGGTTGCTGCGCGCTTCCCCGTAGTGCCCGGTGTACTCCCCGAACCCGCCCTCGATCGCGCGCACGCCGGGGCGGATGATCCCCTCGAACACGAACTCCGAGGTGGCCGGGACCAGGATGTCGTTCGTCTGGCACTTCACCATGTCGAGCGGCTCGCCGCGCAGCCCGCCGGCGATCTGGAACTCGTCGACGTTCGGCGGCGTACGGGTCGAGGCGACGATCTCGACCGAGGGGTCGTAGCCGGTCACCACCGCCATCGGCATGGTCTTGCCGAGGCGCTCGTACTTCATGTAGTGCTGGCGGCCGTGGGTGTACTCGGGTGCGCCCCAGCCGAGCGTGTTCTTCGACAGCGTCCCCATGCGGTAGATGCCGGCGTTCAGGATGCCGTTCTCCGGGTCCTTGGTGATCGACACCGAGAGCGTGCCGGGGAACTCGCCGCCGTCGTACTGGTGCCAGACGGTGTTGCAGATCTTGTGCAGGTCGATGGCGTCGCCCTCGATCACCACCTCCTGGCAGGGGGCGTCGCGCACGACGCGCGGCGGGACCAGGCGCTCGGTGCGGCGGCACCACTCCGCGTTGAAGTCGCTCCACTTCTCGATGCCGAGCGCGGCGAGGAAGCGCGGCCCGGTGCCGAGCAGGTTGGTGAGCATCGGGACCTCCGCGCCCTTGATGCGCTCGAAGAGGAGCGCCGGCGCGAGCGACTGCAGGCCGATGCGCGTGAGCCCGTTGATCTCCCAGCTCGGATCGACCTCGTCCTTGATGCGCACGAGCTCGCCGATCTTCTCCAGGTGCGCGATGAACTCGCGCATGTCGTACCAGTTTGCCTTGCCCATGTCCTGCGCCTCCATCAATCTCGGTGTCGTTTGATCTGGCTAGAGAATGTGTCCCCACTTGCCGATCACGCGCTCCCGCAACTCCGGGGCGTAATCGACCACTTTCGGAAATTCGCTGCGCCACTCATATGGACGACAGGCATCGATGATGGCGCGCGAGTTGAATCCCTTTCGGTCGGGATGAATCGCCGGATCGAGCGGACCGCTCCAGCAGCGCCGCAAGACGTCGATGTCCGACTCCGGATCACTGCGCGTGGCAATCGCCCAAATCACCTCCTCCAGATTGGAGGGATCGATGTCGTCGTCAACGATCACGTAGTACCGCCCCATGTACGCGCCGCCGCGCGCCGCGATGGCGGCGGCACCTGCTTGCCTGGCGTGGCCTGGATAACGCTGCTTAATGGCGATGGCCGTAAACATCGACGTCGGGGCCGAGTGATGCATGTAAACGCCCCTCACATCCGGTACGCCAGCAGATTCCATTGCGTTCCACAACGTAGCCGAGGAGATCAGATCGTAGAAAACGACCGCCGGCGGACGTCCCATGGGCGTCCCCGTGAGAATGGGCGAGTCACGGTGCATCATCGAGTGGACTCGCACGACGGGCGCTAACCGACGTTCACTCGCGTAATAGCCGGTGAATTCCCCGAAGGGCCCCTCTTCCTGCAGTTCTCCAGGATGGACGAAGCCCTCGATCGCGATTTCGGCACGCGCCGGAATCGGCAATCCCGTCGCTGGACCTTTGATGACGTCAATCGCCTCGCCTCGCGCCCAACCTGCGTAGTCGTACTCCGAAGTGCCCCACGGCAGGTGAAAGGAGGCGGCGTATAGCAGCAGCGGATCCTGTCCGAACGTGATCGCTACCGGAAAGGGTTCGCCCCGTGCGTGCGCCTTTTCCATCTGAATCCGCCCATCCTTGCCGGGTGAGATGTACAGGCCGAGCCTGTCTCTGTCATGAACTACGACACGGTAGGTCCCGAGATTTACCCATCCTTCGTCGGGGTCGCGCGTGACGACAACACAATCCGTCCCGATGTACCGTCCCCCATCGAGTTCGTTCCAACGCGGCACCGGGAACTTGAGCAAATCGATTGCCGCACCGGTGTAGACGTTCTCGAGCAGTGGACCTTCGGCGACGTCCCGCGGCGCCACTGGCGCGAACGCTTTCATGCGATCCTTCCACAGACGCACGAAATCCAAACCGCGCAACTCAGCAGAAACTCCTAACGACACGGCGATCAGCGGCAGGCTGTTGTCGCAGTTCGTGAGCACCCGAAATCCTTCCGGATAACCCTCGATCCGATCGAAGAGCAGCACTGAGGACCGCTCGAGGCGCCGCCTGCGCTCGATGTCCGTCGCGGCTCCGATCTCCAGATCCCAGCTGGCGCCCGAGAGCTCCTTCAGCAATCCGAGATCGCGCGCAACCGCCAACCACTCGCGCAGGTCCTGGTAAATCGCCATGCGGTCAGTCAACTCGCGCGCCCGAGGCGGTTACGGCGCGCGTCCATTTCGCGATCTCAGTCTGCATGAACGCCCGGAACTCCTCGGGGGTCGAACTGACCGCCTCGACACCCAGCTTGAGCATCTGGTCGCGGTACCCGGGATCACTAGCCGCGCGCGTCATCACCTCGTTCAACTTCTCCACAATCGGACGCGGCAGCCCCGCCGGCGCCAGTAGGCCGGTCCAACTGTCGACCTGAAAATTGGCAACGCCGGATTCGGCGATCGTGGGCAGCTCGGGCGCCGCGGGCCAACGAGCGGGACTGGTCACCGCGAGCGCGCGCACCTTCCCAGATTTGGCGGTGGTCAGCGCCAGGGTCGATGTCTCGAACATCATCGATACACGCCCAGAAATCACGTCCGGCATCGCTGCGCCACCACCCTTATAGGGCACATGCACGATCTGGATGCCGGTCGCCGACTTGAATAGCTCGCCGGTGAGGTGCGACACCGACCCATTCCCGGCGGAAGCAAACGTGAGCTTACCGGGCTGCGCTTTGGCGTAGTCGATGAGGTCTCTCACGGAGGTCACCGGAAGCTCGTTCGTCACGATGAGGACGTTCGGCAGACGATGCAGAAGGGTGATCGCTGTAAAGTCGTCGACCGGCTGGTAGGGCAGCTGTTTGTAGAGGGCCGGACTGATCCCGTGAGACCCGATGGTTGCGAACAACAGGACGTATCCATCTGCCGTATCGCGCGCTACAGCACCCGATGCGACCGTGCCTCCAGCCCCAGGACGGTTCTCGACGACGACGCTCCCGCCAAGCTGATCGCCCAGCTGCTTCGCGACCGCACGGGCGAGCGCGTCGGACGAGCCGCCGGCAACGAAGGGTACGACCAGTCGAATCGGCTTAGTTGGATACCCTTGCGCCAATGCAGGGGCGAAGGCGAGCGCACACAACCATACGGACATACTCGCCAGGATCCGTCGTGTGACAGTCCTCGTGACGGTTGTCATGTCGCCCTCCCTCGCCGTTAGACGCGATCGCCAGATCGTGAAACGCCGCTGCCTGCCTCTCTACCAGCCCGGCGGCCGGGAGATCGTGATGTGTGGCTGCACCTCCTCGACGGTCGGCACCCAGGCCACACGGATCTTCTTGCCGAGCGGATGGACCTGGTGGGCCCCGGTACCTTCGGGGAACTTCTTCTTCTTCATCTGGGCGCGCAGCTTCTTCGTCGCGGGCAGGTCGACCTGGTGGTCGAGTGCCTCCGGGTCCTTGACCTTGATCACCACGCCGTAGTACTTGCGCGCCGCCTCGATCGACAGCCACTCGTCGATCACGTCCTCGAGCACGAGCTCGGGCTCGCGCTCGAGCGGGTTGCCGAAGCCGCCGCCGCCCGCCGACGAGTAGTAGATGCGGTCGCCCTTGCGCACTTCCACGCCGGTCGCGTACATGCCGGCGTTGAGTTCGTTCTTCTTGCCCTTGTTGACCACCAGCATCGAGCCGCCGGCGTTCAGCCCGCCGGCGATGCCGAAGGGCGTGAACTTCTCGCGGTCGCCGTGGATGGTCATGGTGATGTCGGTCAGCACCTCGAACTCGCGCACCAGCCCGAATCCGCCGCGGCGCAGCCCGTGGCCGCAGGAGTCGGTGCGCGCCTCGTAGCGCGTGAACATCACCGGGAACCAGCGCTCCTCCAGTTCCTGCGGGATGGTGCGCGCGTTGCAGAAGCGCATGAAGATGAGCGACTTCCCGTCCTTGAAGGTGCGCGCGTTCTCGCCGCCGACGGCGTACGTGTACTGCACGAAGTCCTTCTTGGTGCGCGGGTTGTAGCCGCCCATGCAGAGGTTGGTCAGGCTCACCGCCGCCGGGTAGACCCGCCACGGCTGGACCTTGGACAGCGGCCCCGCCAGGCAGGCGATGGTCACCGCCTCGACCTTGTCGAACGCGCCCGAGCAGTAGCCGGTGGTGGGCGTCGGTTCGAGCACGTCGACGCAGGTGCCCTTCTTGGAGAGGATCTCGATGTTGCGGATGATCCCCTCGTTGAGCGGGAAGAGCTGCGGGAAGCAGATCATGAAGCCGAGGTAGTTCCCGCCGGTGAGGGTCGCGTAGCTCGCCCCCCACGAGGCGCGCGGCTGCGGGCCGGACTTCGACCAGTCGAAGCTGAGCTTGGTGCCCTTCTTGACCATCCGGCAGTGCACGTAGATCGGCGGCTTGCCGGGCGTGTTCACGTCCTGGTCGCCCCAGTCCTCGAACTCCCAGGTCCCGTCGGGCAGCGCCGCGAGCTCGGCCCGCATCAGGCGCTCGGTATAGTTGAACTGCTCCTCGAACGCCTGGTAGAGGGTCGCCTTGCCGTAGCGCCGGCACAGCTCCTGCACGCGCGCCTCGATCAGCTTCGAGGCCTCGACCTGCGCCTGCAGGTCGGCGCGGCGCTCGATCGAGCCGCGGATGTTGATCGCGATGAAGCTCCACAGCTCCTCGTCCAGCTTGTCCTGCTTGAACAGGCGGATCGGCGGGACCCGGATGCCCTCGGCGTAGCAGGTCTTCGCCTCCGGGTTGAACGTGCCGGGGTTCGGCCCGCCCATGTCCGCCCAGTGGATCACCGTGCAGGCGAACGCGACGATCTCGCCCTCGAAGAAGATCGGGCGGATGAGGCGCGTGTCGTTGACGTGCGAGCCGCAGCGGTAGGGATCGGAGAAGAGGAACGTGTCGCCCGGGCGCATGGTCGCGAGCGGGAAGTCCTTGAGCAGCTCCCGCACCGAGGGGCCGAACGACGCGTAGTGCGCCGCCGCGTCGGTGAAGCCGTGCGCCACCAGTCGCCCGTCGCGCGTGAGCAGCGCGTTGGAGCGGTCGCGCCCCATGCCCACCACCGGGTGGTAGGCGACGCGCTCGATCGTGGTCGAGGCCTCGTAGCACGCGGCGACGAAAGCGTTGCGCATCACCTCGAAGGTGATGAGGTCCATGCCGATGTCGCCCGGCTTGGCGAGCTTCTCCTTGACGTCGAGAACCGGGGCGGCCTTCGGCTTCGTCGCGCGGCGCGCCCGGGTCCCGGCTTCGGCGCGCTGCGGTTCAAGCGCCTTGTATTCGCGTTCCATGCCCGCCTCCTAATGGTCGACTTTGATGACGAGGTTGCCCCACCGGTCCACCTGGCAGTGCGTGCCCGGCGGCATGACGGTGGTGGTGTCGTGCTGCTCGACGATCGCCGGGCCGTCGAAGGTCGCGCCGGCGGCGAGCCGGTCGCGCTCGTAGATCGCGGTGTCGATGAACCCGACGTCGCGGAACCACACCTTGCGCCGCCCCTTGGTCGCCTGCGCCGCGCTGCCCGAGTTGCCGATCGGCCGCAGGTCGGGCTTCGGCAGCTTGCCCTTGGCCACCACGCGCAGGTTGACGATCTCGACCGGCGCGTACCCGGGCGGCAGGTTGTAGCCGTACGCCGCCTTCATGTCCTGCATGAAGGTTTCGGTGATCGCGGCGAGGTCGCGAATCTCGCCCTCCGGCGCCGCGACGGTGAAGAAGCGGCTCTGGCTGAAGTACTTCACGTCCAGGTAGCGCTCGATCGTGATGTCCTCCGGCCGCGTGCCTTCCTTGCGCAGCGTCTTCTCGGCCTTCTGCACCAGGCTCGCGAACTGGCGGTTGAGCCAGCGGTAGTCGAGCTCGGTCTCCATCTTGTGGATCGCGCTGGTGAACTCGTGCTTCACGTCCACGCGGATCGCGCCGAACGCCGACGCGTAGCCGGGCAGCGGCGGGACGACCACCGTGGTGGCGCCGATCTCGCGCGCGAGGTCGCAGGCGTACATCGCGCCGCCGCCGCCGTACGGCACCACCGCGAAGTCGCGCGGATCCCAGCCCCGGCTCACCGTCTGCAGCCGCATCGCCATCATCAGGTTGGTCATGGCGACCATGTACATGTTCGACGCTGACGTCGCCGCGTCCCAGCCGTAGCGCTTGCCGATCTTCTGCTCCAGCGCCTTGTGCGACAGGCGCCCGTCGACCTTCATCGCGCCGCCGAGGTAGTAGTCGGGGTCGATGCGGCCGAGCACGATCTGGGTGTCGGTGTTGGTCGGCTCGTCGCCGCCCGCGCCGTAGCAGGCGGGGCCGGGCACCGCGCCCATGCTCTGCGGGCCGACGTTGAGCATGCCGCCCTTGTCCACCCAGCCGATCGAGCCGCCGCCGGCGCCGATGTAGATCGTGTCCACCGACGGCAGGCAGCAGGGCACGTTCCACAGGATCTTCCACTCGTGGGTGATGGCCGGCTTGCCCTGGTAGATGATCGAGACGTTGTTGGTCGTGCCGCCGGTCTCGAACGCGATCACGTTGTCGAAGCCGGCGAGCGAGCCGATGTAGCCGGCGAGCCCCACCGCGCCCGAGACGGGCGACGAGTGGAAGGTCTTGGCCGGGAACTTCACCGCCTCGTGCATGCCGATGACGCCGCCGCCCGAGGTGGTGACGAGGATCGGCCCGTGGTAGTTCCAGTCCTTCTTCAGCCGGCGCTCGAGGCCGCCGAGGTAGTTCTTGAGGATCGGCGAGATGTACGCGTTGAGCACGGTGGTGCAGGTGCGCTCGAACTCGAGCATCTGCGGCAGCACCTCGTGCGAGAGCGTGATGTCCACGTCGGGAATCTCTTCCTGCAGGATCGCGCGCGTGCGCTCCTCGTGCACCGGGTTCATGAACGAATCGATGTAGACCACCGCCACCGACTCGATCCCGCGCTTCCTGATGATGCGCGCGGCCTTGCGCACGTCGGCCTCGTTCAGCTTGGTGACGATCTCGCCGTAGGGGCTCACGCGCTCGCGCACGCTGAGCACGTTGCGCCGCGGGATGATCAGCTCGGGCGGGTCCCAGTCGAGCTCGAAGGCGGAGATGCGCTCGGCGCGCCCGCCGCCGAGCACGTCGCGGAAGCCCTCGGTGGTGACGAGCGCGGTCTTGACCCCCTTCCGCTCGAGGATCGCGTTGGTCGAGACGGTCGCGCCGTGGCGGAACGAGAGCACCTCCTCGCCGCGGATGCCGGCGGCCTCCAGTCCGTTGATCACGCCGTCGAAGAAGGTGGGCGGCGTCGACGGCACCTTGCCCAGGCGCTGCTCGCCGGTGACGAGGTTGACGCAGATGACGTCGGTGAACGTGCCGCCGATGTCGGTGCCGACGACCCAGGCCTTCCGGGCGTCCATGTCCATGAGAGATCCTCCTCGGTTGGTGCAGCCGGCGCGCAGGCCGCGCGCGATCTCCTGGAGGGACCTGCCCCGGGGGGCAGCGGGCGTCTCGCGCGCCCTGGACCTGAATACTGAACGCTATTTACTCTTGCCGGCGCGCAAAGTCAACTGCGACTTGCGCCGCACCGCAGCATGGGCGCCGGCGGCGGGCCGTTCCCCGAGGATCAGGTCGCACACCGCCGCGACCGCGCCGTCGCTGCAGGGGCGGCCGGGCCGCAGGTGGTGCCCGATCACGAACCCGTCGAACGCCATCATGAGGACGTGCGAGAACGACGGCGTCCCGAGCAGCCGCCGGCGCGCCGGCGGCAGCGCGTCGCGGATCATCGCCGCGACGCGCTCCTCGACCCACGCGAGCAGCGCGGGGTCGTAGGGCTCGTCCGGCCCGGCGGTCGAGATCGCCTGCATCAGGTTGTTCGCGAAGCCGTTGTGCTCGCGCGGGATGTCGCGCCAGAGCGCTCGCACCAGGGTGCAGAGCCGGTCGCGCGGATCCGCGATGCGCGCGACCCGCCGTTCCAGGTTCGTGATGCGCTGCCGCAACCACGGGCCGTAGATCGCGTAGAGCACGGCGAGCTTCGAGCTGAAGTACACGTAGACCGTGCCCGCGGACACGCCGGCTCCCTTGGCGATCTGCGGGAGCGTGGTGGCCGCGTAGCCGCTCTGGGCAAAGCGCTCGAACGCCGAGGCGAGGATCGCCGCGCGCAGCTCCGGCTTTTTGACCTGGACCATCAAATTCGAGAACTGAATCCCGATCTGGATTGACAGGGCGCTTCCTTTTACTACGATAGTCGCCGGAACGCAAAGCGCGCTGCGCCCGGCCCGCCCGGCCGCGGCGCGCGCCGTCCGCCCATGAACCCGGTACTCGCCGCCGAACGCCTCTCGAAGAGGTTCTATGCCATCCAGGCGCTGGACGAGGTCTCGTTCGACCTCGTTCCCGGCGAAGTGCACGCGCTCGTGGGCGAGAACGGGGCGGGCAAGTCCACGCTGATCAAGGTCTTCGGCGGCATCCACCGTCCCGACGGCGGCCGCGTGCTCCTCAACGGACACGCGGCGCACTTTCGTTCTCCGGCGGACGCGTTCCGCTCGGGAATCGCGGTCATCCAGCAGGAGCTGCGGGTGGCGCCGGCGCTGTCGGTGGCCGAGAACGTGCTGCTCGGCCACCTCCCCCGCGGCCGGTTCGGGACGGTCGACGCCGCGCGCATGCGGGGGGAGGCGCGCGCGGCGCTGGCGCGCCTGCACGTCCAGCTCGACCTCGACGCGCCGGTCGGCGCGCTCGGCTTCGCCGAGCGCCAGTCGGTGGCGATCGCGCGCGCCCTCTCGCGCGACGCGCGCGTGCTGATCCTGGACGAGCCGACCGCCGCCCTCGAGGACCGCGAGGTCGAGAACCTCTTCGAGGTGCTCGCGCGGCTCAAGTCGCAGGGCGTCGCCATGCTGTACGTCTCGCACCGGCTGGACGAGATCCCGGTGATCGCCGACCGCTGCACGGTGATGCGCGACGGACGCGTGGTCGCCGCGTTCGCGCGCGAGCGCCTGCGCATCGCCGACCTCGTCGCGCAGATGACCGGTCGCGTCCTCGACGTCGAGCAAGCCCCGGGCTCCCGCGCGCCGGGCGAGGTCGTGCTCGAGTCCGCCGCGCTGCCCGAGCTCAAGGTGCAGGCCGGCCGCGTGACCGGCCTCGCCGGCCTGCTCGGAAGCGGGACGAGCCAGCTGCTCCGGCGACTCTTCGGCGCGTCCAAGTCCGGTCCCGCGGCCGGACCGGTCCGCGTGCGCGGCCGCGACGTGCGCGTGCGGCACCCGGCCGAGGCCATTGCCGCGGGCATCGGCATGGTGCCGAACGAGCGCGCGCTCGGGCTGGTGCTGGGACACTCGGTGCGCGACAACATCGTGCTGCCCAACCTGAAGCGCTTCGGCGGACTGTGGCGGATGGACGAGCGCGCGATCGACCGCGTGGTGCGCGAGCTGATCGCCGCGCTCGACCTGCGTCCCGGCGACCCGGACGCTCCGGTGCGCTCGCTCTCGGGCGGCAACCAGCAGAAGGTGGTGATCGCCAAGTGGCTGGCCGCGCGCATCGACGTGCTGCTGCTCGACGAGCCCACCCAGGGCATCGACGTGGCCGCAAAGGCGCACATCCACCGCCTCATGCGCCGCCTCGCCGACGAGGGCGGCGCGGTGCTCTTCGCCTCGTCGGACATGCGCGAGCTCCTGTCGCTCGCCGACACGGTGCTGCCGATGCGCGACCAGCGCATCGTCGCGCGGCTCGAGCGCGGCGCCGGCCTCAGCGAGCAGGCGGTGCACGACGCCCTTGCGCAGCGACTGGAGGCGGCGTGAAGCGCGAGGCGCTGATCGGGCAGATCCCGCTCGTCACGCTGGTCGTGCTCGGCGCGGTCATCGCGCTCTCGACGGACCATTTCCTGACGCCGCTCAACCTCACCAACGTCCTCGTCCAGGCGGCCGTAATGACCGTCCTGGCGATGGGAATGACGTTCGTCATCCTCGGCGGCGGGTTCGACCTCTCGGTCGGCTCGGTGGTGGCGCTGGCGGGCTGCGTCGCCGCGGCGGTGATGATGAAGGCCGGCATCCTGGCCGGGGTCCTCGCCGGCATCGGCACCGGCGCGGTGATCGGGATCGTGAACGGTTTCGTCGTGACCGTGCTCAAGGTGAATCCCTTCATCACCACGCTCGGGATGATGGTCATGGTGCGCGGAATCGTGTACCTCTTCACGGGCGGGGAACAGGTGCCGGTCGACGGCGGGCTGCCCGACGCCTTCCTCGCCTTCGGCGTGGAGCGCTTCCTCGGCGTGCACTATTTCGTCTGGGTCCCGATCCTGCTGCTCCTGATCCTGTCCTGGGTGCTCGCGCGCACGCCGTACGGGCGCAGCGTCTACGCGACCGGGGGCAACCGCGAGGCGGCCTACCTGTCGGGGATCCGGGTCGACCGGGTGATCGCCTCGACCTACGTCTGGTGCGGAGCGCTCGCCGGGCTCGCCGGGGTGATGCTCGCCGCCCGGCTGCAGTCGGGACAGCCCACCTCGGGCGAGTTCTACGAGCTCACCGCGATCGCGGCGGTGGTGCTCGGCGGCGCCGCGCTGCAGGGCGGCGAGGGCAAGCTCTACAAGACGGTGATCGGGGTGTTCATCATGGTCGTGCTGGGCAACGGCCTCAACCTGCTCAACGTCGATTCGTACTGGCAGCGCGTGGCGATCGGGTTCGTGATCATCGCGGCGGCGGCGGTGGATCAGCTGCGCCACCGCCGCCGCTAGCGCGCGGCCGGGCACCGGGAACGGCCTGTATCGTCAATCGGACACTTTCTTTGTGAGGAGCGACCAATGAAACTGCTCGGAATCGGCCTGGCTGCGAGCCTGGCCGCCGCCCTCGCGGCGGCACCCGCGTCTCCCGTCCTCGCCCAGCAGAAGACCACCATCGGCGTCTCGCTGCCGCAGGACGACAACCCCTTCTACATCGCGATGAAGCGCGCCATCGGCGAGCGCGCGAAGGAGCTCGGCTGGGACGTGATCTACGTGAGCTCGCAGGAGGACAAGGCGAAGCAGATCAACGGCGTGCAGGACATGATCGCGCGCGGCGTGAAGGGCGTCCTCATCTCCCCCATCGACGCGACCGGCGTGAACGCCGCCTACGACGCGGCGGCCGCGGCGAAGATTCCCATCATCTCGATCGCGCGCGCCTCGACCTCGCCCAACCAGACGCTGCACGTCGCGATGGACGAGAAGCAGATCGGCCGCGACATCGCGAACTGGACGCTGAAGGCGATCGGCGGCAAGGGCAAGGTGGCGATGCTCACCGGGCCGGCCGGCTCGCCCACGTTCAAGAACGTGCAGGACGGCTTCCTCGAGGTGGCCGGGGGCAAACCGGGCGTCACGGTGGTGTTCAGCCAGGCCGGCGCGCTCACCCGCGAACAGGCCCAAAAGCTGGCGCTCGAAACGCTCCGCAACATGCGTCATCACGATTTCTATTTCGTCGTGCTCGACCGGGACCAGCGGCTGCTGCTGTACCCCCCTCGTCCCGAGCTGGAAGGCCAGACGCCGCGCAGCGGCCACGACGCCCACCCCATGGCCGCGATCAGCGCCGAACTGCTCAACACGGTCCAGCGGAACGGCAGCGGCTTCCTGACCTATGAATGGCCGCGGCCAGGCACGAACGAACCCATCCTCAAGATCGCCTATGGCCGGGAATTCGCCCCCTGGGACTGGGTGCTCGCCTCGGGCATCTACGTGGATCAGGTGCGCAACGCGTTCTTCGGCGTGGCCGCGCGCGAAGGACTGCTCGTCCTCGCCCTGGCGGCGCCGCTGCTGGCGCTGTTTCTCTGGTTACGCCGCTGCCTGCGGGCCGGTGTGGCCGGGGTCCTGGAACTGGCGCGCAGGCTGGCGGACGGCGACCTGTCCCATCAGGCGCCCATCGGCTCTCGGGACGAACTGGGTTACATGACCCAGGCGCTGAACCAGGCGGTGAAAAACATCCACTCCGTCCTGCAGGCCGACCGGGTCGATTGGGCCAAGGTCGCCGAAGAATGCCGGCAAGCCGGGCGCGTCATGTCGATGGTGCAGAGCACGCCTTCCAACATCATGGTCGCGGATCGCGACCTCCGGCTGTGCTACCTGAATCCGGCGATGGAACGCACGCTGCGCGGACTGGAGGCCCGATTGCCGGTTCCGGTCGCCGGGCTGATCGGTCAGCCGCTCGAGCTGTTCTATCCGGGGGAGGACGAGTTGCGGCGGATCGTCGCCGACCCGGCCCGACTGCCGCACACGGCCACCGTCACGCTGGGCAAGGAGCGTTGCGAACTGCACTTCAGCGCCGTCCACGACCGCGACGGCGCCTATCTGGGGCCGATGATCACCTGGGAGATCGTGACCGAGAAAGTCAGGAACGAGCACGCCGTTCAGGACGCGATCACCCGCGAAAAGGAACAGGCTCAGATGCTGCAAACCAAGGTCGACCGGATGCTGAACGTGGTGAACGCCGCCGCCGGGGGCGATTTGACCCAGGAACTGGCGATCACCGGCGCCGACGCCGTCGACCGCATGGCCCAGGGCCTGGATCAACTGCTGGCCACGCTGCGCGAGAGCATGGCGCGCATCGGCCAGACCGCCCAAACCCTGGCCAGCGCCGCCGAAGAACTGACCATGGTCAGCCAGCAGATGGGCGGCAACGCCGAAGCCGCTTCGGTCAAGGCCGCGCGGGCCTCCTCGACGGCCGATCAGGTCAGCGCCAACGTCGAAGCGGTGGCGACCGCCACCGAGGAGATGGGCGCCAGCATCCGCGAAATCGCCCAGAACGCCGCCGAGGCCGCCAAGGTGGTCGCCTCGGCGGTGACCATGGCGCAAAGCGCCAACGCCACCGTCCGCAAGCTGGGCGAAAGCAGCGCCGGCATCGGCAAGGTCATCAAGGTGATCACCTCCATCGCCCAACAGACCAACCTCCTGGCGCTGAACGCCACCATCGAAGCGGCGCGCGCCGGCGAGGCGGGCAAGGGCTTCGCGGTGGTGGC
>JRYK01004020.1_pt1 | contig 14044 bp, 8 predicted proteins | sample 235381 | NCBI WGS metagenome assembly JRYK01 (sample SAMN03074220, study PRJNA261476) | activated sludge metagenome | biome: Wastewater Treatment Plant; feature: Wastewater; material: Activated sludge; isolation source: activated biomass of a wastewaster treatment plant treating hydrocarbon... ... | reverse complement strand
GCAAGAGTGCCAGAATAAAATAATTTTTACTTAAAGCATTTCAGCTAGCCCTAATAGAAAGCAAAAAGGTAAAGGTGTACCATGTTCATATCGGTAATCTTTTTTAACCTTTAAATTTTCTATTATGAAAACACATTTTTCTACCCCCCCCCCGATTTACGAATAAGTTCGTAGTTGGTATTCCAATGTTGTCATTTTTTCTAATGACACTCATGCCCCTCAAATTGTTTACACAAGGAGAGAATTGCAATTGCCCGTCAGGCTTTACGGAAATGTTTGTTGTTGGTGGACTCAATGGAGCTCTGGCCTCGGATGTATTCAGCACGTATAATCACCAGGTGAACAATCATTGTATTAACTTAACAGGGGTTTTGATTTTGGATACCTGGATGAATTTCACCAATTGCAGATTTTATATGAATAGCGGCGCGCAGATTATTGTAAAGAACTATTCGTTGCTTGGGTCGTATTCCACGAGTTACAAGTCGTGTACGAATCAGATGTGGCAGGGAATACTGTTTGAAGACTATGGCTGGACAATATTTAAAAATTCCACCATACAGGATGCATTATTTGCATTATACACTGATGAAAATTCTTTGCAGACCAGCATGCTAGTGCAAAAATCTACTTTCCGGGATAATTTTATCGGGATCTATAATCCCAGAACATCAGGAGGCTTTTCCTTGATATCGGTTTTTATAGGAAATAAATTTGAAGGAACCTTGCCTTTGAAAATTTCTCCACCTACTCCTTCGGAGGATCCCTGGTTTGAGGGCGGATCTTATTCTTATGCAGGCATAATTTCGTTTGTAGACAATATTCTTATTGGGAGGAAAAATGCCGCACTTATCGAAAGAAATATCTTTGAAAATCTTTATTGTGGAGTGAGTGGTATAGATAATGTAATTGACGTGGAGGGAACCGTATTTAAGGACATTCCGGGACTTGCCATTGGCAATCAGTTTAACAGTTTAAACAGCAATCTGGGGATTGCAGGTACCGTTGGGGTTTCAGGACAATTCACTATCCAGGGAGCTGTTGCTTTACCTTTGGTTTCGGTAACCGGTTTTGGAAAAAATTCTTGGGATCCTTATAGTTTTAATAATGTTCGGGTTGCTGTTTCCAGTAATGGCGCTGACTGCAATGTTGCCTTAAACCGGATGGAAAATGTAACAACAGGTATATTTTGTTCTCAGATCAGGGCAAGAAGAGAACCAGGAGGCATTCATATCTCAGACAACCGGATTACTACAAAGTCAAATGCCATAATCATCAATTCAAGTTCCGCAAGTTATATGCATGTCGAAAGAAACCATATTTATGCTGCAACGCAATATAGTATTTTTGGATCGCTCATAGATTTAAACAATAATTTATCGGCAGATATTCATATGACAGAAAATGACTTATTCCCTACTATTGGATTGTTTGGTGTGAATATTCAGAATAGTCCTGTTGTTGAGTTTTCCAACAACCATATGAATTGGCAAGCTGCAGGCCCGATCAATGGAAGGACGAGTTTCAATTTTAGTTATTCTCCCTCTGTTATCAAATGCAATTCCGCAAGTAATCAAGGGTATGAATCAACCCAAACCAATGGTTTCCGATTGGCTAATTCGGAAAACTCAATCCTGGATTGTAACATATCAAATAATATGTATCGTGGGTATTGGGTACTTTCTAACAATATGGATGCCGATTTAGTGACAAATCGGACAACAGATTGTACCCATGGATGGTATTATGCCAGGACCGGCATTTCGGGCATTCAGGAAAATCACGGAAATATCTATACAGGTCAGTTCAGTGCAGGAGCCAGGCATGATGGACAAGGTGATTATATTCGAAGGAGTAAATATTTAGTAAGGCCATTAGGTAACAATGATCATCCATATGGTACCCAATACAATATCCATACACCCAATTCTACTGAGCAATGGTATTATACTGATTCAACATTAACTCCCCCAATTTGCCAGTTGAACTGTGGTACGGTAAAGTTTGCCGACCCGCGAAATTCGGATGACATCATCAATTGGTCAAATTCTCCGGATGAGTTTAACCAGGAATCCCGATGGGAGGCAAAATCCTATCTGGTCAGAAGGATTTTGGATGAACCAGAATTGCTGTCTGAATATTCGGAGTTAAACACATTTTATACTCAATCATTGGATTCATCGTATTTAAAACTAAAACAAATTGAACACTTAATCAGCAAATTGTATGCTCCGGATTCTTCTCAAAGCCAACAATTGCATCACTATTCTACATTGAGATGGAGTGCGCTGGAACAAATAGACAGCATCAATCTGCTCATTAACGACGAAGATTCGTTGACCTTGCTTAACTTGTTGGACACGAGGGATAGTTTGTATGTGGTTTTAGATTCTGCTGGAATGGTATTGTTGGAAATTAATTCTGATATTAACTTTAATGCAAATACTACAGCCAGCGAAATTAAAGCTCAGAATGATTCCATTGAAGCGAATATGGTTTATGAAGAAAATGCTATAACGGTCAATGACATTGTGCTCAACAGCATTATTGAGCAGCGCGACTTTGATTCGACTGAACTTAATACATTACAACAAATAGCCAACCAATGTGCTTATTCAGGAGGATTGGGTGTTTACAGGGCTCGGGCATTGATGAGTCCATATTCCGTTCAAACTCAAGAGGACGATATTCTATGTTCAGCACCTGAACCTATTATTGCGTTCAATTCAGGGGCTGTGCGGAAACTAAATGTTTTACTAAAACCTGTTCCTGCAGACCAGAACCTTGTTATAGAATGCAAAGAATTGGAGCACTTTTCCAGTATTCAAATTTTTAATGATCAGGGTGCTCCCATTTGGAAAGGGCAAGACCAAAAATTGCCCTTAAAGATCAATATCGAACATTGGATTCCAGGTTTGTATATTATTCATGCACAATTTGGGGATAAATTCCACAACTTAAAATTCATTAAAAATTAATCATGACCAAGGAGGAGCTGGTATTTACCAGCTCCTCCTCCAATTATTTTTGATATGAAGACGATTACTGTATTATTCTATATGCTGATATTTACCTCAAGTGTTAAGTCTCAATTTGAAGATTACCAATGGGTGCTAGGATACTATAGTGGGCTAGGTCCTAACACCATGATTTTCAATTTTGCTTCTGAAGAATTGAAAGTTAATACAGTCCATTCTTCATATAAAGTTGAACTAGGGAATGCGATAATCAGCGAACCAAACGGCCAAAGGATCATCGCAATATCCAATGGGTTTAGCGTGTTTAATGCTCAAATAGACACGATGGAAAACGGAAATAGAATCAATGTAAAGGATGCCTTTTACAGTCGTTATGGATTATCTCTCGACCAAGGTATTTTGATTTTAAATCAACCTGGTTCGGATCAGTTATATCGAATTTATTACTTATGGTCTGACCGACCACAACCAGACAGCCTCAATCAGACAAACAGACTTTATGAAGCCACTATCGACAGCAAACAGGAAAATGGTTTAGGGCGCGTTGTGGAATTTGATAGATTGATCGATACGGATCGTTTTGAATATGGTAAAATCCAGGCCTGTCGACACGCCAATGGAAGGGACTGGTGGCTACTGATCCCCAGGAGATATACCCAACAAGTGTTGGTTTATTTACTGGATCCGGGAGGAATCAAGAAACACCATACCGAACAAGTGGAATATCCAATCAAAACGGGCTTAGGACAAGCTCAATTCAGTCCAGATGGGACTCAATATGCCATATTGCAATCACAGAATAATTTCCGGGAAGGAGATTACTTACAGGTATTTGATTTTGACCGCTGCGAAGGAATTTTGTCCAACATGAAATCCATCCATATTACTGATACTGCAGGTACTGGTGGGTTGACGTATTCTCCAAATTCTAAATTTATTTATTTAACAACAAGTAGGAGATTATATCAATTCAATACAGACAGTTCTAATCTTGAACATAGCCGCTTGATTATCTCCAATCATGGTAATTTAATTGATTCTTCATTTTCCGGTTTTGTATGCGAAACAGGGATTATGTCTTTGGCTCCGAATGGAAAAATTTATATTGCCACCACTACAGGAACATTGTGCATGCACGTCATAGAAGAACCAGATAGTTCTGGTGTTTCGTGCAAGTTTATAGAAAATGGTTTGCCCTTGCCTGCACCCAACACAAGATCTATGCCTAATTTTCCACACTTTCGTCTTGGTCCGGTAGATGGCAGTGTATGTGATAGTCTGGGCATCGACAATGTTCCATTGGCCAGATGGAATTACAAGAAGAATGAAACACAACCACAGGTTCTCAAATTCAGAGATTTGTCAAATTATTTGCCAACCCAGTGGCATTGGGATTTTGGTGATCCTTCAAGTGGAAGTCAAAACATCAGCAATGTCCAACACCCGATTCATGTATTCAGCCAATCTGGAATGTATAAGGTTTGTTTGACTGTAAGCAATCCAAATGGGGAAGATCGAAAATGCAAAGACATTGAAGTGATCTTAACGGATACGGAAGAAAAATTAATTACATCTAAGAAGATACAGATTAATAACAATCTTGCAAGGAATGTCATTTACTTTATGAGTAGATTCAATGAGATAAATAATTATTTACTTAAAATCTTTGACCTCCAGGGACGTGAAATTTTTCAATATTCATTTCAGCCTGTTTCTGGAAAGCAATATGTAGTAGAAATTCCAGAGCAATTGTCATCGGGAATTTATACACTAGGTGTTTTTGATGAAAATGGAAAAATGGTACAGATAGAAAAAATGGAACTGCATTGAGCAAATGAAACGATTAAAAAGTAGCTGGCACAAGTCGAAGACTTGCGCCAACAGTATGTTTAATGGAAATGGAAAAATGGTACAGGTTGAAAAAATGGAATTGCATTGAGCAAATAAAACGATTGGAAAATAGCTGGCACAAGTCGCAGACTTGCGCCAACAGTGAGAATGCTACTCACAGAAACCCACAACCTTAAGGTCCGGGTTAGCGCAATCCTTATGGATTAAAATTATCCATTTCAAGAAGCCGGGTATTCTGCTGACGACTGTTTATCTCTACCTTTTCAAAGAAATCTCGTAATTGTCCAAATTATCGTTGGCAGTTGCGGTTAAATTATCAATCGAAATGGCAAAGTAACTGGTTCCGTTTTTCACTACAAAAAAATCTCCTTTTGCCAGAACCTTAGTATCGATGGAACCCACATCGTTTGATCCATTATCAAACAAATAAATGATATCTTCCTGATAAGAAATTTCAGCAAAACTCAAACCTGATGGTGGATTTTTTATAATGGATCCCTGAAGCGGTTTAAATTTTTTTACCCAGGTAAAATTGGATTGTGGATCGACTACGCCAAAATCCCTGATATGGGCATTTGGATCGTTGCCGGATACAACTTTTGCATTGTACAGATCAAGACCACCGAGACGGTTACCTGAATAATTGTAAACAATGAGTCCGGTTGCTCTTGTGGTCGCAGGAGTTCCGGTAAAAATAACCGAAAGGGTTTTTGTAATCAGGCTGTCCTTATCATCGGCAATGGTAAATTCATAAAGTATGGTGTCGGGTTCGGTAGAGCTAAGAAATTCATAAGTATTGGTAATTCCGTTTTTATCTTCTCCAATGAGCAAGGCTGGATTGGCATTGGCACCAGAACCGTTTATTTTAAATGTCAAAGGAGGCAATAAGATTCCATCAACTTTCACTTGAATGTACTTAAGGGGTTCGCTCCCTTTAGCGGCAGTAAGGCTTATTTTTACCGGACTGTAAATGGGAATTGAAACATCAGCGTTGATCAATCCTGTTCCGGTTCCAAAACTAATACCAGGTTGAGTATAAACAGGCTCATCTTCACTACAGGAGGTGAGCAAAAAAATCGAACCCAGTGCAAGAAAACAAAATAAATGGAAAATTCGTCTCATGATAATTGGTTTTTAATTCTGTAATTTATTGAAATAATTCCCCACACAAATAAAAGAAAAAATCGAATAAAAATTCTGCGTAGTTTAAAAAATTCTTCAATTCATAGCAGTTCAAGCCAGATATAATTATGGCTCTGGTATAAATAGGATCCATCCCCGCCTGACGCCAAAAGCTCATCCATCATATCTTCGTTTTTTAGGGATGAGGATGGTTTGCGCATATACGTAGACAATGGAAATTGGTGGAATTTATTAAACACCATTATTTTCAAGGTTTGGAGGATTAGATTTTGGTTCAACATTAGCTTGATCGAACGGGTCTTTTATTTTAAAGTGTCTCTTAACTCTCGGCGAAGTATTTTTCCAATATTTGTTTTCGGTAGAGATTCTCTGAATTCATAAAATTTGGGAAGCTTATAACCGGTCAAATTATCTCTGCAGTGGGCTTTTATTTCTGATTCAGAAAGGCTGCTGTCTTTTTTAACGATAAATGCTTTAACGGCTTCTCCACATCTTTCATCAGGAATACCGATGACGGCAACTTCTAATACCTTGGGGTGTCTGGATATGACTTCTTCAATTTCATTGGGATAAACGTTAAATCCCGATACAATGATCATATCCTTAATCCGGTCAACAATGTAAAAAAAGCCGTCTTCATCCATATATCCAACATCTCCAGTGTATAACCAACCGTCTTTTATGGTTTTTGCCGTTTCATCAGGACGGTTGTAATAACCCATCATAATTTGTGGACCTTTGGCAATGAGTTGACCAGGTTGACCCGGGAGGCAGTCCACTTCTGCGTCATTTATGATTCGGATTTCAGTTGAAGGAACAGGAAGTCCAACACTTCCAACCTTGCCTTGACCATCAATTGGATTCAAGGTCAAAACCGGTGAGGCCTCTGTCAAACCATAACCTTCAGTAAGGTAACAACCCGTTATCTCTTTCCACTTTTGGGCTATACTGGTTTGCAGGGCCATTCCCCCAGCAACAGTCACTTTGAGTTTACTAAAATCGGATTTAACGAATTGATGATCTTGCAACATCGCATTGTATAAGGTGTTGACCCCAGTCATTAAGCTAATCGGGGAGGACTGAAAAGCCTTAACGACAGAAGAGATGTCTCTTGGATTCACCACCAATACCGTATTGGCACCAATGGACAACATGGCCATCATATTGACGGCAAAGGCAAAAATATGGTACATGGGTAAAGGGGACAAAGTAGTTTCTTCCCCGTCTTTTAGATAATAGCAGATCACTGCTTTTATCTGTTCGATATTGGCCAAAATACTGCCATGGCTCAGCATCGCTCCTTTGCTTATGCCGGTAGTTCCACCCGTATACTGGAGTAAAGCAAGATCAGCTCGTTGAAAGTTAACCGGTTTTAATTTCTGATGAGCCCCTTGCCGTATGGCAGTTTTGAAATTTACCGTATTGGACAAATGGTGCTTAGGTACTTTTCGTTTGATATGACGAATGATAAAATCGACCATTATTCCTTTTAGTGATCCAAGGAGTTCACCGATGGAGGTTAAAATAACCACCTCCACTTGAGTTTTTGGAAGCACTTTTTCGAATGTAGCAGCGAAATTTTCTGCCAGGACAATTGCTTTGGCATTTGAGTCGGTTAGTATTAACTCAAGTTCACGTGGAGTGTACAATGGATTGGTGTTAACGATGATCAGACCTGCTCTCAGGGCACCGATAATGGCTACAGGATATTGCAACATATTGGGCATCATGAGAGCAATCCGGTCACCCGGTTTAAGGCCACGGTATTGAAGATAAGCTCCAAAAGCTGCAGCCATTTGGTCGACTTCCTTGAACGTAAGGCTTTTACCCATTAAGGTAAAAGCTTTTAAAGAGGCAAATTTTTGCAGATAGTGATCTGCAAACTCATTCAGGGAAGAAAAAACAGCCGGATTGATGTTTGCAGGAATCCCTGCCGGATAATGCTTAAGCCAGGGCCTAGGTTCCATTTTATTTAAATTTTTGTGAATTTAAGGGCATAGTTGGAATTTTAGAGTTTATGCTCTTCATTTTTCCTTTGAAAGGAAACTTACGGCAGGTCTTGAAACGCGGCCATCGGGTGTTTGATTTACAGCTTAATGGAATCCACGGTTTCTAAAAATTGTTATATCTTCGCGCCGCTAAAAATATTTGTTAACCATTAAATTAGGCCAAAATGTTGGATGAAAAAAATTTGAACCCCGAAGAAAATGAAATTAAAGATGAAACGATCGAAGCGATTGACCGTAAACATGAAGAGGTAGAGGATCTCATAGAAGAGATCGTGGATTTAGGAGTTCTGGTCAATCAGGATGAAATCAAAGGCGCTCACGACGAGTTTGACTGGTCCATTGGTTCGCGAAATGCCGCAAACTATACAGAAGAACAAAAGAAGAACTATTACAAAGACTATAATGCTACGTTCAACTCCATCATGGACGGGCAGGTTTTGATGGGACGCGTTGCCGGAACCACTGGAAACAGTGTAATACTGGACATAAACTACAAATCCGACGGTTTGGTTCCCAAGACCGAATTCCGGGACCTGGATCTCAAACCAGGGGACTTAATTGAGGTTTATGTTGAAAAAACCGAAGATGAGAAAGGTCACCTCGTTTTGTCCCGTAAAAAAGCTAAATTGTTAAGAGCTTGGGAAAACCTCGTAGATTCCTATCGCAACGGCACGGTCATCAAAGGAACTGTGATCAGTAAAACCAAAGGAGGTTTGATTGTTGATTGCAACGGATTGGAGACTTTCTTGCCTGGTTCACAAATTGACATTAAACCCATCACTGACTACGATTCATACGTCGGCAAAACCATGGAGTTTAAAGTGGTCAAAATTAATGAAACCATCAAGAATGCTGTGGTTTCCCATAAAGCCTTGATCGAAGGAGACTTACAAGAGCAACGCGAACAGATTATTTCGACTCTGGAAAAAGGCCAGGTGTTGGAAGGAACGGTTAAAAACATTACCGATTTCGGAGCATTTCTCGATTTGGGAGGAGTGGACGGACTGTTATACATTACCGATATTTCATGGGGACGTATCAATCACCCCATGGAAGTGTTGGAGAAAAACCAAAAAGTCAACGTCGTTGTATTGGATTTCGACGAAAACAAAAAACGGATTTCTTTGGGCCTCAAACAATTACAACCACATCCATCCATGGGATGTAATGTCACAAGAGATCACTGAAGGATCCATCGTCAAAGGGAAAATCGTCAATATCGAGGACTACGGGGCGTTCTTGGAAATTCAACCGGGTGTAGAAGGATTGATTCACGTTTCGGAAGTTAATTGGAACAGTCAGCCAGTTCATGCGAAAGACTTCTTCTTCCTGGGACAGGAGTTAGAAGCAAAAGTGGTTACCCTGGATCGCGAGGAGCGCAAAATGTCCTTGAGTTTAAAGCAATTGTCCGAAGATCCATGGACCAAAATCCATGAAAAATTCCCTGTTGGATCAAGGCATACAGGTATTGTAAAGAATCTTACTCCATATGGTGTGTTTGTGGAATTGACCGAAGGCATAGGCGGAATGGTTCACATTTCGGATCTGTCCTGGACCAAGCGTTACAATCATCCTTCCGAATACACGAAAGTTGGAAATCAATTGGATATACTGATTCTTGAGATAGATACGGAAAACAGAAAACTGTCTTTGGGACATAAGCAATTGGAAGAAAATCCATGGGATACATTCGAGACGGTTTTTCCAGTTGGATCCTATCATGAAGCAACGGTAATTCGCAAAGATGAAAGAGGTTATACGGTTCAATTACCTTACGGTTTAGAGGCCTACTCTCCCGTAAAACACATGAAAAAAGAAGACAACACCCAAGTGGCGGTTGACGAGCATTTAACAGTAAAAGTGATTGAATTCAATCGCGATGATAAGCGCATCATGGTTTCTCATGCCAGGTATTTGGAAGATATCAAAAAGACAGCGGATGAAAATGTAAAGAAGGAAAAGGATGTTGAGACTCAAAAAGTGAAAAAGGCTGTTGAAAAGCAGCAGTCAAAAATGGAAATTTCCACTTTAGGTGAATTAGAAGGATTTGCTTCTCTTAAAGAACAGTTTAGAGAAGCCCAAACAAAAGTAGTTCCACCTCCACCACCAGCAGCTATTGAAATTCCAGCAGTAAAGGCAGAACCAATAGCAGAAGCCATTGCTGAAGAAGCAAATGCGGTTGAAGTTGAAAAACCGGTTGCTGAAAAAGCTGCAAAAAAGCCAAAAGCGGACAAAGGGGACGATCTGAAAATCATTGAGGGCATCGGTCCTAAAATTGCAGAGTTGTTGGCAGCCGACGGAATTGATGGATTTGCAGCACTTGCAAATGCCAGTATTGAGCAATTACAGGCCATTTTGGAAAAGGGTGGATCCCGATACAAGATGCACGATCCTGGAACTTGGGCACAACAAGCGGATCTTGCTGCAAAAGGAGAATGGGAAACATTAAAAGAGCTTCAGGATAAACTGAAAGGTGGAAAAACTGAATAGTACACGTTCAAAGCAATGAGATAAAAGGGGGTGGAATTATTCTAACCCCTTTTTTGTTTAATTATTTTAATGTAAAACTTAAACAAATTGGTTTAATGGGTGTTTTCCATAGATGACTCAACAAAAATCCATTGCCATCATTGGAGCAGGCATCAGCGGCCTGACAGCTGCAATTGAGTTAGCGTCAAATGGATTTCGGGTTACTGTTTTTGAAAAGAATGAACAATATGGAGGAAGAGGTGGTATTCTGAAGAAAGATGGGTTCATGTTTGATTGTGGCCCTAGTTGGTATTGGATGCCGGATATTTTTGAAGAATTTTTCAAAAAACATGGCCATTCGACAGGCGATTATTTTGACTTAAAGCGCTTAGACCCTTCGTTTAGAATATTTTCCTATAAAGAATTTATGGACGTTCCGGCAGGCAGAGCATCCTGTTTGGAGTTATTCGAACAAAGAGAAAAAGGGAGTTCGAAGTTTCTCAATAAATTTTTAGATGAGGGCCAATACAAATACCAAACCGGTATGCGTGATTTTGTTCGAAAACCCTCTTTGAAATGGTCCGAATATTTTGACTGGCGGCTCTTGAAAGGTTTGATGCGATTGGAAATGCTAAAATCGCTTGAAACCGTAGTGCACAGAGGAATTAAGGACCCCATTTTACGGCAATGGATGTGTTTTCCCGTATTGTTTTTAGGGGCAAAGCCTTCAAGGACACCGGCATTGTATAGTTTGATGAACTACGCGGAAATCGAATTGGGAACTTGGTACCCAATGGGTGGGATGATTAAATTATTTGAATCGCTGTATCAAATGGCTTTGGATCGGGGGGTATTGTTTGAATTCAATTCTTCAGTGGATAAAATTGAAGTCTTAGACCAAAAGGCAACCGGAGTAAAGATTAATGGGGTTCAGCATCATGCCGATGTCGTGTTATCAACAGCCGATTACCAGCATACGGATCAGGTCTTGCTTGATCCCTCTAGTCGACAATATTCTGAACAGTATTGGAATGCCAGATTAATGGCACCTTCCGCCTTGGTTTTTTATATAGGAATTGACCGAAAGGTGGAGGGGCTTTTGCATCACAACCTATTTTTTGACGAACCCTTTGATCGCCATGCCAGGGAAATTTACGATGTCCCCGATTGGCCTTCTGATCCATTATTTTATGTTTGTGTACCTTCAAAAACAGATCCGACCGTTGCCCCACAGGGAATGGAAAATTTATTCATCCTAATACCCCTTGCAGCAGGATTAGAAGACAGTCCGGTTCATCGGGAAAATTTGTTTCAGAAAGTTTTCCAACGCATCCAGAAAAAGATCGGAACCAATTTAATTCCCCACGTAATCGTTCGCGAAGAGATGGGCCCAAAGGATTTCAAATCAGTTTATAACAGTTTCAAAGGCAATGCCTACGGATTGGCCAATACCTTGATGCAAACAGCAGTATTGAAGCCCAGGTTAAAACATTCACGGGTGGAAGGATTGTTTTTTGCAGGCCAATTGAGCCATCCTGGACCTGGATTGCCTCCGTCCCTTATTTCCGGACAGATTAGCGCCGAATTAATTCTAAAATATTTAAATCCATGAGCAGTCTGAACTTGTACCAAGAATATAGTCTTTTAGCAAGTCGTGAGCTCACTCAAAAATACAGTACGTCTTTTTCGATGGGCATCCGGATGTTGGCAGCAAAATTCAGGGATCCCATTTGTGCCATTTACGGTTTTGTGAGAATTGCAGACGAAATTGTGGATTCATTTCCAGACTCAGAGGCTAAATTTTTATTGGAAGAATTTAGAAAGCAAACTTTTCATGCGATTGAATCCGGTATAAGTACCAATCCTGTTTTGCAGAGTTTTCAATGGGTGGTTAGAAAATATGACATAGACCACCAATTGATTGAAGCATTTCTAAAAAGTATGGAGATGGATTTGTATAAAAAGCGTTATAATCAGGACGAGCTGAACGAATATGTTTATGGTTCAGCAGAAGTGGTTGGATTGATGTGTTTGCAGGTTTTTGTGGAGGGGAACCGGAAGGCCTATCAAAAATTGGTAGCGCCGGCACGGGCTTTGGGTTCTGCGTTTCAAAAAATCAATTTTCTAAGGGATTTGAGCAGCGATTATACGGAACGAAAACGCGTATATTTTCCAGGTATTGATTTGGAAGCGTTTTCGGATAACGACAAAATAAAAATCCAAGCAGAAATTGCCAAAGAATTAGAAGAAAGCCAGGCAGGTATTCGGAACCTACCTCTGTCCGTAAGGTTTGGAGTTTATTTAGCTTTCGTCTATTTCAGAGCCGTATTTTTAAAAATTAAGCAAGCAAAAGCTACTGATCTAACGGGAAAACGGTATAGAATTTCCAATTTCAGTAAAGCATTGTTATTGCTTCAACATTGGCTTAAATATCGAATAGGTTATTTTTAAGGAAATCCCATGAAATTAGGAATAAAGATATTCATCAGTATTGGGGTTTTGGTGGTGGTCTTTGGACTGCCCTTGATTTTGGGGACGGAGGAACGACAAGCATTTGAACTAAGTCCGGTGGTAGGATTGAAGCTAAGCCTATTTGAGCACAAAGGTTTGTATATGATGCATCACTTGATGGCATTTATTCCCGTATTTTATTTCGGGATTTGTCTTGGAATGGCAAATTACCGGACGCAGAGTTTGCGGTATATGGCAGCAACGCTTATTGTAGCACCAATTTACTTAATTTGGGATGCCTGTTTCAATCAATGGGGCATTTGGGGTTTCAATGACCGTTATATTACAGGATTCAGAATTGGAGGGTTGCCATGGGAAGAGTGGGTATGGTTTTTCATAATTCCTTTCTGTAGTTTCTTTGTACATACCCATGTAAGGGAGAATATCAGGCTTAACACAAAATGGGATTCTTGGTTGGTGTGGATAATTTTGCCCATTTTGTTGATCATTTATGCGAATACATGGGAGAAAATGTACAGTGCTTGGAGTGTAGGATCAGTGATCGTCATTTTGGTATGGATCCTAATTTGGAAAAGGGAAGGGATTGGCATATTTATGATAAGTTTTGGAATCAATTGCATACCGATGTTTTTCTTTAATGGAATGTTGACAGGATTGTTGACGGAACAGGGATTGGTAGTTTATCATCCGGGAGAATTTTCAGGAATTCGGGTAGGAAGTTATCCGGTGGAAGATTTGGGCTTTGGATTTTCATATTTATTTGGAATTTATTGGGTGAAGCAAAAGCTAAGTGACAGATTTGCAGATAATTACGAAGCATAAAAACAATATTTGTTATTTTTTTGTAAAAGCATTTTGTCATATGGTTGGGGAGCTATAACTTTGCAGTCCCTTATACGGAAGTAGTATGTGGGAAAGATTAAAAAGAAGGGTATAAAAGCCCTGATTAAGTTGATCAAAAGTTCATTGACAGGCTAGGGAGAGATAGGAATTGAGAGGTAAGGTGATTTTAAAAAAGGATACTTTCGTTCAAAAAATTTGAGACAGAGACTGGATAAACTTTTTCAGCTGTAAAGAAGTAAGGTTTCGGCCTGAAACTATAAGATACAGTACTATGGAGAG
>JRYK01010209.1_pt2 | contig 14069 bp, 23 predicted proteins | sample 235381 | NCBI WGS metagenome assembly JRYK01 (sample SAMN03074220, study PRJNA261476) | activated sludge metagenome | biome: Wastewater Treatment Plant; feature: Wastewater; material: Activated sludge; isolation source: activated biomass of a wastewaster treatment plant treating hydrocarbon... ... | reverse complement strand
GATTAAACTTTTTTCTAAAAAGTTTATTGTACGTACATTCATATTTACTGGTGAACTAAATAACAAAGTTAAGTATTATAAATCTTACTCAATTCAAGGAAAGTTGTCACTGGAGGGGAGGAGAGGAAGAGAGGTTTGGAATCTCCATTAGTAAGTTTAACTCTTTTTGAATCAAGCATAGATACAGTTTTATTTACTTCCGACCACTCATTAGGTTTTTTATTTCTATGAATTGCTTCACTTAGTTTCATAGGTTTCTGATATTTGTAATACTTGTTTTTATCAATTAAACCTATTCCACATTGAATACAATTACTAATTCCATTATGATCTTCTACACAAACTCCAGAACACTCTTTACTATAAACAGTATGCCCATTATCACACACATAATAAAACAAGTGATTTTTAGGAACTCCTTTTAATTTTAATTCAAATCTAGCTCCATCCATTGTATAAAATTTAGGAGCATAGGCTATAAAGTTTTTATATGTTTTCAAATCCCATTCTCCTAAATGACTTCCTCTATTTATATCAATATCTCTTTCAGAAACACACGAGTCTGTATCACAATAGATAGCGTCTTGATATTTTAATCTATCTTCAAATAATTTAATTCTACCATAAGCTGTTATATATGCAATTAAAACGGGAAAAGAGTGAATAGGATCTGGAAGTCTATTCAATTTAATATTAACCCACCCATTAGCATTGGGAGTAATTTCTTTATCTCCAATTTTATATCCTTCACAGATAACACATTTATCATTTTTAGAATCAGATCCATTACAATAACAAACTTTAAAATCTTCTTCCTTTACCCTAAAACAATTAGTTCTTTTTTCTCCAAGTTTTCCACTAAGAGAGTTCATTAACATTTTATAAAAGTTCTTTTCTATTCCAGTAGTTGAAGATTTTAGTTTATGAAACTCTTCAATATATTCTTTAAATGGAGAAAATGTTTCTCCGTATATAATAGATTGGTGAACCTTTATTTTAACTCCATATTTTTCAGCCATTAATAATTCTGGATGAGTATATGCTCCACTCCACGTTCCATAAGGAAATATTAATTTTCCGTTGACTTCCTTATATGGAAGAGGCGAAATTCGCATATAAGGAACTTCAACAGTTACCAAACTAACTCCAGGAAAGTTTTTAACATCTTCCCACTCCAAATTTTTATGGAAAGAATATGTCCAGGGTTTAGGAAAAGTTTTATAAAACATTGCAGTAGGATAACTTGAATTTATATCTTCGTAATAAACCAAGGAGTGTTTATTATAATCAAAAGCTTCTGTCCTACCTCCATAATATGATAATCTTTCATAATCATTTATGTGTTGCATTCTCTTAGGCCAATTTTCTTTAAGATGTAATGTTCTAAACATTCTAAGAGATAGAGATCCTGCTGTGAAAGCTTTAAACTTGGTTTGGTGATTGTTACAAAGTTTTAATAATTTATTTGCTGTCATGAAACAAATTTCACTATCTTTCATACAATAATGAGTCATTTCATTTATTGTTTCAATATCCAAATCAGTTATTTTTTTATTTTTAATTCTATTAACATCAAATTCTATTTTAAAGACTCCAAATATTTNNATTTAATAGATGATCCTACAAAGAAGTTACCTGTATCCATAAAACGAATTACTTTTTTATTTTTCTTTAATAATCCTCCTATTAGTTTTGAATTACTGACAATTTGTTTTACTGTTCCTTCTGGATAGTCTAAGTTAGCAAGATCATAAGCTAAGTTGTGTGCAAAGAATATTGTTGATCCGTTTCTTTCCTTAAACATATATTCTCTAGCTTCATTTCTATCAAGGAAAGTTTTTTGTTCATTCTCAGAATAGAATGTAGCACATAAGAAATTATCTGGAGCTCCTTGACCATTGTCTTCAGTATCAAAGGCTATTATTCTTATGTCAGATGTTGTGGGCTTTAACGGGGTTAACTCATATGACCTCATACAATTACCTCATATCCATTTCACCAGATTTAAATCAATATCAGTTACGTATTGTTTTAATTCATCAGATCCTACTTTAACTCCAGCATTAATTAATTCACCAATTATATTAGAGTTTAGAAGTTGGGCAATTGCAAAGTTAATAGCTTGTTGAACCATATCTTCTTTTGTATATATTGTTCTTCTAGTTTGAGTTTTAGATCTGGTATTTACTTTTTCAACTACTCCATTAGGAAAAGTAAAAGTTATAGTTCCAGTTAGGAATCTGGTAGGTAATGGAATTCCTCTAGCAACATCCATTCCTTCTTTGTCTATAGTTTGGAATGGTTTATTATTTCTAACATATGCTTTTCCTCTACGTCTATAACCAATTTTAATTCTTTCCTGTGTTTCAACTATTGTATCTGTTCTGATATTTCCAGTCGCATCATATCTTTTTACTTTAATAGAAACTAGTTTCTTAGGTTCATATTTTACATAATAACCTTCTGGAGTTCTAAATAAATTTTTTGAATTAACTGGTTTAGCTTTACTAACTATTTTTCCTGTTTTAGTTTGATACTTTATTTTCTTTGCTAAAACTATTTCTCCAGTTTCTTTATTCTTTTTATAAATTCCATATTTCTTTAAATTTTTTGAGTTAATATTTCTCTGACTTATAACAACTTTATTTTTAGTATTTCTACGAGCTATGGTTATTCTAACTAATTCACCAACCATTCATTTCACCCATAGCAAATTGGTATGGGAAAGTTTGTATTGTTTCCTGCACCAACTTCATAAGTTTTAATTTCAGTACAGTTGTTACCAATATAATCAGTGAATCCATCTTTAGTAATGTTCTTTCTTATTAAACCAGAATCAAATATTATTCCAGTATCAAAACATCTAACTCTAACAGTAAAACCTTTTTCAAGAAGTTCACTAATATTTTTAGGAGGTATTTGTCTTTGTATTGTATGCTCAGGTTCTTTTAAAAATGCTACAGGAGTGCATGGGGTATAATATTTATAGTACACCATATAGCAAGAACCAATTATAATAATGAATATGCCTAGAGCTTTTAAATAATACCATACTTTATTAATCATAGTTCATCACTTCGTCAAAAGGTTCTTCATTCTTTCTAAACCATTGATAGTTACATGATGGACATGTAACTCTCTTTAGTAAGGAATTCTTTTTATTCCACTGGTAATTGCATCTAGGACATCTCACATTGTCACTTCCATTTGTTATTTAATGTTTCCCAATCTTCGGCTACTTGTTTATGATTTTTCTTATTTCGTCCTATTCCAAGGATTACTGATTTTAGGAAATCAGCATAATCATTTACTATAGCTTTAGATGTCAGGTTAACTGCTTCCTGGATTGCTTTATCTTTGTCATCAATTAATTTACATTTTGAAATGATTTCATTTTTATCCAAGTTAAAACCTCTTTTGTATTTCAGTTTTAATTTCATCCCATGTTTTACCTTCTTCCTTTAAATGTTTGACAAAATAAAACAATTCAAGAGCATCAAACATTATTATCAGTCTGGTTGCCAGATGGTTTATTAATAACGGTATCTCTGTAATGTCTGATAATAATTCTTAATGCTTCAGGGTCATTAAGTTTTACATGCTCAGTTGAATAGTTTGTTTTAACATAATCAATAACATTCAACAAATCTTCTTTTAGATATACATTCTTCACACGAGATGGTTTTGTAATTTTTTCATTCATAACAATCACTTTCCATGTTTACATTCTTGTTTCTTAGATGGAGTATCCCATCTTGCTCCACATACCTTACATATGTGATAAATTACTGTTTTGTCTTTATGACATAGATATGCCAATTGTTCATTGTCCTGTTCTTTTATTTCATAATATGTATTACACTTTAAACATTTCCATCCTTCATCTGCTAATTTGCTTTTATCTGTTTTAGGAGTGTTTAGCTTTGTTTCGATTAGTTGCATTAAATAAATCATTTCATGTCTTTTAACATAAAATATATAGCTTGCTACAAAAGCTCCAAGTAAAAAACAAAAAATATAAAGAAGAATAGTATCACCTACAATCTGATCTGCCAATATCCTTTAGCATCAGCAATTAGATCAATCTTTTGACCAACATGAGGTGGTTTGCCATATGCCGCTACCCAAAGTCCAAATGTTGATTTTGGATGATATTCTTTTCCTTCAGGAAGCCTAATCATTTTGTTTGCTCCAGTTTTTCCAAATACTTTGATAGCTGGAGTTTCAGGATCCTGATCTTTATCCTTATTATATTTTTCCCATGAGGCACCTGTTAGGGAGGCTAGAGTTCCAGTTTCAATTCTTTCAACTACATCTTCTCCTTTTGTACCTTTTTCTCTTTGTTCAACTTTCTTTTCGGTATATTTATTTAAGTCCATTTTTTCAACCTTGTCAATTACATGACCATTCAAATCAAACTGCATAAAATCACTCATTGGTGATGGGATGGCAAAACTATGCAAGGATATCTTAACGGTGATTTAAATCCCATCACCATACATACTAATAATAGTAATAATTTAAATACCTTTAGTTTTTCGTCATAGCTTCTTTTTCATTCTTTGCCATTTTCTCTAATGATATTTTTCTAAACCAATAAAATTGATTGACGGCAACGATCCAACAACCAAATTGAATTATTGTTATATGAATTGGAGATACTGGGCTTATCATAACTGGAAGTACAAATGTAAGAATAGTATAGATGTTAAGAGGTATAGATAAAAATGTGTCATCTACATAATCCTCGTCTTTCATTAGTTTAAGAAAAAATATTTTATCCAACATTTAATCATCCTCATACGAATAAAATAAAGTTTGTTGTTTACTCTTCTCAAGTAATTTAAGTTGTTCATCAATTATTTCATTACCTAAAGATTTTCTTAAATAATTTATTTGTTTATTGAAATCATCTTCATCTATTTTCTTACCTTTTAATTTTTTAATTAATACGTTTAAGTGAGCATGAGCCATTGCGGTGTTTTTATATTTTTTATAATGATCTATTTCTTCTTTAGTTAATATTTTTGATACAGCTGGAATTTTTAAGTATCCAACGAATGAAGGAAGAAGCTCCATTTGTTTTCTCATCTGCTCAAAGTTAAATGAATTAATCTGTAAAAAATTAATACAAAATCTATCATCTCCTTCAACCAATGGATTAGCAACAAATACGGCAGCATAACCTCCAGTGTTATCTGTGAATCTATCCAAAACCCAAATAATCACAGACATTTTTCCATCTCTATAATTAAGAGTTATCTTTCTTGGATCTCTAACACATCCAATCATTGCTATTCTTTTACTTCTAGCTAGTTCCAACATATTGACTAAGTGGTTTTGTTCTCCAGAGGCGTGTTGTTTATATGATAAGTACAAATTTAATTCATCAACAAATAGAGTTGTACTTTCATTAGAGAGGAGAAATTGAATTATATCATCTGATGTTTTATCAGCCATATAAAAATTATTCAAGTAGTTTTTACCGAGTATATATTTAGCAAACATTAATTCCAACATTGATTTTCCAGTTCCGTTTTGTCCTGCAATGACAATGTGGGTATCCATTTCGTATTCCTGCATTGTTGATATTAAACGGCTTATATCTTTTATTTCACACTGACCTTGTTCTTTAATGGATTCAACAAACTCAGTGTAAACATCTTCAAATACAGTTTTTCTTCCGTTAATCATATTACCACTGTTTACTTAATCGTCTAAATATCTTAGCAGATCCATCAGCACTTTGAACAGGTTTCATCTTTGCTTTAGCATTATAGTAACTCATCATAGAAGTTAGTTTATCCACATCTAATTCATTTAATTTTAAATCATCTAATTCTTTTTCTATAGTTTCTAATTTTACCTCGGGATCAATCATATCTTTCCACTGAACATAGGCATAACGAATACTAAATATCATTGCGTACCTGGCTTCCTTTGGACCTTTGTTCAACATTGCATTTAAAGAAGTTTCAATAATTCTTGCAAATACACTATGATAATCGTTTACGTTTTCTATGTCTTCCATGTCTATTACACCACTCATATTTTTCTAATGCATCTAGATATCCAACCCAATAAATTAACCAGCAAACTATACACACTAAAATAAAAGATAAAATAATTTCAATACCCGTAACTACACACCTCTTGATTTAAGTAGTGTTATAATTTCCTGTGATGTTTTTAACATCTCTACAGCAGAACTGTTGAATCCCATCATAACCACATATACAAGAATACAAGTAAGCAGTACAACTATTCCTAAAGGCAGTGCAGATATTAACACAGCCATAACTGGGTTACTGGCATCGTTGAATTGTTTATTATTTTTAATTTGTTCAATAAGTCTTGATGCAATTTCTTTAGGAGTAGATACAGCTCTTTCAGTTAGCAATTCATTGGTATACTGAACCTTTAAAGGAACTAACATTCCTTCTCCAAAAGTAAATTTAGGATCTGATATAAATTTCATATCCTTACCTAACATTTGGTAGGCTATTTCTTTAGGAATAATAAATGTAGGTCTTGTTTGTTCTAACTCTAACGAATTCTTTTCCTTGTGTTCAATTGCAAAAAGGAAGTCATGTCTTAGTACAGCCTGATATACTTTTCCACCTTTAGTTCTAACAAATTCATACATTCCAGAAATTCCATATATTCTATAATTACCTAAAAGGATTCCAATTAAATCATCCTTTACAATTAACTTTCCAAATTCTCTATAATTCTGGTTGATTAAGGTTCCTCTATCTCTAACATCGAAATTTACTTTAGGGAATCTGTCATTTATTGTTTTGTATAAAAGTATTCCACCAAATATTATTACTCCAACCATTAATGTTAATCCTAATAAAATATCCATTATACTAACCTCTTGAAATTGTTATAGGTTGTCTTGCTTGTATTTCTGCAAGAGCCAGGTTTCTATCTGCTCCATTATATACTCGTGAGAATAATAGTCTTATAGTATTAACACATGAGATGAATAAAGGATCTTTTTTAATTAAATCATCACTATAGTTATTTAGATATACTTCAAGAAATAGACCATACTCAGCATCAGATATTGCCTGGAGATATTGTAGATGATTTAAAGAACCTAGTTTAGTTGATTCATTAATCTGACGGTACATGTACTTAATAGCAGAGTTCATTAATTCTTCGTCGTAGATAAAAGGATTTTTCTTATCAGTGCTACGATTGGATTCTGCATATGTTTCTAGAAGTTTTTTAAATTCATCTTCAGTTATCAAACACCATCACTTCTAAAAAATCTATTCACACCTATTATTAATAAACCTATCGCTACAACTGGTATCATTACAATCAGTACTGTTATAGGACTAATTATCGTCGGATCAACTCCACTACCATTATAACTTATTTGGAATAATCCAGTATCAAGAGTTGTTATTTCTCCATTTGAAATAGAATAAGAAGAATAAGGATGAGAAGAGTAATAATTGATAGTTGTTGATGTTATTAATATAGGAGATGTAACATCATAAAGTAAACTTAGAATTGTGTCTGATCCAAAGCCAAGCAGGGTAACTCTATTGTTATTTGTATCGACAGTTGAACCTGTTGTATTCCAAGTTCCATTGTATCGGAATATTTTCAAGGTTAGTTCATTAGTTGAATTCAACCCTGAATCTAAGTAATTAAAGATTATAGCACTTATTGACGAAGGATTAAATAAAGTTAAGTTAATAGAACTATTTCTGTAAGATAGGTTTCCAGTTGCAGTATAGTCTGGNNACCAGTTGAATGAATAACTTTCACTAGAAGATGATATGTCATTTATAGATACGTTTGAATAATTTGTGAATGTACCATCATAATCAAAAACTGAGTTTGTTAAATTAAAGAATCTTGTATCTAATGCGCTATCTACATAGATAGAGTAGGTGTTATTGTAGAAATGATTATCTTGTCCTAGAGTGTTGTTAAGTGTTGCGATATTTATTCCTCGTGGATTCAAATAAATTTCATTACTGTCAAAACGAACTGTGCTTCCAACTCCTAGATTTGCTCCACTATTGGCATTTGAGAAAATTCTATTATTCGAGAAATTAATGTTTGATCCACCAAAAGTGTTAAATAAAATTCCGTCTGCATTTCCCGAAATATTGTTGTAGGAAAAGCGATTATTATTTGCTCCGTTAAATCTTATTCCTTGGGTGCTAGAAGTTATTGTATTATAATCTATGTCGTAATTTTCTCCCCCTTCAAAGAGAATTGCAGAAGCCAAATTAGTTAAATTGTTATCTGAAATTGTATTTCCTGAGGTTGTTGCTCCTGTGAAATAGAAACCATTTACTCCCGAAGCGGAAACATTATTGAATCTAACTGTGTTGTTGAAAAGACTATTTACGAACCAAATNNAATCTGAACCTCTGTGTTGTTGGTGTAATTATTTGCCTGAATTGAAACATTATGACTTGTTGTTATATAAGTTCCTCGTGAGTTTCTAAATATATTGTTGTTTGTGATACTTGAATTCCCAACTCCGACTAAGAGTATTCCTGCCTCATCATTATCGTTGATTTGATTATTCAGAATGGTTATATTGTTTGTTCCCGTTGTAACTGAGATACCTTGCAAGGTTGAATTTAACAGATTGTTTAATTCAACATGAATATTAGAACCTCCAACTTCAAGATTTGGCGCACTAAATCCTAATCCTTGTCCAGTATCATTTATGGTATTGTTGAAAAATGTCATTGTTGTTCCTGATGCACAGATTCCACAAGTTCTAGAATTAGTTACATTGTTTCTTTGAATGCTTAATGTGTTTTCAGTTGCAAGGCTAATGCCCGTTGCACCTGAGGACATATAGAAATTATTGTCTTGAATTGATAACTGTGAGTTTGATGATCCATCCATACCCTGATAATTATTTAGGAGACGATTGTTTGAGAAAGAAGTTTGTGTTGTCGAATAGATTTGGGTTGCGTGGAAAGTTGAGTTACTGATATTGTTGTTAGTAACTATTCCCAGATTTGTGCTCTGAAGAGTAAGGGCAATATTGTTGAAATTAAAGGTGTTTGAATCGATAGTCATCAGATCAGAAGTTGAACCAAAAGAAATTCCTCGAACAGTCTGATTCAAAAATTGATTAAGATAAATGAAAGCACTATCAACATTGAACGCTCCTTCAAAGCCAATTTGATTAAGTAAGAAAGTATTGTTTTGGACATTGATAGCATTAACTGAATCGGTGTAGAGGCCTGTGATTGAATTATTGTAGAACTGATTTGTGTCCCACGTATTATTTGAATTACTTACTGAATAACCACCATAATAGTATTGTTGAATGTTGCAATTTCTGACGGTAACATTATTCAATCCAGCAGGGATATAGACTCCTGCGGCTGTTGCTGTTCCATCATTTGTGATCCAATTATTAGTTCCTGACATGGGATTCTGACAATCAAACTCTATATTCGATGCATTCAAAATTACACAAGCGTTTGTCAAACCTGAAATCAAATTAGGAGCGCCTGAATAGTTTTGGAAAGATACAATATAACCAGATTGATTGATTACTGGGCACATATCATAATAGAAAATTGCATCAAGATAACTAGTTCCAATTGGATAAGCCTTTGCATCATTAAGAGTTAATTTCCCAAGTCCATTATTGATTACTACTTGCTCTACCCAATCAGTTCCATTGTTTGTCCACCATGTCAATCTAGAAAATTCTAGTGGGGTTTCAAGTATTGAGATGTTAAGCTGATTTGTAGAAGCATTAGTTGATCCAATGCTAGTCCTATTTAGATAACTTTGTAAATCTAGATAAGAGGTATTTGAAAATGCAGGCACAGACGAAGGTAGAGATAAATAAAATACTTCTGAAGGCAAAATTGAATCATATAGGTCAAACGTTGTAGATTGGGTTTCTGTCGAATCTGTTAAGGTTATGTTTTCAAGCGTAATGGTTTTGTTGCCCGAGGCAGTTGAATTTATAAAAAATCCAGTTGTAACATTTTTTATATACCCATTTTTGATTAAGTTTCCATCTCCCAAATTAGTTATCCCTATTGCAACGGGAGTATTTTCAACAGTAAATGTATCAAAAGTATTATTTATTGCGGTTGTTGCTGATTGGAAACCAATTACCCACCCAACAGTGCTTGAATTGAAAATATAAAAATTAGAAACATAATTTCCAACTCCCCCCATTGAAATCCCCGCGTTAGCACTTACATTAGAAATAAAAATATTGGATAAATTATTTCTGCTTGATGTCCCACCAGCAAAATTAATAGAGCTTATCTGTCCGCCGTTAATATTTAATGTATCAAAAACTGAATCATTGACAATAAGACCTCGGATTGCAGTATAGATATTATTTGCAGAGAGGTTGAATAGACTCATATTATTTACTTGCATTATTTCTATTCCATTTCGCCCAAGTCCACCACCCTGAACATTGATATTGCTTAATTGTAGGTTGTCTGCATCACAAATTAATAAACCTCCAACGTTAAGGTTTGTTATCGAAGTCGAAGAATTTGAAGAATTAAGCATTAAGTAAGCTCCACCAGTTGCCATATTATCAGAAAGCAACCAATTTGCACAATCACTTTGAGTTGTAGTTGAAGCCGCCCACCCATAATCAAAACCTATAGATGAAGGAGAAGCATTAACGGTATTATTTCTCATTGTGAAATTTCCAAATCTTCCAACAGCTGAACTAGCCCCTGAGAAAGTTAAGAATCCTGAAGAGGTTACATTTTCACAAATATTGTTTTCTATAAAGACATTAGAAACATTTGTTGCGTCATTTCGGAAGCAGATTGTGTTATTGTACATGTAATTATTTGACCAGTGAGTATTTGCAACGTTTCTGACGAATTGACCCGTTCGATCTGTTCCATGGCCATGTTCATGACCAAAGAAAGTATTAAAAGAAAAATTACCGTCGCTCATGTTGTACATTTCTATTCCATTATTGAAATTATTAGAAACAGTATTGTTCGTGAAAGTGATATTGTGGCATAGGAGATTATCTGAACAAAATAAAAGGCCTGAAGCAGTTGAATTGTCAAAAGTATTATTTCTCATAAGAGAATTGCTTCCGTTTGTATAACTTAACGCGGAACCGAATTGCCTAAAAATACAATTCTGAAGTGTAAAATTATCTGAATGTTGTGTTATTAAACCATAAGTATTTGCTGTGTAGTTTCCGACGATTTCAAAACCGTGACAATCTATAGTTACGTTAGGAGAAGAAACTGTGAGGCATGATGAGCCATTTATTTGAATATTCGAGGTTAGATCATAAGTATCAGGAGTTGAGAAAGTCTGGCATGAATTGAAATTGGTAGCAAATGAAAAACCAAATATACATAGTAATCCAAATAGAATATTATAATATTTCATTGGTAACTCACCACAGTTGTTGATGATAAGCTACCAAGATACGTAAAAGTATCAGTCGCATTATCAGTTAGATTTCCTACAAAGTTAGAATTAACGTAAACTCCAATTCCCATAGATGATATTCCTGGAGAATGAACTACTACTATATTTGATGCTAGAGATGAAGGAGATGTTAGAAGTAAAGTGTGATTTGCTGGAGTAGTTAAAATAGGAGTTGCATTAGTTGATGAGTTGGTTGTTAATCTATTTAAATAATTTACAGAATTTATCGGGTGACCTAGATTATTGGAAACATTTGCTGTTGAATTAAATAGTGAAGTATATACTGTAGTGGATACTGATTCTCCACCGATAATAACAATTGCTCCACCAATGAATAGAACTAGGAGAACAACAATTAAGCTTAAATAATTATTCCCTAGATCCATAAGAAGAAATAGTGTATTAAGATTTATAAATATTGGTGGGGGATATTATCCCCCAGTTTCCGTGTAAATCACGGGGACAACTAGACATTTCCGCCTCTACCTCCTGCAAGGAAGTTGAGGACATAGAACAATGCCATACCACCAACGATTGCAAGTGCAACAATTGGTAATAGAGATGTCAAAGTTGTTAAAGCTGTTCCAGTATCGTTGGCCAACTGAGTAATAAGAGTGCTACCTGGTGCTATTGTCAAGGTAACGTTTTCTGTCTTATCAATCATTGCTCCACCGATCATGACTGCTACCGCCAAAGCGATAAAAGTCAATGCTGCGCCTAACAATTCTTTCATGTTTTTCACATGTCTATAAACAATAGACAGACGTAATATAGATACCTAGCTTTATATATTATTCCATTTTTTATAACAATAGATACTATTTAACTGATATAAGTAACATGATTTATCCTCAGTAGATGAATAGGTTTATAAATTGTTACTACCTACTACTCAGTAGCAAGGTGAAAAATGTTTCCAGAAAATAAAAATCTTAGTGTATTTGAATTGACATGTATTCTAATAGGTCTGATCATTATATTAGCGTCTGGTTACATGTTTTATAAAGGTGTTTATGAATTTTTTTATCCACATGAAAATAGTCTGATAAATGAAAAAAGCTTTTTATTTTTCAATGATGGAAGTAATGTTAGTTGTTCAACAATTATAGATTCAGGAAAAAGAATTACTTGTCACCATGTTAATGGATCATATGAAGTATATTCTGAGTTCAAATCATATCAGGTGAAATAAATATGAAAAAAACTAAAAAATCTTTTAAAGGCATTCTAATTAATTATTTAATAAGTTATTTTATATTTTTTATTTGTGTAATATTAATTATCATCTTGCTTATTGGTCTTGCTGCACTATTGATTGTTATACACAATTTTATAACTTATTTAAGTTCATGTCTTGGAGTTTATAGTGACTTGGCTAGTATTTACTTAACATTTGTTATATTTTTAGGACTTATATCTTCATTTATTGACTGGTGTTCTCAATGATTATTAAAACTGAAAGAATCCAGGAAATAGAGGATGAAAGCATGATTGCAAAGTATTATGATTCTCTAACAGCAAAGGAATTTATTTGGGAATACTTGGAGGATCATAAAAAACAATGTTTTGAGAAATATTGTGAAATAGAAAATGTTCTTGAAAATGTATTAAAGAAATTATAAGGTGGAAAACATTTATGAGATGCACAAATAATAAGTGTCAGTATGTCTGGGTTTATAGAGGCAAGTCAATGTTTTATGCAACTTGTCCTAGGTGTTACAGAAAATTAAAAATAGGTGACAGCAAATGATTAATGCTAACCTATTCATTATAATTCGTATTATTAGTATACTCGTTTTTCTTGGTTTAGTTATATATGCTAAATATACAGATAATGTTGAACTTGGAATAATCTCTTCTTTACTCATGGTATTTAGTCCTGTTATATGGGGAGCAGTCACATTAATATTGCGTAATATGGGTGATTCGATATGATTGAAATAAATTCTGATAAGCTAATACCTTTCTTAGGATTACTTGCTGCTGGAATAATTAACTATACAACACTCTTTTATGGAGAAAGAATCTTAAAGTATTTGAGTAAAGCTTTTGGAGAAAAATTAATTGGATATATATTAGGTTTAATTATTTTCATATTCATCTTAGGTTTATTTTTAATTATTCTACTTCAATCTGAAGCAGTAATTGTGAGGTGATTCAAAAATGAAAAACATATTAGAAGAATTAGTTTCTGTATCAATAACAACTTTATTATTATTTGGAATTGTACTTTTTATATTGGACTTTACTTCAGCAAAACCAGAAAAACAGATAATGTGTTTTGAGAAGGAAGTATATGTTCTTGGTAAAGGGAATGTAAGTTGTATATTATGTAAAGATGTTACTGATAATTACATGTCTTGTGATTATGATAGTGTTAATAGGAGTTTAAAAGGTGTTTTCTATAGATAGGTTTATAAATACTACTCACTACTCAATATATGATAATGTAAAACGGCGATTAAATGATTGATGAATTTGAAATTGGCATCTCACTTGGATTTATTAAACTAAATTTAATCAAAATAAAGAGTTGGACCAGTGTAATTAGTTTTAATTTATTATGTATAGAAAAGGCGGAATAAATGAAAACCGATGAAGAGAAGCTTTTAGAAAAAGCTTCAGCAAAA
>JRYK01005571.1_pt1 | contig 14173 bp, 11 predicted proteins | sample 235381 | NCBI WGS metagenome assembly JRYK01 (sample SAMN03074220, study PRJNA261476) | activated sludge metagenome | biome: Wastewater Treatment Plant; feature: Wastewater; material: Activated sludge; isolation source: activated biomass of a wastewaster treatment plant treating hydrocarbon... ... | reverse complement strand
TCCGACGTGGGCCTGACGACGCTGGATGAGCGCATCGACGCCCTGTCGGTATGGACGCCCACCGTCAACGCCGTGCCCGACGACTGCACCGCCGGCGTGCTCTTCGTCAGCACCATGCGCAACTACCGCGTGCCCGCCGCCGGCGGCGGCTCGCTGACCGGCCCGGGCGGCGACATCCTGGCCTTCTGCGCCACGAACTTGGGCGCGGACACGGCCGGCTTCTGGTATCGCGCCTTCAGCGCGGCGGCGGCCGGCCTCTCGCCGCGGCAGGCCATCCGCAGCATCAGCATCCATGACTTCAGCCAGGGGCCGGGGCCTAACGACTGGTGGCTGGAATTCACCTTCATCGCCCGCACGCCCTTCACCCTCGGCGCCTTCAACGGCGCGGCCAACACCATCTATCTCTACGACACCGCGACGGGTGTGGAGGATACGCTGCTGGACATGAGCTACGATTACCCGGTGCTCAATGGCCAGGCCTCCGGGCTGCTGATCGAAGTCGAGCCGCTGATCTGCGCCAACGATTGCTAGTACCCGCGGTTCGGCCGGCCGTCTGACACGACGCCGCGCCAGAACCTGGGACGGGGCCGCGCGCGCGGCGGCCCCGCCCCGCCGCGGCGATCCCTGGGATCGCCGCGTTTGTCTCTTTGCGGAGCGTTCGATGTCACGACTTCTCGCCCTCTGCCTTCTGGCGGCGACGCTCGTTCTGGCCGTCGCCCAACCGGCCCCGGCCCACGGCGCGCCGGAGCCGATCGACACGCCGGCCCAGGCCAGCACCCACGTCGTGGTGCGCCTGCGCGGCGACGCGCCGCTGCCGGCCGGCGTCCGGCTGGAACCCATCTTCGGCGACTGGTACCGGCTGTACGTGGCCCCGGGCAGCTCGGTGGCGGCCACGCTGAACGGGGCGCGGGCGCTGCCGGCGGTGGTGGAGGCCTACCCGGACTACATCGCCCACGTGGACGCCGAGCCGGCGGCCATGCCGGCGGCCCTGTCGCCCAACGACCCGGAGTACGGCAAGCAATGGCACATGCCCCAGGTGCAGGCCGAAGAAGCCTGGGACGTGACCGACGGCGCGGGCGCGGTGGTGGCCATCCTGGACACAGGCGTGCGCACCGGCGGCCCGGACGGCCTGTGCCGGCCGCTGCTGGCCGAGTACAACGCCATGACCAACTCCACCGCCCCCGGCGCGGCCCGCGACGGCTACGCCCACGGCACTCACGTGGCCGGCACCATCGCCGGTTGTACGGGCAACGGCATCGGCGTCACCGGCCTGGCCTATGGGGCCGACGTGATGGCCGTCAAGGTGCTCAGCGACATGGGCAACGGAACCTTCAGCGACATCGCCGAGGGCATCGTCTGGGCCGCCGACCACGGCGCGGGGGTCATCAACATGTCGCTGGGCAGCCCTTGCACCACCGACTGGCCGGCGTGCAGCACCGGCCCGGTCAACGACGCCATCGCCTACGCCGTGGCCGCCGACGTGCTGGTCGTCGTCTCGGCCGGCAACAGCAACCGCGGCGTCGTCGGCATGCCGGCCAACCACCCCGACGTGATGGCCGTGTCGGCCATGGGGCCGAACCGCACGCGCGCGCCCTACTCCAACTGGGGCACGGCCGTCGACCTGGCCGCGCCCGGCGGCGACAAGAGCAACGGCAACGAGGCCGGCGGCGTGTGGCAGGAGACGTTTGTCCGCTCGACCGGTGTCTGGGGCACCTACTCCTATCAGGGCACGTCCATGGCCGCGCCGCACGTGACCGGGGCGGCGGCCCTGCTGCGCAGCTGCGCGCCGGAGGCCACCGCGGCCGAGGTGCGCGCCGCCCTGGAAGACAGCGCCGAAGACCTGGGCACGCCCGGCTTTGACACCACCTATGGCCATGGCTTCCTGCAGATCTACGACGCCCTGACCCTGCTGGCCGGGCGCTTCGCGCGCGACGTGAACCAGCACTGCCAGTTCACCGGCGAGCCGCCCTGCCTGACCGTGACCACCGACGTGCTCGGCGAGGGCCAGATCGACATCGCCCCGGCGCCCGACTGCCCCGGCGGCTTCAGCTTCGAGACGGCCCTGACGCTGACGGCCACGCCGGCCAGCGGCTACTGGTTCGCCGGCTGGAGCGGCGACGCGACGGGCACGGCCAACCCACTGCAGAAGACACTCTACCGCAACCTGGCGCTGACGGCCGAGTTCCGGCCCTGCCTGACCGTGGCGGCCACGGCCGACGGCCCCGGCGCGGTCGGCGTCTCGCCCGCGCCCAACTGTGGCGGCACGGGCTACCGCGGCGGCACACAGGTGACGCTGACGCCCACCCCCGACGCCGGCTACACGTTCAACCAGTGGAGCGGCGACGCGACGGGCACGGCCAACCCGCTGAGCGTGACGCTGAACGACGATCTATCGGTCAGCGCCTCGTTCGTGGCCTGCCTCAGCGTGACGACCCACAGCGATGGGCCGGGCACGGTCGGCGTCTCGCCCGCGCCCAACTGCGCCGGCGGCGGGGGCTACAACCTGCGCACGCCGCTGACCCTGACGGCCACGCCCGACCCCGGCTACGTCTTCGCCGGCTGGAGCGGCGGGGCCGGCGGCACGACCAACCCGTTGAACCTGACGTTGACCGCCGACCTGGACGTGACCGCCAGCTTCGACGACGCGCCGTCAGTGGCCGTCAGTCTGCTGGCCAACGGCGCGGTGGGCGCGCTGGCCTATGGCGACGAGGACGTGCTGGCCTATGACGGCGGCTGGACGTTGCTGTTCGACGGCTCGGCCCACCGCTTGCCCGGCGACGTGGACGCGCTGGCCATTCTGGCCGACAACACGCTGCTGCTCAGCCCCGACGCGCCGGTGAAGAACCTGCCGGGCATCGGCAGCGCCGCCGTCGATGACAGCGACGTCGTGCGCTATAGCCCGACCACCGGCCAGTACAGCTGGTACTTCGACGGCTCCGACGTGGGCCTGTCGACCAACGCCGAGGACATCGACGCGCTGGCCGTGCTGCCCGACGGCGATCTGCTGATCAGCACGCTGGGCGCGGCGGCCGTGCCGGGCGTGTCGGCGGCCGACGAGGACGTGCTGCGCTTCCACGGCACGGCCGGCTCGAAGAACACCAGCGGCGCGTGGTCGCTCTACATCGACGGCAGCGACCTCAGCGGCGCGCTGGGCGACATCGACGCGGTGGCCGTGCAGGGCGGGGCCGTCTACCTGTCGGCCGAGGCGGCGGTGACGCTGGGCGGCCAGAGCATGGCCCCCGGCGACGTGTTCGTCTGCACCGGGCTGACGCCCGGCAGCGCCACGAGTTGCGCGTCCATCAGCCGCGTCTGGCAGGGCACGGCCGCCGGTCTGGCCGCCGCGGCCAACGTGGACGCGCTGGAGATGATCGCGCCGTAGGCGCGGCAGCGGACGACAGACGGCCGACCACAAACCACTAGAAACCGGGTCTCCGAGAAGAGACCCGGTTTCTAGCGATCTTCATCCTTCATCCCTCATCCTTCATCCCTCATCCTTCATCCCTCATCCTTCATCCCTGGCCTCCTGGCGCTGTTCGCGCTACAACTAGGCCATGACAACCAACGACGCAACCCAGGTAACTCCGCGGGCGCAGTCGGCGGGGCGGCCGTGGTGGCTGCTGGCCGGCGACTGGCTCGTGTTGCTGCTCTTCGTCTTCATCGGCCAGCGCGACCACGGCATTGCCGGGCAGGGGGCGCTGACCAGCTATCTCGGCACGTCCGTCAGCCTGATCGTGTGTTGGACGGCGGCGGCGGCGCTGCTGGGGGCCTACCGGCTGCGGCCGCTGCCGGGCTGGGGGCCGTGGCTGGCGCGGGCGGCCAACGCCTGGCTGGTGGGCGCGCCGCTGGGGCTGGTGCTGCGCGCCCTGCTGCGCGGGCAAGACGCCATCCCGGTGGTGTTCATCCTCGTCGCCCTGAGCATTGGCGGGCTGATGATGGTGGGCTGGCGGGCGATCGTCTATTGGTGGCTATCACGCCATTCGTAAGCGTGGCGTCCGGCCTGACAAGCCCGGCCGGCCGCGCCTGTCCGTCAGGAGCGCACCGCCCCTAGCGCAGAGATCGGGCGATAGCCAGCGCCGCCGGCAGATCCAGGCCCAGCCCGCCGACCACCCCGCCTCAGACAAACAAGTCGCGGATGTAGGCGACCTTGGGGTTCTGGCGATCGACGACCAGCGCGACCGGCGCGCCCTCCTGAAACGCCGCGCTGCGCTTGCTCAGGTTGACGGCGTTGAACCCGGCGTACTGCTTGCCGTCCAGGCGATAGGTGAAGTTGATGCTGCCCCGGTCACGGTGGAAGAGCACCTTGTCGACCCGGCCCTCGACGGCCACGCCCCGCGCAAAGACGCCACGCACCTTGGCGGCGCGCCAATAGGCGAACGGCCAGCCGACCACGGCGCTCACGATGGCCGCCCACATGAAAAACGGCGCGCCGTCGGGGCCAATGGGGCTGTGACGACCCAAGGCGGGAAGAGAGCCGAAGACATTGATGACGACGGACATGCCCAAACAGACGACGGGGGCCAGGGCGGCCAGCAGGGCGGGATAGTCCGCTTGCAGAACACGCCAAAGCGAGGGCTTGGGAAGGGTGGTATCCATGGCAGGCTCCTGTGTTGCAATGTGGCCACGGGGTGGTCACGCGATGGCCCGATCGTAGCACAGGCGCGGCCGGGCGCAAGGGCAGCAGCGGGCGGGGTGTTTCTTGGCTATGATCTCGCCATCGGCCAGCACAAACACCCGCTCCCCCGCCCGCGGCCGGACGACGGCCGTGCCGGTGAACTCGCCAAAGGCCGGCAGCAGGGCATAGTCGCGGCCAAAGTAGAAGCAGGGCAACGTCAGCGCCCGCGCCCCGCCGCCCAGGGCCACCGCCGGGTGGACGTGGCCGGCCAGGGGATAGTGATCCGTGGTCAGCGGCCCGTGATCTGCGGCCAGTGGTTCGTGTAGCCAAACGAACGGCGGTTCGATCACCGGCGCGTCCAGGCACTCGACGGCCCAGTCGGCCGGCGGGTCGCCGGCGCGGCGGTCGTGGTTGCCGCGGATGAGCGTCAGGCGCAGGGCGGGCCGGGCGGCGCGCCAGGCGGCGACAAGCTCCAGGGTGCGCGGGGCGCGGCCGGCGCGGGCGTGCAGCAGGTCGCCCAGGACGAGCAAGCGGGCGGCGCCGCTGCCGTCGAGGGCGGCGTCGAGGCGGCGCAGCATCTCGGCCGTCGTACCGCCGGGGACGGGGATGCCGGCGGCGCGAAAGGTGGCCGCTTTGCCAAAGTGGGGGTCGGCGATGATCAACGCCCTGCCGCGCGGCCAGTAGACCGCCCGCTCCGGCAGCAGCCAAAGCTCCTCGCCCTGGACCTCGGTCTTGATCATTGGTTGTCGAAGAAGCTCACGCCAAGGACGCTAAGGGGCAAAGGACGCCAAAAGACAATAGGATCACGCCTGAACGCCAAGAAGGGGTCTTGTCTTCTTGGCGTTCCNNGCCAAGGCGCAAAGAAGAAGAAGCTCACGCCAAGACCGCCAAGAGCGCCAAGAGCGCCAAGAACGCCAAGAAACTCCCTTTGCGTCCTTCTCTTCCTTGGCGCCCTTGGCGTGAGATCTTTTCGCTTAGCCCAGCGCAGCGCGGACCTTGTCGAGCTGGCCATAGGAGCCGAGCTTGCGGCTCTTGTCGACGATGAAGTCGGCGTAGGCCTTGACGTACTCCTTGCCCGGCGTGCGGAAGTCGAAGCCCTCCGGGTGGTCGCGGAAGAACTCGCGGTGGACGCGCGTCCAGACCAGGCGGCCGTCGGTGTCGATGTTGACCTTGGTCACGCCCAGCTTGGCGGCGCGGGCGAACTGGGTGTCGTCCACGCCCTTGGCCGACGGGTCGAGCTTGCCGCCGGCGGCGTTGATGCGCACCACTTCGTCGTGCGGCACGCTGCTGCTGCCGTGCATCACCAGCGGGAAGCCGGGCAGCACGGCCTGAATGGCCTCGATGCGGTCGAAGTGCAAACCCTGGGAACCGGAGAACTTATAGGCCCCGTGGCTGGTGCCGATGGCCACGGCCAGGCTATCGCAGCCGGTCTGCTCGACGAACATCTTGGCCTCGCCGGGATCGGTCAGCATGGCGTGCTTCTCGTCCACCTGGATGTCCTCTTCCACGCCGCCCAGCTTGCCCAACTCCGACTCGACGCTGACGCCCTTGGCGTGGGCGCGCTCCACGACGCGGCGGGTGATGGCCACGTTCTCCTCGAACGGCTCGTGCGAGGCGTCGATCATCACCGAGCTATAGAAGCCGGAGTCGATGCAGTCGTAGCAAGTCTGTTCGTCGCCATGGTCCAGGTGGACGGCGAAGATGGCCTCGGGGAACTCGCCCTCCACGGCGCGGATGATGCCTTCCAGCACGCGGGCATTGGCGTATTTGCGCGCGCCCTTGCTGAGCTGGATGATGAACGGGGCCTGGGCCTCGATGTGGCCCTGGAAGAGGCCCAGGGCCTGCTCCATGTTGTTGATGTTGTAGGCGCCGACGGCGAAATCGCCGTAGGCCACCTTGAAGAGTTGGGCGGTTGTCACGATCATAGCGGTGCTCCTGATGGGTATGGGTTATGACGGCCGGGGAGCGGAGGAGCAGGGGCGGGGGAGGGCCGCGCTCGGCCGGCTCCGCGCTCTGGGGGCATTATAACAGTTACGCGGTGACCTGACAGTTCCAATTGCGCTATAATCATTAGCCGGAACCCATGACCATTTTGGAACAACCGGCGACCTTACATGGCGAAGGACAGGCCTCGCTGCGGCGTTGGCTGGCGGCGCGGGAATGAAGAACGCCAAGGTTCTCTTGGCGTTCCTTGTGCTCTTGGCGCTCCCTGCGTGAGCCTCTTCGCTGGCCGCTAGTTCAACGCCTCCACCGGCTTCACCGCCCGGTCGCTGGCCCGCTCGATCTGGTCGGCGGTCAACATCAGCTGGTAGGCGATGAGCAACTGCGTCAGCGCCAGCGGATAGCTGCGCCGCTCCTCCAGGCCGAACTGATAGCGGCCCAGGCGGCTTTCATCCAGCCCCACGTTGGGCGGCAGGTGGCCGCGGATGAGCGCCATCAGCTCCTCGGCCTTCTCCGGGCACACGGCGCCATCGATCTCCAGGAAGTCGGCCGGCCGGCTCTCATAGCGGCCCAATTCCAGGCGCATGGCCGCCTTGGCCGGCGCCGGGCCGCTCTCGCCGGGGCCGCCGTGGGCCAGCACGTCGGTCAGGTCGGGGTGAGGCAGCGTGGGCAGGAGGACGACGCGGGCGCACAGGTGGCTGTCGCCGGGGTCAGTGGCCGGGTCGGGCGGGTAGAAGCGCACTACCATGTCGGCGTGGCTGCGCTGGGGGTGGATGTAGCGCGGGGCGATGTCCTCGCGGCCGGCCATGGAGCGCAATACCTGCTCGACGGTGTAGCCGCGCTTGGTCGTGTCGCGCTTGAGCTTCCACTCGCGCCGCAGCGCCTCGGGCGGGTCCAGGTAGACCTTGGCATCGAAGCACAGGCGCATCAGCCGCGTGTGGAACGGCAACAGGCCCTCGATGATGACGAATTGCGTCGGCTGGATGTACTCCGGTTGGTCGAAATCGCCCGTGTGGTGGTTGTAGACCGGTTTGAGGATGGGCTGGCCCTCGCGCAGCAGGCGGAAGTGCTGCTCCATGATGTCGATGTAGTTGCAGTCCGGTTCCAGGGCGCTCATGTGCATCTGGCGGCGCTGCTCGCGGTTGTACTTGTGGTAGTGGTCGCAGCAAATCGAGGTGACGCGATCCGCGCCCAGGGCTTCGACAATGCCCTTGCTGATCGTCGTCTTGCCCGCCGCGCTATCGCCCGCGACCCCCAGCATGATGGTTTTGCGGTTCATAGGCCCTCCCACAAGGGGCCAGGTTCCAGGTTCCAGGTTCCAGGGTAAGAAGCGGCCGCCATGGCGATATTCTTCCCTAGCCCCTGGAACCTTGCCCCTGGAACCTTACTGCGTCACCTCGAACTTGACGCCCGACCACAGTTCCATGGATTTGCGTAGTTCGGGGCTGGTGCGGGCGATCTGCTCCAGTGTCTTGCCGGCCAACACGCCTTCGACCGCGGCGCGGTTGGCCGCGGCGCCGGCGCGGCTGCCGTCCGGGTGGCCGTGGGTGCCGCCGCCAAAGAGGAAGAAGGCGTCGGGGCCGTAGATCTTCAGCAGGTCGGGCACGTGATGGACGTGGATGCCGCCGGAGGCCACGGGCCAGGTGGCCTTCAGGCCGCCGAAGTCCTGGTCGAAGTAGAGGCCGTGTTCCAGGTTGGCCTTCACGTAGCGCTCGCGCAGGATGTCGATGATGCCCAGGGTGTCGTTCCAGCTGCCTTCCAGCTTGCCGACGACCGTGCCCGTGTGCAGGTGGTCGCCGCCCGTCAGGCGCAGCCACTTGGCCACGACGCGCATGGCGATGCCGTGGTTGGGCTGGCGGGTGAAGACGGCGTGCATGGCCCGGTGGCAATGGACGATGACGTCCAGCTCGGCGGCGCGCTTGAAGACGTCGGCCGAGGCAGCGAAGCCCGCGGTCAGGAAGTCGTACATGATCATGCGGCTGCCCAACTCGGCGGCGTATTCCAGCCGGCGCAGGCTCTCCTCGGTGCTGCCGGCGGTGCAGTTGTGCCAGTGGCCCTTGAACTCGCCCGTGTCGGCCATGGCCCGCTCCACGGCGTCCTGGGCATACATGAAGCGGTCGCGCCAACGGCTGAAGGGCTGGCTGTTCATGTTCTCGTCGTCCTTGGAGGTGTCCAGGCCGCCGACGAGACACTCGTAGATGATGGTGGAATAGGCCTTGGGCGAGAGGCCCAGCTTGGGCTTGACCGTGCCGCCCAGCAGCGGGCGATCCCACTTGTTGGCCCAGACGCGCTCGTCGTAGATGCCGACGCGCGGGCCGGGAAAGGTCTTCACCAGGGCCAGGGGGATGCGCATGTCCTCCAGCCGCAGCGCGCCGACGGCCTTGAAGCCGAAGACGTTGCCGACGATGGAGGACATGATGTTGACGACGCTGTTCTCCTCGAACAGGTCCATCGGGTAGGCAATGTAGGCGATATCATCGACGATGGCGTAGACCTTGGCTTTGTAGAAGTCGATGTCGGTGAGCTGGTTGGACCAGACTTCAGTCCAGGTGCCGGTGGAGGATTCGGCGGCCACGGCCGCCGCCGCTTCGATCATATCGACGCCGCGCGGCTGGATGCGAAAGGCGCACAGCAGGTCGGTGTCCTGGGGGATGTAATCGGGCACGTAGTAGTCGACGGCGTAGGCGCGCACGCCGGCCTCGTAGGCGGCGCTCAGTTCGGCCGACGGCGGCTTCTTGATGCTTCGTGGGCCAACAACGTGGGTGCTCACAGATAGACCTCCTATGTCGGTCGGGCGACCGTTGGGAACGTGACGGACAGCCAAGGAACAACGAAATCGTCGCCTTGTGCGCGATTTCACAAAACAGTATAGCAGTTATGACGCGGTGCGTCAATAGGGCCAGAGAGGTGGAACCTCAGGCCAAGACGCAAAGCCCGCCAAGCTCAGAAAGGGGCCAGCTTCCAGGGGCCAAGGCAGAGCGCTCTTCCCTGGCCCCTGGAACCTCTTCGCGGGCTTGGCGCCTTTGTGTGAGGCCTTCTTAGCGGCCGAGCAGGGCGTTGAGGGCCGCCTGGGCCACGGCCTGGGTGTGGCCGTCGGGGTCGAGGCTCGGTTCCCACAGGCTGACCGAGACGGCGACGATGCGGCCGGTGGCGGCCAGGGCGCGCAGGGCCTCGGCGACAAGCAAGCCGGACGGGCCGCCGGGGGCGGGATAGTTCATCGCCGGGGCGTCGGCCGGGTCGATCACGTCCACGTCGAAGTGGACGTAGAGCGGGCCGGCGGGCAGGGCGTCGGGTTCCAGCAGTTGCTCCAGGTTGGGCAGGCGGCGGATGGCCAGAGCGGCCAGGTTGTCGCGCTCGCCCGGGTCCAGGTCGCGGCCGTCGGCCAGCAGTACCTTGTCCGCCGGCCACGGCCGCAGGCCGGTGGCCCGCAGCAACGTGTCGTCGCCTAGGCCGACGGCCATGGCCAGGGGCATGCCGCCCAGGAAGCCGCTGGGAGTGGTTTCGAAGGTGTTGAAGTCGCCGTGGGCGTCCAGCCAGACCAGCGCCGGCTGCTGCCCGGCCCGTTGCAGGCCGGCCAGCACGCCGATGGTGGCGCAGCAGTCGCCCAGCAGGGCCACGGGGCGCCGGCCGGCGGCCAGGGCCGCGGCCACCTCGCCGGCCAGGGCGTCGTAGAGGACGCCCATGCGCGCCAATGGTTCGCCGGGCGGCAGGGTGGCGCTGACCACGCGCCAATCGGGCGCGGCCAGAGCGTACAGGTCGTCCTGGGCTTGGTCTAGAAAGTAGGGGCTGAGGAGGGTACGGTCGGTCATGGGAAGTGCAGGGGGGCGGGGGAGCGGGGAGCAGGGGGCGAAGAGAGCGGCTCGGCCGCTCTCTTCGCTAATCCCTATCCCCGAATCCCTAGTTAGCCGGGGACAGCGTGCTGACGGGCACGCCGGTGCGCACGTATTGGGCGGAGACCCAACCCGTCTGGCCGCCAGCGACCACGACCTGCACCCACTGGCTATCGGCGCTGCGGAAGCCGGTCATGGGCACGGTGGTGCACGGCTGGAGCTGGGTCATGGCCTCGAACATCGTGCCAGGGCCGCGGCGCACGTTCAGCGGTACGGTGGCCGTCACGACGGCGTTAAGGCCGGTGGGCATCAGGTTGCAGGTGGTGGGGCCGGGCGGCAGGATGGCCACGCCGGTCAACGGGATGAGATCGACCTGCAGGAAGGCCGGGCCATAGCTGTCATAGAACTCCACGACCACGTTGACCGTGTTGCCGCTGGCGGTGATCTCCGCCGAGCGCGAGGTGGCCTGGTCGATCCAGTTGTCGATGACCAGCTGGTTGTTGATCCACAGGCGCGAGCCGTCGTCGCTGTTCAGCACGACGCGGTAGCGGCCGGGCTGCACACTCACGGCGCGCGTCCAGCGGGCCGACCAGAAGTCGGCATTGACGCCGGGGCCGGGCGAGGCCGTGCCCCAGTTCTGATTCAGGTAGGCGTCATCGCGCACCAGGACGGGCGCGCCACTCAGGTCGGGCCGGTTGAAGTAGGTGCCGCGCCAGTTGGGGAACTGTGGGCCGGCGTTGGCCGCGGTGATCGGCTCCCCCTGGTTGCGCGCCACCACGTCGGCGGCGATGGCCAGGGTGTAGATGCCCGGCCCTTTGGCGGCGTTCGCATAGCCCACGTTGCCGTCGTTGTCGGTGAGGTTGCCGTTGGCGTCGGTGCGGCCGAGCACGGGCGTGCCCTTGCGCGTTCCTTGCTGATTGGCGCACGTCACCTCGCCATTCATGAACTCGCCGTCCGGGGCGATGAGGACGTACTGCGTGTTGGCCAGGGGCGTGCCGTCCTCGAATTGGATGCGGCCGTTGACGACGAACGTCCCCGGCTCGGCCGGCTGGACGAGGAACTTGTTCTGTTCCTCCGCGCTGCGGGTCAGGAAGCAGCAGCGGGCCTGGGGGTTGCCCGGCCCCAGGCACCAGCCGGAGCCGCCCCGCGGCTCTATCTCGAACGTCACCGGCTTGGCGATTTCGCACGGGAACGCGCCGGCGCTGACGAAAAGGAACTCCGTGCGCCGGTTGGGCCGCCAGGCCGGGTCGGGGCCGCTGCACAGCGGTGGGCGGGGCGAGGAGGCCGTCATCTGCTCGCCACAGCCCAGCCAGCGCACGACGCCATTGTCACAGCCGGTGGCGGCGTTGGCGTTGGGCATGAACTGCGTCTCGGGCACGGCGAAGGAGTCCTGGGCCATGTAGGCGCGGATGAGCACCGGCCAGGTCTGGTCGCCTACCTGGCCGTCGACGCTCAGACCGTTGGCTGCCTGGAAGTCGCGCACGGCCTGGTCGGTGTCGGCGTTGTGGGTGCTGTCGATCTGGCCGCTATAGAAGCCCAGGTCTTGCAGCATATGCTGGTATTCGCGCGCGCCCCAACTGTCGCGGGTGGTCAGCACCTCGCCCGTAGGCCGCGTCAGGCGCAAGGCGTTCCACTCGGCCACGGCGGCGTCGGCCGCGGCCGCGTCGCGGCCGAAGGTCAGGAAGGCGTGGGCGGCGCGGGCGCGCCGCTCGGAGAGCGATTGGTTGTAGTCGCCGCTGCCCGACTCGTCGGTGTGGCCGACGATGATGAACTTCTGGTCGCGGTGGGCGGCGGCGAAGTCGACGACCTGGCGCAGCACGGCGCGCATGCACGGCTCCACGAAGGCCCGGTCGAAGGTGTAGTGGATCATGAAGCCCGTGGCGATGGCCTGGCCCTGGCGCAGGGTGATGATCGCCCGCTGCGTCTGGCCCAGGGGCAGCCGGACGGTGGCCGAGCCGATCAGGGCCGGGCTGGTCGTCGTCGTCGTCGCCGTCGCCGTGTACGTACCGGCCGGGAAGGGGTTGACCGTCCACAGGTTGCCCTGGCGCACGGCCGGGTCGTCGTTGGGCAGTGTGCGGCGCACCGGCTGGCCGGCCTCGTCGCGCCCGTCGACGATGACAACCGTCCGGGCGTGGTCGAAGGTAGGGTCGCCCTCGACGATCACTTGCACTTCCAGCACCGACTCCAGGGCGCGCGGCGGCGGGGGCGGCGGCGGGGGCGGGGGGATGATGACCTCGGTCGGCGTGGCCGGGGTGAACTCGCGCAGGGTGAAGGCGTACTCAAAGCGCGCCGGGCGCCCGGCCAGCTCGCGCACGCCCATCTCCTCGATGAGCACCTGGGCTACGCGGATGGCCGTGGCGATGTCGGCCACGAAGTCCACCGGCGCGGCGGCGCGGAACTTGTCGCGCAGCTTCTTCAGGCTGTCGGCCACTTCCGCGCCGGTCAAGACGCCGGTGAGGGTGATCTGGCTGGCGCGGCGGCCCAGACCTTGCAGGAAGTCGCCTTCCAGGGCGGGGATGCCGTGCTGCACCCACACCTGGTCGCCGTCGACCTCGATGGTCTGCACTTGCTGTAGCTCTAGGTCATCCAGCATTGGCCGGGCCACGTCAACCCTCCACAATTACGAATCAGGAATCAGGCGCAGAGGCCCGGCCCTTGCCGCTACGGGCCGGTTCCTCAGCGATCTCACGCCGGCTTGAGCGAGTTCAGGTGGGCGACGATGGCGTCGATGGTGTCCAGGATCTCCTGCTTCACCTCGTTCAAGCCCGACAGGCTGCCCACCACGTCGGCCACGGCCAGCACGTCGTTGATCGTTCCCGCCTCGTCGGGCAGCAGCGTGCGCGCCGACTCCAGAAACGACTTGATCATGGTGATGAACTGCGTCGCCTCGGCCAGGCCGGGGATGTTGCTGATGTCGAAGTTGCTGATCTCCGTCTTCAGCTTGTTCATCAGCTCGATGAGCTTGTCGATTAACTCGGTGATCTGCGAGAACATGGCCGCGATCTGCTGGATGGCCGGCTTGATCGTCGGCACGTTCTGATCCAGGAAGGTCTTGAACTCCTGGAGTAGGTTCTTGAGTTCCTCAAAGATGTTGGTATCCATCGCAATGCTCCTTACCTGCCGCCCTAGGGGCGGCTGCACGTGCGCCGGCGAATGAGACGGCCTAGGGGCTGCCCCCGCCGCTGTTGATCTGCTGCAAGCGGCCCAGGATGTCGGTCAGCGGGCCGAGGAAACGCTCCAGGCCCGTGGCGAAGGGCAAGGCCAGGTCGAGGCCGTCGAGCAGGTTGTCGAACAGGTCGCCGGCGTCGTCGGCCGCGGCCTCTTGGACGGCCGACGTGTCCTCCGGCTCGACAGGCTCAATGAACTCGCGCAGTGTCAGCACGTAGCTGAAGCGCTGCGGCTTGCCGGCCAGCTCCTGCCATTGCAGATCGTCGATGACCACCTGATCGATGGCCGCGTCGGTGATGATGTCGGCCACGAACGGCACGGCCTGCCCGGCGCGATACTTCAGTTCCAGCGTCTCCACGAACTCCAGCGCGTCGGGTCCGGTCTTGACGCCCCACAGCGTCAGGTGGGCCGGGCGGCGGCCGAGGTTCTGCAACAGGCTGCCGTCCATGCCCGGCGGCTTGTGCTCGGCCAGCATGCGCCGGTCATAGGCGGTGATTTCCTGCACCTGCGGTAGTTCGATGTCGTCGAGCATCGGACGCATGGCCTGACTCCTGGCTTCATCAGGTCTGAAGGGCGCGCCGTGCGGGCGCGACAGCCGCTAAATATCGATTCCGTGGCGGCG
>JRYK01000025.1_pt1 | contig 14211 bp, 11 predicted proteins | sample 235381 | NCBI WGS metagenome assembly JRYK01 (sample SAMN03074220, study PRJNA261476) | activated sludge metagenome | biome: Wastewater Treatment Plant; feature: Wastewater; material: Activated sludge; isolation source: activated biomass of a wastewaster treatment plant treating hydrocarbon... ... | reverse complement strand
ATCGTCGACACCTACGGCGGCATGGGGCGGCATGGCGGCGGCGCGTTCAGCGGCAAGGACCCGACGAAGGTCGATCGCAGCGCGGCCTACGCCGCCCGTTGGGTGGCCAAGAACCTGGTGGCCGCCGGCCTGGCCCGGCGCTGCGAGGTACAGGTGGCCTACGCCATCGGCGTGGCCCACCCGCTGAGCATCAACGTCGAGACCTTCGGCACCAGCCCCTACACCAGCGACCAGTTGGTCGAGCTGATCAACGAGCACTTCGATCTGCGGCCGGGGGCCATCATCCGCGACCTGAAGCTGCGCCGGCCCATCTACCGCGCCACGGCGGCCTATGGCCACTTCGGCCGCGACGACATCGAAGCGCCGTGGGAGAGCACCGAGCGGGCCGAGGCGCTGCGGCAGGCGGCGGCGCGGTTTGAGCCGGTCCTGGCTTAGTCGCCGTCGGCTTCTGCGAATCGAATCGCCAAGCACCCAGACCCATCAGCCGGGCGGCTGGTGGGTCTTTGCTGTGCCGGTTCGCTGGGTCATCTCATGCCTTGGCGTGGCGTTTGGCCCGATCGCCTTCTCTCGGCCCGCTTGACGCCACCGAACCCCTGCGCTAGAATCACGCCTCTTGCGGGTAGAAGCGCGACTCTTGACACTTGTCTACCCGCCGGCCGGCGATAGTCCTGCCCTTACGATATACACCCAACGGTGATACTCTGTGTTTGAGACTCTAGGCTCACGGCTTCAGGCCGTTTTCGACAACCTGCAAAAGCGCGGCAAGCTGACCGAGGCCGACGTCGACGTGGCCATGCGCGAGGTGCGCCTGGCCCTGTTGGAGGCCGACGTCAACTACAAGGTCGTCAAGGACTTCGTGGCCCGCGTGCGCGAGCGCGCCGTCGGCCAGGAGGTCATGCGCAGCCTGACGCCCGGCCAGCAGGTGGTCAAGATCGTCCACGATGAGTTGGTGCGGACGCTGGGCGAGCCGGGGCGGCTGAACCTCGGCGCGCAGTCGCCGGCGGTCATCATGCTCGTTGGCCTGCAAGGCGCGGGCAAGACGACCATGGCCGGCAAGCTGGCCCTGCACCTGCGCAAGCAGGGGCGGCGGCCATTGCTGGTGGCCGCCGACATCTACCGCCCCGCGGCCATCAACCAGTTGGAGACGCTGGGCAAGCAACTGGACATCCCCGTCTACAGCGAGGGCGCCAAGGCCGACCCGGTGACCGTCTGCGCCAACGGCGTGCGCCAGGCCATCTCCACCGGGGCGACGACGGTCATCCTGGACACCGCCGGCCGGCTGAACATCGACGAGATGATGATGGGCGAGATCAAGGGCATCAAGGCCCGCGTCCAGCCCATCGAGACGTTGCTGGTGGCCGACGCTATGACCGGCCAGGAAGCGGTACGCGTGGCCACCGACTTCCACCAGGCGGTGACGCTGACCGGCCTGATCATGACCAAGATCGACGGCGACGCCCGCGGCGGCGCGGCCATCTCCATGCGCGAAGTCACCGGCGTGCCGATCAAGTTCCTGGGCGTGGGCGAGAAGCTGAACGCCATCGAGGTCTTCCACCCCGATCGCATGGCCAACCGCATCCTGGGCATGGGCGACGTGCTGACGCTCATCGAGCAGGCCCAGGCCGAGATGGACATGGAAGAGGCCCAGCGCGCCGGCCAACGGCTGGCGCAGGGCGACTTCGACCTGGACGACTTCCTGAAGCAGTTGCAGCAGGTGAAGCGCATGGGGCCGATCGGCAAGCTGCTGGAGATGGTGCCGGGCATGAACAAGATGGCCGGCGACGTCGACCTCAGTTCGGCCGAAAAAGACCTGAAGAGCATCGAGGCCATCATCCAGTCGATGACGACCGAGGAACGGCGCAACCCGCGGCTGATCAAGGCCAGCCGCAAGCGGCGCATCGCCGCCGGCTCGGGCACGACGGTACAGGACATCAACGTGTTGCTGAAGCAGCACCGCGAGATGCAAGAAATGATGAAGCAGTTCAAGGGCAGCCGCGGGCGCAATGCCCTCAGCCAGCTCCTTGGCGGAAAGATGTAAGCGACCGCGAACCGGCGCTCCTGGGGAGCGGTTCGCGCTGACCTAGTTAGGGAGTGATAGATTAGACAATGCTACGAATTCGTTTGAGTCGAACCGGGAAGAAGCGGCAGCCGAGCTATCGTGTTGTCGTGGCCGAGAAAGAGGCCAAGCGCGACGGCCGCGTCGTCGAGCGCATCGGCCACTATAACCCGCTGACGCACCCGGCGGAGTTCCAGATCGCCGAAGACCGCGCCCTCTACTGGCTGAGCGTGGGCGCGCAGCCGTCCGACGCCGTGCGCGTGCTGCTGAACAAGCAGGGCACGTTCGACCGCCTGGCGCGGCTGCATGCCGGCGAGTCGCTGGAGTCGCTGGTGGCCGAGTACAAGGGCGTTGAGGCCGCCGCGCCGGCCCCCGTGGCCGAGCCGGAAGCCGCGCCGACCGTCGTCGAGCGCGTGCAGGAGGCGGCGTCGTCGGTTGTCGAGGCCGTGGCCGCGCCCGTGGCCGCCGCCGTGGATCGCATCGGCGAAGCCGTGGCCGCCGTCCTGGGCACGGACGAGGAAGAGTAAGGGCCATGAAAGACCTCGTTGCCTTCATCGTGGAGTCGCTCGTCGACAATCCGGATGACGTTCAGGTGACGGAGGTGCGCGGCCGGGGGACGACGGTCGTCGAACTGGCGGTGGCCCAGGGCGACATGGGGCGGGTCATTGGCCGCAGCGGCCGGGTGATCGACTCCATTCGCACCCTGCTCCAGGTTCGGGCGGCCAAGGACGGCAAGCGCGTCGAGTTGGAGCTACTGGAAGCGGATGAGCTTCGCTGAGGCTGGCGCGTTGAGCGACCCGTTGCCCGACGGCGATCGGCCCGGACAGCCCAAGGGAGGCTCTGCGGAAGACTCCGCCGAGCCTCGTTTTTTGGCTGTTGGCCGGGTCATTAAGCCCCACGGCGTCCACGGCGAAGTGCGCGTCGAGCCGATGACCGACCAGCCGGAGCGCTTCGGCTGGCTGGAAAGCATCTACGTCGGCGAGCGCAACCCGCGGCGCGTCGGCGTGGAGGGCGTGCGCTTCCACCAGGGCTTCGTGCTGCTCAAGCTGGCCGGCTACCCGACACGCACCGAAGCCGAGGCGCTGCGTAACGAACTACTGCAAGTGCGCGAAGAGGACGCCATCCCTCTGGAAGAGGGCGAATACTTCCTGCACCAGTTGATCGGCCTGGAAGCCATCACCGAGAGCGGCCGCAGCCTGGGCCGCGTGAGCGAAGTGCTGGAGACTGGGGCCAACAACGTCTTCGTCATCGACGGGCCGGCGGGGCAAATCCTGGTGCCGGACATTCCCGACGTGGTGCTTGAAGTAGACGTGGCCGCCGGCCGTATCGTCATCCGGCCCCTGCCCGGCCTTCTGGACGAATCGTAAGCCCACCGCTGCCGGCCCGGCCCCAACCGACACCTTGCGCGCCCGGAAGCAAGAGGTATCCTCTGCCAATGTCCGATCTCAAATACTGGCTGGGCTTCAACTACGTCAACGGCATCGGCCCAGCCAAAGTGCAGGCGCTGTTGGGCCACTTCGGCGACCTGGAGCCGGCCTGGAACGCGACCGAGGGCCAGTTGCGGGACATCGGCTTCGATGCGCGGGCCATCGATAGCCTGCGCGAGGCCCGCCAGACCCTCGACCTCGACGCCTACGCCGCCAAGGTGGAGGCCAGCGGGGCGCGCGCCCTGACCTGGGACAGCCCCGACTACCCCGCGCTGCTACGCCAGATTCCGGCCGCGCCGCCGGTCATCTTCGTGCGCGGGTCGTTTGTGCCGGTCGATGAGTGGGCCGTGGCCGTGGTGGGCACGCGCCGCCTGACCGCCTACGGCCGTCTGGTGACCCACGATCTGGTGTCCGGCCTGGCCCGCAACGGTATCACCGTCGTCAGCGGCCTGGCGCGGGGCATCGACGGCGTGGCCCACCGCACGGCGCTGGAGGCCGACGGCCGGACGATCGCCGTCATGGGTTGCGGCATCGACAAGGTCTACCCGCCGGAGCACCGCGACCTGGCCCACGCCATCGCCGAGGGGCGCGGAGCCATCGTGACCGATTTCCCGCTGGGCACCGAGCCGAGCAGCATCAACTTCCCGGCGCGCAACCGGCTGATCAGCGGTCTGTCGCTGGGTGTGTTGGTCGTCGAGGCCGGCGAGCGCAGCGGGGCGCTGATCACCGCTCGCTTCGCCCTGGAGCAGGACCGTGAGGTGTTCGCCGTGCCCGGCAACATCAACAGCCCGGTCAGCGTGGGCACGAACCGGCTGATCCAGCAGGGGGCCAAGCTGGTGACCGGCATCGAGGACATCCTGGAAGAACTGAACCTGCGCATGGCCACGGAGCAGGCCACGGCCCAGGCGGTATTGCCGGAGTCGGCCGAAGAGGCCGCGCTGCTGTCGCAGCTCTCGTCACAACCGCTGCACGTGGACGAACTGGGCCGTCTGACGGGCCTGCCCAGCTATCTGGTCAGCAGCACGCTGACGCTGATGGAACTGAAGGGCATGGTGCAGCAGGTGGGCGGGATGAATTACGTGCGGCTGCGCGAACCGGATGTGGCCTACGACAGCGGCGCGGCAGAGGAGTAGGGAAGTCCATGCGTGTGATGATCTTCGCCGGCGGCGCGGGCCGTCGCCTGTGGCCCATTAGCCGCGAAAGCTCGCCCAAGCAGTTCGAGCCGATCGTCGCCGACGAGTCGACCATCCAAATGGCCGTCGAGCGCGTGGCCCCGACCTATGGCTTTGACAACATCTACGTGGCCACCAATGAGCGCTACGTCGACATCGTGCGCCAGCAATTGCCGCAACTGCCGTCCGGCAACATTCTGGCCGAGCCGGCGCGGCGCGACCTGGGGCCGGCCGTCGGCCTGGCCATGGCCCACCTGGCGCGCCAGGACGCCGAATCGCCCGTGGCCATCCTGTGGAGCGACAACTACATCGAGAATGTGCCCGCCTTCACCGAGCTGCTGGGGGCGGCCGAGCGCTTGCTGCGCAGCGGCGTGGCCGATATTCTGTTCATCGGCGAGACGCCGCGCTTCGCCAACGAGAATCTGGGCTGGATCGGCCTGGGCGAGAGGGCCGGGCGCGTCGGCGACCTGCCGTACTACTGCTTCCGCTCGCTGACCTACCGGCCGACGCTGGAGCGCTGCCGCGAGATGTTTGCCCAGGGCCGGCACGTGTGGAACACCGGCTTCTTCGTGACCACGCCGGCCTACGTGCGCGACCTCTACCGGCGGCATTCGCCGCAAATGTGGCAGCAGTTGAGCGCCATCGAGGCGGCCATCGCCACCGAGCAGTACGACGAGACGCTGCGTAGCGTCTACCCGGCCATCCAGCCGGTCAACTTCGACGATGCCATCCTGACCCACGTGGACACGGAGCGGGCCATGGTGCTGCATAGCGAGATGGGCTGGAGCGACCCCGGCACGCTCTACGCACTGAAAGAGGCGCTAGACCCCGACCCGGCGGCCAACGTGACGAAAGGATTGGTCATTGACACCGCGTCCAGAGATAGCCTGCTCTACAACTACGAGCCGCACAAGCTACTGGTCGCGGTGGGGCTGGAGGGGATGATTGTCGTCAACACTGATGACGCCATCCTGGTGGTGCACAAAGACCAGATTCCCCTGGTCAAGAAGGTCATCAGCGACCTCAAGGGGACGGAACTGGAATCTTATAGCTAGGGGGCGACGTTGGGCCGTGGCCCCGGTGAACGAAAAGCATGAGCAACGAAGAGCTACAGGGCTATTGCCTGAAGTGTAAGGAGAAGCGGGTCATCCAGAACCCGCAGCCGGAGTGGGCCGCCAACGGCTCGCCGGCCACGCGCGGGACGTGCCCGGTGTGCGGCGGGACGATCTATTTGCGCGGCCGCACGCCGGCCCACGACACGCTGCCCAAGGCGGCCCCGGCGGCCAAGACGGCCAAGCCCCGCGCCGCGGCCAAGGACAAGAAGCCGGCCGCCGGCGGCAAGAAGGCCACCGCGGCCAAGGGCAACGTCGAGCGTGGCGGCAAGCTGGTGGTGGTCGAGTCGCCGGCCAAGGCCAAGACCATCGGCCGCTATCTGGGTCGCGGCTACGTGGTGAAGCCCAGCCTGGGCCACGTGCGCGACCTGCTGAAGTCGCGCCTTAGTGTGGACGTGGAGCACGACTTCACGCCGGAGTACCGCGTGCCCAACGAGAAGCGGGCTTTGGTCAAGGAACTGAAGGACGCCGCGGCCCGCGCCGACGAGATCTTCCTGGCCACCGACCCCGACCGCGAGGGAGAGGCCATCGCCTGGCACGTGCGCGAGGCGGCGGAGATGGACCCGGCGCGCACCAAGCGCGTCGTCTTCCAGGAGATAACCCAGCCGGCCATCCGCGCCGCCTTCGCCGCGCCGCGGGCCATCGATATGGACCGTGTCGAAGCGCAGCAGGCGCGGCGCGTCCTGGATCGGCTGGTGGGCTATCAGCTTAGCCCGCTGCTGTGGCGCAAGGTGCAAGGGCGTCTGTCCGCCGGCCGCGTGCAGAGCGTGGCCGTGCGCCTGGTGGTGGAGCGCGAGCGCGAGATCGAGGCCTTCGACTCGGAGGAGTACTGGACGATCGAGGCGGAACTGAGCCAAGATGAAGTTCCGCGCCAGCAATAACGGCAACCGCCGGCCGTTCTTCCTGGCCCGGCTACACCGGCTGAACGGGGCCGAGCCGGCGTTGCCCAACGAGGCCGCTGTCCGGCCACACCTGGAAGCGCTGCAACGGGCGCACTGGGCCGTGGGCGAGGTGACGCTGGGCAAGCGCACCCGCCGCCCGGCCGCGCCCTTCACGACCAGCACGCTGCAACAGGAAGCCTCGCGCCGGCTGGGGCTGGGCACGACGCGCACCATGCGCATCGCCCAGGAACTCTATGAGGGCATCAACGTCGGCGAGGGCGACGTGGGTCTGATCACCTACATGCGCACCGACAGCGTCACCGTGGCCGCCGAAGCCCAGGAGCAGGCCCGCGCCTTCATCGCCGAGGCGTACGGCGCGGCCTTCCTGCCCGACAAGCCGCCGGTCTACAAGACCCGCTCCAAGACGGCGCAGGAAGCGCACGAGGCCATCCGGCCGACCGCAGTGGCCCGCACGCCGGCGGCCCTGAAGGCGCATCTGTCCAAGGAGCAGTACCGGCTCTACAAGCTCATCTGGGAGCGCTTCGTGGCCAGCCAGATGGCCCCGGCGGTCTATGACACCGTCTCGGCCGACATCTGGGCCGGGCCGGAAGCCACGCCCCCGGCGCAGCGCCCCTACCTGTTCCGGGCCAGCGGCTCGACGCTGGTCTTCGCCGGCTTCTTGGCCGTCTACGGCGCGGGCGACGCCCCCGACGAGGAGGGCGAGGCCGAGGGCGAAGGGCCGCAAATCCCCACCGACCTGCGGGCCGGCGAGGCGCTCGACCTGCTGCAACTGCTGCCCGAACAGCACTTCACCCAGCCGCCGCCGCGCTATAGCGAAGCGGCCCTGGTCAAGGCCCTGGAGGAGCACGGCATCGGCCGGCCCTCCACCTACGCCTCCATCATCTCCACCATCCAGGCCCGCGGCTACGTGGGCCAGGAGCAGAAGCGGCTGCGGCCGACGGAGATGGGGGCGATGGTCACCGACATGCTGGTGCAATACTTCCCGGACGTGTTGTCGGTAGACTTCACCGCCCGCCTGGAAGACGAGCTGGACGAGATCGCCGAGGGCAAGCCCTGGGTGCCGGTCATCGATCAGTTCTATCGCCAGTTCGAGCAGGCGCTGAGCGTGGCCGACGCGGCGCTGCCCAAGGTTGACCTGCGTAAGGAGCCGGAGTTTGTCGGCCGCGACTGCCCGCTCAGCGGCCACCCGCTGGTCTATCGCCAGGGGCGCTTCGGCCGCTTCATCGGCTGTAGCCACTACCCCCACTGCCGCTATACCGAGCAAGTGCTGGTGAAGATGGGCGTCGCCTGCCCCAAGTGCGGCGGCGACCTGATCGAAAAACGCACGCGCAAGGGGCGCATCTTCTACGGCTGCGCCAACTATCCGGCCTGCGATTGGACGAGTTGGAAGCGGCCGCTGGTTCAGGCGTGCCCGGTCTGCGCCGGGGTGATGGTGCAGGAGAACAAGACGCTGGCCAAGTGCACGCACTGCGGCCACACCATGCCCATGCCCGAGGCCGCGCCGGAGGCCGAGCCGCTGGCTACGGCCGACTGATTTTCGCTCTCTGGGCCGCCGCCCGGCGGAGCGCCTTTCGCCCAATTGGCCTCTGCCGGGCGGCTTTTGCGCCCGTGCCGCCGTGCGTTTTGTTGGGGTCGAGCCTTCATGACCACCAAGCTGTAATGTTGTTTTTAACGCACGGCACCTAACATGGGGAAAGTGCGGCGGGAACTGCATTGTGTGTTGCCTAGTTCCGGCCCTTTGACGGGCCATCTTGTTTCCGTAAGCCCAAGCCCGCCGCACCGAGCAGACGGAGATCGCTTATGCAAGAGCGCCCAACGAGGCACATCGCCATCGTTGTGTTGCTGCTGGCCGCTGCCCTGATGTTGTTGGGGAGTGTGGGGACCACTCATGCAGCTTCGCAACGCCGCCAAGGCCAGAAAACGGTCTTCATGCCGGCTGTTATGCAGCGCCCGGCGGAAGCCGCCACCCGGGACATGACCATCCTCCACCTGGGTGTCTATCAGACGGTCCAAACGGCTTCGAACTCAGTTAGCCTGGTACAGGACAAGCCAACCCTCCTGCGCGTTTTCGCCCAGTCATCGGGCGCGACCACGCTGCCGGTGGCCGAGGTGACGGTCAATGCCTGGCGTGGCGCCACGTCGCTCGGCTCGCTGACCGTGGGGCCGCAGGTTGTGCCCGCGCACCCCTCCTCGGGTGACCTGTACAGCACGTTCAACTTCGATCTGCCCGCGTCCTGGCTGGCCGGCGACATCGTGCTGACGGCGACCATCGACGCGGTCAACACCGTGCCCGAAGCCAACGAGAGCAACAACGACTTCACGTCGCCGTTCACCTTCCAGCCCGTGGCCCCGTTGCAGATCACCATCGTCCCCATTCGCTACACCGATACGCGCACCGGCCGCGTGTTCGTGGCCACGGCCCACGACCCGATCAGCCATTGGCTGCTGAACGCCTACCCGGTCAGCCGGGTGGAGATCAGCTATCATACGCCTTTCGCCTTCACCGGCGACCTGCGCCAGCCGGCGGAATGGAAGCGCTTGCTGGACAGCATGACCACCCTGTGGGCGGCCGAGGTTGGCTATGGCTCGGCCCGCGTCTACTACGGGCTGATCGCCAACAGCGACGACACGGGCGCGTCCTGGTTCGAGGGCGGCGTGTCTGGGCTGGGCTGGGTCGGCGAGCGGGTGTCGCTGGGGCTGGACGTTGGCGAGGACACGGGCAACTCGGCCGGGCACGAGATCGGCCACAACTTCGGCCGCCAGCACGCCCCCTGCGGCAATCCCAGCAGCGTCGATCCGCACTACCCCTATCCCAATGCCACCATCGGCGTCTACGGCGTGGATACCGAAGACGAAGTGCTGCTGGCGCCGGGCGCGAATTACGACATGATGAGTTACTGCGGCCCGGAGTGGGTATCGGACTACACCTATGAGGCCCTCTTCCGCGACCAGCAGGCGCGCACCGGCCGCGCCGCCGATCGCGCCACGGAGGGCCTGTTGCTACGCGCCCGTCTGTCGGACGGCGGAGCGGAGGCGCTGCCCGTCTACCGGCTGAGCGGCGTGGCCGCCCCGGCCGGTGACGGCGGCTACAGCGTCGAATTGGTGGGCGCGGATGGGGCCACGCTGGCCAGCTACCCCGCGTCGCTGCTGCAAGCCGAGGAGACGGACGTGAGCGCGCAGATGATCGTGGCCCAGGTTCCCGCGCCGCGGGCGGCCGTGGCCGCGGTGCGCTTCCTGCGCGGCGGCCGCATACTGGCCGAGCGCGCGTTGGGCGTGGGGCTGGAGACAGCGGCCACGGCCGAAGTCGTGGCCAGCGGCGACGCGCTGACGGTGCAGTGGGGCCGGCCCGACGTGCCCGCGCTGGTGCGCGTCTCGGCCGATGGCCAGCAGTGGACGGTCCTGGCCCTCGACGCGCGGGGCGGGCAACTGACCCTGGCCCGCCACGAGCTACCGGCCGGTGGTCAGGTGCAGATCATCCCCGGCGATGGGCAGCCGCCGCTGACCGTCACTCTGGATTAGCCCGGGCCGCGGCCGGCGCGGCCAGGACGCCCCTCCGGCGCAGCTCTTCCTCCAAGTCAAGAGTGGGCGTGAACAAGATCGCGTTCAGGCCCACGGCGACCGCGCCGGCCACGTTGGCCGGCGCGTCGTCGATCAGGACGGCCTCGTCGGCCGCCCGGCCCAGGCGCTGTAGGGCGCGTTGGTAGATGGCCGGGTCGGGCTTCATGACGCCCTCGTAGGCCGAACCGACGACCACGTCGAACTCCCCCAGTAGACCATAGGCTTCCAGAGTGTTCCGCAAGCCGTCCGTGGCGTTGCTGATGACCGCCGTCTGATAGCGCGGCCGGAGTCGCCGGATGAGATCGACGAGCGTCTCGTCTACGCGATCGCCGCGCCAGAAGTCGGCGCGAAAGGCCGCCAGCTCCGCGTCCAGAGCCAGCCGCTCGGCCACCCAGGCCCACAGAGCGGCCTCGCCGATCTCGCCGCGCTGGGCGCTGTGGCCCATGGGGCTGTTGAGGACGAGCGCTTCGGCGCCGCCGGGCGGCAGGCCGAGCCGCTCTTCCCACCGCCGGCGGCCGCTCTGGTCGAACGTGCGCACCAGGACGCCGCCCACGTCGAACAGGACGGCCCGGATGGGGCTACTCATCGAGCAGGACCACCGGCTCCTGGTAGTAGCGCAGGCGGCTGCGCGAGAGCTTGCCGCCCAGGAAGTCGTTGAACCAGGCGCGCTTTTCGGCCAGCGGCTCGTCGCGCTTCAGGCGTTGCAGGTCGGCATTGAGGCGCAGGATGCGGCCGGGAATGACGAAGCGCGTCAGGCCGGCCGGCAGCAGGTCGCCCGCGGCGGCGGCGTCGAAGACCTCGGCCGGCTCAAACTGCGGGAACACGGCCACGGCCACCAGGTGTGGGAACTGGGCCAGCAGACGCTCGGTGTCGGTTAGCAGGGTGCGCTCCACGCTGCCCCAGGTGGTGTAGGTGTCCACCAGGGCGTTCATGACCGCCAGGCGGGCCGCGCCCGGCTCCAGCTCGGCCAGCAGCAGCCGCTCGTCGCGCGTCAGGAAGTAGCACAGGGCTTGCGGCTGCTCCAGCGCCGGGCGGGCTTCCTCCGGGGCGATGGGCCGCAGACGCAGCCCGGCGATGACCCGCAGCTGCGCTTCCAGGTCGGCGAAGGACGCTTCGTCATTCTCGGCCGAGATGGCGTGATACCAGGTGTGCAACTGGAAACCGGTCTGCGTCTCGTCGACGACCTGCACGATGGCGTAGGGGTAGCCCAGCCGTTGCAGCGCGCCGGAGCGGGTCGCCCCGTCGAGGACGACGTAGCGCCCGCGCCAATACGTCGTCACCGGTGGGTTGACCAGGCGCCCGTCCACTTCCAGGCGCTCCATGAGGCGCGTCACGCGCTTCTGGTCGATGTGCTCATGGGGCACGACGAGTTCGATGGGCACGATCTCCAGGTTCAGCGTCTCGTTGGTGCGCCGCGTGTGCAGGGCGGCGGCCACCTGGCGCGCCACCTGGGCCGTGGCATCACGCTGCTGGTCGTCCAACACGGCCGAGACGTGGGGCGCGACGAGCACGCGTGGATGCTGGCGCACGGCCAGCGACGCGGCCGAGGGCTGCGCCACGGCCGCCGGCAGCGCCGACAGCGCCGCGCCGGCGATGGCCCCAGCGCGCAGAGCGTCGAGCAATGCTTCGTCGTCGATCAGATCGGTGTGGCCCATATTGACCAACAGGGCCGAGCGCTTGGCCCGCGCCAGTTCGGCCGCGCCGATGATGGCTTCCGTTTCCTCGCTGAAGGGCACGTGCAGCGAGATGAAGTCCGACAACCGCAATAGCTCGACCAGGTCGGTGGCTTCGACACCGTTGGCCAGGGCCAGTTCCGGCGTCAGGCGCGGCTGGTTGGCCAGGATGCGCATGTCGAAGGCGGCGGCGCGCTGGGCCACCAGTTGGCCGACGAGGCCGAAGCCGATGAGGCCCAGCGTCTTGCCGGACAGGCGGCCGTCGGCCAGGGTTTCGGCCAGGGCCAGCAAGCGGGCAATGGTGTGCTCGGCAATGGCCACGGCGCGGCTGTCGGGCGCGTAGCAGATCTCGATGCCCAGGGCGCGCGCGGCGCTGACGTCGATGTTGTTGAGCCGGCCGCCCAGCGTGCCGATGGCCCGCAGGTTGTAGCCGTACTTGAGCACGTGGCCGTTGATGCTCTGCTGTGGCCCCACGACCAGGGCGTGGTAGTCGCCGATGCGCGCCGTCAGGCTCTCCTCGTCGGCGTCGGGCAGGAAATCGACCTGGCCGGCCGCGCTCAGCAGTTCCATGGCCTGGCCCTCGAGGGGCACGCAGGCCAGGATGCGCGACGTGGAGCGGGGCGCCACGTGGCCGGCCGCGGCGGGGGCCGGCGATTCAGACGGCGCGGCCACCGGCCGCCGCAAGAAGCCACAGGCGGCGACGTTGACGTTGCCGCCGCTGAGCAGCACGCCGGCCCGCGCCCCGGCCGGCAACGCGTAGCCCCCACAGAGCAGGGGGGCCAGGGCCACCGCCGAACTTGGCTCAACGACGATCTTCAGCCGCGACCACAGGAACTCCAACGCCTCTAGGATGTCACTCTCGGCGACGGTGGTCATGTCGGCCACGTAGCGGCGCATGATCTCCAGGTTGCGGCGGCCGATGGCCCGCGTGCGCAGCCCGTCGGCGATGGTCGCCGGTACGGCGTCCAGCTTGTAGACCTCGCCACTGCGCCAGGAGCGATTGGCGTCGGCCCCCAGCGCCGGCTCCACGCCGACGACGCGGCAGCCCGGCGCGCGCAACTGGGCGGCCAGGGCGCTGCCGCTGATCAGGCCCCCTCCGCCCACGGGCACGAAGAGGTAGTCTAGCGGCCCGACCTCGTCGAATAACTCCAGCGCGGCCGTGCCCTGCCCGGCGATGATGTCCTCGTTGTCGAAGGGGTGGACGAGCGTGTAGCCGTGCTCGGCGATGAGCTGAGCCGTCACTTCCTCGCGGTAGAGGGCGTCGCAGGGGACAACCTCCGCGCCGTAGCCCTCGGTGGCGGCGCGTTTGTTGGGCGGAGCGTCGGCGGGCATGACGACGACGGCGCGCACGCCCAGCAGGCGCGCCGCCAGGGCCAGGCCCTGGGCGTGGTTGCCGCTGGAGTGGGTGATGACGCCGGCGGCCCGCTCGGCATCGGAGAGGCGACTGATGGCGTTGTAGGCGCCACGAAACTTGAACGCGCCCATGCGCTGGAAGTTCTCGCACTTGAAGTAAACGCTGGCGCCGAGGCGGTCATCGAGCGTGCGCGAGGTCAGAACCGGGGTGCGGTGGGCCACGCCGGCCAGACGCTCGGCGGCGGCCTGTACTGCTGCGGGAGTGATCATAGGCCCCTCATCGGGTAGGGCGAAGGTCGGGATAGGTCAGCCTCTCGGCCGGGCAGACCATCTCGATGCGCCGGAAGACCTCGAAGTAGCCGGCGCGTTGGAAGCCGCGCCAGCGCTCGTCGTCGGGAATGTTTTCCACCACCGCGTCCTGGGCCGCGTGGTGGCGGTGCAGCAGGTCGAGCAGGCAGGCGGTGATGATGATTGGCGAGCCGTAGGTGACTTCGACACTGATGCGCTTCAACTCCAGTGTCGTGGCCAGATAGGTGACCCAGCCGCGCGAGCCGTCCTGGAACTCGACCAGCAGGCCGGAGAGGTGCGGCAACTGATGCAGCGGCATACCGTTGTCCGGGTCGCCGCCGACGGAGGCCGCGGCCAGCCGGCGCACGTTGCGCATGCTGTCGACGGCGTTGAGCCAGTTCATGCGCTCGCGGCGGGCGCAGTGGAGGTCGATGGCCTCGTCGTGTTGCAGGTAGTAGATCTTGCGCGCCGCCAACAGCGCGGCGGCGTTGGCGCTGGCCCGCGGCGGCCGGCGGGCGATGATCAGTTCGCGCGTGGGCTGGAAGTCGAAGCTCCGGAACAGTTCCAGCGCGGGCTGGTTGCCCTTGATGACCTCCAGCCACACTTCGGGCACGCCGGTCAGCTCCGCCTGGTGCAGCAACTCGGCCAGGATGGCCCGGCCGATGCCCTG
>JRYK01001931.1_pt1 | contig 14240 bp, 16 predicted proteins | sample 235381 | NCBI WGS metagenome assembly JRYK01 (sample SAMN03074220, study PRJNA261476) | activated sludge metagenome | biome: Wastewater Treatment Plant; feature: Wastewater; material: Activated sludge; isolation source: activated biomass of a wastewaster treatment plant treating hydrocarbon... ... | reverse complement strand
CCGCCGACGTGCTGGCCCGCCGCTCCCTGCCCGGGACCCTGGGCGCGGACGCCGCCGGCCGGCCCCAGGTCGTGGTGGCCCAGGCGAGCTACGGCACCCCTGCCGCATCGCCGTACGCCGCCCCGCCCCAGGTCGCCGTGCCGTCGGGCTACACGCTGGCCCCCACCGGGGCCGCGTCGGCCGGCGCGCAGTCGATGGTGGCGTCGTGGTACGGCGACGAGTTCGCCGGCCGGCGCACGGCCTCGGGCGAGCGCTTCGACCCGGCGGCCCTGACCGCCGCGCACCGCACGCTGCCCTTCGGCACCCTGCTGCGGGTGAGCCACGGGGTGCGCTGGGTGGTCGTTCGGGTCAACGACCGCGGTCCCTACGTGCAGGGCCGCGACCTCGACCTGTCGCGCGCGGCGGCCGAGGCGCTCGGCCTGTCCGGCGTGGGCCTGGTGCAGGTGGAGGTCGTCTCCCCCTCCGGCACCTGAGGGCTCAGGCGGCCGGCACTGCCTCCGTGTCGTAGGTCACCAGCGACATGACGTCGTACCCCTGCAGGCGCTCGCGCCCGGGCAGGAAGGTGAGCTCCACCACGAAGGCGACGCCGACGACCTCGCCGCCCAGCTGCTCCACCAGGTCGCACTTCGCCCGCGCGGTGCCGCCCGTGGCCAGGAGGTCGTCGTGCACCAGCACCCGGGTGCCCGGCCGGATGGCGTCGCGGTGCAGCTCGAGCACGTCGGTGCCGTACTCGAGCTCGTACTCCTGCCGCACGCACTCGTGGGGCAGCTTGCCCGGCTTGCGGGCGGCGGCGAAGCCCACCCCCAGCTCGTGCGCCACCGCGCCGCCCAGGATGAACCCCCGCGCCTCGGCGCCCAGCACCAGGTCCACCTCGCGCGGCTCGGCCCACGCGGCCACGGCCAGCACGCAGTGGCGCAGGCCCACGGGGTCCTGGAACAGGGGCATGAGGTCGTAGAACAGGATGCCCGGCTTGGGGTGGTCGGGGATCTTGCGGATCGCGGCGTCGATGTCGAAGGACACGAAGGCTCCGGGTCTCGGTGGACGGCCCCCTACGGGGTGACGATGCGGCGCAGCTCGGAGACCAGCATGAGGTGGCGCATGTGCGAGGCGAGGGCGGCCAGCCCCTCGAGGCTCTCCAGCGCCTCGCGGCGCCGCTCGGGGTTCTTGGACCGCAGCCCCGCGGCCAGCACCTGCTCCAGCAGCCCGGCCTCCCGCTCGGCCGCCACCCGGAACAGTCGCATGTGCCGCGGCTCGACGCCGTAGGCCGCCAGCTCCACGGCGGTCTGCACCACCTCGCGGTCGGTCTCGTCGTAGCCCTGCGCCCCGCGCCCGGAGATGAGCCCGTACTGCTCCAGCTGGTGCATGAGCTCCCGGCTGGCCCCGGTGGCCGTGGCCACCTCGTCCACCGGGTACCGGCGGGTGGGGGGCGGCTCGGTGAGGTTGGCCCGCTTGAGCTGCCGGGCCTGGTTGGCCACGCTGAACGCGCCGCTGGTGCTCGACTCGAGCTCCTGCCGGATGACCCGCAGGGGCAGGAACTCGTCGCGCTGCAGGCGCAGGATCGTGCGCAGCCGCTCGACGTCCATGGGCGAGTACAGCCGGTAGCCCCCGGCCGTGCGCCGCGGCATGACCAGGCGCTGGTCCTCCAGGTAGCGCAGCTTCGAGATGGAGACGCCCGGGAAGTCGACCTTGAGCAGGCGGCAGACCGCCCCGATGGTCAACCCCTTGCCCTCGGGCGCGGTGGCGAGCGCGCCCCCGTCGTCCCCCGGCCCGCTCACCCGACGAACACGAGCCGGAACTTGCCGATCTGGATCTCGTCGCCGTCGCGCAGCGCCTCGTCGCCGTCGATGCGCCGGCGGTTCACGTAGGTCCCGTTCAGGCTGCCCAGGTCGCGCAGCAGCACCTCGCCGGCGCGCCGCTCGAGCTCGGCGTGGTTGCGGGACACGGTGATGTCGTCCAGGAAGACATTGCTCGACGGCGACCGCCCGACCGTGGTGGTCGGCCCCTCGAGCGGGAACAGCTCGCCCCAGCGGTTGCCCGCGGTGATGACCGCGATGGCCGGCCCGACCGGCCGGGCCACCTCGACCTCGATGGTCTCCTCCACCGGCACGGCAAGGGGCCCGGTGGCCTGTGCGCCCTCCTCCTCGCGCACCAGGGGGGCGCCGCAGTGGGCGCAGAAGCGGTCGGCGTCCGGACGGTGCTCCCGGCAGCTGGGGCAGTACACGTCAGTCGGCCGCGTCGCGGCCCAGCTCGTCCTCCAGCCGCTCCATGTCGGGCAGGCGGTTCGCCAGGATGCGGGAGAGGGAGTCCACGTCGACCACCGAGAGCTCGCCCTCGTCGCGCCCGCGCAGGCGGCGGATGAGCTCCGCCTTGGCGATCTCGATGCGCCCGTGCAGCAGGCGCCGCCGGTAGGAGATGTCCCGCTCCTCCTTCGTGAGGTCGCGGATGTAGTCCTTGAGCTCGTGGTCGGACATCTGGGTCAGGTCCACGTTGTCCATGCGCTCGTTCTCCTCGCTGGGGACCGCAGCATACTCCGCCGCGGGGCAACCCTCACGCGACGGTTGAGGGATTCGCGGCCGGAGGCCGGACCCCTCCCCCGGACCAGCCTCAGCCCGAGGTCGAGGGCGAGGTCGCGGCCGCCGCGACGGCGGCGCGGTGCTCGCGCACGGCCGTGAAGGCGTAGTTCACCAGCGTGACCACCGACCCCGCGACCGCCACCCAGAACAGCACGTCGACCCAGGTGGACGTGAGGAGCAGGCCGAATCCGGTCCCGAACATGGCGAGCGTCGATGACACCTTGCCGGGCATGTCCACCCGCAGCACCACGCCGCGCCGGGCGAGCACCACGAAGGCGGCCACCGACAGCACGTCCCGGGCGAGGATCACCGCCGGGCCGGGCCATGCGAAGCGGCCCATGACGATGAGCCCCACGAGCCCCCCCCCCACCAGCAGGCGGTCCGCCAGGGGGTCGGCCAGCCGGCCGAAGGTGGTCTCGGCCTGGAGGGCCCGGGCCAGCTTGCCGTCGACGAAGTCCGTGACCGCGACGCAGGCGAACAGCACCGCGGCGGGCGTCGATGTGGTCCCGTCCGCGGTGAGCACCAGCGCCAGCAGCACCGGCAGGGCCAGCAGCCGCAGCACGGTCAGGGCGTTCGGGAGCCAGCGCAGGCGGGACGCCGTCACCGGGCCGCCGCCGGCGCGACGGGAGTCGTCATCGAGCTGGGGCGCATGCCGAACCCTCACGTCGCCGCTTCCATGCCGGGGTCCGTGCCGCTGGGCCGCCCGCCACGCGGCGGGCCCCGGCCGTCACCCGCGAGGCGTCCTCCAGTGTGGCAGACGGCGGCCGCGCCACTCCCCCGTGGCCGTGGCGTCCGGCGCGGCGCCTCAGCCCTCCGCGTGCTCGATCAGCGCCCTCCGCAGCGCGCCGAGCGTCGTCCCGTCCAGCCCGAGCCCGTCGGTGAAGTAGCCCTCGATGTCCCCGTGCCTGGACCGCATCTCGTCGACCGCGGCCTCGAGGTACTCCCTGCGGACCCCGAGCACGGGGTCGAGCAGGCGCGGGTCGCCGCCCATCGCGGCGAACCGGTCGGCGATGGGCCGCACGAACGGCGTGAGCTGCTCGTTGGTGAGCAGGAAGTCGGTCATCACGTCCTCGTCGCTCACGCCGAGCAGCATCAGGGCGGCCGCCGCCGCCCAGCCCGTGCGGTCCTTGCCGGTCGTGCAGTGGAACAGGGCGGGCAGGTGCCGGCCGTCCGCCAGCTCGCGGAAGAGCCGCCCGTAGCCGGCCCGGGCGCTCGGCAGGCTCACGATCTCGCGGTAGCCGGCCACGAACAGCGCCTCCGCCCTGCCGCCGCCCAGCACCCGCTCGGCCGCCCGCGGATCGTGGGCGACCTGCAGCAGCATGGCCGGCGCCTGGCTCGCCGAGTCGCCCATGACGTCCAGCGCCACGCCGGCGACCCCGTCGGGCGGCGTGTCGGGCTGCGCGGCGCGCTCCGCGGCGGTGCGAAGGTCGTAGACCGTCACGATGCCCAGCCGCGTGAACGCGGCCAGCCCGGCCCCCGAGAGCCCGCCGAACCCCGCGGACCGGAACAGCACCCCGCGCGCGACCACGCCGTCCCGCGCCGGCCACCCGCCCAGGTCCCGCAGGTTGGGGACACCCGGGATGCCCAGGCTCTGCCCGGGCGGAGGAACCGCTGCCATGGCCGAAGCCTACGACGACGGGAGCGCAGAACGCACGAACCCCCGGCCCTCGCCCGGGCCGGGGGTTCGCACGTCAGACGTATGGTCGGGGCGAGAGGATTTGAACCTCCGACCGCCCGGCCCCCAGCCGGGTGCGCTACCAGGCTGCGCCACGCCCCGCAGTGCGCGCGAGCGTACCACAGGGCCCGCCCGGCGACGAGCCGCTCAGCGCAGCGTGCGCCAGAGCTCGCGCAGGGCCGTGGCGGCGCCCGCGAGCGGCACCTCGCGCTTCTCGCGGCCCCGGCGCACCTGCACCTCCAGCGGCCCGTCGGGCAGGGTGCGCCTGCCGATGGTCACCCGCAGGGGGCACCCGAGCAGCTCCGCCTCCACGAACTTCTCGCCCGGCGACATGCCGGCCCGGTCGTCCAGCAGCACGTCGAGCCCCAGGGCCGAGAGCTCGTCGTACAGCCGGTCGGCCAGCTCGGCCTGCGGGCTGCCGGGGTCGCCGATGAGCACCACGTGCACGTCGAACGGGGCGATGCTCGCGGGCCACACGATGCCGTGCTCGTCGTTGCCCTGCTCGATGGCCGCCATCGCGATGCGCGCCGGGCCGATGCCATAGGAGCCCATGACGATGTCGTGCTCCCTGCCCTCCTGGTCCAGGTAGCGGGCGCCGAGCGGCGCGCTGTACTTGGTGCCCAGCTTGAAGATGTTGCCCACCTCGATGACCGGCACCAGCTCCAGCGGCTGGCCGTCCACGGGCGACCCCTCGCCGGGCAGCACCGTGCGGATGTCGGCCGTCTCGGCCTGGAAGTCGCGGCCCAGCACCACCCCGCGCAGGTGGAACCCGTCGCGGTTGGCCCCGGTCACGTAGTGCCCGCGGGCGATCGTCTCGTCGGCCAGCACGCGCACGCGCGCGTCGGCGCCCACCGGCCCCAGGCTGCCCGGGTCGGCGCCGAACCACTCCCGGATCTCCTCCGGGTGGGCCGCCCGGTGCGGGCCGATGATGTGCATGAGCTTCTTCTCGTGCACCTGGTGCTCGCCGCGCACGATCGCCAGCACCGGGCCCGACTCGGCCACCAGCACCACGCTCTTGGCCAGCCGCGCGGGCGGCAGGCCGGTGAACGCGGCCAGCTCCTCGATGGTGCCGATGCCCGGCGTGGCGAACTCCTCGGGCGCGTCCGGCACCGGCCCGAAGTCCGGGTCGACGGCCACCGAGCGAGCGAGCTCCACGTTGGCCGCGTAGGAGTCGTCCGGCGCCCGGGCGATGACGTCCTCCCCCACCTCGCTCGGCGCCATGTACTCGTGCGCGCCCGAGCCGCCCATCATGCCGACGTCGCTCTCCACGCGGTACCAGACCAGGCCGCAGCGGTCGAAGATGCGGGCGTAGGCCTCGGAGTGCGCGGCGTAGCTGTGCTCCAGGGCCGCCTCGTCGCGGTCGAGCGAGTACGAGTCCTTCATGGTGAACTCGCGCACGCGGAGCAGCCCGCTCTTCGGCCGGGGCTCGTCGCGCAGCTTCGTCTGGATCTGATACCACATCTGCGGGAGGTCGCGGTAGGAGCGGACCTCCCGGGCGGCGTGCCAGGTGATGATCTCCTCGTGGGTCATGCCCAGCACCATGTGCCGGCCGGAGCGGTCGTCCAGGCGGAACTGCTCCCCCAGGCCGTAGCGGCCGGTGGCCTCCCAGATCTCCCCGGGCTGCATGACCGGCATGAGCATCTCCTGGGCGCCGATGCGGTCCATCTCCTCGCGCAGGATGGCCTCCACCCGGGCGAGCACCTTCATGCCCATGGGCATGATCGTGTAGAGGCCCGCGGCCAGCTGGCGGACGAGCCCGGCGCGCACGGCGAGCTTGTGGCTGACCGCCTCGGCGTCGGCCGGGTCCTCGCGCTGGGTGGGCCAGAGCCGCCGCGCGAGCCGCCAGGAGCCCCCGAGCGGCGCGCGCGGCACCTGCCAGCCGGCGTCCGCCCCGTGCTCGCTCAGCGTGCCGCTCCCGCCGGGGTCCCCACCGGGAACCGCTCCTCCACGTACCGCTCGACCATCGCGATGAACTCCTCGGCCAGCCCCTGGCCCTCGAGGGTGGTCACCTTCTCGCCGTCCACGTACACCGGGGCCCGCGGGTCCTCGCCGGTGCCGGGCAGGCTGATGCCGATGTCCGCCGCCCGGCTCTCGCCCGGGCCGTTGACGATGCAGCCCATGACCGCCACCTGCAGCGCCGCGGCGCCGGGCCGCTCGGCGCGCCACACGGCCATGCGCGCCTCCAGGTGCCGCTCGATGCGCTGCGCGAGCTCCTGGAAGTAGCTGGACGTGGTGCGCCCGCACCCGGGACACGCGGTCACCTGGGGGCGGAAGGCCCGCAGCCCCATGGCCTGCAGCAGGTCCAGGCACACCCGCACCTCCAGGGTGCGGTCGCCGCCCGGGTCCGGGGTGAGGCTCGCGCGGATCGTGTCGCCGATGCCCGCCTGCAGCAGCACGGCCAGCGCCGCGGTGGTGGACACCACCCCCTTGCTGCCCATGCCCGCCTCGGTGAGCCCCAGGTGCAGCGGCAGGTCGGTGCGCTCGGACAGGGCCCGGTAGACCGCGACCATCTCCTGCAGCCGGCTCGCCTTGCACGAGAGCACGATGCGGTCGTGCGGCAGGCCGATGGCCTCGGCCGCCTCGGCCGAGCGCAGCGCGCTCTGCACCATGGCCTCGCGCACCACGGCCTCGGCGTCCTGCGGCTCGGGCCGGCGGGCGTTGGCGTCCATGAGGTCGTCGAGCAGCTCGGGGTCCAGCGACCCCGCGTTCACCCCGATGCGCACCGGCTTGCCGTGCTCCACGGCGACCTCGACCATGGTGGCGAAGTTGCGGTCGTGGCGCGGGCCGCGGCCCACGTTGCCCGGGTTGATGCGGTACTTGTCCAGCACGGCCGCGGTGTCCGGGAACTCGCGCAGCAGCACGTGCCCGTTGAAGTGGAAGTCGCCGACCAGCGGCACGTCCACCCCGTGCTCGTCGCGCAGCCGCGCACGCACCTCGGGCACGGCGGCGGCCGAGGCCCGGTTGTTGACCGTGATGCGCACGATCTCCGATCCGGCCGCGGCCAGCTCGGCGACCTGGCGGGCCGTGGCGGCGGCGTCGGCCGTGTCGGTGTTGGTCATCGACTGCACCACCACCGGGGCGCCGCCCCCCACCGGGACGCCGCCCACGTCGCAGCGCACGGTCGGGCGTCGGGGCGTCGCGGTCACGGACAGGGAGTGTAGTCGGCGGCGCCCGCCGGGCTACTTGGGCGTGAAGCCCTCGCCGGTGAGCTTGACGATGTCGTTCTGCAGGGCGAACACGAACACGATCAGGATGACCGCCCAGCCCACCATGGCCGAGCGCTCGTACACCCGCGTGCTGATGGGCTTGCCGCGCAGCTTCTCGAGCAGCGCGAACAGGATGTGGCCGCCGTCCAGCGGGAAGATGGGCAGCAGGTTGAAGATGGCCAGCACGAGGCTGATGAAGCCGACGAAGCGGATGATCTCCGCGAAGCCGTTGTCGGCCACGTCGTTGTAGACCGCGCCGATGGCCACCACGCTGCCGACCTGGTTGCGGGCCTCCTCGCTGGTGAACAGCCGCCCGATGCCCTTCGCGTTCTCCTCGACGAGGAACCAGGTGTAGCGGCCGCTGTTGGTGAAGCCGCTGATGAACCCGTACCCGTCGCCGCGCTCGATGGCCGCGTCGAACTGGATGCCCAGGCGCCCGACCGGCCTGCCGTCGACCACCTCGCGCTTCAGGGTCACCTGCCGGGTGATGACCTGGTCGCCGCGCTGGTAGCGCACGGTCACCTGCTTGCCCGGGTTGTCCTGCAGCACCTGGCGCACCGGGTCGAGCGTGTTCTCGCCCCGGCCCGGCGCCGGCGTGACGCCGTTGACCGACAGCAGGCGGTCACCCGGGCGCATGCCGATGGACGCCGCGGGCGAGCCCTGGGTCACCGTCTGCAGCTGGCTGGTCACCACGGTGGTCTGGGGCCCGATCCAGAAGTAGACCGCGAACAGCAGGAAGGCGACGATGAGGTTGACGCCCGGGCCCGCCGCGATGGTGGCGACCTTCTTCCAGGTCTTGGCCGAGTAGTAGGCGCGGGGCACGACGTCGGGCGGCAGCTCCTCGTCCCGGGTCATGCCGGTGATCTTCACGTAGCCGCCCAGGGGCAGCCAGCCGATGCCGTACTCGGTCTCGCCCCGGCGGAACTTCCAGAGCGGGCGGCCGAAGAAGATCGAGAAGCGCTCGACCCGCATGCCGCACCACTTGGCCACCACCATGTGGCCGGCCTCGTGCACGAGCACGAGCACCATGAGCACGAGCACGAACGTGAAGATGTTGACGCCGAGCATCAGCCGACCTCGGCCCCGGCCAGGGCGGCGTCCCGCGCCGCGGCGTCGGCGGCCAGCACCGCCTCCAGGCTGGTCGCGGGCTCGGCGGGCACGGCGTCGAGCGCCCGCTCGACCGCGTCGGCGATGCCGGTGAACGACAGCCGCCCCTCCAGGAACGCGGCCACGGCCACCTCGTTCGCGGCGTTCAGCACGGCGGGAGCGGTGCCGCCCTCCCGCCCGGCCGCGCGGGCCAGGGCCAGGCAGCGGAACGTGTCCTCGTCCGGCGGCTCGAACTCCAGGCGGCGGCCCAGCAGGTCCATGGCCGGCCGCGGCGGCGGGGGCTCGGGCCAGCGCAGCGCGTGGCCGATGGGCACGCGCATGTCCGGCGGGCCCAGGTGCGCGAGCACGCTGCCGTCGTCGAGCCGCACCATCGCGTGCACCACCGACTGCGGGTGCACCACCACCTCGATGCGGTCGTAGGGGAGCCCGAACAGGTGGTGCGCCTCGATGACCTCGAGGCCCTTGTTCATGAGCGTCGCCGAGTCGATGGTGATCTTCGCGCCCATGGTCCAGGTGGGGTGCGCCAGCGCGTCCTGCACGCCCACCCCGGCGAGGTCCGCGGCCGTGCGCCCCCGGAACGGCCCCCCGGACGCGGTGAGCACGCCGGCGGCCACCCGGCCGGCGGGCAGGCCCTCGAGCAGCTGGAACAGGGCCGAGTGCTCGGAGTCGACGGGCACGATGCCGGCGCCGGTGCGCGCCCGCACGTCGGCCACCAGGTCCCCGCCGGCCACCAGGCTCTCCTTGTTGGCCAGCGCGACGTCCACCCCGCGCTCCAGCGCGGTGAGCGTGGGCCGCAGCCCCGCGGCCCCCACCAGCGCGTTCAGCACCATGTCGGGGGCGGCCGCGTCGATGAGCGCGGCGAGGTCGGGGTCGTGCGGCACGGTGCCGCCGCCCACCGCGGCCGCGGTGAGGCCGATGCCCCGCGCGACGGCCTGGTCGCGCATCTGGTCCACCCGGGCGCCGCAGGCCAGGCCGCAGCACCGAAGGTCGGGCGAGGCGTCGATGACCTCCAGGGCCTGGACCCCGATGGAGCCGGTCGACCCGAGCACCAGGATGCGCTTCACCCGGCCAACGGTAGCAGCGCCCGGGACGTTCACCCCTGCCCCCCGGGCGGCGGGACCCGCGGCCCTCTGGGAACATCGGGCGACGGCGAGGCGGGAGGACGCGTGGTGGACGAGCGGGCGCAGGCGGACGGGCGCATCTACCGGGCGGCGGTCGCGGAGCGATGCGCCGAGAAGGTGGTCGCGGTGGCGCTCATGACCCACCCGCACGCCGTGGTCCGGCACGGCCACGACCCCATCCCGGGCGACGTGCTGGTGGCCGTCACGCCGTCGCACGTGCGCTGCTTCGCGGTGCGTGCGCGCGGGTTCTCGCTGCGCGCGGGCGACGAGGTGGCCGCGTGGCCGCGCGCGGGCCTGGGCGTCGAGGCCGTGGAGGAGGCCCATCGCACCCGCGTGCTGGTCACCCCGGCCGGGGGCGACACGATCGAGCTCGACGCCGGCCCCGGCAGCGACGGCCTGCACGCCGAGGTGGTCGCGGCCCTGTCCTCGTAGGGGCGCCGCGCCCGGGCTGTGGTCGAGTGCCGGCCGTCGGTCGGCGTGTGCGCGGCGGCGAGCTCGACGCCCGGGAGCCCGTGCTCCTGGCCGTGGACGACAGCCGCCGCTTCCGCCCCTGTCGCGAACCGGCGCAGGGCGACCGGGGGGTGCAGCCGGAGTGGCCCGGCTCGTCAGATCTTGATGACGACGTCCCCGTCAGCCAGGCGCGGCGCGTTCCCGGCGTGGCCCGGGAGGTGCTCGCTGACCCAGGCACGGGCAGCCTCGTTCGAGGCGTCGGTCCCCGCCTTGTCGTCGAAGAGCGTGATCGTCACGGCGCTGTCGGGTCCGGTCCGCACGCAGTAGTAGCCACGGAACCCCTCCATGGTGGTGAACAGATCGCGGATGGATTGGGTTCCGGCCACGAGGCCGTCGACGAACCCCGGCGCGTCGCTGTAGGTGCGGATGGTGGCGTGCAAGTTGCCCTCCCGTGGTCGGCTGGCGGCCACCCTAACCTACGCTACTCACGATGTCGTCAGCATTGCTGGCCTGTCCCTCAATGGGGCGGGGGGCGGCCCGCTCCACACCCGCCCCGGTACGGCGCCTCAGGCGAATTCAGGACCTCGGCCGCCGGGTCCCACACCTGCAGACACGGTGACCGCCGCTTCCGGGAACGTGGCCCGGCGTTCCGGTACCGGAGATCGCTCCCCGCTGATTGCGGGCGAGCAGGTGGGTGTCAGGTGAACCGAGCACGCCGAGTCGCCATCCACCTCGACGTGGCGGCCGGGCCCGTCGAGAGGCGGCCGAGCGTGGCCTTGCGCAGGCCCGGGGTGCGCTCGCGCGCCGGGCCGCCGCCCGCCCTCGCGCCGGCAACAGGGGCGCAAGGGCTTCCCCCGGCGCCCCGTGCACGCTGGACGGGCATGGGCCGGCACGTGATGCACGGCGAGGAGGAGAACGTGATGTGGGTGCAGGTCAGGGGGTCGCTCACGGCCACCTGGGAGGACGACGCGCGCGTGGGCCGCCGCCATCGAGGGCGCCCCGCGGGGCTGGCGCTGCACGCGGCCGGAGCGGTCGACGGGCACCGGCAGTCGATCGCCGTGCGGAAGTCCGGGAGGCGTTCGAGGCGCTCCGCGACGAGCGCCTCTTCCTGGCCGTGCGCGCCACGCCGGGCGACGCGGTCATCGACGGCGACCCCCGCCGCAGGACGTGGTTCGAGGTACGGCACACCATGGGCGCATGGCCCCGCGCTCGCGCCCTGACCCGGTCGTCCCGGCGCATCCCCGGGCCGGGGCGCGCACACCAGGCCCCGGCCCGGCTCCGCTCCCGGCCGTGGCTCGGGACCAGCCGGCCTCCGCACCGCATCCGAGCGATCGCGGTGACTGTTCCTGTGCCCGCAGTGATCCTGTGTCGCCCCCTGAGCACGTGTCGCGATCCGCCCAGGCTCAGGCCCCCTCGATCTCCTCCGCGATGGCCCACCAGGTGGCCCACAGGTCCTCGGAGGACTCCGACGTGAAGTACCACGATTGCTTGACGTCGGTCAGTATCGCGCCGGCGCGCATCGAGATGCGCTGGAACTCCGGCGACATGCTGATGCCGAGCAGGGTTTGGGAGTCGCCCTTCACCATGTTCATCTGCCGCGACAGGTCGGCGTTGGCGAACCACACCAGCCGGGACGTGCGCCCGGCATCTGCGTGCTCGGCCCAGAACGCCTCGGTGTCGCGGGCCAATTGACGGGCAAGGGCATTCCGGCCCGGGTGAACGCTGTCCCATGAGAACACGAGTGCCGCATCCATCGTTCCTCCAAGTGTCGGTCGCCTCACCACCCGGGTAGCACTCGCCGGCGAAGCGGGCGCCAGTCTGCACCCGTCGGCGCGGCCGGCGCGACAGCTCGCGTCCGCCAGAAGCTGGGGACGGCGAGTCCCGCCCAGCCCGAGGCGGGGCGGTCGGCGCCCGGTCCGCCGAGCAGCGCGGGCAGCCGAGGGCCGATTGCCGGGTCGCCGCCCCGGGCGCATGCACGGTCGCCGGGCGGTGCTCGGCGACCGACCCGCCCGAGGTGGTCCGCGAAACGAACAGGTCCACCCTGATCGGCCGCTGCCGCACGTGATCAGGCACCCGTGAACGACCCGGTGATGCGGACGCGCACCAGGTTCGCCCCGGCGTTCGCCACGGGAAGCACTCGCGCCGCGAGCCAGGCCCGTTGCGCCGCCGGCACCGCCGGTGCGACCCGCGCGGGCTCGGCCCCTGCCGCGGCGGCTGGACGATGAAGCACCGGCGCCATTCCCCCCCCGTGGGCCCCGCCCCCCCCCAGGCGCCGGCCGGCCTCGGTGTTGGTCACGCCCTCCTCACCCAGCAGCGCCATGCGGGCCTTCAGGGCCTGGGCCTGGGCGGTCGTCGACCGCCGGGCCGAGGGCTCAAGCACCTCGCGCTGGGCCGGGGTGACCGCCAGCGGCGCCTCGGGCCGACCGATCGCCATCCCCCACCACCTTCCCACGTCCGCCGGTTCCCGGCGGGGAAGGCCGCCGACCCTGCACGGGGCGCCCACTCCTGACCCTCGTTGCCCCCGACCCGGGACGCTAGGCGGCGACCAGCTCCTGGGCCGTCTCGCAGAAGGCGGCGGCCAGCCGCACGCAGGCGTCGACGTCGTCGGGGTGCACGGTCTCCACCACCTGGTGGATGTACCGGGTGGGGATCGACACGCACCCGGCCACGGCCCCGCCCCCGCCGAGCTGCAGCTCCCTGGTGTCGGTGCCGCCCTTGGTCATGACCTCGAGCTGGTGCGGGATGCCCCGCTCCTCCGCCAGCCGCACCAGGTGGTCCACGACCCGCTGGGGCACGATGACGCTGGTGTCGTAGACCTTCACCCCGGCGCCGCCGCCCAGCGTGCTCACCCGCTCGTGGGGCTTGGCGCCCGCGGCGTCGTTGGCCAGCGTGGTGTCGATGGCCAGGGCCACCCGGGGCTGCTCGCGCTGGGCGGTCACCCGCGCCCCGCGCAGGCCCACCTCCTCCTGCACGGTGGCCACCACGACCACCTCGCACTCGTGGTCAGCGAGCGCGCGCACGGCCTCCAGCAGCACGTACACGCCCACCCGGTTGTCCATGCTCTTGCAGGTCACCAGGTCGCCGAGCCGGGCCAGCGCGCGCTCCCGGGTGACCACGTCGCCCGCGCGCACCAGCTCGCGCACGCGGGCGGCGGGCAGGCCGACGTCGACCACGAAGTCCTCGATCTTGGGGAGCTTCTTGCGCTCCTCCTCGCCCATGAGGTGGATCGGCTTGACCCCCATCACCCCGAGCAGGTCCTCGCGCCCGTGCACCTGCACGCGCTGGGCCACCAGGGTCTTCGGGTCGAAGCCGCCCAGCGGGATGATGTGCAGGAACCCGCGGTCGTCCACGTGGGTGACCATGAACCCGATCTCGTCCATGTGGGCGGCCATCAGCACCTTCGGCCCGCCCCCGCCGCGCCGGCGGCCCACCACGTTGCCGACGGGGTCCACCTCCACCTCGTCGCAGGTGGCCCGCAGCTCCCGCATGACCACGGCGCGGATGCGGTCCTCGCGCCCCGGCGGCCCGGGGGTCTCGCACAGCTCGGCAAGCAGGTCCTGGCGCATCGTGGCATCGTACCGGCCCCGCCGGGGCCGCATCCCCGCTTCCCACCCGATGCCGACCGCGCTCCTCGCCACCCTCACCGCGCTCCTGGTCGCGTTCGGCGTCGCCGCCGGCTACGCGCTGCGCCGGTGGCGCCCGGGCCCGGCGGTGCGGCCGGAGGGCCTGGAGGGCATCGAGGCCAAGGACCTGCCCGCCCCGCTGGTCGCCCTGGCCGGCCTGCTGGTGGCGTTCGTGCTGGTCACCACGTTCAGCGACTGGAAGGACGCCCGCCGCGCCGCGGCCCGCGAGGCGCGGTCCACCGAGGCGGAGCTCAGCATCCTGGGCGCCATCCCCGGGCCCGAGGCGCGCGCCGCCGCGGCCGCGCTCACCTGCTACGGCCGCTCGGTGGTGGGCCTGGAGTGGCCCAGCCTCGGGGACCGGCACGAGAGCGCGGTGACCCGGGAGTGGACGCGCCGGGTCGACCGGGCCTACGCGGCGCTGCTGGCCTCGCAGGCCAAGGAGGCGCTGGTGCAGGCGGCGCTCGACGAGCGCCTGCTGCGCGTGG
>JRYK01001019.1_pt1 | contig 14264 bp, 27 predicted proteins | sample 235381 | NCBI WGS metagenome assembly JRYK01 (sample SAMN03074220, study PRJNA261476) | activated sludge metagenome | biome: Wastewater Treatment Plant; feature: Wastewater; material: Activated sludge; isolation source: activated biomass of a wastewaster treatment plant treating hydrocarbon... ... | reverse complement strand
TAAGGGAATTTAATACATGAATCGTGCTGCTAAGATACGTATAAAACTGAAATCGTTCGATCACAGGCTCCTTGACAGGTCTTCTGTGGAGATAGTGGATACGGCAAAGAGAACGGGGGCCAAGGTCGCAGGGCCCGTGCCTCTGCCCACTCACATCAGCCGCTACTGCGTGCTGAGGTCTCCTCACGTCGACAAGAATTCGAGGGAGCATTTCGAGGTGAGAACACATAAGAGGCTCGTCGATATTCTCGAGCCTACGCAACAGACGATCGACGCGCTGATGAAGCTCGACCTGGCTTCGGGCGTCGAGGTCGAGATAAAACTAACGGGATCGTGATTTCGATGATTGAAGGAATATTAGGCAAAAAACTTGGAATGACCGAATTTTTTCTCGAGAACGGCACGTCCGTTCCCGCAACCGTTATAGAGGCCGGCCCGTGCTTCGTCGTCCAGAAGAGGACCGCCGAGAAGGACGGCTACGAGGCTCTCCAGATCGGCTTCGGCGAGATGAAGCCCCAGAGGGTGTCAAAGCCCATGCTCGGACACTTTAAGAAAGCGGGGGTTTCGCCACTCAGGCACATAATTGAATTCAGCGCGAAGGCCGGAGACTATAACCCCGGAGACGAGATAAAGGCCGATATATTCAAGGAAGGGGAGACGGTTGACGTCGTCGGCACGAGCAAGGGTAAAGGCTTCGCGGGAGCCATGAAGAGGCACCACTTTGCGGGACAGCCCGCTTCACACGGCGGCATGGCCCACAGGAGGCCGGGAGGCATCGGCTCCAACACATACCCCGCGAGGGTATGGAAGGGTCTCAGGATGCCAGGGCACATGGGCGCCGAGAGGGTTACACAGCAGGGCGCTCAGATATTCAGGGTGGACGCGGAGAAGAACATAATCATAATCAAAGGATCGGTCCCCGGTCCCAGGGGCGGTCTCGTGATAGTCAAGAGAACTTCTAAAGGGAGCAGAGAAAGTGCCGCAGCTTGACGTTTTTAATCTGGATAAGAGTAAAGTGGGGACAATCGATCTCGATTCCTCGATATTTGAAGCGCCTGTAAGGCAGCACCTGCTCCATACGGTCGTAAGCTGGCAGCTCACCAAAAGACGCGCGGGGACCTCTTCGACGAAGGAGAGAGGCGAGGTGAGCGGCGGCGGAAAGAAGCCCTGGAAGCAGAAGCACCTCGGGCGCGCCCGTCAGGGCAGCATAAGGGCCCCTCAGTGGAGGAAAGGCGCGATAATATTCGGCCCAAAGCCCAAGGACTGGTCATACACATTAAATAAAAAGAGCAAGAAACAGGCCCTCATCAGCTCGCTTTCGCTTAAATACAGCGAAGGCAGGATGCTGGCGCTCAACGAAATCAGACTGCCGTTTGTAAAGACAAAGCAGGTCGCGGAATTCATAAAGAGGTTCGAGCTTAAATCCGCATTGATAATAATCGGAAGCGATAACGAAAACCTCCTCAAGTCATCGAGGAATATGCCGAACGTAAAGGTGCTCAGGATAGACGGCATAAACGTGTACGACATACTCAGGTACGACACGCTTGTAATGACCGAGGAATCGCTTGCCCGCGCACAGGAGGTCCTGGCGAATTGAAAGACCCGAGACAGATAATAAAGCGTCCGTGGGTAACGGAAAAATCTTCCGACAGCAGGGAGAAGAACTGGTACGTCTTTTCGGTCGACAAGAGATCGAACAAGCAGGAAATAAAGGACGCGATCGAAAAGATATTCAAGGTAAAGGTCGGCAAGGTCAGAACCCTCGTCACGACTGGAAAGAAGGTAAAGAGGTTCGGACGAACGGTCGGCAAGAAGCAGTCGTTGAAAAAGGCTTATATAGAGATCAAAGAAGGGACAATAGAGATTTTTGAGGGAGTTTAATAATGGGTATTAAGAAATTCCGCCCAACAAGCGCGGGTACGAGGTTCAGGTCGGGCTCTGATTACTCCGATATAACCTCCGACAGGCCCCACAAGCCCCTGACGTCACCTCTCAAGAAGAGGGGAGGCAGGAACGCCCACGGGCGGATAACCAGCTTCCAGAAGGGCGGGGGCAACAAGCGCCTCTACAGGGCGATAGATTTCAAGCGCGATAAATACGACATCCCCGCCAAGGTGGAGTCCATCGAATACGACCCCAACCGTTCCTCCAGAATAGCGCTCCTTTTCTACGCGGACGGCGAGAAGAGATACATACTCGCGCCCGAAGGCATGAAACTGGGAGATAAAGTATTCTCCGGTGAGAACGTCGAGGTAGCGCCGGGCAACGCGCTCCCCCTGAGGAGCATCCCCGTCGGCACGGTCGTTCACAACATCGAGCTGAAACCCAGGGGCGGCGGCAAGCTCGCGAGAGCGGCCGGCGCGTCGGCCCAGATAGTCGCGAGGGAAGGCGGATACGCCCAGCTGAAACTGAGCTCGGGCGAGATAAGGCTCGTGAGCGTAGAGTGCATGGCCACAGTCGGCAAAATAGGAAACTCCGAGCACGAGCTCATATCCATAGGCAAGGCGGGGCGGCAGAGACACAGGGGCAAGCGTCCCCACGTAAGGGGCGTCGCCATGAACCCTGTCGATCACCCGCACGGCGGCGGCGAGGGCAAGGCCAGCAAGGGCAACCCTCATCCCGTATCGCCCTGGGGATGGATAACGATCGGATACAAGACAAGGAAGAACAAGAGAACCGATAATTTCATAGTGAAACGCAGAAGAATCGGTTACGGAATGGATTAAGGAGAGGTTATGCCGAGATCGAGCAAGAAAGGACCGTACGTAAGTGAGAAGCTGCAGGAAAAGGTGGATGCCGAGAGGGCGTCCGGCAGCTCGCGCATTATCAGGACGTGGTCGAGAAGGTCAATGGTCACTCCCGATATGATCGGCCTCACTTTCGCGGTCTACAACGGGCGCAAGTTCATACCCGTTTACGTTACCGAGCACATGGTCGGCCACAAGCTCGGGGAATTCTCTCCGACGAGGACGTTCACCGGCCATTCCGGCGATAAGAAGGTAAAAGTAACGAAAGGCAAATCCGAATAAGAAGGTATTACGATGGTTTCGCAAGCGGTAAGAAAATACTACAGGTCATCACCGAAAAAGCTCGGCCCGGTTCTTGAGCTTATAAGGGGCAACGGTGTGGAGAACGCGTTCACGATCCTTTCGGCCCTCCGCAGGAGGTCGGCGCCCGATATCGCCAAGCTGCTGAAGTCTGCAGTGGCGAACGCCGCCGAGAAGGGTCACACCGATACCGAATCGCTCTACGTGAAAGAGGCTTACGCCTCGAAGGGGCCGACGCTCAAGAGGATACGCCCGCGCGCTATGGGAAGGGCGGCCTCGAGGAAGAAGAGAATGAGCCATATTACCATAGTACTTGAAGAGAGGGGGCTATAAATTGGGCCAGAAAGTTTGCCCTGTAGGGCTGAGACTGGGAATCACGAAGACTTGGGACTCCAAATGGTTTGCGGAGAAGAAGAAGTACACGGACCTGCTCCACGAGGATCTCAAGATAAGGAATCTTATCAAGAAGGAATTTTATCAGGCGGCGATTTCCAGGATCGAGCTCGAGCGCGCGGCCTCCGAAAGGGTTCGGATAATAATCAACTCGGCGCGTCCGGGCATGATCATAGGAAGGAAAGGGCAGGAGATCGAATCGCTCCGCCAGAGGCTTTCCAAGATGACAGGCAAGGACATCTATCTCGATATCCGCGAGGTCAAGAGGCCGGAGATAGACTCTCAGCTCGTGGCCGAGAACATAGCGCTCCAGATAGAAAGGCGCGTCGCATACAGGCGCGCGATGAAGAGGGGAATAGCGTCCGCTTTGAGGCTGGGGGCGCTCGGTATAAAGGTAATGGTCTCGGGCAGGCTCGGAGGGGCCGAGATAGCGCGGCAGGAATGGTACAGGGAAGGAAGGGTCCCGCTCGCCACGCTCAGGGCCGACATAGATTACGGCTTCGCCCAGGCGAAAACGACTTACGGAATAATCGGAATAAAGGTTTGGATATTCAAGGGCGAAGTGCTCGAAAGGAAACACAAAACGGTTTGACGGTGATAAATAATGTTACAGCCCGCACGCACTAAATACAGGAAGCTCCACAAAGGCAGGATAAGGGGCAAGGCCACGAAAGGGGCCTCCATGGCATACGGCGAGTACGGACTCCAGTCCGTCGAAGGCGGAAAGCTGACCTCGAGACAGATCGAGGCGGCGCGTATCGCGATAACCCGCCACGTCAAAAGGGGGGCGAAGCTGTGGATAAGGGTTTTCCCCCACAAGGCCATAACAAAGAAACCCGCCGAAACCAGGATGGGTAAGGGAAAGGGCGACGTCGACAGCTACGTGGCACCGGTAAGGAGAGGGACCATGATCTACGAGATAAGCGGTCTCCCGCTCGACCTCGCGAAGGAAGCCTTCAGGCTGGCCTCCCACAAGCTGCCCGTCAAGACACGTCTCGTATCACGTCACGGGGGGGACATAATCTGATGAAGGCAAGCGAAATCAGGGAATTGACCGAAGGCGAGCTCAATAAGAAGAGGACCGAGCTCGTGGAGGAAATATTCAATCTCAAGATTCAGGTCAGCACGCAGCAGACGACGAACTTTGCGAGGATAAGCAAGCTGAAGAAAGACCTCGCCCGGATCCTGACCGTGCTCAGGGAAAAGGAAATTTCAACAGGGAGAAGCTAGTTTAATGCCGAGAGGTAAATACAAGACCAAGATCGGGACAGTCGTTAGCGATAAAATGGACAAGACCGTCGTCGTCGACGTGGTGCAGATAAAGAAAGACCCCACGTACAAGAAAGCCGTAAAGAGGAACACCAGGTTCAAGGCGCACGACGAAAAGGAAGAGTGCAAGGTCGGCGACAAGGTTCTCTTGCTCGAAACCAGGCCTTACAGCAAGACCAAGAGATGGCGGGTGAGCAAGATTCTCGAGCGCGGCATACAGATCGAGGTCGAAGCCGATGCTGAAAATGCGGGAGGGACCTCCGAGTGATTAGCTCGACTACGTTTTTGGAATCAGCCGACAATACGGGGGCCAAGAGGCTCTACTGTATAAAGGTCCTGGGCGGCACGCGCAGGAAATACGCGAGACTGGGCGACATCGTAGTCGTCTCGATTAAAGAGGCCATCCCGAATTCGAAGGTCGAGAAGGGAGCCGTGCACAGGGCGGTTATAGTGAGGACGAGAAAAGAGCAGAGAAGGACTGACGGCTCGTACGTCAGGTTCGACAACAACGCCGCCGTGCTTATTACGAAAGACAACGAGCCCCTGGGGACCCGCGTGTTCGGTCCCATAGCGAGGGAGCTCCGCACGAAAGGATTCATGAAAATCATTTCTCTTGCGCCGGAGGTAGTCTAAAGTGGGTGCAAAGGCTTTAAAGGATACAAAAAACAGAAGGAAGCTGAATATAAAGTCGGGAGACACCGTATACGTGATCGCTGGCAAGGAAAAGGGCAAAACGGGCAAGGTCATAAAGGTGCTCCATAAGAAAAACGGCGCGCTCGTCGAGAAGCTCAATATAGTGAAGAGGCATCAGCGCCAGTCCCAGAAGAACCCGACGGGCGGAATAGTGGAGAAGGAATCGCCTATACACATATCGAACCTCATGATCTACGACCCGTCCGAGAGAAAGCCTGTCCGCATCGGACGCAAGGTGCTCTCAGGCGGCGAGAAAGTGAGATACAGCAAGAAGAGCGGAGAGGAGATCAAGAAATAATGGTTCCCAGGCTTAAAGAAGTATACAAGACCAAGGTCGTTCCCTCTTTAAAGAGCAAGTACTCGTACAAGAACGACATGGAGATACCCAGGATCGAGAAGATCGTCATCAACATGGGTATCGGCAGGCTGAGCGACGGAGGGAAGGACAAGAAGATAATAGAAGAGGCCGTGGAAGAGCTCTCGCTCATCACCGGCCAGAAGCCGTTGGTAAGGGCTGCCAGGAAATCAATCGCGGGGTTTAAGCTGCGCGAGGGCGTGCCAGTCGGCTGCTCGGTCACCCTGAGGGGCAACAAGATGTACGAGTTCTTAGACAGGCTCATCAACCTCACTCTCCCGAGGGTGAGGGACTTCCGCGGGGTCTCTGCTAAGGCTTTCGACGGGAGCGGGAATTATACGCTCGGTCTTAAAGAGCAGATAATCTTCCCCGAGATCGATTACAGCAAGGTACAGCATGTAAAAGGAATGAATATAACGATCGTTACTACGGCGCGCACCGACGAAGAGTCGAGGGGACTCCTAAAGGAGTTCGGTATGCCTTTTGTCGCGAATTAAGGGAGAGGGCTTAATGACACGAAAAGCAATGATGGAAAAATCTATCAGGGAGCCGAAATTCACAGTGAGGTCGAGGAACCGTTGTCCTCTCTGCGGCAGGCCGAGGGCCTTCCTCAGGAAGTTCAACATGTGCAGGCTCTGCTTCAGGGATCTTTCGAGCCACGGCAAGATTCCCGGTGTAAGGAAATCGAGCTGGTAGACGAGTATCGACCGGAGACGCATTAATAACAAAGGGGCGATTGACAGATGACAGACCCAATAGCTGATATGTTAACCAGGATAAGGAACGCGATAATAGCCGGGCACAAGTCCGCGCTCATTCCTGCGTCCAAAATAAAAACGGAGCTTGCGAGGATTTTGAAAGAGCAGGGTTACATAGCGGATTACAAGGCGGAAGAGCAGGACGGAAGAAAGGTTATAAACATCACGCTCGCGTATACGCCCGACAGGGAGAGCGTAATAAAGGAAATCCACAGGCTCAGCAAGCCGAGCCGCCGGGTATACGTCAACAAGGACGAGATACCGCGCATCAAGGGCGGGCTCGGTGTCTGCATCCTGTCCACGTCGAAAGGGATCATGACGGGCGCGCAGGCGCGCAGGCAGGGCGTAGGCGGCGAGCTTATCTGTTCAATATTGTGAGGTAGTCTGAATGTCTCGAATTGGAAGAAAACCGATAAAAGTTCCCGGAGGCGTAAAAGTCAGCCTGGGAAAGAGCACAGTAGAGGTCGAAGGCTCGAAGGGCAAGCTCTCGTGGGACATCCCCGAAGGCGTAAGCGCCAAGATCGAGGACGAGAAGATACTGATCGACCGCGTTAACGACGAAAAGAAGATAAAGGCGCTTCACGGTCTCTCCCGCGCCGTCATATCCAACATGGTCACGGGCGTGAGCGAAGGCTTTTCGCGCACACTCGAGATCGTCGGCGTCGGCTACAGGGCCGAGGCGCTGGGGAAGAGCCAGATCAAATTCAGTCTCGGGTATTCGAACCCGGTCGAGTTTTCCCTCCCCGAAGGCGTATCTGCGGCCGTCGAGGAAAGGGGCACGAGGCTCATCCTCCAGGGGATAGACAAGCAGGTCGTCGGGCAAACAGCGGCGAGGATAAGGGAGCTGAGACCGCCCGATTCTTACAAGGGTAAGGGTATCAGGTACTCGACAGAAACGATGAAATTGAAACCCGGAAAGGCCGGTGCAAAGGGATAAAATGAAAATAGCTAGCAGAAAATCAAAAAGGGACGTGAGGCACGTAAGAGTCAGAAGGAAACTGTCCGGCACTCCGGAGAGGCCGAGGCTCGTCGTTTTCAAGTCGGCCAAGCACATCTATGCGCAGGTAATCGACGATCTGAAAGCGCACACGCTTCTCTCCGCTTCTTCGCTGACGCCGAAGGTGAAAGAATTGCTCGGTAAAGAGAAATCGAAGAAGACCGATTCCGCAAAGGTAATCGGAAAGTATATCGGAGAGCTCTCCGTCGCTGCTGGTATCAAAGAGGTTTGTTTCGACCGCGGCGGATACCCCTATCACGGAAGGATCAAGGCCTTCGCGGAAGGGGCCAGGGAAGCAGGGCTCTTGTTTTAACGGCAAAACGCTTAATATGCAGTTCCAGGGAGGCATGCTTGCAAAAGGAAAAGATAGACCCGAGTGAATATGAGCTTAAGGAAAAGGTAGTCCACATAAGGCGCGTCGCCAAGGTCACCAAGGGCGGAAAGAGGTTCCACTTCACCGCGCTTGCCGTGGTGGGCAACTCAGCAGGGGTCATCGGCTCTGGGCTCGGCAAATCTAACGAGGTGCCCGACGCCATTCGCAAGGCCATAGAGAAAGCGAAAAAGGGGCTTATAAGGGTCCCGATACAGGGCAGCACTATTCCCCACGAAGTCTTCGGCGAGCACGTGTCGAGCACGGTTATGCTGAAACCCGCGACGCCGGGTACGGGCGTTATAGCCGGGGGCGCCGTAAGGGCGGTCGTCGAGCTCGCCGGGATACACGACATTCTCTCGAAAGTCGTCGGGTCCACGAACCCTCTCAACGTAGTGAAGGCCGCTATAAACGGGCTGTCCATGCTGAGGATGCCGAGGGAAGTCGCGAGTGTCAGAGGTAAAGAGCTGACGGAGCTTGATCTTCCGAAATCCGCTCTCAGCTGAAGTCGATAATGCGTAAACGGCCCCTGTCCCCAATACAATTTGGAATGGACAGGGATGAAAAATTCTTTTTTATGAGGATCATCGAAAATGCTTAATAATTTATCTCCCCAGCCCGGATCGAAAAAAAATAAGAAAAGAGTAGGCAGGGGCACGGGGAGCACGGGAAAAACGAGCGGCAAGGGACACAAAGGCCAGAGGGCCAGGTCGGGAGGCAGGGTCTCCGCATGGTTCGAGGGCGGACAGACGCCTCTCAAGATGAGGTCTCCGAAGAGGGGCTTCACCAGCCGTAAAAACGATAAGTTCGACGTGATCAATGTCTCGGACCTGAACAGGTTCGGCGAAGGCGAAGTTGTCACGCGTGAAGAATTAGTCGGCGCGGGACTCGTGCGGGGCAAGAACCCCGTAAAGGTGCTGGGAAACGGCGAGCTCGAACGGTCGCTCACCGTGAAAGCGGACGCTTTCAGCAAGAGCGCTATTGCCAAGATCGAGGAGAAGGGCGGTAAGGCAGATACTATATGAATAGAAATATAGGCGCTATACCCAGAATCCCCGAGCTCAATAAACGTCTTCTTTTCACGGCGGTTATGCTTATAGTGTACAGGCTCGGCGTTTTCGTCCCGATACCGGGAATAGACCCCGAGCAGATATTAAAGCTCTTCGAGCAGACGAAGGGCACGATCTTTGACATACTGAATATGTTTTCGGGAGGCGCGCTCCAGAGGGCGTCCGTATTCGCGTTGGGCGTCATGCCGTACATCACGTCCTCGATCATAATGTCCCTTCTGGTAAAGGCTTTCCCTTCGCTCGAGGCCATGCAGAAGGAAGGCGAGGCCGGAAGGAGAAAGATAAACCAGTATTCCCGTTACGGCACGGTGCTGATCTGCCTCGTTCAGGGCTTCATGCTTGCGGTCACGCTCGAGGGCGGGATCGGCTCGGGAGCGACCGTAGTGAAGGAGGCGGGATGGACCTTCAGGATAATGACGGTGCTCACGCTGACAGCGGGCTCTCTTTTCGTGATGTGGATCGGCGAGCAGATTACGGAGCGCGGAATCGGGAACGGCATATCTCTCATCATCGCCGCATCGATCGTCGTCGGACTGCCGGGAGGCTTGTGGAACATAATAAGGCTCATAAGCACGGGTGAAATGACTGTGTTCGGAGTGGCGCTCATACTCGCCCTGCTCGTGCTCATCGTCGGTTTCATCGTGTTCATGGAGAGGTCTTACAGGAAGATTCCGGTGCAGTACCCGAGAAGGGTCGTCGGGAGAAAGGTATTCGGAGGTCAGTCTTCTCACCTGCCGCTCAAAACCAATACGGCCGGCGTTATACCTCCTATTTTCGCGTCCTCGCTCCTCATATTCCCCGCGACGATACTCACGTTCATAAACGTACCTTTCCTGAGGAACCTGTCGGATTTATTATTTCAGAATTTAATTGTGTATAATATAATATTCGCCGGATTAATAATATTTTTCGCGTATTTTTACACTGCAATCATATACAATCCCGACGATCTGGCCGATAATCTGAGAAAGAACGGGGGGTTCATACCAGGCATAAGGCCCGGCAAGAAAACGTCCGAATACATCGACAGGATACTGGGAAGAATTACTTTTATAGGCGCTATATACGTAGCTTTTATTTGCGTGATTCCCTCGCTTCTGCAGAGGGAGCCCTTCAATCTTCCGTTCCATTTCGGCGGCACGTCCCTTCTGATCGTTGTGGGAGTGACACTCGATTTCGTTCAGCAGATCGAGTCTTTCCTGATAACTCACAGTTATGAGGGGTTTGTCAGGAAGAAAGGTATGAAGGGACCGAGACGATATAACGTTTGAGATTGGAGTTATTGAATGAGATTGATTTTATTTGGTCCGCCGGGCGCCGGAAAGGGTACTCAGGCGAAGAAGATAACGGATAAGTACATGACAGCTCACATTTCGACAGGCGACATGTTAAGGGCCGCGGTAAAGAACGGGACGGAGCTGGGCGTGCTGGCCAAATCGTACATGGACAAGGGCGAGCTCGTTCCGGACGGCGTGGTCATAGGTATTATAAAAGACAGGATCGCCGAAAAGGACGCCCGTAACGGGTTCATGCTGGACGGCTTCCCGCGCACGGTGCCGCAGGCGGAAGCCCTGTCGGAGATGCTTAACTCCGAAGGGGAAACGATAGACGCCGTCGTGTCGATTGAGGTCGCCGACGAGGAAATAGTAAAGAGAATACTCGAGCGTCAGAAGGTAGAGGGAAGGCAGGATGATACGGAGGACGTCGTAAGGAACAGGCTCCGGGTCTACCGCAGCCAGACGGAACCCCTCAAGTCCTATTACTCGAACGAGGGTGTATTGTTCGAGGTGGACGGCATGGGCACGGTGGACGACGTATTCAGAAGGATAGACAAGGTACTCGCGGAACTGAACTCATGATTTACCTAAAGAGCAAGGAAGAGATAGACAAGATGCGGAGCGCCTCTCAGGTCGTCGTGGAAGCCTTGGATAGGCTCAGGGAAAACGTGGCCCCCGGTGTATCTACTTGGGACCTCGACCGCATGGCCGAGGAGATAGCGTTGAAAAACGGCGCCAAGCCCGCGTTCAAGGGTTATTCCGACTACCCGGCGTCTGTCTGCTTCGCTGTCAACGAAGAGGTCGTGCACGGCATACCGTCTAAAAAGAAGATACTGAAAGAAGGGGACATAGTGGGTCTCGATTTCGGAGTGAGCCTCGAAGGCTATTACGGGGATTCCGCTATAACGGTTCCCGTTGGAGACGTTTCCTCTCTCGCGCAGAAGCTCCTCGCAGTCACGGAGGAGTCGCTCAAGAGGGGCATCGCGGCTGCATTTCCCGGCAACAGGCTCTACGATATCTCGGGCGCTATTCAGACGTACGTCGAGCACGAGGGTTTTTCTATCGTTAGGTCTTTCGTCGGCCACGGCATAGGGAAGAAGCTCCACGAGGACCCGCAGGTCCCTAATTTCGTTCCCGAGAACGGGAGCAACGGCAAGGGGATAAAGCTCAAGCCGGGCATGGTGATTGCGATTGAACCAATGGTCAATGTCGGGAGGCCTGATATAAGGATTCTAAGCGACGGCTGGACGGCGGTAACGGTGGATGGCACACTGTCCGCTCATTTCGAGCATACGGTTGCGGTGACTGAAAACGGCCCGCTCGTGCTCACGCAGCATAACTAAAACTTTATGGCGAAAGAAGAGAGAATAGAATTCGAGGGTACGGTGATTGAGGCTTTGCCTAACGCAATGTTCAGGGTGGAGATTGAAGGCGGCCATGAGGTGCTCGCATATGTTTCGGGCAAGATGAGGACGCGGTTCATACGGATTCTGCCCGGGGATAAGGTAAAGCTTGAGCTTTCCCCTTATGACCTGTCGAAAGGCAGGATTACATACAGGCTGAAAAAATGATCTTTGCGGGGTGACTGCAGTGAAAGTCAGAGCGTCTGTGAAAAAGATTTGCGAAAAATGCAGAATTATTAAACGAAAGGGCGTCGTGCGCGTCATTTGCTCGAACAAGAGACATAAACAAAAGCAAGGGTAGGAGGAAGCTGAATGCCTAGGATCGCAGGTGTGGATATACCGCTCAACAAAAGGATCGAAGTAGGGCTGACCTACATTTACGGCATAGGGCGCGTGGTGTCGAGGGATATACTCGGCGAAGCCCGTGTCGACTACAATATAAAGGCCAAGGACCTTACCGACCAGGAAGTCGCGGCGATCAGGGAGATAATAGAGAATAAATACACCGTGGAAGGCGAGCTGAGGAAGGAGATCCAGACCAATATCAAGCGCCTTATCGAGATAGGCTGCTACAGAGGGGTCAGGCACAGGCTCGGGCTGCCGGTACGTGGGCAGAAGACCAAATCCAACGCGCGCACGAGGAAAGGGCCGCGCGGTACGGCGATTGCCAAGAAGAAGAAAACAACCAAATAATCTTGCCCGGAGATAAGAGATGGCCGTAAAAAAAGGCGGAAAGAAGAAAACAAAGAAGTTCGTCGAGCAGGGAATAGTAAATATACAGGCGACCTTCAATAATACGATAATAACGATAAGCGATCAGAACGGGAACGTTATAGCCTGGTCGAGCGGAGGCATGAAAGGCTTCAAGGGGACACGTAAAGGGACTCCGTTCGCCGCCCAGATCGCCGCCGAGGACGCGGCGAAGAAGGCCGCGACCGTAGGGATGAAGACCGTCTCCGTGTACGTTAAAGGGCCGGGGCCGGGCAGGGAGCCCGCCATCAGGTCGCTTCAGGCCTCGGGCCTCAAGATTACCTACATAAGGGACGTAACCCCGATCCCCCACAACGGCTGCAGGCCGCCCGGAAGGAGAAGGGTGTAGAACCGTGGACAATTCGATCTTAATATTAGCCATGCATTTCAAGGAGGTTAAGCAGTAAATGGGAAGATATACCGGGCCTACTGACAGACTCTCGAGGAGAGAAGGAGTTAACCTTTTCCTAAAAGGCGAGCGGAGCTACAACGGGAAGACCGCCGTAGAAAAAAGACCGGACCAGGTTCCGGGCGAGCACGGCAAATTTCGCGGCAAGTTCTCCGAGTTCGGCCTCCGTTTGAGAGAGAAGCAAAAGGTAAAGAGGATGTACGGGATAAGGGAGAAGCAGTTCAGAGGGTATTTCGAAAAGGCCTCGCATATAAAGGGAGTCACCGGCGCAATACTCATATCCATGCTCGAGAGAAGGCTCGACAACGTGGTCTACCGTCTCTGTTTCGGCAGCTCCCGCAACGACGCCCGGCAGCTCGTGGGCCACGCCCATGTCATGGTAAACGGCCAGGTGGTCAATATACCGTCTTATCAGGTCAAGGAAGGGGACAAGATAGAAATCAGGGAAAAGAGCAAAAAACTGCAAAGGATCAATCAGGCGCTCGAATTCAATTCGAGGAGAGGGGTTCCTGATTGGCTGGAGCTCGACGAGGAAAATTACAGAGGTACTGTGCTGAGGGTGCCCGCGAGGGACGATGTGACGTTCCCGATAGAAGAGCAGCTCATCGTCGAATTCTATTCGAGGGTATAAAGCCGTCTCTGTAAAAATGCGGTCAGTTCCGAAAACGGAGGGAACAACAAGGTGAAGGATTTCCAAAAAAACTGGCAAGATCTCATTAAACCCAAAAGGATAGAGAGGGAAGAGAAGAGCTCTACTCCTTTTTACGCGAAGTTCGTATGCGAGCCGCTCGAGCGCGGGTACGGAGTCACGCTCGGAAACGCGCTCCGGAGGGTGCTGCTGTCCTCGATCCAGGGGCCGGCCGTCACCTCCATAAAAATAGACGGAGTCCTGCACGAATTTTCATCCATACCCGGTGTAAAAGAGGACGTAACGGAAATCATACTCAACCTTAAAGGCATAGAGCTTAAGATGCACACGTACGAGCCCCAGACCATACGCGTGAGCGGGCAGGGGGAGTGTGACATAAAGGCCGGGGACATCACGACGGGGCATAACGTCGAGATACTCAACCCCGACCACCACATAGCGACGCTGGCCGAAGGCGCCAAGCTCGAGATGGAGATGAGGGTCGAGATGGGAAGGGGTTACGAGCCCGTCGAGAGACGCGGTGAGCTCCAGAGCACGATCGGTGTCATCCCGATAGACGCGCTTTTCTCGCCCATAAGGAAGGTGAATTACGCTGTAACCAATTCCCGTGTGGGCAGACGCACGGACTATCAGAGGCTCACGCTCGAGATTTGGACGAACGGCACGATGCTGCCGGAGGACGCGCTGGCCTATGCATCGAAGATAATAAAGCACCAGCTCTCGGTCTTCATCAATTTCGACGAGGCCGAGGTGGACGAAGTGCCCGAAAGCGAGGACAAGCAGGAAATAAAGGGGACTGAGGAGATATTGTTCAACACGAT
>JRYK01003967.1_pt1 | contig 14311 bp, 9 predicted proteins | sample 235381 | NCBI WGS metagenome assembly JRYK01 (sample SAMN03074220, study PRJNA261476) | activated sludge metagenome | biome: Wastewater Treatment Plant; feature: Wastewater; material: Activated sludge; isolation source: activated biomass of a wastewaster treatment plant treating hydrocarbon... ... | reverse complement strand
GCCACGGTCGCGCCCGGCTTCGAATTCGAGGACACCGAGCTCGGAAGGCGCGACGAGCTTCTCGAGCAGTACCCCCAGCACAGGGACATAATACTGTCTCTCACCGAGGGCTAGAGCTTAACCTCTATATACGCTTCCTGCTTGATCTTGTCGAGCCAGGTCTTGAGCTGCGCCTCGGCTTTTTGCTTATAGAGGGTCTCGGTGATTTCCTTTCTGGTATTTTCGTCTATCGTCATCACCTTGCCGGAATCCTTCTTAGAATCCGAGTCCTTATCTTTGTTATCCTTCTCGGCATTCTCTGTGCCGGTCCTTTCGAGGACCTTGATCACATGATATCCGGCGGGCGATTCGACAGGGCCCGTTACCCCGCCGACGGGTGTGCTGTCAACGGCGACTTCGAGCGTCTCGATCAGATCGCCTTTCTTGAAGTAGCCGAGGTCTCCGCCCTTGTCGGCCGAAAGCTTGTCCTCGGAGTATTCCTTCGCTAGCTCCCCGAAGTCCTTGCCGGATTTAGCCATCTCGGCTACTTCCTCCGCCTTTTTTTCGGCATCAGGGGTATTTGAGGATATGAGTATGTGCGCGATCTTGACCTGCTCCCCGCCCTGCGAATCCACACTTACCGTTTCTTCGCTCTCGGTTGCGGTTGCGTTTCCGCCGCCGTAATTCTTCACGTAGTAATCCTGTATCTCTTCCTCGGTTACGACTATTTTATTCTTGAGCTGCGATTCGAGGAGCTTGTTGCTTAGCGTCTGGAGCCTCCACTGCTCCCTGAAGCTCTCGGGGGTGAGGTTCTGCTTCTTGAGCACCTCCTGCATCTGCTCGTCGTTCAAGCCGAACTTCTGCTGCACCTGCTTGATGCTCGCGTCGAGCTCCGCCTCGGTGACTTTTATACCCATCTTGTCGGCCTGCTGCTCGAGCAGCTTCTGCTCTATCATCTGCTGCAGCACCGCGTTCTCGTCTATAGCCTCTGTGGAAGTGGGGTTTATGCTCAGCGCGAGCTCCCTCACCTCGGAGAGGGTTATAACGTCCTCGTTCACTATTGCCACCACCCTGTCGATGGTCTCTCTCGCGCCTGCCGCGGCTATAGAAGTCCCGAGCGCCGCGATTACACATACAACCGTTATGATTACATTTCCCGTTCTATTCACTTTTTAAGCTCTCCTCTAGTCTGTCTCTGTAAACCTCGACCTTCGCTTCGTCCCTCAGGCCGTTTACGTATTCGACCAGCTTTTCGTTTATGATCTGGGATTCTACCCTGCGTCTTAACTGACCCTCCGGGATGGGGGCGGCCTCTTCGTTTATTTTAATTATAAAGTATCCCCCGCTAACTTCCAGCGGAACTGTTATTTCCCCCTTTTTCATCCCGAATATCTGCNNATCCCGAATATCCGCTCGTCTATGGCCGGGCCGAATTCCCCCCTCTGCACATACCCCCTGCCGCCCCCTTTCTCCCTGGTCGTCTCGTCGTCCGAATACTGCTTCACCAGCTCACCCCAATCCCCGCCGGCCCTGGCCCTGTTCGATACCTCGGAGGCCCTGGCGAGGGCGGCCTCTTTCGTAAGTCCCCGTCCGGGATCGGCCTTTATGTATATCTCGCTCACGTTTATCTGCTCGTAATCCTCTTTATGCCGCCTGTAATAGTCGTCGATCTCGCTCCCGCTCACCCTCAGGCTTTTCAATACCTCCTGACCGAACGTCTTGCCGACGAGCTGCTTTTTGAAGTTCTCGGTCTTCTCTATGACGTCCTCCCTCTTGTCTATACCCCTCTTCACGGCCTCCGTGTAGAGGATCTTCTGGTTTATGTACAGGTCCAGGAACTCGCCCATCTTTTCGGGCGACGATTGATAGAGCTTCTTCTGTTTATAGGGCATCCTCTCGAGAGCGCGCTCGAGCTCGGATTTCGTGATCTCGTCCGGTCCGACTACGGCTATTACCTCCGGCCCGGCTTCCTTCTCCGTCCGCCCTTCCCGTCTCGATTCGAAGAATTTATTAAAATCGCTGCAGCCCGCGAGCAGCACCGCGGCCGCGATTACGGCGAGGTATCTCATTCGCTGTCATCTCCTCCGTGTCATATCTTTCCGCCCGGTCTCCCGTGCGTCCGGCGCCGCCAGGTTCTCGAGGATATTTTTCGTCTCCCCGAGCGGGTCGCGCTTCTCGAAATAAACCTCGAGTCTCCCCTGAGGGCGGTACCTTTCGTAGAGCCGGGATTTCTGGGAGAAGAATAGTGCAGCCTTTTTGGCGCCTATGTCCGCTTTCTCGATCCCCAGATTCTTCATCATTATCTTGAGCCGGATTATATCCATGAGGGAATGGGCGGGCGGGGGTATCTCGCCGAACCTGTCGCGAAGCTCCCCCGTTATCTCTTTCAAACCCTCCTCAGAAGTTATATACGATAGCCTCTTGTAGACCAGAAGCCTCTCCGTTTCGTTCGAGATGTATTCGTCGGGAATGAATGCAGGCGTGCTCGCGGATATATCGGGCTCGGGCTCTTCCGGCGGGGCTTTTCCTTCGAGCCTCCTCACGGCCCCTTCGAGCATGTCGAGGTAGAGCTCGAGCCCCACGTCCGCGATGTGTCCGGACTGCTCGACGCCGAAGAGCTGCCCGGCTCCCCTGATCTCGAGGTCGGACAGCGCGAGCTTGAACCCCGAGCCGAGCTCCCTGAATTCGGATATGGCCTTGAGTCTCCTCCTCGCGTCGAGAGTGAGCGACTCCGCTCCCGGCACGAGGAAATAAGCGTACGCCTTTTTGTCGGACCTCCCCACCCTGCCTCTAAGCTGGTAGAGATCGGCAAGGCCGAAGGTGTGAGCGTCGTCAATGATTATCGTGTTCGCTCTCGGTATGTCGAGGCCCGATTCCACGATCGCCGTCGTGACGAGTATGTCCACGCCGCCTTCGATGAATTTGGTAATCGCCCTTTCGAGGTCCCTCTCCCTCATCCTCCCGTGCGTGACCTCTATACTCGCCTCGGGAAACAGCTTCCTCACCCTGTCGGCGACCCGGTAAATGTCCTCGATGCGGTTGTGTATGAAGAATACGCACCCTCCGCGGCCGAGCTCCCTCGTGACCGCTTCCTCGATTACGGCGGGGCTCGAATGATGTATATACGTCTCTATACTCTGCCTTCCCTCTGGAGGGGTGTTGATGAGGCTTATGTCCCTTATCTTAGCGAGCGAAAGCTGGAGCGTTCTCGGTATCGGCGTCGCGCTCAGCGATATGGTATCGACACCTTCCTTTATCTTCCTCAGCTTCTCCTTCTGGGAGACGCCGAACCTGTGCTCCTCGTCTATTATCACGAGCCCCAGGTCTTTAAACTTTATTTTCTCGCTAAGTAACTTGTGTGTTCCGATTATTATGTCTATTCTCCCCTCTTCGAGTCCCGCCCGTATGTCGCTTTCCTGTTTTGAGCTCCTGAACCGTGAGAGCGAATCCACGACCACAGGGTAGCCCCTCAGTCTCGCGACGGCGGTCTTGTAGTGCTGCTCCGCAAGGAGAGTCGTGGGAACGAGGAAAGCGACCTGCTTCCCGTCCGTCACAGCCCTGAACGCCGCCCTCAGCGCCACCTCCGTCTTTCCGAACCCCACGTCCCCGCAGATGAGCCTGTCCATGGGCCGCGGCGCTTCCATGTCGTTCATCACTTCCTCTATCGCCGCTTCCTGATCGGGCGTTTCTTCATAAGAGAAACCGAGCTCGAACTCACGGAACATCTCCCCCCGCGGGGAGTAGCCGTATCCCTTGAGCGCCTTCCTCCTGGCGTAGAGCTCGAGGAGCTCCCTCGCCACGTTCTCGACCGCGGCCCTCACCCTCCTCACGCGCTTCTTCCAGCCCTCCTGCCCGAGCCTATCTACTTTAGGTGACTTTCCCTCTCCTATGTACCTCTGGACCAGCTTGAGCCTGTCTATCGGCACGTACACCTTGTCCCCGCCCGCGTACTCGCACTGTATGAAGTCCCCTTCCGAGTCCCCGATCCTCAGCCTCTTAAGGCTCCTGAATATTCCGATGCCGAAGTCCACGTGCACGATGTAATCCCCCGGCTTGAGCTCGCTGAACGAAGTGATGAACGCCCCGGGCACGTCCGCTCTCCTCCCGCGGGACGCCCGCTCTCTCTTGTCCCCGAATATGTCCCCTTCCGTTATGATCTCGATCTTCGCTTCGGAGAGCTTAAACCCGTGCGAGAGCTCGCCCGTGTGCGCGTTTATCTTCGTGATCCCCCTTTCCCTGAGCAGCATGAGCAATTTCTCCAGCTCCGTATGGGTTCTGAATACGAAGAGGAGCGTATAGCCTTCCTGCCGCGCCTCGTAAATGCGCTCGTCGATCGCGTCGAGCGGGGACTCGGATTCCTTCCTCACCTCTATAGAGGCTGGCTCTCCTCCGAACCTTATGCTCTCCTTCTTTCCGCCCGCGTATTCGATGTCGTGGATGTGGATATTCACGAACCTGCCCGCCGATTCCCGGACCTCTTCCTCCGTGAAGTAAAGCTCGTCCATGCCAGGCGCTATTTTGATGTTCCTGGTCAGGAAGTTTTTCGTGAGTCCGAGAGACTCCCTCCATCTTTCTACGGCCCTCGGGCTGTCCTCCGCGTCCTCCGTGATTATGAGCGCCTCCCCGGAGAGGAAATCCAGCGCCGAGCCCGGCTCCGCGTAGAATGCCGGGAGAAGCCACTCGATGTTCTGCACCCTTATACCGCTCTCTATGTCCTCTATAAAGGGGATCTTCTCCCTCGCCGTGACGCCGCTTTCCCCGGCCCTCTTCTTGAGGTATTCGACCGCCCGGCCGAGCGGCTCGGCATCCATGATGATCTCGGAGGCGGGCAGAAGCTCCGTCCCGTCTAACCTGTCGGTGGATTTCTGGGTGTCCAAACTGAAACGTCTGATAGAGCCTATCTCGTCCCCTATATATTCGAGCCTCACGGGATACCCGCTCCCGGGGGAAAAGACGTCCACTATCGATCCCCTCCTGCTTATATCCCCTTCGTTCTGTACGAAGTCCGTGAGCGTGTAGCCCGATTTAATGAGCCCGGATATGAGCTCGTCCCTGAAAGATAACCGTCCTTTCTCCACCCTAACGACGGAGCTCGAGAAGGCGTCTCTGGGTATTGTCTTGTCGAATAGGGCCTGGGTCTCGGCGACGAGCACTTCGCCGTTCAGAGCCGAATTGAGCCAGGCTATGCGGTCCGAGCCCGACTTGGCCGCGGCTGTGGAAAACACGGGCCTCCCCGTCCCTATCTCTTTTCTCGACAGCACACGCGGCCTTTCGCCGAGAAAGAACGAGAGGTCTTGGGAGGCTCCATCCGCCCTTTTGGCCGTCGGGGAAATCACGAGTATAGGCCGGCGCGTCATTTCCCTGAGCGCGTGGACGAGAAAGAACTTGGACGACCCCCCGAGACCCGAGAGAGAGATCGTTCTCTCCCCCGATTCGATCCTTTTCAGGAGGGTCCTGAGCTTCCCGCTTTCATTGAGCGTTTTTATTACGTTGTCGAGCTTGATGCGCGGCCTGTCTTTCACTCTGAATAAGTATATCCGGGAGGCGTCAGCCTTCGAGCTCGGCTGCGATGAGCGCGCCCATTTCCCTGCACCCCACCTTCTTCGTCCCTTCCTGATATATGTCGGCTGTCCTGTATCCCTTTTCGAGCACTGATTTCACGGCCTTCTCTATGTCGTCAGCGGCGGCGTCTTTGTTAAAAGAGTACTTGAGCATCATGGCCGAGGTAAGGAGAGACGCTATGGGGTTAGCTATGTCCTGTCCCGCTATATCGGGAGCGCTTCCGTGCACGGGCTCGTATATAGCCCCCTTGCCTATGCTCGCCGAGGGCAGCATACCGAGCGAGCCCGTGAGCTGGGCCGCCTCGTCGCTTATGATGTCCCCGAACAGGTTGCCCGCGAGCATTACGTCGAAGCTCCTGGGCCTCCTTATGAGCTGCATAGCCGCGTTATCGACGTAGAGGTGCTCGAGCTCTATGTCCGTGTATTCGGCGTCCCTTACCCTCGTTACCACTGTCCTCCATAGCTGCATCACCTCGAGCACGTTCGCCTTGTCTATGGACGTCACCTTCTTCTTTCGCTTCCTCGCTATGTCGAAAGCGACCCTCGCTATCCTCTCTATCTCTCCCGTCGTATATACGAGCGTGTTGTACCCCTTTTCACCGCCGCCCGGGAGCTTTTCGATCCCCCGCGGGGTCCCGAAGTAGATACCTCCCGTGAGCTCCCTTACGACCATGATATCCGCCCCCTCCACGATCTCCCTCTTTAGCGACGAGGCGTCGGCAAGGGCCGTATACACGACTGCGGGCCTCAGGTTGGCGAACGCGTCGAGCTCCTTTCTGAGCGCGAGCAGCCCGGCTTCGGGCTTCCTCGAGTGCTCGAGGTTCTCCCACTTGGGTCCCCCGACGGCTCCCATGAGCACTGCGTCCGAGGCGCGGGCTTTATCGAGCACCTCTTTCGTTATGGGGACGCCGTGCGTGTCTATCGAGCATCCGCCGAAGAGCTCTTTTTCGAATTCGAAGTCTATCTTATGTTTCCTTCCCAGAATCTCCAGTATGGCGAGGCTCACTTCCGTAACCTCGACCCCTATTCCGTCGCCGGGCAGTACAAGTACTCTTGGCAATCTGATTCTCCTTTTTCAGTTCTTTTCGAGACGCATATTTTACCCACGATAGTTTTCAAGAGGAAGCCCCTGCGGGGAAGCACGCTCCGGGTTTGAAATAAAATTACCCGAAGCGTAAAATTCATTTTCATCAACGGGCACGGGCGTAGGCCCTGCTTCGGGGAGGAGCTTCTTTCCGTGAGGCGGATTTAGTGAGCTTTATTCGGCGAAAGCCGCTTGTATCTCTTCTCCTGTTTCTCGTCTCCCTCGGGGTCTATCTGCCCTCCCTCCGGAACGGTTTCGTCTGGGACGACGTGGAGACTATCGAGCAGAGCTATTATATCTACAACGCGTCCAGCATGGGCGACATGTTCATACCCCCGGTGAAGGAGCCGAAGGACGCGCTCTATTACCGCCCGCTCGTATACGCCTCGATGGTCATGGACAAAGCCCTCTGGGGCATAACTCCTTTCGGCTTCCATCTGAGCAACATCGTCCTCAACGCGCTCTCCACGGTGTGCATGTATTTACTCTCGCTCCTCCTTTTCGGCGTATCCGGCTACGAGAGAAAGTACGGGGCCGCGTTTATCGCGGGGCTGCTCTTCGCTCTCTATCCGATGCACGTGGAGTCCGTATCGTGGGTGTCCGGGCGCTCGGACGTCCTCTGCGCGCTCTTTTTTTTCCTCGCCCTCATTTTCCATATCCTTTCGCTGAGAAAGACGGGCTTCATCCCCCTGACGACGGCCTTCTTCATTCTGTCTCTGTCGTCAAAAGAGGTCGCTGTCGTCTTCCCCGTAACGGCGCTCGCGTTCGATCTCATTAACGGGAGCGGGGGAAGAAAAGCGAATATGCTCAGATACGTGATATACGCGTCTGTGCTGGCTCTTTTCTTCTATCTGAAGGGGAGGACATACGTCAATTTCCCCGAGCTTTCGAGCGTCCGCATTCCGGACGCTTCACCGGTATCCGAGATATTAGGTGCCGTGAATGTCGCCCTCGCCTCATACATGTACTACTTCACGAAGCTCGTGTTCCCGTACACGTTTAACGCGTTCACGGCGAAAGCGCCCGGCGGCCCCGCCTACGTTATATCATCGGTCGTCACGTTCGGGCTCCTTGCGCTCGGAGTTTTCTATTCCGTGAAGAAGCGATCGGGCGTGTGCGCCTTTGCGCTCCTCTGGATACCCGTCACGCTGCTCCCGTCGGTCCTGTTAGCGTTGACCGATATACCGTCGGCGTCCGTCGCTGAAAGGTATCTCTACATACCCTCGGCCGGGTTCTCTCTCCTCCTCGCTTGGATATTCGTGTATGCGCCTCAGTCCGGGAGGGGCCGCGGCGTACTTCTGGCCGCAGCATTTATTCTGGCCGCCTCTTATTTGGTCTTTACGATCGGCCGGCAGCGTGTCTGGAGAGACAGCGTATCTTTGTGGGGGGACACGGTCGGGAAATCCCCGAAGAGCGCCATCCCTCACATCAATTACGGTCTCGCGCTCCTCGGCGAGGGAAAGGATGACGAGGCCCTTAAAGAGCTCCTAAGGAATTTCGATGAAAGTGTCGAGATAAACGCCAGGGGAAGGGCGGTTACTGCCAACAATATCGGCGTCGTGTATATTAACAAAAAAGACGTACTTAACGCCGAAAGATGGTTCCTCAAAGCCTACGGGTACGATCCCGGATATTACAAGACGAGCTATCACCTGGGGCTCGTCTTTTATCTGAAGGGGAAATCCGGCGGATCGAGGGAAGATTACGTAGACGCTCTCGGGTATCTGAACGAGTCTCTCCGGATAAAACCCTTTTACGGGAAGGCGTACCTGCTTCAGGCTATCGTTTACGGCGAGCTCGGGGAACGGGATAAGGCGAGGGAGAGCGCCGGGCGCGCCCTCGAATGCGGTTTGACCGATAAGCTCGCCGCGAAGGCCCGCAAAATCATAAGCGCGCCCGAATGATCTCTGCATGAGCCGGGCCCGTAAGCACGTTTCATGATACAGCGCACGACATAATGGCAGCAAAGAAAAGAAAGAAAGAAAAACAGGACTTGAGGGAAAAGCCGTCCCCCGTTTCTCCCCCGGCTCCCGGGCGCGAGCCCGGGAGGATAGAAACGGCTTTAAAACACAGAGCAGTAGCCGCAGTCCTCCTCTTCCTTGTGGCGTTCTCGGTTTTCATACCGTCACTCCGTAACGGGCTCGTGTGGGACGACGTCACGCATATCCGCGGCTGGGAGTCCAGAATCATTTCCGCCAAGCTGAGCCCGAAACTGTTCGTTCCCTCGAGGACGAAGGAGGTCATGGCCAATAAATACTTCAGGCCCGTGTACTTCGCCTCGCTCGTCATAGACAACCGTATATGGGGCACTTCCCCGTTCGGTTATCACATGACGAGCATTATCCTCCACGCCGCGTCCACGGTCCTGCTGTATTTCCTCATTCTCATGCTCTTCGAGGAATTCAAGCGGAGCCCCGGCAGGAGCGAAGCGTTCCTTGCCTCGCTTCTTTTCGCGGTCTATCCCCTCCACGTCGAATCCGTTTCCTTTATCGCCGCCAGGGGAGACGTACTTGCGGGGATGTTCTTTCTGATCTGTCTCATCTTTTACATATTGTCTTACAGGAGGTTTTTCTATATTCTGCCGGCCGCGCTGGCATTTTATTTCTCTTTTCTCTCGAAAGAGGTGGCGCTCGCCTTTCCCCTGATAATACTTGGCTACGATCTCGTAAGCGGGAGGCTCCTCACGCGGACCAATATAATCAAATACCTGATAATCGTCTCTCTCATACTCTTCTATTTTTACCTGCGGTCCGGGTCGTTCGCGCATTTCCTGGACTCGCTTCTTGAGAGCAGCTTCCGCGAAACGGAAGGGAAAGCGGGCATCGGCGAATTCGTCACGCTCTTCCTCGGCACTTATCTGTTCTACGCCGGGAAGCTCCTGTTCCCTTACAGCCTGAATCATTTCATCGGAACGATCCCCGGGGGAACGCCGTTCTACATAATCGTCTCGGTTCTGTTGATAGCCGCTGTCACGGCGGTATTCGTTATTTCGATAAGGAAGAGGGAGAAGATCACGGCGTTCTCGCTGCTCTGGATTTTCGCCGCGTTAGGTCCAGCGGTGATGGTGGCGATATATCCGCTCGCGATAACGCGGTACGCGGAGAGGTTCGTTTACATACCGTCCATGGGCTTCTGCATGCTCATCGGGTACCTGATCGTGAGAGGGGGAAAGCTTTCGGGAAAGAAATGGGCGGCCGCGGCAGCCGGCGGGTTGCTGTTCGCTTCTTATCTTCTCGTTACGGTAAAGGGGCAGGAGGTGTGGTTGAACGATATTACGTTCTGGGAGGCCGCCGTGAGGAGGTCCCCCGGCCAGATCGTTCCCAAGGTCAATTACGGCGAGGCGCTCAGGCAGGCGGGCAGGGTGGACGAGGCGATAATCCAGCACCGCGCCGCGCTCGATCCGCGCATCGAAAGCACTGAACGCGGAAAGGCCATGGCCGCAAGCTCGCTCGCTTCCGACTACATACAGAAGGGCGATTATCCGAACGCCGAGAAGTATCTCAGGGCTGCGCTCGAATACGACCCCAAGACCGAGGGCCGGTATTATTACCACATGGGACTCATAAGCCTTAAGAAGAACGATACGGAATCAGCCGCCGGCTATCTCCGGAAATCGGTCGCAGCCGACCCAAAAAATGCGAAGACATATTATGTTCTGGGGATGGTTTATGCCCTTCAGGCGGAAGAACGGAAGTCGGCCGACGATTACAGGCTTGCCGTAGAGGCGCTCACGAATTCACTCAACCGCGACGGGGGTCAGGTCAGCGCGAGAATCCTTCTCGCGCGGGTCTACCTCGCCCTCGGGGATCGGGCGAAAGCCAGGGAGCAGGCCGAGGCGGCTGTCCCGTATGCCTCCGATCCGGCAACCATGAAACAAGTGAAGTCGATGCTTGATGCGATCAATGCGGGCCGTTGACTCATTTATTTATTATGCGGAATTCACAAGCATGGTTACTCCATGCGATAGGTCTGCTCCCGGCCGTCCGGGCGTAACATGCCTCGGGAAACGGTCTTACGGATTCGTCTGCCGTAAAGGCTCCTTGTATAATAGATACGCATGAATTACCGCTCTATCATGACGGGCCCGGAAAAGCCGCCTGAAGGAATTTGCTACGGTTAAGGATATGTCGACTAAGAAAACTGCAAAGACGAGACGGAAGCAAACCGCGACGCCGGCCCGGAAGCCGCCTGCGGCGGAGCATGTCCCGGACAGTCCGGCATTGAGGTTAATCAGGCAGAGGGTGCTCGTCGCGGTGTTTCTGTTCGTAATCTCTTTCTCCGTATTCATCCCTACGCTCGACAACGGTCTCGTCTGGGACGATTTAACGTTTGTGGAAAATTGGGGGCCCAAGCTCAAGGACGTTCCTCTGGGTTTGAACCTCTTGTTCCCCTCGAGGACTGAGGAGGCCAAGAGCAGTAAATATTACAGGCCCGTATTCTCCTCGTCGCTCATCATGGACGCCAAGATATGGGAAAACTCGAATTTCGGATTCCACTTTACCAACTTATTCCTTCATTCGGTTTCCACGGTGCTGCTTTACTTCCTGATTCTTCTGCTCTTTAAGGAGCTTAACAGGGGGCCAGGAGAGAGCGAGGCCTTTCTCGGTTCGATGCTTTTTGCGGTCTATCCTATCCATGTCGAATCCGTATCTTTTATCTCAGCGAGGGGAGATATACTCGCAGCGATGTTCCTTCTCCTCTGCATGATCTTCTACATTCTGTCATACAGAAATATTTTCTTCATTTTACTGGCGGGGGCTTCATTCTATCTTTCCTTTCTCTCAAAAGAGGTTGCGTTCTCATTCCCTGTCGTTATTCTCGGCTTCGATCTCATCAGCAGGAGGCTCCGTAGCCGCGCAAGTATCATTAAATACATCGTGATCGGCATTCTGGTAATCGTTTATTTTTATTTGAGGTGGGGATCGATCGGGAATTCTCTCAATATTCTGAACTCGGCAGTATACCGTGAAACAGGCAGTTCACCGGGCGTTTTAGAATTTATCACCATGTTTCTCGGGTCGTATCTCTTCTATATCTGGAAGCTTATCTTCCCGTATGACCTGAACCACTTCATCGGGGCTTTACCTCCCGGTGACGCTTTAAACGTAATTATTGCGGTTCTTCTGGTAGCCGGGGTTATATCGGTTTTTATTATTTCGTTCAGGAAAAAGGAGAACATCACCGCATTCTCTCTCCTCTGGATTTTCGCTACGCTCGGCCCCGCGGTACTGATAGCTATATATCCGCTCGCGGCGACCAGATTCGCCGAGAGGTTCCTTTATATCCCTTCGGCGGCCTTTTGCATGCTCCTCGGATACCTGATAGTGAGGGGAGGGAGGCTTACGGGGAGGAGGTGGGCGGCCGCTGCCGCGGGCGGATTACTGTGCGCTTCTTATATCGTCGTGACTGTCAAAGGCCAGGAGATGTGGCAGGACGAAATTACGTTCTGGGAGGCCGTGATAAAGAAGTCCCCCGATCAGCTCGTGCCCAGGGTCAATTACGGCGAAGCTCTCAGGAGATACGGCAGAGCCGATGAGGCTGTTCAGCAGCATGCTGCCTTGCTCGATTTGAACATTAAAGGCAGCCAGCGCGGTAAGAGCTATGCCGCGGTCTCTCTCGCGCTCGATTATATAGAGAAGGGCGATTACCGGAAAGCCGAAGAGTCTCTGAACACCGCACTTCAGTACGACCCCGGAATCGAAGCCAAGTACAATTATTACAGGGGCTACATATATATGAAACAGGACGATATCCACTCAGCCCGCCCTTATCTCGAAAAGGCTCTCGAGCTACAGCCCGTGTATCCGCAGGCGCTTTATCTTTTAGGTGTGTTTTATTGGTCGGAGGCGGAGAAGGACTATGATATGTACGGGCCCTGCATTAAGTCGCTCGAGAGGGCGGTAAAACAGGACCAGGGATTCATTGCGGCCAGGCTCCTCCTCGCTCAGGCATATAATGCTGTCGGGAATAAGGAAAAGGCAAGGAAACAGATTAAGGCTGTTCTCAGGATTTCGTCGGACCCGAACTACCGACAGCAGGCGCAATCGATTCTCGGCGTGATCAACTCAAATCAATGACGCGCTTAGCCGGCGAGTTCGTTAGACCACGTAATTCGTAAGCTTCCCTATGCCCTCTATCTCGACTTCCACCTTGTCGCCCTGCTTCATGGGCCCGACGCCCGACGGCGTGCCGGTCGATATGATGTCTCCCGGCAGGAGCGTCATCACCTTCGATATGAAGCTCACGAGCCTGGGCACGCTGAAGAGAAGGTGCTTCGTCGACGAATGCTGCTTCCTCTCGCCGTTTAAGTAAGTCGATATCTCGAGGTCGCCCGGATCGAGCTCCGTCTCGACCACCGGACCCACGGGGGCGAACGTATCGAAGCCCTTGGCCCTCGTGAACTGTATGTCCTTTGACTGGAGGTCCCTCGCCGTAACATCGTTCAGGCAGGTATACCCGAGCACGTAGCCGGGCGCGTCCGCCTCCTCCACGTGCCTTGCCTTCTTCCCTATGACGAGCGCCAGCTCCCCTTCGTAATCGACGTGCGAGGACATGTGCCGCGGGTAGATTATTTTATCCCCGTGCGCTATGAGCGAGGTACTCGGCTTTATGAAGAGCCTCGGCTCTTCTGGAAGCTCCCTCCCCATCTCCGCTGCGTGGTCCTTGTAGTTGAGACCCACGGCCACGATCTTCGACGCCGCGACCGGAGGGAGCAGCCTCACCTCCGCGGGATCGAACGTACGCCCGGCGGCTTCGAACCTCCCGAATATATCCCCCTTTATCTCCCTTATTCCGCCCGCCTCGGGCGTCCCGTACAGGGTTTCCTTCCCGCGCGTCTCGAATCTCAGAAATTTCATGTCCGTTACCTCTCCTGATGGGGTTTTGTTATTTGAGCGTCAGAGGACGGGATTATACACGAATCAGTACCTGACTTCCTTAAGGTAAAGCCCTTTGGCCGGGGCCGCGTGGACGTGCTTCGTTTTCTCGCCCGATTCCAGTATATCCCGGAACTGCGAAGGGGTGATTTTTTCCCTGCCGACCTGGGCCAGCGTGCCGGCGATAAGCCTGACCATCCTCTTCATGAACCCGTCGGCCTCGATGCTGAGCTCGATCAAGTCTCTGCGCTTGGTTATTCGGGCTGAGAGCACGGTCCTCACGGTCGATTTCACGGTCGCCTCGGCCTGGGCGAAGGCCCTGAAGTCGTGCTCTCCGATGAGCGCGCGCGCGGCCTCGTCCATGAGGCGCGCCTTGAGCGGATAGGGTATGAACCACGCCCTGTCCCTCAGTATGGCGGACGGGTAAGGACGGTTCAATATTTTGTATATATAAGTTTTGCTCTTCGCCGAGAGCTGGGCGTGGAAATCGGGTGCCTCCTCCTCGGCGTTTATTATGACGATGTCCTTGGGAAGGATTGAATTGAGCCCCTTCTGGATCTCGGCGGGGCCGAGCCTGCTACCCGTCCTGAAGCTCGCCACCTGCCCGAGCGCGTGGACGCCCGAGTCCGTCCTTCCCGAGCCAAGGAGCTTCACTTTCTCCCCGGTTATTGTCATGAGCGACGTCTCTATCGTTTCCTGTATAGTCGGCCCGGAGGGCTGTCTCTGCCAGCCCACGTATCCTGAGCCGTCATACTCTATCGTGAGCTTGATGTTCCTCAACCTTATAAGCCGCCCTTGTCGAATTTTATCCT
>JRYK01001809.1_pt1 | contig 14328 bp, 12 predicted proteins | sample 235381 | NCBI WGS metagenome assembly JRYK01 (sample SAMN03074220, study PRJNA261476) | activated sludge metagenome | biome: Wastewater Treatment Plant; feature: Wastewater; material: Activated sludge; isolation source: activated biomass of a wastewaster treatment plant treating hydrocarbon... ... | reverse complement strand
CCCAGGCCGCGTGCCGCCTCGACGCGGCCCGGCTCATCCTGCGCGCCGGCTGGCCCGCCCCGTAGGGCGCCGCGCCCGTGTGGGCGGCGGACCCTCAGGGTGCGACACTGCGCCCGGTGTCCTCCAGCGCCGCCCAGACCGCCACGCCCGACCCCGACGCCCGGCTGCGGGCCGACATCTCGCTGCTCGGCCGCCTGCTGGGGCAGGTGCTGGTGGAGCAGGAGGGCCAGGCCCTGCTCGACACCGAGGAGCACCTGCGGGGGCTGGCCAAGTCGCTGCGCGCGGACCCCGAGCCCCCGCCCGAGGCGGTCGCGGGCATGGAGCGCGAGATGGNNGGCGCCGGCTGCGCGACGCCGAGCGGGCGGAGAGCCATCGCCCGCAGCGCGAGAGCCTGGCCGCCGCGGTGGCCGGCATGGCGGCCCGGGGCATCCCCCCGGAGCGCCTGCGCGGCGTGCTGGACCGGCTGCGCATCGAGCTGGTCATGACGGCCCACCCCACCGAGATCTCCCGGCGCATCGTGCTGTCCAAGCACATGCTGGTGGCCCGCATGCTGGAGCGGCTGGAGGCGAGCCTGGGGCCGGGCGAGCGGTCCGAGATCACCGACCGGCTGCTGGAGGAGATCACCATCCTCTGGCAGACCGACTTCATGCGCTCGGCCAAGCCGCGCGTCATCGACGAGGTGCGCCGCTCGCTGTTCTTCTTCGAGGAGGTGCTGTTCGACGCGGTGCCCCGCGTGGAGGAGACCCTGCAGGGGCTCCTGGCGATGCACTACCCGGGGCTGGCGGCGCCGCCCGGGTACCTCACCTTCGGCTCCTGGGTGGGCGGCGACCAGGACGGCAACCCCAACGTGACGCCGGACGTGCTGCACGAGGCGCTCGACCTGCACCGCGAGCTGGCGCTGCGCCTGCTGCGGTCGCGCATGGCCGAGATGGTCGAGGACATCGGCATCTCCAGCCGGATGGTGCCGGTGTCGCCCGAGCTCGCCGCGTCGATCGACGAGGACGAGGCGGCCATGCCGGACGCGGTGGCCGCCATGGGCGACCGCTACCTGCACGAGCCGTATCGCCGCAAGCTGTCGCTGGGCATGGCCCGGCTGGACCCCGGCGGCGAGCGCCCCTACGCCGGCCCGGACGAGCTGCTGGCCGACCTGGACCTGGTGACGCACTCGCTGGAGGCCCACGGCGGCGCGCGGGTGGCCGGCCGCAGCGTGGCGCGGCTGCGGCGCCAGGTCGAGACCTTCGGGTTCCACCTGGCGCGCCTGGACGTGCGCCAGCACTCCTCCCGGCTGCACGAGGCCGCCGCCGAGCTGGTCGGCGACATCGCCGAGCGCTACCACGACCTCACCGAGCCGGACCGCATGCGGCTGCTCGGCGACCTGCTGTCCCGGCCCGTCCCCCTGCCCGCGCCCGAGGCCATGTCCCCCGGCGCCGCCGAGGTCCTGCGCACCTTCCGCGAGCTCAGGCGGGCGGTGGAGCGCCACGGGACCCAGGCCGCCGGCACGGTCATCGTGAGCTTCACCCACCGGCCCAGCGACCTGCTGGCCGCCCAGCTGCTGGGCAAGGCGGCCGGGCTGGTGCGGTCCGACGGCTCCGACCTGGACCTGGTGCCGCTGTTCGAGTCGATCGACGACCTGCGGGCCAGCGGCGACACGCTGCGCGGCCTGTTCGGCCACCCGGCCTACGAGCGCAACCTGGCCGCCCGGGACGACCGGCAGACCGTGATGATCGGCTACTCGGACTCCAACAAGGACGGCGGCTACCTGGCCGCCAACTGGGAGCTGTTCCTCACCCAGGAGCGGCTGGCCGACGTCTGCCGCCTGCACGGCGTGCACCTGACCCTGTTCCACGGCCGGGGTGGCACGGCCAGCCGGGGCGGCGGCTCGACGTACGCGGCGATCATGGGCTCGCCCATCGGCACCCTGGACGGGCGCATCCGCATCACCGAGCAGGGCGAGTCGATCTCGTTCAAGTACGCGCTGGACCAGATCGCCGAGCGCAACCTCGACTCGGTCACCGCCGCCGTCATCGAGCGCACCCTGCAGGAGGACGAGGCCGGCGGCCTCATGGGCCGCAAGGGCGTCTGGGACGAGGCGGTGGCGGAGCTGGCCGAGACGTCGATGGCCGCCTACCGCCGGCTGGTGTTCGACGACCCCGGGTTCCTGCGCTACTTCATGCAGGCCAGCCCCATCAGCGAGTTCGACATGCTCAACATCGGCTCGCGGCCCGCCCGGCGGCGGGGCGGCGGCGACCTGCGCGTGGAGGACCTGCGGGCCATCCCCTGGGTGTTCGCCTGGATGCAGAACCGGCACCTGCTGCCCTCGTGGTACGGCGTGGGCACGGCCCTGCAGGCGTTCACCCAGCGCTACCGCGGCGGGCTCACGGTGCTGCGCGACATGTACGCGGCGTGGCCCTGGTGGCGCGCGGTCGTGGACAACTGCCACATGACCGTGGGCAAGGCCGACATGCGCATCGCGGCCCGCTACGCCACGCTGGTGGAGGAGGACCACCTGCGCCGGCGCATGCTGACCCTGGTGCGCGAGGAGTACGACCGCGCCTGCGCCGGCCTGCTCGCCGTCATCGGCGCGGACCGCCTGCTCGACGACAAGCCCTTCCTGCAGCGGTCCATCCGCCTGCGCAACCCGTACATCGACCCCCTGCACGAGCTGCAGGTGCGCCTGCTGCACGAGCTGCGGGCCGAGTCCGACCCGGACCGGCGCGCCGCGCTGGAGCACCCGCTCCTGCTCACGGTGAGCGGCATCTCGGCCGGCCTGCGCAACACGGGGTGAGGTGTCACGGGGTGCGCGGGGCGCGCACCCGCTAGCCTGCCCGCCTCGTGTCGTGGTTCGAGGCCGTCATCCTCGGGGTCGTGCAGGGGCTCACCGAGTTCCTGCCCATCTCGAGCACCGGGCACCTGCGCATCGTCCCCGCGTTCCTCGGCTGGGAGGACCCCGGGGCGGCGTTCACGGCCATCGTGCAGCTCGGCACCATGGCCGCGGTGCTCATCTACTTCAGGCGTGAGCTCTGGCGCATCGTGGTGACCTGGCTCGCGTCGCTGCGCCGGCCCGAGCTCAGGTCGTCGCTGGACGCGCGCATGGGCTGGTACGTGATCATCGGCACGGTGCCGATCGCGGTGCTCGGCCTCATCTTCTCGAACCAGATCGAGACCACCGCGCGCAGCCTCTACCTCATCGGCACCATGCTGATCGTGTTCGGCCTGGTGATGTGGTTGGTCGACCGGGGCTCCCGCCGCGTGCGCGACGAGGGCGACGTGGACCGCCGGGACGCGATCGTGGTCGGGCTGGCCCAGGCGCTGGCGCTCATTCCCGGCGTCTCCCGGTCGGGCGCCACCATCACCGCGGGCCTGCTCATGGGCCTGAAGCGCGAGGCCGCCGCCCGCTTCTCGTTCCTGCTCTCGGTGCCGGCCATCGTGCTGTCCGGCCTGTACGAGTTCGCCAAGGTGCTCACCGGCGAGGAGAGCACCGACGTGGCCTACTCGGAGCTGGCCATCGCCACCCTGGTGGCGTTCGTGGTGGGGTACGCCTCCATCGCGTTCCTGCTGCGGTACCTGGCCTCGCACAGCCTGGCCGTGTTCGTGTGGTACCGCATCCTGCTCGGCGCCCTGGTGCTGGTGCTCGCCGGCGCCTCGGTCATCTCCTAGGCCGGGCCGCCCCCCCGGGCCAACCGCTCGGCCAGGGCCGGGCTGATGACGCTGTCGGGGTCGCGCAGGGCGCCCAGGGCCCGGTGGGTGCCGGTGAGCGCGGCCACCAGCGGGGGGCAGGTGGGGCAGGCCGCGATGTGCCGCTCGACCATCGCCCGTGTGGGCACGTCGAGCTCGCCGTCCAGGTATCCGGACACCCACTGACGCGCATCCCAGCAACGCAGGGGCACGCCGTCCAGCGCCGCGCGGCGCTCGTGGCCCCGGGCCATGGCCGTGACCATCATCATGCGCCCGCGCCGCAGGCGCTGCTTGGCCGCGGGCAGCGAGATGCCCAGGGCGTCGGCGATGCGCTCCACGGTCCACTCCTCCACGTCGTGCAGCAGCAGCACGGCGCGATGGTGGAAAGGGATCCTGAGCAGCGCGTCCTCCACCTCGGCCCGCACCTCGGCCCGCTCGGCCACCGCCTCGGCGTCGACGGTGTACGCGTCGTCGTGCCAGTCCGCCTCCACCACCTCGTCCACCAGCACCTCGCGCGCCGACCGGCGGGCCCGGTCCACCGCGGCGTTGTGCAGGATGCGATGCAGCCAGGTGGCCACCGACGCGTCGCCGCGGAAGCCATCCCGGGCGGCCAGCGCACGGGCCATGGCCTCCTGCACCAGGTCCTCGGCGGCGACGGGGTCGCGCGTGATCGACAGCGCGAACCGCAGCAGCGGCTCGCGCTGGGCGGCCACCTGCGCGCCGAGGTCGGCGGGTGGCCCGGGGGGGTGCTGGGACACACGGCGATGCTAACCCGCGCCCCGCCCCGCGGGCCGGTGTCGCCCCACCCCCATCCGGGGGATGACCGCCGTCGCAGCCGCTACCCTTCCACCCGGTGTTCGGCGCCCACCACGACAGCACGCTCGCCCGCGCGAAGCGTCGTGCGGCGGACGAGGCGAGGGCGCGGGAGCAGCGCCGGCGCGACATCCTCGATGCGCTCCGCCGGGCGAAGGAGGCCGCGGAGGACCCCGCCGAGGTGACCGCCCGCGAGCGCGCACGCCGGCACCAGGACGTGCTCGACCGCTGGCCTGCGGGCTGGTGAAGGGCGGCCGTCCCGTGCTACGGGACGGACCTTCGACCCCGCGCGTGCCGTCACCCCTGCCGCTCGGACCGCATTGGCGGTACGATTCTCGGGCATTGCACCCGTTCGCGCCCGTCGCGTCCGCCCGTCCCGAGCACCGGGCCACGCGGGGTGTGGCCCCGTCGCACCGTCCGAGGAGACTGCATGTATTCGGTTGGAGACAAGGTCGTCTACCCCCACCACGGCGCGGGGACGGTGCTGTCCCGCGAGTACCACGACATCCGTGGTGAGCGGCGCGAGTACCTGACGATCGAGATCCTCCAGCCGCAGATGACCGTCATGGTCCCCTGCGAGAACGCCGAGCGCGCGGGCCTGCGCAAGGTCATCGACGAGGCCGCCGTCGAGGAGGTCCTCGGCGTGCTGTCGGCCGACGGCAGCCAGATGCCGGCCCAGTGGAACCAGCGCTTCAAGCGCAACCGGGAGAAGATCAAGACCGGGGACGTGTTCGAGCTGGCCGAGGTGGTGCGCAACCTCTCGCTGCGGGATGCCGAGCGCGGGCTGTCCACCGGCGAGAAGCAGATGTTCACCCGTGCCAAGCGCATCCTGGCCGGGGAGCTCATGTACGCGCGCGACATCTCCGAGGACGAGGCCTGCGCCTATCTCGACGCGGTGCTGGACGATGTGGCGCGGTCCCGTGGACGCGGCGTGCACGACGAGGAGAGCGCCCTGGCCTGAACCCGCGGCGCCCGTCCAGGGCGCCGTTCCCGTCATGGGGAGGCACCACGCCTCTGCGGTGGCATCATTCCTGCACGGCGGCGGCGCCCGCGCGTCGGATCGCCGGTGCCCCGTGCCCGCGGGCACGGGGTGACCGGGGCCCGGCAGGGGGCGGGCCGCCGGGAGGACCACTGCCCATCGCGACACCCCGGGGCCAGGGGCGGCCCGCCGGAAGGAGGCCTCGTCGGTGCTGATCATCGTCAGCCGCATCGTGCTGGCGCTGCTGGGAGGGCTCGGCGCCTATCAGGCGGGCGCGAGCATCGACCTCTCACGCTGGTTCAGCGACCCCTGGCGCTACGGGGCCTGGGCGGCGATGGTCGTGGTCGGGGCGCTGGTCGGCTGGCTGGTGGGCGGCCTCCTCGGCCGCTGGCTGCGGGACCGCATGCGGGCCATCGACCGGGCGGCCGACCGCCGCTCGGCGGCAGAGCTCATCGTGGGCGCCCTGGGGCTGGTCGTGGGCCTGGTGGCCGCGGCCCTGGCCGGCGTGGCCGTGGCCCAGCTGCCCATCGTGGGGCCCTACCTGCTGCTGCCGGTGGTGCTCATCGTGGCCTACCTGTTCAGCCGCATCGCCGCGCGCAAGCACATGGACATCCTGCGCCTCGTGGGCATCCGCACCAGGAGCCAGGCGCCCACGGTGCCCCCGCGGCTCATCGACACCAGCGCGATCATCGACGGGCGCATCGTGGACGTGGTGCGCACCCACTTCCTGCCCGGGGCCCTGGTGGTGCCCGGCTTCGTGCTGGAGGAGCTGCAGCGGGTGGCCGACTCCACCGACCCCATCAAGCGGGCCCGGGGCCGTCGCGGCCTGGAGTTGGTGGAGGAGCTCAAGAGCACGGCCAACGGCGGGTTCAGCGTGCGCACCACCGACTACCCGGAGCTCGACGGGGTCGACGCCAAGCTGGTGCGCATGGCGCACGACATCGGCGGCGCCATCGTCACCACCGACTTCAACCTGAACAAGGTCGCGCGCATCCAGGGCGTGGAGGTGCTGAACCTCAACGAGCTGGCCAACGCGCTCAAGCCGGCGGTGCTGCCCGGCGAGCCGCTCACCGTGAAGGTCATCCGCGAGGGCCGCGAGTACGACCAGGGGGTGGGCTACCTGGACGACGGCACGATGGTCGTGGTGGAGGGCGGTCGGCGCCTGGTGGGCCGGGAGGCCGAGGTCGAGGTGACCAGCGTGCTGCAGAGCCCATCGGGCAAGATGATCTTCACCCGGCTCCCCACCCACGCGGAGTCGTGAGGCCGCTGCCGGCGCTGGCCGCGCTGGGCGCGGCGGCCCTCCTGGCGGGGTGTGGCGGCGGAGGCGGCGGGGCGAGCAGGGCGGTGAGCGCGTCCCATGCCGGCTTCGGCGCGTCGGCCTCCGTGCGCAGCCCGGCCGGCCAGCCCACATTGTCCTGCAGGTTGAACCAGATCGCGAGCCGGATGCGCGGCTGCAGGGACATCACGCGCACCGCGTCGGCCAGGTTGGCGGCCTGCCGGTCGAAGGTGACGATGCCGGCGCGGTTGGGGTTGGCCGCCGGCGCCGCCGTGAGGTAGCCGAACTCGGTGATGAGCAGGGGGAGCCCGGGGCGCAGCTCGTCCAAGAGGGCGATGAGGTCCGGCAGCCGGGCGAACGACAGCAGCGCGGGCGAGGGCTCGGACGGCGCGGCCACGGGGTAGAGGTGCTGGCTGTAGGCCTCCATCGGCACGGGCGGGTCCATGGCGGCGAGCGCCCGTACGAATGTGGTCACGCCCACGGATCCGGCCGAGGGGTCGGCGGGTGGTGGCGGGGCGTCCCCCGAGCTGCCCGTGGCCAGGCCGATGACGACCGCGTCGGGCTGCGCAGCGTGCACGGCGGCGTGGGCGCGGCGCAGGAGCTCGGCGTAGACGGCGGGCGAGGCGGGCGCGAGGGCGCCGGTGCCCGGGTCGGTCCACTGGGGCCGCAGGAAGAACGCCAGGTTGGGCTCGTTCCAGGGCTCGTACATGCGCGCCCGGGGCAGCAGGGCTCCCGCCGCGTCGGTCGCGACGCCCGAGTAGCGGGTGGCCAGGGCGGCCATGAACGCGCCGTACGCCGCGGGCTCCGGCGCGCGTCGCCCGGCATCCGGCCCGTTCCGGCCGGCGAAGGCCGGGTCGGCCGCCCACCCCGGCGTGCCGTACACGTCGAGCACCGGCTCGATGCCGCGGGCGGCCAGCCCGCGCAGGATGGCGTCGTAGGTCGCCCACCGGTAGGCCGCGTCGGCGTGGTCGGCCCCGTCGGCGGGCCGGGTGGGCGCCACCTGGCTCCACAGCACATCGACCCGGCTGGCCGTGACGCGCGCGGCCGCGAGGTGGTCGAGCCCGGACGTCAGGCGCGGCGCGTCCGCGACGGGCAGGCGGTCGTCCTGCACGCCCAGCACCAGGCCCGGGCCGGGCGGCGGCGGGGCGGCGGAGGCCACCCCGGCGACGAGCGTCAGCGCCAGGGCGAACGCGAGGGCGAGAATGCGGCGCACGTGCGCATCACAGCAGAACGCGGCCCGCTCACGCGCGTGCGGCCTCCGCGCGCGGCGCGTGGACCGTCTCGACGTACGGCACCACCTCGGGGAACAGGCGCCGGCCGACCACCAGCACCCAGGTCGCGATGGCGATGGCGACGCCGCTGAACACCGCCAGGGCCACCGTGAGCCCCACGGCCCCGGACAGGAAGCCCAGCACCACCACCGGCGTGGTGCCGGCGTACGCGCACATGTAGAGCGCCGAGAGCAGCTTGCCGCGCTCGTGCAGCGGCACCACCGTGCCGCAGATGACGGTGCCGCCCTGCAGGATGAAGCCGTTGAAGAAGCCGATCGACGCCGCGGCCAGCACCACCAGCGCCGCGGTGCCGACGCCCGACGCGGCCACCACCAGCAGGGTGAGCAGCGACGAGGTGCCCACCCCGAGCATCACGGCCTTGCGCGGCTCGATGCGCTCGATCACGAAGGGGGTGACCGCGCCGAGGCCGAGCACCAGGAAGCCCACCAGGCCGGCGATGGCCACGTTCTTCTCGCCGAGGGTCTGGTAGAGGTAGAGCGGCACCACCGACAGCAGCGTGCCCTCCATGAAGCTCATCACGAAGGCCGCGGGAGCCAGGAAGCCGGCGAAGCCGCGCATCTGGCCGTGCGGCACGCCCACCCTCAGGGCGAACCGGAGCGGCCGGCGGGCCACGGTCTCAGGCGCCCAGAGCACCATGCTGAAGCCCACCACCATGAGCACCAGGTGCACCTCGAAGGGCCGGTGCAGGGAGTCCGAGCCGTACTGGGCGATGATCCCGGCCATGAGCGGGCCCAGCCCGAAGCCCAGGCGGAACGCGATGCCGCCCGCCATGGCCGCGCGGGCCTTGCTGTCCGAGCGGGCCTGGTCGACCACGAAGGCCGTGCCCACGCCCAGGAACATGCCGATGGCCAGTCCCTGGAACACCCGGCCCACGAACAGCATGGCCACCGAGTCGGCCAGGCTGAACACGATCGAGGCCAGGCTGATCGAGATCATGCCGGGGATCATCAGGCGCTTGCGGCCCAGGCTGTCGGAGAGGTTGCCGGCCAGGAGCATGGTGGGCACCACGGTGGCCGTGTACGTCACGAACAGCAGGGTGAGCACGCCGTTGGAGAGGTCGAAGTGCTCCTGGTAGAGCGCCATGAGCGGCGTGATGATGCTGGTGCCCATGGTGAACACCAGCAGGGCCACCAGGGCCTTCCAGGTGTTGCCGGTCACTCCGCCGCCCCGGCCCCGACCTGCACGGCGGCCCCCGGCAGGGGCATGCGGGCGCCCGGCCCCACCACCCGGGGCATGCGGCTGGCCAGCGCGGCGCCCAGGGCGAGCAGGCCGGCGGCCACCAGCACGGCCGCGCGCACGCCGGAGCTCACCAGCTCGCGCCAGTCGGGCCCCATGCGCCCCTGCACGGCGGTGGCGCCGGCCGGCAGGAACGCGTTCAGCACCGTGCCGAGCAGCGCCGCCCCGAGGGCGCCGCCGGTGTAGCGGGAGATGTTGGGCAGGGAGGATGCGACCCCCAGGCGCGCGGCCGGCACGTCGTGGATGGCCGTCACCGTGATGGGGGACGAGGCCATGGCCGTGCCCACCCCGAACAGCACGATGCCCGGCAGCACGGCCGCGTACGACTGCCGCGGGGCGGCCAGGGCGAGGGCCAGGGCGCCGGCGGCGGCCACCACCAGGCCGGCGGTGGCCATGCGCTCGGACCCGACCCGGCTCATGGACCGGCCCGCGATGGGCGACACGATCATGAAGCTGGCGGCGACGGGGGTGATGGCCAGCGAGAGGTGGATGGCGTCCAGTCCGATGACGGCGGTCAGGTAGAACGGCAGCATGATGAGGGTTCCGAACAGCGCCGCGCCCACCGCGAACCCGGCCAGGTTGGCCGTGCGGAGCGAGCGCAGTCGGAACAGCCGCAGATCGACCATGGGCCGCCGCGCGCGCGACTCCCGCAGGCAGAACAGGGCCAGGGACGCCGCCCCGGCGAGGGCGGCGAGGGCGGTGGGCCACGAGGCCCAGCCCCACGACGGCCCGCGCGACAGGGCCACCAGCAGGCCGAACAGCCCGGCCGCGGCCAGCACGGCGCCGGGCACGTCGAAGGGCTGCCTGGGCAGGCGGTCGCTCTCGTCCAGCACCAGGGCGGCGCCGGCCAGCACCAGCACGCCGATGGCCGGGGTGAACCAGAACACCGCCCGCCACCCGGCCCAGCCCACCAGCACCCCGGCCAGGTTCAGGGCCACCACCGGTGCCAGGCCCATGACGCCGGCCAGCACGCCGAGCGCCTGGCCGCGCTCCTCGGGGCGGAACAGCACGGCCGCGTACGCGAAGGCCGTCGGCGCCATGGCCGCCGCACCCACCCCCTGCAGGATGCGGAACGCCACCAGGCTCGCGGGGCTCCAGGCCGCGGCGCAGAGCACCGAGCCCAGGCACATCACCAGCACCCCGGCCACCAGCACACGGCGGCGGCCGTACAGGTCGCCCGCCCGCCCGGCGATGGGCAAGAGCGTGGCCTGGGTCACCAGGAAGCCGGTCACCACCCAGCCGATGCCCGGCACGTCCGTGCCCAGGTCGGCCGCCATGCGGGGCAAGGCGATGTTGACGATCGAGATGTTGACGACCGAGAGCATCATGCCCCCGGCCACCACGAGCAGGGCGAGCCACCGCCACCGGGGGTGCGCGCGCAGTGCCTGCCGCGCGCGGGCCGGGGCGGGGATCGGGGGCACGGGCCAACGGTAGCGGGACCGGCGCCACCGACCCCGCCGGCGGTACGCTGCCGGGATGGCCAGGAAGCGCACCGCCCGCCCGGCTGCGGCGCCGCTCAAGCCCCAGGAGAAGCTCTGGAGCTTCCTCGGGCTCGCCCGCCTCTACTCGTGGGCGCTCATCGGGGTGAGCGGCGCGCTGGTGGTGGTGTCGCTGCTGCTCGAGTCCACCAGCGAGGACGGCTTCTCGTGGTCCTACCTGGGCGTGCTGGCCGGGGTGACCGGCCTGACCGGGCTCATCTTCTTCCCGCTGCTCCGGGTGTGGCTGCGCAAGGGCGGCCTGCCCAGCGTGCGGCTGCCCGACGCCCAGCCGGTGAGCGGGCCGCGGCGCCTGGAGGCCACGCGCGGGGACTGGCGCCGGTGGGGGGCCACGACGGTGGTGCTGCTGCTCGTGGCCGCGGCGGCCATGCTGGTGTTCCTGGTGGCCGTGCTGGGCCGCGGGGGCACCGCCGAGGGCGTGGTCATCGGCGTGCTGCTGGCCTGGGGCCTCGCCACGCTGGAGGACTCCCGGCGCATCGTGGTGGCCGAGCAGGAGGAGGGGCGCCGCTACTACGCCGCCGGCCGCCGGCCCACGGGCGCGGGCAACCGCCTGGTGTGGGTGCCCGTCAAGGGCGCCCGGCCCGCGGCGGGCTGAGGCCCGACTGCGGCGGGCCCTACTCCGGCGGGGCGGCCGACCTGCCGGCCGTGCCCGTGGCCTTCCCCTTGCCCTTGCCCTCCCCGAGCAGGTCGCGGAACAGCCGGCGCGGGTCGCGCGCGTAGAGCTCGGTGCGCCCGCACCTGGTGCAGGTGCGGGCGTCGACGGCGCTCACCTTGCCCGAGGCCATCATGGAGCGGGTGCGCTTGAGGGAGACGATGCCGCTCAGCACGGTGGGCTGGACATCGCCGCCGCAGGCGGGACAGCGGTCGGGAGGCATGGTGCTACAGTACCCGTCCGGATACCCCATGGGGTATCGGTGGCGGCGATCCGGGGAAGGGACGAGGCGTGACAGAGGACGCCCAGGTGCACGACATCGTCATCGTGGGGAGCGGGCCGGCCGGGCTCACCGCGGCCGTGTACGCGGCCCGGGCCAACCTGGCCCCGCTGGTGATCGAGGGCTACGCCTCGGGCGGCCAGCTCATGACCACGACCGACGTCGAGAACTACCCGGGCTTCCCGGAGGGCATCCAGGGGCCCGAGCTCATGCAGCTCTTCCGGGGCCAGGCCGAGCGGTTCGGCACGCGGTTCATCACGGCCGACGCGGAGCGCGTGGACCTGTCGGAGCGCCCCTTCCGGGTGTGGGCCGAGGGCACCCTGCACCGGGCCAGGGCGCTCATCATCTCCACCGGCGCGTCCGCGCGCTGGCTGGGCATCGAGGGCGAGGGCCGGCTGCGCGGCTACGGCGTGAGCAGCTGCGCCACCTGCGACGGCTTCTTCTTCAAGGAGCGGCCCATGGTGGTGGTGGGCGGCGGCGACTCGGCGATGGAGGAGGCGCTGTTCCTCGCCCGCATCGGGTCCAGGGTGACCGTGGTGCACCGGCGCGACCGGTTCCGCGCGTCCGCGATCATGGCCGAGCGCGTGCTGCAGCACCCCAAGATCGCCGTGCGCTGGAACGCGGTGGTCGAGGACGTGCTCGGCGACGGCAGGGTGGAGGCGGTGCGGGTGCGCGACGTGGTGACCGGCGCCGTCGAGGACATCCCGAGCGCGGCCATGTTCGTGGCCATCGGGCACACGCCCAACACCGCCGTCTTCGCCGGGCAGGTGGCCCTCGACGACGAGGGGTACGTGGTCACCGACGGCACGCGCACGAGCGTGGACGGCGTGTTCGCCTGCGGCGACGTGCAGGACCGCACCTACCGCCAGGCCATCACCGCCGCCGGGAGCGGCTGCATGGCGGCCATCGACGCCGAGCGCTGGCTGGAGGGCCAGGCGCACGGCGCCCCCGCGGTCGCCGGGGCGACCGGGGCCTGAGGGACCAAGGACAGGACACACAGAAAGGGGCTGCCGACGTGGCCGATGTCGTCGAGTTCACCACGGACAACTTCCAGGGCCTGGTGCTGGAGAACGAGAAGCCGGTGCTGGTCGACTTCTGGGCGCCGTGGTGCGGGCCCTGCCGCGCCCTCGGGCCCGTGCTCGAAAAGGTCGAGGCGGCCTATGGCGGGCGGTTCAAGCTCGTGAAGATCAACTCCGACGAGCAGCAGGAGCTCGCCGGCGCCTTCGGCGAAGGGCGGCCAGCCGGTCGACGGTTTCATGGGCGCGCTGCCCGAGGGGCAGGTCAAAGCCTTCCTCGACAAGCACCTGCCCGACGAGGCCGACCTCGCCGCCGAGGCCGAGGCACAGGCTGCGGCCGAACAGGTCGAGTCCGGCGACCTTGACACCGCGCTGGCGCGCCTGCGAGCACCTGCTCGGTCTCGGACAGGCCGGTCATGAAGATCACCGGCACATGCGCCCAGGCGGGCTCGTTCTTGAGGCGTCGGCACAGCGCGAAGCCGGTTTCGCCCGGCATCAGGGCATCGAGCAGCACCGCATCGGGCACGGCCACCTCGAAGCGCTGCCAGGCCTCGGCGGCGTCGCGGGCCACCAGCACGGTGTAGCCCTCCTGGGCCAGCGCGTCGCACAGCATGCGCAGCGTGTCGGGGGCATCGTCCACCACCAGCACCACGCCGGGCGGCAAGTCAGGACGCGGATTCATCGTCGTCATCGAAGCGTACTTTCAACTGTTCCACCAGCGCCGTGAAGTCGAAGCGGTCCACATGCGCGAGCAGGCTGCGGATCACGTCGGTCAGCGCGGGCTCCTCGGCCTCCCACTCGCGCAGCAGCGCGCGCAGGCCGCTGGCATTGCCCTGCCGGGCCAGCGTGATGAGGCGCTGGCGCAGTTCGTCCGGCAGGTCGAGCGCGGCCGCGCCGGTGGCTTGTGCCTGGGCCCGGCCGTCTGGCGCGGCGGCGCGAACCAGCGGCTCGGGGTGCGATTCGTGCACCCATTCCAGCTCCAGCGTGTGCTCCAGGCGCTCCAGCAGCTCGGACTCCACCACCGGCTTGCTCACGAAGCCCTGCGCGCCCACCGCATCGAGCATGTCCTGCCGGTTCTCGAACGTGTCGGCCGAGACGAAGATGTTGGGCACGCGCGGCGCCGCCGGCCCCGAGCGGATGAGCTGCGCCGTCTGCCATCCGTTGAGGTCATCCATGTTGATGTCGAGCAGCACCGCGTCCACGCGTTCGCGCGCCAGCACCTCGAGCGCCTCGCGGCCGCTGGCCGCCTCGCGCACCAGAAAGCCCAGCGGCAGCAGCAGGCTCGCCAGCAGCTGGCGCTGGATGGGCTGGTCGTCCACCACCAACAGGGTGCGGCGCGGCGCCACATAGCCGACCACCGGCCGCAGATGGCGGGTGGTCTTGCCCGCCGGGGCGTCGACCTCGCGCAGGTACATGCGCACGCTGAAGGTCGAGCCCTGGCCGAGCTGGCTGCGCACCGTCAGCTCGCCCCCCATGAGCTCCACCAGCAAGTGCGTGATGGTCAGGCCCAGGCCGGTGCCCGTCTCGCTGGCCCGCCGGCCGGCACTGCCGCGCTCGAAGGGCTGGAAGATGCGCTCCTGGTCCTGGGGGGCGATGCCGATGCCGCTGTCCTC
>JRYK01000517.1_pt1 | contig 14350 bp, 14 predicted proteins | sample 235381 | NCBI WGS metagenome assembly JRYK01 (sample SAMN03074220, study PRJNA261476) | activated sludge metagenome | biome: Wastewater Treatment Plant; feature: Wastewater; material: Activated sludge; isolation source: activated biomass of a wastewaster treatment plant treating hydrocarbon... ... | reverse complement strand
GCGCACGATGATCGCATCGGCGTTGACGACGTGCGCGAGCAGGTCCCCCTTCTTGAGGAAGCGCCCCGGGGCGTCCGGCGCGCCCGGATAGACGAACTCGCCCTCGGCCTTCGCCTTGATGACGAGCTCGCGCGCGCGCTCCTGCGCGCGCTCCAGGCTCTGCGCGGCGAAGCGCCGCTCCTCGTCGATGATCTCGGCGCGCACCCGGTCGGACACGATCTGCTCGCGGTGCTTGGCGTCCAGCTCGCGCACGCGCGCCTCCAGCACCTTGAGCTCGGTGGCGAGCTCGACGTCGCTCATCTCGACCAGCACCGCGCCCGGCTTCACCCATTCGCCCGGCCGCGCGACCACGCGCTCGACGAAGCCGTCCGCGCCCACCCGCACGAAGCCCTCGTCGGGCAGCCACACGACGCCCTGCGCCGTGGTGCGCATCGGAACCGGCACCACGAAGAGCGCGGCGAGCACGCCCAGGGCGGCGACCAGGCTCGCCGACAGCGCGCGCCGCCGCACGCGCCGCAGGCGCGGGCTGTTGAGCAGGTAGTTCGCGATCTTGACCCCCGGAACGACGAACCACGTCGCGGCGGTCAGCACCGCGAACACGACTCCGAGCAGGAGCGACTGCTCGCCGAGGAACACCAGGATGGCGATGACGACGAAGATGCGGTAGGCGAACGACGCGACCGACCAGCCGACGAACCAGGCGCGCTCGCCGCGCGTGGCGGGGGGGCGCTCGGACTCGCGCCGGCCGAACAGGTAGCGCTCCGCGAGATAGGCCCAGTACTGCGTGCTGCGGCTGCGCAGGTTGGGGATCTCGAGCCAGTCCATCAGCATGTAGTAGCCGTCGAACCGCAAGAGGGGGTTGGCGTTGAACAGGACCGTCGAGATGCCCGCAATCAGGACGATGTTGTAGAGCACGCCGCGGAGCACCCCCGGCTCCGCGGAGAGCCAGAGCAGGAGCGCGATCGAGGCGATGAAGAGCTCGACCATCATGCCCGCCGCGCCGACGACGATGCGCTGCCACTTGCTGCGGAAAGCCCAGGCCGAGGACGCGTCCACGTACGGCACCGGCGTGAGCACCATGATCATCACGCCCATCTCGTGCACCTCGCCCCCGCGCGTCTTGACCGCGAGCGCGTGGCCGAACTCGTGCGCGAGCTTGAGGACCGGGAACACGAGCCACATCACGAGCAGGTTCTCGGGCACGAGCACGCGGTCGAGCACGTTCTCGCTCAGCTCGCGCCAGTGCGCCGCCGCCGCCGCGAGGCCGGCGCCGACCACCACGCACCAGAGCACGAACCCGAGCCACCCCGAGAGCGGGCGCGCGAGCGGCAGCATCCGGTCGAGCAGCCGCTCGGGGTCGAAGAGCGGGATCTGCCACGCGAAGACGCTGAGCGCGCGCTTCACCGTCTTCGCCCGCTCCTGCTTCTCGCGCCGGCGGAAGAGCTCGGCCGTGTCGGGCGGCACGTCGCACTGCATGACGTCGGCGGCGTGCAGCTGGCCGAGGAGCTGTATCACCTCGTCCTGCGTCACCGCGTCGTCGCCGAGCTGCGCGAGGGCGCGCTCCCAGATGGTCTGCACGGCGGTGCGGCCATCCATCAGGCCGATGACGAGGTACGCCGCAGGCGAAAAGCGATGGAAGCGCTCCGACGAGAGGTCCTGCAGGACGTACCAGGTCTCGCCCCGGTACTGGTGGCGGTGGATGTGCGCGTGCGCGCGCAGCCTCGGCGTCAGGTTCGCGACGCGGTACCACGAGGGGCTGAACAGCGGCTGCGCCATCGTCCTAGCGCGCGCCGCGGCTCACGGCAGCCACGACCACGCGACGAGCCGCAGCGCATCGAGCGCCTGACGCGTCCAGATCCAGAGGTAGCGCCGCCGGTCGATCCCGACCTTGCCCACGCCCTCCATGTTCGGGCGCATGCGCGGGTCGGTGCGGTCGAGCTTCGCCTCGACGCGGAAGTAGTTGCGCCCGTCCCGCGGCGTCGAGACCGGCGTGATGCCGGTGACCTCGAAGCCGATCTGCTCGTCCGGGAACGCGGCGAGCAGCAGCGCGCCGCGCTGCCCGACCCGGAGGAAGGCGACGTCGCGCTCGTCCACCTTGAGCACCAGGCGGAACTCGCTGAGCGGCGCGATCTCGAACAGCACCGTGCCCCGCTCCACCGGCGCGCCCAGCTGCTGGCTGAGGTCCCCCGAGACGACCACGCCGTCGAACGGGGCGGCGAGCGCGGTGCGCTGCAGCTGCTCCTCGACGCGCGCCACCTGCGCCTTGGCCTGCTCGAGCTGCGCGCCCAGGATCTGGACCTGGGCGTGGTTGCGATCGGCGAACGCCGAGCGCATCTGCTTTGCGAACTCCTCCTCCTGCGAGAGGTACTTGAGGCGCTCGAGCTTGAGCTCGCGATCGTCGAGGCGGGCGAGCAGCGCGCCCTTCTTCACCAGATCGCCGGCGCGGGCCGGCGCCTCGCGGATGTAGCCGTTGAACGGCGCGGTCGCGGCGAGCTGCAGCTGGGGTTCGAGCACCGTCGCCGCCGACACGCGAAATTCCCCGCGCGCGAGCGCGAGGAACCCGACCAGGGCGACGAGCGCGATAGCCGCGAGCTTCAGCCCGCCGTGGCGCGGGCCGAAGAGCTGCGCGAGCTTCTCGCGCCACCAGAACGCGAGCCGCGCGCCGAACCAGCGGTCCTCGCGCCGGTGCACGTCCAGCATCGGGCCGGCGAGACCCGCGATCGCCTCGCAGAGCTCGAGCGTCGCGGCGTCGAACGGCCGCCCGCCGGCGCGCTCGAGCGTGAGCGCGCCCGCCGGCTGGCCCGAGACGGTCATCGGCACGGTGCAGACATTGCCCGAGCCGTGCTCGGTCACGAGCGCCGCGTTCGCCCGGCGGACGAGCGGCGCGCTGCCGGCGGGCGGGGGAACGACGATGGTCGCGTTCTGGTCCACCGCCTCGTCCATGGCCGTGGCGACCGCGCGCAGCAGGTTCGTGCGGTCCTTGAACTGCGCGCTGTGCGACACCGCGTCGATCCGGACCTGCCCGCCGTGCTGGAAGCCGATGCTCACGCGCTCGCAGTTCAGGCGCGTGGCGAGATCGGTGGCGAGCGCAGTGGCGGCTGCCGCGTAGCGCTCGTGGGCCGCCGCCGACGCGACCACTTCGAGCACCGTCTGCAGCCGGTCGCGCGTCTCGCCGACGCGCGCGACCTCCTGCTGGCAGAGCATCAGCTCCAGCCCGGCCGCGCCCCAGTGCAGCTGCCGCAGGCCGGCCTGCACCTCCGCCTCCGGCCGCGCCGCGATCTCGAGGACCACCACCCCGTGCAGCACGCCGACCGACTCGACCGGGTACCCGATCTGGAGGCTCGGCGCCGTCGCGTCCGGTGCGCCCTTGCGCGGCACCACGATGCCCCGGCGCTCCGCGAGCGCCTGCTGCGCGACCGGGGTCAGATAGCTCATGTCGCGCCGGACGTCGGGCCACACCGCCACGGCCGAATAGCTCTCGGCACCCGGCAGCCGCAGGAGCACGACTCCGCCCAGGACGCCCGCGATCAGGCGGCACTGGATCGCGAGCCAGCTCTGGCAGTACTCGCGCGCGTCGGCAGCGCTGGCGAGCACCGCCCAGAGGGTGGCGTCCTGCCCTCCCGCAGCGCTCGCGCCGGGGATCGAACGGGGGCCGGACGGCCCCCGGCCAGCGCTCGACATGGGGGCGCTCATTGCGGCGAGAATCTCTCGTCGCTGCGCGCGCGGGGTCGGATCATCCGCGCATCCCGCCCTGCGCCTTGCGCGGGGAGGTCAACCGCGCGCGCATGCCGGACCGTTGGCGCGCCGCGGACGGCGCTTGGAGGATGCGTTGCGCGAGCGCAGTCTCGCCGCCGCATCGGGCGTGGACCCCGTTCGTGCCGATTCGTCGTTGCCATGTGCCCGCCTCCGCGTGGCCGGACGTCATGGGTCTGACCCTTCGCCGGCAGACCGGGATCGTATCGGCCGGGCTACGATTTCAGCAACAGAAATAAGCCGTTGCGGCGGAAATTTGAGACGGTTTACGCACTTGCCGGACGGCGGTGGTGCCCGGGGCCGGACTCGAACCGGCATGGGATGGAACCCGAGGGATTTTAAGTCGCTGGGGACCGGCACTCTGCCATACACCACAGCATTGCGCCGCAGACGGATCAGTGGGTTAAGTGCGGTGCCGCGCTGTCCCGTGAGGCGCTTAGCGGCGCGCTATGTGCCGGGGTTGTGCCACGGCTAGGGCCTGCGATCGGCGAGCTGGAGCAGCACCGCGATGCAGTCATCGCTGCCCAGCTCGGCGCGCACGCGATAGGCCCAGCAGCGCAACGCCTGGCCGCGCAGCTCGCGCGCTCTCGCCTGCTGGGCGAGGCTTTCGAGCGCTTCGCGGCGCAATCGCCCCAGCGGCGTCGATGGGCCGGGAAGCGCAGGGATCGCGTCAGGGAAGCGTCGTGGAGCGCTCACAGCGCGCAATTTTAGCCGCGCCGTCGCGGCGTAGCGGCCCTCTTTGGTTGGGGACGTACGTCCCCGACCTATTGCGCCGCGCGCGCGCTCCAACTGCTCTAGCAACTCGCCCGGCAGCGTAGCGGCCAGTTGAAAGTGGGGACTCGTGTCCCCTCTTTCGATGCACGCCGGTCGCGTTCTCCTCCTGCCCCAGCAGTTCACCGAAAAAGAAGCCCGCGCGTGGCGGGCTTAAGACCGATCGGCGAAAGGAACCCGATCGGCGATGGGAAGTTGCCGGCCACGCGGTCGCTGTCGCTGCCGGCGCTCGCGCAGGAACGGGCGCGAGGATCGCGAGCGCGGGACGGACCGCGCCGCGAAGTCAGTCCTGTTGCCGACCGCGCACGGCGTCTTGCAGCCGTGCCGCCGACTCTGCTGGTGCTCGGACGCGAGCGAGCAGGGTTTCATACCAAAGACCGGCTGCGATCATATGCAGCAACAGCTCCTCCTCCTCGCTCTGCGGCTCCGGGATCGCATCCCAATAGCGCTCGCGCTCAGCCACGCCGAGCCTCGATCTCCGCGCACCGCCGCTCCAGCGCTTCTAGGCGCTCGTCCATGGCAACCAGGAGTTGATCTGTGCTGTCCAGCTTCGTCGCGATCGGATGAAGCGCGCGCGCGACGAAATCCTTGACCGAAGCGACCGTTTGATCGGCCAGCAACTTTAGCGTCTCAGGCTTCATCGGCTCGCCTCAGTAGTTGCACGTCATCCACGCGACTGCCGAGCTGTGCGCGCGCTCGAAGTTGACACAGCGCGTCGTTTTCAGCGCAGTCGAATGCGTCTGGAGCATCGAAACCATGTTCGTCGCGGTCGTGCCGGCGGAGTCGTTCGTCGGCGCGTCGTCGGCCTGCAGCGCGGCGACGTTCGATGCCTGAACGTCGGCGGCGCCATCGTCCGCGTAAACGATCCTCGCGCAGTCGATCGCCACCACGAGCTTTTCCGGTGGAGAGCCGGAACGCTGCGCGCTCGCGGTGACGTACACCGGGACGCCGGCAACGTCGCCGCCGGTCGCGGTCAGGCGCGGGAAGGTCTGGCCGCCGCCCGAGTCGTGCATCATGCTCAGCGTCAGCGCGGTGCTCGGATGCATGGCGATCAGCGCGCGGCTCAGGTCCGACCCGCCAGTGACGAGCGCCTGCAGCAGCGTCTCGATGCTCGAAAGCGCGGTCGCCGCCGTCGCGCCGAACAGGCCGACCGGCGCAATGCCGTTCGTCAGGCTCGCGGGCGTTTCCTCGGCGACGCCGGCCGAGTCGGGATCGAGCAGCGCGGTGTCGAGTCCGCGCGCCATCGAGACGGTCAATCGGTCGGTGACGTTCGCCTGCACCGCCGCGTTGTACTGGTCGAACAGCTCGCGCGTGAACAGGGCGAGCGCGCCGATTCGGAACATCGCCAGCGTCGTCGTGTCGCCGAGGCTCAGGCTGCCGGCCGGGATCGGCCCGCCCGGCCGCACGAACGCCGCGCTCGTCGGCGATGCGGCGACGATCGCGCGCGTGTTGAACGGCAGGCGCACCGCGCGCTGCGTCAGCGGCCCCCAGATCGAGCTTCGATTCGTCAACTCGATCCACTCGGCAAAGACGCTGCCGGGGCCGGTCATCGAGCTGCCCCAATCGCCCGCAGCCGTGCTGCCGGCCGCGATGGCGGCTTTCGAGAACCGCTCGACCTCCGGGTAGTTGCGCCAGCGGTGCAGCGTTTCGAGCACGTTCCCGCCGCCGTTGCGCGCCTTGCCGTACGCCCAGGCGATTTTGGCGAAGCAGTGCGCGGGCGGCGCTGCCTTGAGCTGCGCTGTCAGGTCGGCGAGTCGTTCCATCGGTCTGCCTTTTCCGGAGTCGGTCGCGGTAATCATTCCGGCGAAGGTACGCGCGCTGGCGCGGCTAGGCGACGTGCAATGTGGTTTTCGAGGGTTTCGAAACCCTCAAAACCCATAAAACCCCGGTTCCGTCCTCGCCCAACCGCTCGACCATGAGCCCGCCCAGCTCCTGCCCCTCGATCCTCCGCAATAGCCGGCCGAGCTGGCGCCCGGAAAGGCCGTTGATCGCATCGCGCAGCGCAGGGTCCACAAGGGCGTGCTGCAGCAACTCGCTGACCGTGAACGCAGCCGAGCCCGCCGCAGCGGCGATCGCGCGGACCAGTGGCTCATGCTGCGAGCCACCGCGCGGCACCTGGCGCGCCTCAAGCAGCCGGCGAATCGCGACCAGCTCGCGCAGCATCGCGGCCTGCAGCTCCTCGCTCATCCTCGAGCCGCCCAGTGCTCAATGTCGCGCAAGAGCTTCGGCATCCGCCCCACAGGGACCAGGTGCGCGTGCTCGTGCAGGAGCTGCCGGCAGCGCTCGGCCTTCGCCGCGCCGCGCGTGTGAGCCCAGAAGCGATTGGCGCCCGGCTGCGCCTGGCCGCTGAGCCATTGAAGCTCGGCCGGTGAAAGCGCCGCCGACCGCCAGCCGCGTGCGACCCGTGAGCGCTTAGTCGGCACGTTCCAGCTCCTCCCGAAGCTCGGCGGCCTGCTGCCAGGTCGCGGCCCATGCGTTCGTCTCGCGCCCCGGCGGCGGATCGCCCGCACGCACGTCGAGCGGTGACGCCTCCCAGGGGCGCAGGCCCAGCTCGCGGTGCAGCTCCAGCCAATCGCCAGCGCGGTACGCGGCGATCGCTGCGCGGGTGATCTGGCGCACCAGCGGGCGCGCGACGCGCATGCGTTTACTTGGCACCGAAGCCTCCCGCCGGCCTGCCGGGCCGATCGCGCAGCGGCTCGATATCGAGGTTCAGCATCTTCAGCGCCGCGAGCATCGCCTTCTGCGCGTCGCGCTCCACCGCGAGCAGCGGGTGTGCGCGCGCCTGGCGCTTGCTGCCCTTACTCACCAGGCCATCAGCGGCGATCGCGCGCCGCGCCTGCTGCATCCGGTCAAACGCTTCGCACGCGGTCTGAAGCAACAGGAGGCCACCGGGATCGCCGATGCTGTACTCAGCAACGAGCTGCGACCACCAGGCGCGCGCCTCCGCTGACAAATGGGACGGCACAGGGTCGGCGGTCCGTGGAACTAGCTTCATGGAAATCTCCTGCTGTGGATTCACGTGGGTTACTCCGAATCGACTTTTCGCGGCTTCGCGCACGGTCTCCGCTCATGACGGTTTCCCGTCACTTTGGCCCCCCCGTAAGCTATTGATTTCTATAGGAGTTTCCGCCATGTATCGCGGCGGCATCATGCGGCCTTGCCTGCCTGGTACGCGATGGCCGCGCGCCGGACTTCGTTGCGCAGCCATCGGTCGGCGGCATCATCGGGCGGGATCGGACCGTGAAGGCGCCAATCCTTCGGCAGCGGGTGGTTGTCGCGCAGGCGGAAGCGGCGCAGCGTCAGGTAGTACGCGCGCCCGGTCTTCCAGCCGCGGCTCTCGCAGGCCCACAACATCTGCCGGTAGAAAACGCGGACGTCCTCCATCGTCGGCTCGCCGATCGCCTCGGGGCACTCGTCCACGTCGACGTAGCGCAGTTCGCCGTCGAGCACCACGAGCTTGGTCTTGCGCACGCGGATGTGCCCGCACTCGGGGCACACGCGCGAGGCGCTGGGGTACACGGCGCCGCAGGCGGGGCACGATGCGACCTCGGCGCGCTCGGCCTTGTCCTTGTGGTCGCTGCGCTTGTCGATCTGCGAGAGCGCGGCAGGCGGCACGAAGTCCTCGGGGCGCCCGTGCCGCAGCGTGTTTCCGGCGTGGTCGAGGATCAGCGCATCGCGCTTGCCATCGAAGGGGCGCAGCACGCGCCCGGCCTGCTGGATGTGCAGCGACAGCGATAACGTCGGGCGCGCGAGGATCGCGCAGCTTGCGCACGGCTCGTCAAACCCGATCGCCAGCACCGCCACGCTGCAAAGCACGTTGATCTCGCCCGCGCGGAACTGCGCGAACAGGCGCGAGCGCTCGTCATCGTCGGTCAGGTAATCGAGATAGCCCGCGCTCACGCCCGCCGCGCGGAACTGGTCGCACAGCTCGGCCGCATGCGCCCGGTCCACGCAGAATGCGAGCGTTTGGCGCCCCTCTGCCTTAGCCTGCCACGTCCCCACCACGTCGCCGATGATCGCCTTGGATCGCATCAGCCCGGACAGCGCCTCGCCGATGAAGTCCCCGCCGCGCACCGCCGTGCCGTCCGTCATCGCAAGCAGCTCGCGGGCATTGGGCGCGTAGCACTTCGTCGGCACGAGATAGCCGGCCTCCTGCAGCTCGGCGATCGTTACCGGGGCGATGATCGTGTCATACCGCAGGCCGAGCCCGGCGCGCAGCGGCGTCGCGGTGAGACCGATCACCGGCACGTCGACGAGCCGCTCGAGGAGCTTGTCGTGGTGCTCGTGCCAAATGTGGGTTTCGTCGATCACGACAACGCCGGCCGAGTCCACCAGGCGGCCGACCCACTCGTGCCCCCACCGCGCGAGCAGCGTCTGAATCGAGGCGACGACGATCTCGGCGTCGGAGGCGACGAAGGTGTTTTCGCCCTGGAGCACGCCGACCTTGTGCCCGTGGCGCTCGAATCGGAGCCTGGTCTGCGCAACCAGCACCTTGCGGTCGGCGACGACGAGCCCGAGCTTGCCGCGCGCCCTCGCCCGGCGGATCAACTCAAGCGCCACTTCGGTCTTGCCCGCGCCGGTCGGCATCGAGAGCACCACGCGCCGATCGCCGGTCGCGTGCGCCGCCTCAACCTGCATCACCGCGCGCTCCTGGTAATCGCGAAGATGTACGGTCATGCTGCGGCCCTCGCCCACGCGCGCGCACAGTACGCATCTGCATCCCCTGCCCACTCGATCAGCGCGCGGATCGTGCGCCCCTCGCAATGGCCGTGCGAGCAGTAAAAGCCCGGCCACTCGCCCGGTTTGGGTTCCCACACAACGGAGTCCGAACGCAGCGGGTGGTCGTCGGTCGAGTGCTCCGCGGCCCAGGGGCACGTCACCGCGTGCTTGCGGCCGCCCATGGCGCGCTTGTAGAGCCCGTGCCCGCGCATCAGCGCCACCACGTCGAGCGTGCGATAGTCGCCGGCCCCGCTGATGGGCTGGCGTGGCGCCGGCGCCCTGCGCGGCTCGGTGCGTGCGTAGCGATTCGCAAGCGCCTCGATCTGCTTGAGCTGCACCGCCTGCCAGCCGGCGGCCGGCAGCGCGCAGCTCGCGCGGCGCCAGGGGCGCTCGGGGGTGTTCGCGCCCTTGCGATTCATCGTCCCGTACAACCGGAAGACTCGCGACGGATTGCGCACCTTGCAGTCAAAACCGACGCGCTCGCTGCCGAAGTCTCGCCGCCAGCCGGCGTACACCGCGTCGAGCATCTCGCGCAGCTCCGCGCTCGCTGGGATCGAGCAGCGGAACACCGCGTGCGCGCCCGATCCGCTCATCGCGGTCAGGGGCATCGGCCAGCCGCTCGCGAGCATCGCCGAAACGAAGCGGTCGCGCGCCGCGACGGCAAGCGCCAGCTCCTCCGCGGTCGCCATGGACTCGCGCGGCCGCGCCGGGTCGAAGTCCACCGGGATGCGCACCACACGCTCGATGTCGGCATCGGTGAGCGGCCTTGCGGCGCCATTCGGAACCGGCACGTCAGGGCATGGACGGTTCAGCGTGATGTACAGGTTTCCGCGTCCGGCCCGCTCACGGATCGCCGCCCGCAGCAGGTCCAGGTCGCAGTACAGGCCGCTCGCCCAGAACTCCCCCCGGCAGCAGCGCAGCTCGATCGCCCCGGCATCCCGCAGCGCCGCCTCCAGGTAGCGGAGCGCGGTCACGAAACGCTCCTCAGCGGGCCGTCGCCTGGCCCGTCCGACTGCCTAACCGCCCCCCCTACCCCTGTAGGGCGGTTAGTGGTTTTCTCTGGCTTCTGGCTTCTGACTTCTGGTATTGGTTGACCAATCGTTGCACGATTCGTGGTCCGGTCATCGCACGATTCGTGGAACGATTCGTTGCACGATTCGTGGCCCGCTGCTGCCCGGCGCTTTGCCTCCCGGTCCTGCGCGATGCCTCGATTGATCTCCGCCCTTGCCTGGTAGCGCGCGATCTCCCGGTCGGCGCGCTTGTTATGCCGGCGGCCGTCCGCATCGCTGATCGGAAAGAACTCGTCCGCCACCTTCGCGACGGCCTTGCGATCGCTTGCCGACCGCGCTGCGGCCATGAATTGCAGCTCGCGCACATCGGCGGGGAGTGGCGTCGCCGTGGCGTAGTAGCAGTCCAGGAGCGCCCGCAGCGCACCGTGCTCGGTTAGCGACAGGTGGCGCGTGTCGCGGGCGTAGTCGCCCATGAACCAGCGAATGAAGATCACGCGCCCCTCCCGCCCGTCGGCTCCTCGGGCGGCGCTCCGACGGATGCGCTATGCTTGTCGTGCATCGGTTCTCGGCTCGCCGCCCTGCCCCGATACCTCGGCCGCTTCGCTCGCGGCCGAAACTTTTTGCAGCTTTGCAAACTGCCTGCGCAGCGCTTCGTCCTCCTCGTCGGCGAGCTCGCGCGCCGCGAATTCGGCCTCCTCGGCGAGCGCGTCGAGCCGCTGCAAGAACCAGCGCGCACGCACATCATCGGGGGCGATCAATTCGGCGGCCCGACCGAGCGCATCGGCAATCGCGTAAAGCGTCCGGGCGTCCATTACGCCGCCCGCCGGCCCGCCTGCTGCGCGCGGAGCAGCTCCCAATACCGGTCTGGATCAACGTACACGCGGCCCTTGCCGGTCGATCCGGCGCCCTTGGGCTCGAACTTGACGAACGCGCCGGACAACCCGTTGCGCTCGCGGTTGGCGTACTGGAAGCGCAGCGCCGGGACCGTGACAACCCCGGTATGCGCGGCCTGCTCGGCGAATTTCTCGAACGTGTAAAGGGGCATCGTCGGCTCCCGCATATTGGCTTGCGGCACCATGCCGCTTCACCATGCTGCCGACTCTAGAACGCGCTCAACTGCTGGACAGAAATCAGCGCGTCTTTTTTTTCTGGACAGAAATCGAGGGGATGCGGGCGGGTCCGGCCAGCGGCACAACATCGCGGCCCCGGCTCACGATGCGGCGCAGGAAACCCACGCTGATGCCGTAGCGCGCGGCGAGCTTCGCGCACACGTCGTCGGGGAGTCTGGCGGGGAGCGCCTGCAGCTCGTCCTTGCCGGCCGGCCACAGCTCGCGCAGAACATCGTCGAGGATGCGCAGGTCGCGCTCGGCGTTTTTCCGTGGAGCACCGCGCCGCCTGCGCTGCGCCTGCGCCCACAGCTCGGCCTCGCGCCAGTCCTCGGGCAGCTCGATTCCTGCATCGCGGAGGATGCGGCAGGCCTCCAGCAGCCGGCGCGGGTCGCGGTCGAAGTAGAACACCCGCAGCAGCCACTCGGCGCGCTTCCATGCGCCGAACTGCCCGCCCGTCAGCCGTTGCGACTTCGGGGCGGGCTTGTGCTTCACGGGCGAACCTTGCGCCGGATGCGCGCCAGGCGCCCGGCCGCGAACGCGGCGAGCGAGGCGCCCGCGATCCCGAGCGCGTACACGCCGATCGCAGCCGGCGGCGGCGGCGCAGGCGGGCACTCGCACAGGCATACACATCGCACCGCCAGGTCGGAGAGCCCACCGTCCGGGTGTAGCGGCCACTCGACAATCCCCGGCGCGGTTTCCAGGATCGCCGTCATGGCCGCCGCTCCAGCGCAGCGAGCGCCTCGCCATGCACACGCACAGCGTGCGCGATTCGCTCAACGGGGATGGCGGCCCACTCCTGGGCCTGCGCGGTGCGCCGCGCCGCTTCCACGAGATCGCAATTCAGGAGCGCCCGGAGGCTTGCGACGTGCTCGGCGATCTCGCACAGCCGCCGCTCAGGCGTCACCACGCCGGCAGGCGCGCGCAGCGCCCCCTCGGCGAGCTTGCGCAGCCGCACCGGCAGCCCGCCATCGCGCACCACGAAGCGCGTGAACGCCTCGGGATCGCTGACGGACGCGGGGACCGGCACGACGCCGCGCCGCTCGGATTCGAGCAGCGCGAGCGCGTGGCGCAGGCTCATCGCCGCGCGCACGAGCAGCGCAGTGACGTTTCGCGGCAGCCGCCGGTCAAGCAGCACGGCCACCCGTGAATGCGCCTCAAGTACCGCCGCCTCGACCTCGGCCAGGAGCAAATCGCCGCTCATTGGCTGGCCTCCGGCGGGAGCTTGGCCTGCCAGCTCTCGTCACAGGCCCGAGCGCGCCAGCTCAAGAGCAGTAGCCGCGCGGCCTCCAGGCGGTCCATGATCGACTCGATCCAAGCCCGCATCCCGGCCTCCCCCTCCGTCGATGCGCTCCCCGCCCCGGGGCATCCGGGGCAAGGATGGACGTTCATGCATTTCGCGGCCCCGCACATCCGGACCTGCACGGTCCTTCGGTCAGAAGAACACCGAAATGACCATCCGTACCGATGACGTTCATCCCGCCGCGCTGCACGCGATGTTGCGCCCGCCGAGGCGGCACGTGGCGCGCACGGCGCCGGCGTCGTCGCGCAGGGTCGATCCCTTGCACGTGGTGCAGGCGACCTCGGTAACCAGGGCGTCGAGCTTCTGCCGATAGGCGTAGCTCACGCGCATGGCCTCGTCGAGGGCTGGCAGAATGCCCTTGTACTGGAAGCGGACCGCCAGCCCCGGCTCATCCGCGGCGGGAAGGGCAAGCCACTCTTCATCGCCGCCGTGGAGCAGAGTCCGCTGCTGAGCGGGCGTGAGTTGCTCGTAGGGCGTGGTCAGGTCTGCGGCAAGTTGCTTCGTCAGTCGCTGGGCAAAGGGGCCAAAGCGGACGTCGTCAGTCTGGGGCCAGGCGGAGAGGGCGCCGCTGGCAAGCGACAATTGGCGGTCGCGAATGAGCACGGCCGGGTTGGCGCCCATCTGCACCCCCAGGCCCTCGCAGGTCGGGCACCAGCCGAGCGGGCTGTTGAAGCTGAAGTGGTGCGGCGCTAGCTGTTCGAAACTGCGGCCGCATTGATCGCAGGAGAGATGCTGACTGAAACGCTCAATGGGCCACTTGGGCTCGGGAACGTCGTCCCGCACCAGGGCGACCCGGATGACGCCCCGGCCGAAGTCGAGTGCCGCCTCGACAGCGTCGGCTACCCGACTGCGATTGCCTGAACGCACGATAATCCGGTCCACCAGCACTTCCACCTCATGACGGCGGCGATGGTCGATGGTCGGCGGCTCGTCCAGCGAATGCGTCGTGCCATTGACGCGGACGCGGAGGAATCCGGCGCGCCGCACGTCGTCCCACAGGGTTTCGTAGTTTTCCTGTCCCTTGCGCTCAATCGGCGCCAGGACGTAGAGCTTGCTACCCTCGGGCCGTGACATGATCTTGTCAATGATCTCATCGGCCGTTTGCGTGCCGACGGCCAGCCGGCACCGCGGGCACCATTGATGCCCCAGGCGCGCAAAGAGGACGCGCAGGTAGTCATGGATCTCGGTGACGGTGCCAACGGTGGAGCGTGGCGATTTGCTAGTCGTCTTCTGCTCGATACAGATGGCAGGCGAGAGTCCGCGAACCTGCTCGACCTTGGGCTTCTGGACCTGGCCGAGGAATTGCCGCGCGTAGGACGACAAAGACTCGACATACCGCCGTTGCCCCTCGGCGAAGACGGTATCGATGGCAAAGCTCGACTTGCCGGAGCCGCTGGGGCCGGCGCAGACCGTCATCGCCTCGCGGGGAAAGGCGATTGTCACATTCTTGAGGTTGTGTTGCTGCGCACCGTGAACTTCGATGGCCGACACGCCGGTGCGGCGTGGGGCGGCGGCGCGGCCCCGGCGTTTTGGCGCTGCCAGTCGGCGGGGTCTGGTATCGGTCGCTTCGAGAATGGGCCTGAGGGCCTGGCCCGTGTACGAGTGTGGGCAGGCCGCAACCTGTTCCGGCGTGCCAGCACCGACAAGGTGGCCCCCGCCCGCCCCGCCTTCGGGACCGAGATCAATCA
>JRYK01000002.1_pt1 | contig 14409 bp, 13 predicted proteins | sample 235381 | NCBI WGS metagenome assembly JRYK01 (sample SAMN03074220, study PRJNA261476) | activated sludge metagenome | biome: Wastewater Treatment Plant; feature: Wastewater; material: Activated sludge; isolation source: activated biomass of a wastewaster treatment plant treating hydrocarbon... ... | reverse complement strand
AAGTCGGCCACCCACCATGCGGCCGCATCCCGGCGCGGGCCGCCACCCTCGGAATCGGGCGTACCCCGAGTACGCCCGACGTCCTGCGGCCGTCGCCCTGCTGGGATTCGCTCGCCCGGAGCCCGCCCCGTGTCTCTGGACCGGCCCTAGAGGGTGGGGACGCCGCCGGGGCCGGTGCCCGCGGGCACGTCCCGGTCCGCATCCACCTCGGGCGCCAGCTCGACCTCGGGGATGTAGCGCCGGGCCAGCACCAGGCGGCGGTCGCCGGACATCGGGCCGCGGGCGGTGAGGGCCACCAGCAGCGCCGCGCACGCGGTGCCCAGGTGCAGCGCGTTGATGGGGGTGTTGGTGGCGAAGTAGTCGGACATCGACCCGTCGAGCAGGAAGCCGGCGATGGCGAACGGCACCCCGAGGGCGCCGATCAGCAGCAGGAACCGGCGCGCGCCGCGGGGCGAGGCCGCCATCGCGATGCCCACGACGCCCACGCCCACGTGGATGCAGTTGGTGAGCGGGTTGATGGTGAACCCGAGCAGCGTGATGCCGGTGACGTTGCTGAAGAAGTCGAACCCGGTCTGGAGCAGCCCCAGGATCCCGTAGATCAGATAGAAGTCGGAGATGAGGTGGGCCACCGGCATGACCAGGGCCCGGGCGATGCGCACCACCTCCGGGGGCCGGGCCGCCGGGAGTGCCGGCACCTCAGCCACCGGCGTACGCGGTCTGCCGCCGCGCCACGTCGGCCGGCAGCGTGCACCCGGCGAACAGCCGGCGGATGTCCGGGGATGAGTCGCGCAGCACCTCGTCCACCTGCTCCACGGCGACGGTGGGGGCATCGGGGGCCCTGGGATCCCCCGGCGCCCAGCGCAGGTCATAGCGCACCAGGGCCAGGGCGGCGGCCAGGTCGGCCCTGGTGGCCGAGACCAGGCGGCGCTCGATGTCGGACTCGGGCCTCAGGCCCTCAAGTATGGGCCGCTGCGCCTGCAGTTGCCGGACCTGCGCCGTGAAGACGCGCCGGCGCACGGCCGGTGTGCGCAGGTTGTCGGCCGGGCGGCCCAGGAAGTCGAAGCCGTTGACCCGCTCCCCGACCGCGGCCGCATAGCTCTGGTCCTCGACCGCGGCCGCCTGCACGACGCAGTTCACGCCGGGCAGGGGCTCCACGGCGTCGCCCACCTTGGGGCCCAGCACGCCGCCGCACCCGGCGACCACGAGGGCGGCCCCGGCCACCAGGGCCGGGGCCGCCCGGAGGGGTGCGCGGCGGGCCGCCGTCTCCCCCTACGGCCCCACGGTCTGCGGCAGCACGCAGTCCGCCGGCGGGGTGTCGGTCGGCTTGGCCGTCACCTTCGCCTTCAGCTTCTGGATCGCGGCGATGAACCGCGCCGTCTGCTTGTCCTTCGAGTACTTCGCGTAGACCCCGCGCTCCTTCTGCAGGAACGCCCGGCGCGCGGCCGGGGTGAGGTTCTGGTACTTCACGCCCGCGCTGCACAGGCGGGTCGGGAAGACGCTCGTGTCGGACAGGGTGCTGATCGAGAACGCCGGCAGGTCCTTCGCCGCGTTGCGCACGATCTGCTGCTGCGCCGGGGTCAGCTTGTCGAACGCCGCCTTGCCCATCACCACCACCGCAGGGAACGGGAAGAGGTTGGCGATCACCATATTGGAGACCCCCGCCTGGTTGAAGCGCTGGGCCACCACCAGGGCGGAGTTCGCCTCCATGCCGTCCACGGTGCCGTTCTGGATGGCCAGGAACGTGTCGCCGAGGGGCAGCGGGGTGGGCGAGATGCCGAGCGCCGCCATGGCGTCGCGCAGGTGCGGGCTCTCGACCGAGCGCAGCTTCAGGCCCTTGAGGTCGGCCAGGCTGCTGATGGGCTTCTTGAGCGCGAGCTGGCGCATGCCGCCCTCGAGGAAGCCCAGGCCGACCATGCCGGCACGCTCGGTGCCGAGCTTGAGCATGCTCTTGGCGATGCCGCTCGTGTTGTTGATGACCTTCTGCTCGAGCTCGTACGAGTCGATGAGGCCCGGCATCTGGAGCGCGATGAAGCTCTTGATGTTGGCCGCGGGCCACACGGCGGCCGAGACCGCGCCGCCGTCGACGGCGCCGCCGCGGATGTCGTTGAGCAGGGCGATGTCGTTCGCCTGCGCGTACGAGGGCAGCAGGGTCACCGTGATGTCACCGCCGGACTGCTGCTCGACGATGTTCTTGAACTGCGTCAGGGTCAGGCCGTACGGATGCACCGGGGTGGTCACGTAGCCGATGCGCAGGTTCACGCTGGCGTGGGGCTTCTGCACGCCGGCGCCGAGCGAGATGCTCGCGAGCGCGGCGAGGGACCCCACCACCACGGCGAGCGCCGCCAGCCAGACGGCGCGTCTTGGACGGCTCATGCAAGGCCTCCATGTCGGGACGACGTGGGCGGCCACTGGGCCGCCCGCGGGGGAGCGGGGGCACGCGACCGGCGCTCCGGCGCCGCCGGCAGGGCGGGCTCGGGGACGGCCGGCGCGGCCAGCGCGCGCTCGAGGCGGAACGTCTCGCTGTCGCGGGCCAGCATGCCCAGGAAGCCGCCCGCGAACGAGTCCCCCGCCCCCGTGGGGTCGATCACCTCTTCGAGCGGATAGCTCGGCGCCCAGAATATGCCCTCCTTGGAGAACATCAGCGCTCCGTACTCTCCCCTCTTCACGATGAGCACCTTCGGACCGAGCCCGAGGACCGTCCTCGCGGCGTGAGTGATCCTCGGCTCCTTCGCGAGTATCCTCGTCTCAGAGTCGTTCAGCATGAGTATATCTACGCGCTTTATCACTTCCTTAAGCGCCTCGAGCTTGTTCTCTATCCAGTAATTCATGGTATCGCAGGCTACGAGCTTCGGGCTCCTGATCTGATTGAGCACGCTAAGCTGGAGCTCGGGGTCGATGTTGGCGAGGAATACGTATTCTATGTTCCTGTACTCCTCAGGCAGCACGGGCTTGAAGTTCTCGAACACGTTAAGGTGCGTCCCCAGCGTCTCGGGGTCTCCGAGGTCGTATCCGTACTTCCCCTCCCACCTGAAGGTCCGGCCGTCCTCCCTCTTCACACCGCCGAGCGCTATCCCCTTCGACCTGAAGAGGTCGAGGTGCTCCTCCGGGAAATCCTTTCCGACCACCGCCACTGCGCACACGTCCGTGAACATGCTCGCCGCGAGGGAGAAATATGACGCCGACCCGCCGAGTATGTTCTCCTCTCTCCCGAACGGGGTCTCCACGGTATCGAGAGCTATCGATCCTACTACGAGAAGCTTCATTGTACGTACCTCTTTATGAGAATTCCGAGCTTTTCTTTGACCTCGGGCGTGATCGCGTCGCGTGAAGTTATGATGGCGTTCTCGAGCGATGACCGGCAGGCGCAGTCCCTCGTGCTGCTTATGGCCGGGAGCGCTTTCACGATTATCCTCCTGGCGAGAGCCACGTTGTTCATGAGCGTTTGTATGATGTCGTCCACCGTGACATCGTCGTGTTGGTCGTGCCAGCAGTCATAGTCGGTCGATAACGCGAGTGTAGAATAGCAAATCTCCGCTTCCCGCGCAAGCTTGGCCTCGGGCATGTTGGTCATCCCGATAACGTCCACTCCCCACTTCCTGTATATGTTGCTCTCGGCGCGCGAGGAGAACTGGGGACCCTCCATGCAGATGTATGTCGTGTCCCTGTGCACGGTGGCGCCCGACGCGAGCGCGGCGTCGTAAAGCGCCTCGGACAGCACGGGGCACACCGGGTCGGCCATGGACACGTGCGCCGCTATCCCGTCCCCGAAGAACGTAGACACCCTCGACTTCGTATGGTCGTAGAACTGCGATGGTATGACGATGTGGCCGGGCTTTATATCCTCCCTCATGCTCCCGACCGCGCTCACGGATATGATGCGCTCTGCCCCGAGCATCTTCATCGCGAATATGTTCGCCCTGTAGTTGATCTCGGACGGCATGAGCTTGTGCCCCTTTCCGTGCCTCGGCAGGAAAATGAGCCTGACGTCGCCGAGCTCGCCGATCACGGGGTCGTCCGAAGGCTTGCCCCACGGCGTATTCACGCTCACGGTCTCGACCTCTGTTATCCCTTCGAGGGCATACAGCCCGCTCCCTCCTATTACTCCGACAGTTTTCATTTTCACCTCTGATTTTTTATACCGGCCCCGATCATTGGGGACGACGCGTCCGGAGACCTCAGTTGGACGGCATGTCGAGCCTCGTACCCATGCCCGCTCCCTTCGCGATCTTGTACACGTGCGCGGCGACCGCTATATCCTCGACGGCTATGCCGAGAGACTTGAAGAGCGTTATGTCCTCGCCGCTCCTCCTCCCGCTCGTCTTCCCCGCGACCACGTCGCCTAGCTCGACTATACGGGACCACCTGAGCGTACCTTTTTCGACGAGCGGCACGAACTCCCCCGCCTCTATCTTCGTCTGCTCGATCGACTCGACAGCGATAACGTCGGCCGATCTCACCGTCCTCTCGTCTATCTCCCTCTTGAAAAGGAAATTCCCGCCTATCGCGTTGACGTGTGTCCCTTTCGCTAGCCATTCGCCCTTGAATACGGGCTCGAACGCCGTAGTCGCGGTGATGACGCAGTCGGCGTCCTTGGCCGCCTCTTCAGCCGACGAGACAGAGGTTACGGTTATGCGCATCTGCTTTTCCATCTCTTTCGAGAACGCTTCCCTCTGTGCGGCGTTCCTGCTGAATACGGATATCCTCTTAACGTTTCTCACCGCCGCGGCGGCAAGGAGCTGTCCCCTCGCCTGCCAGCCGGACCCGAATATGCAGACACGGCTCATGTCCTCCCGCGCCATATATTTGGTCGCGACGCCGGATACCGCCCCGGTCCTCATCATTCCCATGTAATTCCCGTCCATTATGGAGAGGAGCTCCCCGGTCTCAATATCGTGGAGAAACACCCTGAACTTTATACCAGTCCTCGAGGACGTGTAGGCCTTATATCCCATCACGCCCAGATGCGGAAGGGCCCCCGCCAGGTAATGGAGCATGCTCACATCGGTCCTCACCCTCTGCCGAGGCTGATTAATGACGTTTCCCAGCCCCTGCTGCCTGAACGTCTCTTCAAGCACCTTTATGGCGTCCGACATGGTGAGGATCTGCCTGACGTCGTCCTCGCCAAGGAATAAGACCATCTAGCCCTCCGTTTTAACCCTGCCCGTACGGGCGGGGCCGCCTCTCCCGGGTAGGATTTTAACATTTAAGAGCCTGATTTTAAAGGAACTGTCCGCGGTAAAATGATTCGGTGTAATCAGTCCGGCAAACGGGAGTTCTTTAGCCCTATATCAGCCATCGCCCTATGGAAGGGCCTCGACCGCGAGTATCACCCTCGACTGACTCCCGAACGGGAGGGTGAATTCGCTCCTATCCGCGAGCCTGAACATCTTCATGACCTTGGCCCCCGCCTCTTCCCATTCCTCCCCTCCCCTCTGCCCCCTCATGAGGATTATCCTTCCCCCGGCCGCGAGATATGGCTCGCTCAGCAGAAGTATATCGGGTATCGGTCCCACCGCCCTCGTAATCACTCTATCGAAGCTGCGCCTCGTGACCCCGTTCCCTTCGTCCTCGGCCCTGCCCCACACGACGTCCACTCCCTGAAGGCCGAGCACGCGCACGATCTCCCGCATGAACACCGTCTTTTTGTGAGACGAATCTATGAGCGTTACGTCGAGCGAGGGGGATACTATTTTGATGGGTATGCCGGGGAATCCCGCGCCCGAGCCTATGTCGAGGAGACGTCCCGTTCCGGGCATGAAGCGCAATGCGGATAACGAGTCGAGGAAGTGCCCTATCACGATGTCCCTGTCGTCTCTCAGGCTCGTGAGGTTGATCTTCCTGTTCCATACCTTGAGCTCCGAGAGGTAGCGCATGAAGAGCCCGAGCATGTCGGGAGCGAGGTCCACGCCGAGACCGGCGGCGCCTTCCGAGAGCATGTCCTCGGGATTCATTTCCCCGTCCTCCTTATGAGCATCGGGTGGCCGACCGCAATACCGGGAACTCCCCTGTGCATCTTCACCCTCCCTGTCACCTCGACAGATTTGCCCGTGTAATATTCAGCGGGGTCTATGCCGAAGAATGTGAAATTCGCGAGGTCGTCCGGGAATATGACGACGTCGAGCTTCCCTCCCATCGAGAGAACGACCGCGCTCGCGGACTTCCTCACGCCCGTTATCTTCCCTCTTACAACTACCCGTTTTCCCTCGTACCTTGGGGCACTGTCCAAATCGATGAGGAACCTGCCGTTCCCGGCCGGGCTTGCCGCCTTACCGAGGTCACCCCAGATGCCCCTTCTTTCCTTTTTTGCCTCGTCCGCCGCCCTCGTGAATTCCTCCCTGTATTTCACGTTCGGCTCGATGAACAGCGGCGTCGCGAGCCCCTGCCTCAGCATCTGCTCGTTCACAGACGCTCCGTCAACGAACACGTAGGCGAGCAGTCTGCCGTAAACATCGTACCGCTCGTTGTCGTATTCGAGCCTGACGCTCTTTCCCCGGACGAGCTCGTCGTTGAGTTCCCGCGCCTCCTCGGAGAACGGGTCGCCGGGGGAATCCTGCCGCGCTATCTCGGGCGTGTCTATGCCTATGTACCTGACGAGTGTCCCCTTGCCGTCCTCGATCGTTATCGTGTCGCCGTCGATCACTTCCGCGACCCGGTACTCGTCCACCCGCCTCTCTTTCGCCGCATACGTGTTGTAGAGGTAGAACGCCGCGGCAAGCGCGATGAAAACGAGCACGATGACCGGGTCTTTTCCGGGCTTCAACCGTCAGTTCTCCCTGAACGCCGCTATACAGTTAATCCGTATCGTCTGAATCTGTATCTGAAGTTTTGGATGCGATCTTTTTGAGGGCTTTCCTGCCGAAGGTGAGGAACCCCGTATGGCTTACCATCCTGTCAACGGGCCTCGTCTTCCCCGTGCTCACGCGTATGTTCCTCATAAGCAGCTCCACGGTCTCTATGTAAACGAACCCTTCCTCCGCGAGCACCTCTACGCACCGCTCCACCTGGTTGTAGGTCGGGGACAGGCTCGCTATCCTTCCGCCGCCCTTAAGCGCACGGGACGCAGAGGCGATTCCGTCCCAGGGCGACGGCAGGTCGAGCACCACAGCGTCCACGCCCTCCTCGTCGAAACCGTCCTGCGCTTCCCTGAGCTTAAACTCGGCGAACGCTCCGAAACCCGCGTTCTCGACGTTCTTCCTCGCGTTCTCCATGAATTTCTCGTTCCTGTCGTATGCGTAAACCTTCCCCGTTGGCGCGACGGCGTTAGCGAGCGCGATAGTGAGCGCGCCCGAGCCCGAGCCGCACTCTATCACCCTCATGCCCGCGCCGAGTCCCGTTTTGAGCACTATGAGCGCAGCGTCCTTGGGATAGATTATCTGCGTGTGCCTCTTCACCTTCATCATCCTGTCCTCTATAGTGGGCTCGAGAAGGATGAACGGGTGGAGGAGCGTAGTTTGCAAGACGCTCCCGTACTCCATACCTATCGCGTTTTCCAGCAGCAGATCGCCGAGATGCGTGCCCATGCGTCTGCCCTCGTCCACGGTCACGAGGTATGTCTTTTCGTCAGGGGACATTACGAGTACGGAGTCTCCGCGCTTTATCGCCATCACCACGCTAGACTAATTAAAAACGCCCGTCTTTTCAAGAAACTTTCTCACGCTCGAAGAAGGTGTAAAGTATGAACCCCGCTAGCACGAGGCAGCCCGAGACGAAGTACATAGCTTCGTACCCGTAGTCCCTCGCGATCACCCCGAACGGGAACGCCAGGAAGTTGATCCCCATGCTGTAGCTCGCGTTGAATGCGCCCATCGCTTTTCCTCTCTCGTCCTCCCCCGCCTTGTCTATCATAAGGGCGCTCAGGGTTGGGTAAAGGGAGCCGTACCCGAAGCTGAATATGAAGGATATAAGCACCGCCGTCGGGGCGGAGTCGGCGAAGAACATCGACATGAGAGAGAGGGACACTATAAATAGCGCCGGGGACGCGACCGCCTTCCTCCCCCATTTGTCGGCCATCCCGCCCCCGAATATCCTTATCGCGGTCACCGTTATCGTGTACGTGAGAAAAAAGTAATAGGCCTGGAGCCCCTTCGAGCGGAAGAACGTAGCGATGAAATTTAGCACCGCGCCCAGTCCCCCCGCCAGCACGAGGTTCGAGAGCAGTATGAGCGCGTACTTACGCGACGATATCAGCCTGAAGAAGCCGAACCCGTAAGGGTCTCTCGACGGCGTGAAGCTACCGTCCCGCATGAACACAGCCAAGACGAACGATATCAGGCTGAAGAACGACGAATAGAGAAAGAAATTATGGAACCCGGCAAGCTCTATCACGTACTCCCCGAGCGAAGGACCCACGGCATAGGCGGCTATCGTGAATGCGCTGAATATTCCCAAGCCCTGCGCCCTGTTTACTGACGGGACGTAATCGGCGACGAACGTGCCCGCCGCCGTGAAGGAGAACGCGAACGAGAAGCCCTGCACGAGACGGAGCGCGTAAACGAGGGGCGTGATCTCATCTACGAACAGGTACGAGAGGGACGCCAGAAACATAAGCGCATACCCGAGGAGCATGAACCTCCTCCTCCCGTACTTATCGACGAGGAACGTAACGAAGGGGATAGCGCCCAGCGACGTAACGCCGAACGTGCCCATGATGTAGCCTATGGAGGCGTCGTCCCCTCCGAGACTTTTGATATATAATGGCAGTAGAAAAAAGGACGAAAAATTACAGTAGAAGAAGAAATTAGACGCCGTCGCTAACGTGAAATTCCTGAATTCCGGCTTAGTCAATCCTGATATCATCGGAGCTTCTTGAAATCGCCCGTGTAACTGCTTAGATTTGTTTTATAAATGTCAAAGAATCGAGGGATTATAGGATACATTTTATCTTTGACAATGTATAATGACGTGATATAGTTAAGCGCTTCAAAAATCGAGCCGTTAGCTCAGCTTGGTAGAGCAACTGCCTTTTAAGCAGTGGGTCACAGGTTCGAATCCTGTACGGCTCACATCCTATTACGTCCCCGTCGTCTAGCCTGGCCCAGGACATCGGCCTTTCACGCCGGTAACAGGGGTTCGAATCCCCTCGGGGACGCAACATATTTCCGGAGTACAGAGACAGAGTTGCCTTTGCTCAACGGCGTCCGAATTCTCCTATTCGTCGAATTCGTTCCCTCGGGGACGCAACATATTTCCGAAGTACAGCGACAGTGTTGCCACTTTTCAAGAGTGTCCGACTGCTCACTTGTAATTTATTTTCCCCCTTTGGCAAAGGGGGATGCAGGGGGATTTAGTTTTTCGTATATATGTTCCAGGACCAGATCTATATTTTGTAACACTTCAAGATTCGAGTATCTCAAGACTATAAGCCCGAGACCGGCCAAATAGTGATCTCGCACACTGTCGACTTGTGATTGATCACCATAATAATGTTGTCCCCCATCAATTTCTATAACTAACTTAGACGCAGGACAATAAAAGTCCACAATATAATTACTTATGATTGCTTGCCTGTAGAATTGGCAACCTTCGAATTGTTTCCTTCTGACTTTCGACCAGAAGAGGCGCTCCGCATCTGTCATATTTTTCCTGAGCTCACGTGCGAGGTCTTTCAGGTCTTTGTTGTAATTTAACATTTGTTAACCCTATCAAAATTCTAAAAGAAAAATCCTCCCTACCCCTCCTTTTTCTAAGGAGGGAATGAAAGGGCCAAAGAAAAGATGCCCCCTACCTCACCAGCCTAGATATCTGCTTGAACTCGTCCGTCCCCGCGCGCTCGAGGAGCTGGAACAGGAACGCCTCAGTCGTGCCCACAACGGCCCCAGCCTTGTCCATGAGCTCTATACCTTTTTCCCAGTCGAGCTCCTTTCTCGACGCGACCGCATCGGCCGGCACGTAAACACGGTATCCGTCGTTCACGAGGTCTATCGCGGTCTGAAGGACGCACACGTGGGTCTCGACGCCGCAGAGGATGACGGAGCCCCTCCCGAGACCCTTCAACTCCTCCATGAATTCGTCAGACCTCGCGCAGCTGAAGATGAGCTTCTCTATCGGATGGAATTCTTCCCCCGCCGATTCCCTTATCTCGCCGATTGTCGGCCCGAGACCCTTCGGGTACTGCTCCGTGACATGTATCGGTATACCCAATATCCTCGCGGCATCGAGGAGTATCCTCACGTTCTTCACGGTGAGCCTGCTCTCTATTTCAGGCATGGCCGACATCAGCTTCTCCTGCATATCGACTACGACGAGCGTCGAGTCTTCCTTCTTGAGAAAGTCCATATCCCGTCTCCTTATATGTGTGTCACTTCTCAAAATCATCTTACAATTTTTTGCCCCTCATTGCGAGGAATAATTGCCCGCAGACCGGCACGGCCGGTGGGAGGATTGTCGAATCCTGTTGATAGGACAATTATCTGTGGTTAGTATAATATTGATAAATAGAAAAAAACGATTTGCCCATTAGTCACCGGCACTCTCTGGATGACGTGATCCGATGGAAACAGAAGAGAAACCGCAGCCCGTCACGGCCAGGGGCCGTTTAGCTTCCTTTTATTCGAACGAGTACGCTTTCTTCATTTTCACGGGGATAATCATCGGGGTCCTTGCGGGCCTCGTCAATTTCGCATTCGTTGAATCATACAGTTTTCTCTACGAGAAAATAGTTACGCCCTACTGGGGCTCGCCTTATGTAATACTGCCGCTGCTCGCAGGCGGCGTTGTCCTCGTGCTTCTCTCCTTTATTTTTCCTGACGAGCTGCTCGGATACGGCTTTGCCGTGTTCCTCGAAAAAATAAATCTGAGGGGCGGCATAATGAAGCCCAAGGAAACGATCGCAAAAGCCGTCGGCTCTTGCGTAACCCTCGGATTCGGCGGCTCCGCCGGTCAGGAAGGACCCATCGCTCAATTGGGCGGGGCGATCGGCAGCTTTATTGGACAGATATTCAAGGTCTCGAGAGGGAAGATACCCGTGTTCGTCGCTTGCGGGATCGCGGCCGGCATAGCCGCCACCTTCAACGCGCCCGTAGCAGGCGTATTGTTCGCGGAAGAAGTCGCCCTCATCAAGGATTTCAGGATTGGGAGTTTTCTTCCGATAGTAATATCCGCGGCGATCGGCACCGTCGTATCCCGCTCGCTCAGAGGCAACGACCCCATCTTCGTCGTGCCGCCCTACCAGTTCGTAAGCATCAAGGAGCTGCTCTTCTATGCGGTTTTCGGCGTCATACTGGGATTTTTTTCAGCCGGCTTCATAAAGCTCTTCTTTACGGCAAAAGAAGCGTTCTCCAGATTAAAAAGGCCTTCCCGTTTAAAGCCGGTCCTCGGCGGATTCATGGTGGGCGTGATCGGCATATTCTTCCCTTACGTTCTCGGCAACGGTTACGACGAGGTCGACAAGATACTGAAAAACGAGCTTCCACTCCTGATAATAATCGGCTTGATCTTTATTAAGCCGATCGCGACCACAATCACAATAGGGTCCGGATGGCCGGGCGGCTTATTCGCTCCGTCGATCTTCATCGGCGCGGCAGCGGGCAGCGTGTTCGGAAAACTCGTGAGCAGCATGCTCGCGAGCACGGTGCCGCTCAGCGGAGCCTATGCAACCGTCGGGATGGGAACTTTCCTCGCGGCGGTGACCCAGGCACCTCTCACGTCCATTTTCCTGATATTCGAAATGACCCAGAGCTATCAGGTGGTAATCCCTATAATGATAAGCTCGGTCCTCGCCAGCATGACTTCCCGACTTCTCATTGGAGGCTCTCTCGAGAGCCTCGAGCTTAACAAAGCCGGGATACACCTCGAGGAAGAAGTCGGCGGGCGGATAATTCACCTGCTGCAGGCGAAGGATATAATGAGACGCGACGTCGAGACTATTCCCGAGAACATGACGCTCCGCGAGCTGATAGAATTTCTGCCTCAAAGCCGCTTCACCACTTTCCCGGTCGTGGACAAGGACGGGAACCTCGTCGGAATAATTTCCATACAGGATTTCAGGAAGTGGATATTCGAGGAATCAATAAAAGATCTCGTCGTGGTCAAGGAGCTGGCTACGCTTAACGTAGTGACCGTCAACCCGGAGGATACGCTGTATGCCGTATTGAAGAAGTGGGAGAAAAAGCCCGTCGAAATCCTCCCCGTGATCGAATCGAAGACCTCTAGAAAGATTATCGGGGCGCTTTCGAGAAAAGACGTGATCGCCGCTTACAACGACGCGCTCTCCAATAGAACTGTGTAACACCGCATGGGTCTCCAGGATTACCTCGGACTGGCATAGCGCTGGGGCTGTAAGCTCCTTTGCCGGGTCATGCAGAGGAGATTAGGCAGAATCGTATACGAGCGCAGGTTCTGCGCCTGCCAATCCGCCAACCTTCCCGCCATATCCCCCCGCGGAGGTTGGCGGATGGCGGATCGAGGTCTGCAGGAATTCCACCTACTGACAAACTGACACATCTCCGGGGCATATACCCCCGCAGGACTGTCAGTTGTCACTAAAAACAAAAGGCGAGGAATAACTCGCTATCTGAGGTATATCGTCTGCTTAAGTTATTCCGTAGTCTTCTTCACTTAAGCCATTCGGTACAGCCTGGAAATGGTGCCTACAGTTATATCCTCCTCTCGCTATCCACACGTTGACACCTGGAATCTTCCCTTCCCAATTTTTATAGTTCCAGTCATCTATTTCGTCACTGGTATATATCTTCATTAGATGTTCTCTGCACCATGAGCGGCTATCGGTTAGAGCTGTCCCGAAGTAAAAAAATCGTTCTATACCATCTTGTTCAGCTTTTGTTTTATGTGTTATAGCGTAGATACCCATCAATATGTCGTGTCCTATCCTTTTAGCCATAGCACTAAATGAGTTGGTGTACTTTAATTGATCACCTTGCTCAATTAAATCTTCCTGAGTCAAATTGGCTTGAATATTCTTTACTATTTTATTGAAATCCCCGCCTATGAGTAGTTCATAGATAATATCCTTTTTAAATTCGGCAACGTATTTTCCGTAATATTCCATGGTTGAGATCTTCTTCACGGAATTTAACATTTCTCCGTCTATATTAGTAAATGCAGATGGTACGCCCGAGTCCGGTATATGTTTAATAATAAATTCTTGCACTTTATCGAAGTGTCTGGTCCATTCAGAAGGCAAATCAGACACTTCTCGATTCGTAAAAGCGATAAGCTCTTTTCGTGCAGAGATTGCCCTAATTAAATTCGTCTGGTCACCGACTGAATATCCCGATTCATAACTACCCGCTACATTGAGAAGCTTCAATACTTCCCGTTCTAAGATCAACATTATTTCTAATAGTTCGTTATCGTATAGTGCATTCAGTTCAATCAGCTCTCTTTCTGATTCAGTTGCTGATTTCTGAAGATCATATGGTAGTTTTAGCATATCCACCTTAAGTTTTACTTGGCTAATAATGAGCCCAATGTTCTTAATATAGCAAACTTATATAGTGAACAATAGTTGTGATTTATATGGAAGCTCGCCCAGACTAGTAAGATACAGAAACCCAAAAAGGGGTATTATGAGGTCAGGAAAGAAAGCCAACTGACAACCTGACACATCTCCGGGGTATATACCCCGCAGGATTGTCAGTTGTCATATCCCGCACTTTCCGCCATCCGCCAACCTCCGCGGAGTATATGGCGGGGAGGTTGGCGGATTCCTAGATCCGTCCTCCGTAGGAGCACCATTCCCGTATCAAGTACGGGACAGGGCCTGGTGAGATACTGTGATCGCGGCTAGAAGCCGCTCCTACGATACGATTCGGGATTCATGATGCAAGATGCAGTATGGAAGAAGTGGATTCCCGACTCGTCAGGGCGACGCCGTGGCAAGCCCGATCGCGTCGGGAATGACAGGATTATTGAGGTCTTCCCTCAAGCCTTATGTTTCGCGAACTCCTGCTCGAACCTCTGTTTCAGCTCGGCAGCCTTGGCGTCGTACGCCGCGGGGTCGGCCCAGCTCTTCCTGGGCTCGAGAAGCTTCACATCTACTCCGGGACACGATTCGGGCACCATCAGGCTGAATACGGGCACCTCCCTGAACTTCCCCTTATCGAGCTCGCCGTTTACCGCAGCATTCACTAGCGCCCTAGTCTGCGGGAGCGGCATCCTCTTTCCCACGCCGTACGGCCCGCCTGTGATACCCGTATTGAGCAGCCACACGGAAGCGCCGCTGTCGCTCAGCCTGAGCCTCAGCATCTCCGCGTAATATAGAGGGGGCCTCGGCAGGAACGGCGCCCCGAAGCAGGAGCTGAACGTCGCCTGCGGCTCGGTCACGCCCCTCTCCGTCCCGGCCACCTTCGCCGTGTACCCGAGCAGGAAGTAATACATCGCCTGCTCCGCCGTGAGCTTCGATATGGGAGGCAGCACGCCGAACGCGTCGTACGTGAGCATGAAAACGTT
>JRYK01006213.1_pt1 | contig 14436 bp, 13 predicted proteins | sample 235381 | NCBI WGS metagenome assembly JRYK01 (sample SAMN03074220, study PRJNA261476) | activated sludge metagenome | biome: Wastewater Treatment Plant; feature: Wastewater; material: Activated sludge; isolation source: activated biomass of a wastewaster treatment plant treating hydrocarbon... ... | reverse complement strand
TGTACCTGAACGAGATCTACTACGGCAATCTGGCCTATGGCATCGAGGCGGCGGCGCGCACCTACTTCGGCAAGGCGGCGGCCGACCTGACCCTGGGCGAGGCCAGCCTGCTGGCCGCCCTGCCGCAAAGCCCGGTCGACCTCGACCCCTTCACCAACCTGGAGGGGGCCAAGGAGCGGCAATGGCTGGTGCTGAACATGATGGTGCAGGAGGGCTTCATCGACCAGAGCCAGGCCGAGGCCGCCTACCTGGAGCCGCTGACCTTCGCCGCCCAGGAAGTCAGCCTGGAAGCGCCGCACTTCGCCGTCTACGTGCGGCAGCAGCTGGAAGAGATGTACGGCGCGGAGACGGTGGCCAATGGCGGCCTGCGCGTGACGACGACGCTGGACATGGACTTCCAGCGCCTGGCCGAACAACTGGCCCGCCAGCACGTCGGCCAGATCGACCCGGCCAAGCACCTGACCAACGCCGCCCTGGTGGCCATGAAGCCGGGCAGCGGCGAGATTCTGGCCATGCTGGGCAGCGTGGACTACCGCGACGAGAGCATCGACGGCCACGTGAACGTGACCCTGACGCCGCAGCAGCCGGGCAGCGCCATCAAGCCGCTGACCTACGCCCTGGCCCTGTCGCCGGCCGACGGCGGCGAGCCGCGCTGGACGGCGGCCGACCTCCTGTGGGACGTGCCGGTGGAGTACGAGCAGTTCAGCGGCGAACCCTACGTGCCGGCCAACTACGACGGCGCTTTCCATGGGCCGGTGCGCCTGCGCGACGCCCTGGCCAACAGCTACAACATCCCCGCCGTGCTGCTGCTGGAAGACGTGACCGTGCCGCGCCTGCTGGAGTTCGGCCGCGCTCTGGGCATCAGCACCTGGACGGGCGACTCCAGCCAGTACGGTCTGTCGCTGACGCTGGGCGGCGGCGAGGTGACGCCGCTGGAGCTGACCACGGCCTACGCCACGCTGGCCAACGGCGGCAACAAGGTCACGCCGGTGTCGATCCTCAAGGTGGAGCGGGCCAACGGCGAATTGCTCTACGAGTACAGCCCGCCGCCGGCCGAGCGCGTCGTCGATGAGCGCGTGGCCTACCTGATCAGCAACATCCTGGACGACGACGAGGCCCGCCGCCCGGCCATGGGCCGGCCCAACCCCATGGAGCAGGGCTTCCCCGTGGCGGCCAAGACGGGCACGACCAACGACTTCCGCGACAACTGGACGGTGGGCTATACGCCCGGCCTGGCCGTCGGCGTGTGGACGGGCAACACCGACAACAGCCCCATGGTGGACATCAGCGGCCTGACCGGAGCCGCGCCGCTGTGGGGCAGCTACATGGAGCAGGTCTACGGCAACGCCGGGCTGGTGGCCCGGCTGGCCATCAACGGCCAGCAGCCGCCGGCCGATTTCGCGCGCCCGGCGGGCCTCAGCGAGCGGCCCCTGTGCGCCCTGGCCTCGGCCACCATCGGCTCTGTCGATTGCACGCCCGACGGCACGGAGCTATTCCTGGACAGCGCCGCCCTGCCCACGCCCACCCCGGCCCTCGACCAGCCGGCCGTCGTCTGGGAGCGGCTGGAGCCGGCGGTGTGGCGCGTCGTGGCCATTCCCTTGCCGCCGCTGCCGGACGTGGGCGACGCGGCCCTATTGACGCCGGAGGAGCAGGCCGACCAGCCGCCGCCGCAGTTGTTCTGTCACTTCGCCGAGCAGACGCCCATCGAGTTGTTGCCGCCGCAGGCCGCGCCGCAGGTGTTCCTGACGCCGCCGCGCAACGCCGAGAGTCTGAAGCCGGCCCACGAGTGGGCGCAGGCCAACAACATCGCCTTGCTGCCCACGTCCACCTGCACCGAAGAGCTACTGGCGCTGGGGCTGGGGGCCAACCAGACGGCCGTCTGGCGCATCACCTCGCCCAAGGACGGCGACACGGTCAGCGGCAACGTGCCCATCGTCGGCACGGCCAGCTTCGACCCGGCGGTAGTGCAGTTCTACAAGATCGAGCTGGGCGTGCCCAACGGCACGGACGTGCAATGGCTGACGCTGGGCGAGACGCACGACACGCCGGTGGACAACGGCACGCTGGAAGTGCTGCAAGCCGAGGGGCTGCCGCCGGGCACGTACTACTTGCGGCTCATCGTCGTCAAGGACAGCAACTACGTGGGCGAGCCGCACCAGATACAAATCGTGGTAGAATAGCTTAAGGACTTACGCGAGCAGTGAGCGAGGTGGAATGAACCAGAAAATGATCGGCCGATTCATCGTAACTGACCCCGAGGTCTGCCACGGCAAGCCCACCTTTCGCGGCACGCGGATCATGGTCTGGCAGGTACTGGAGCAGGTTGCCAACGGCATGGCCTGGGAGACGATCGAGGAAGAGTGGCGCGGCACGGTATCGCGTGACGCCATTGCTGAAGCGGTGCGTCTTGCCAGTCAGGCGTTTCTGGAACACGCCGATCAATATGCCTTCAGTCCGGTAGCGGTGTGATCATCATAGACGAGAACTTCCCGGAAAGTCAGCGCCAACTTCTGCGAGGTTGGCGCATTTCGTTTCGACAAGTCGCCGTCGAGATCGGCCGCGAGGGCATGAAAGATGATGAGATCATCCCCATGCTGCATCAACTTCGGCAAGCGACGTTCTTTACCCTGGACGAAGATTTCTTTGACCCGGCATTGCGGCACAGTGGCTATTGCCTGATGTACATCGATGCCAATCAGTATGAGTCAGCGGCATTTATTCGGCGCTCGCTCAGGCACCCTCAGTTGAATACGAAAAAGAAGCGCATGGGCTGTGTTGTCCGCGTATCTCATGCCGGACTGATGATCTGGCAGTTGCACCACGACACAAAGCTGACCCATCCTTGGATGTAGAGATGCTGACCGGCGAACGCTCGGCCGAGGCCGAACGGGCGTTGCGTCGAGACCCCGTTTGGGCCGCGCCGCTCCTGTGGCGTAGCGAACTGCGCAACGTCCTGGCCCAGGCCCTTGACGTACCATTGCTCACCGACGAGCGGCGCATCCTGAGCGCGTTCCCGCAGAAGGCCATCTCCCTGGAACGTTTTGCTGTTGATGGCGCCGCAAGCTCAGAGAAGGGGTGAGGCATGTTCTCGCTCGACGATAGCCTGCTAACCAAAGCGCGCGCCGTCCTCGCTGCCTGGCCGGACGTGCTGTGGCTCATCGGCGGCTCGTGCTCCGGCAAGACGACCGTGGCCCGGGCGCTGGCGGCGCGCACGGGCGCGGCCGTCTATGACGTGGACGAGGCCGTCTTCGGCCGCTTCCGCTTCGACGCGCAGCGCCACCCGGCCACAACCGCCTGGTTCAGCGCCGCCAACCCGCTACACTGGATGCTCTCCCTGCCCTGGCCGGAGTTCGACGCCCTCTACCGCGCCCACAACGCCGAAATGCTCGACCTGCTGGCCGACGAGCTGGCCGCCCGGCCGCCCGCGGCGCTGGTCGTCGATGGCGGCATCACCCATCCGTCGCTGCTGGCGCGGGTCATGCCCGCCGGGCGCATCGTCTGCCTGGAGACGGACGACGCCCGCCGCCGCGCCGAGTGGGACACGGCCGCCGGCCGCGCGCCGATGAAAGCCGAGGTTCTGGCCCTGCCCGACGGCGCGGCGCTGTGGGCGCGCTTCCTGGACTACGACCAGCGGCTGACGCAGACCATCGGCCGGGAGAGCCGGCAGTCTGGCATTCGCGTGCTGCCCTGGGGCCAGGGCGACACGGTGGCGCAAGTGAGCGAGCAGGCATGGACCTCGTTTGCCTAGGCGAGCTGCTCATCGACCTCTTCCCGGCCGAGGTCGGCCGCCGCCTGGTGGAGGTCAGCGCCTTTCACCCCAAGCCGGGCGGCGCGCCGGGCAACGTGGCCGTGGCCGCGCGGCGGCTGGGCCTGACGACGGCCTTCATCGGCAAGGTCGGCGACGACGCCTTCGGCCGCTTCCTGCGCGACACCCTGGCCGCCGAGGGCGTGGCCACGGACGGCATCCGCTTCGACGACGCGGCGCGCACCACGCTGGCCTTCATCGCCCTGCCCGACCCCCACCACGCCGAGTTCGTCTTCTACCGCAATCCGGGGGCCGATACGCGGCTGCGGCCCGACGAGTTGGACGAGGCGCTCCTGGCCCGCGCCCGCGCCCTGCACGTCGGTTCGCTCAGCCTGGTGGCCGAGCCGAGCCGGGCGGCGACGCTGCGGGCGGTGGCCCTGGCCCGCGCCGCCGGGGCGCTGGTCTCCTTCGACGTGAACTACCGGCCCAGCCTGTGGCCCGACGCGGCCACGGCCGTAGCCGCCATCCGCGCCCTGCTGCCCCTGGCCCACGTGGTCAAGGTCAATGAGGACGAGTTGCGGCTGCTGACCGGCGACGAGCACCCGGAGACGGGCAGCGCCGCCCTGCTGGCCGAGGGGCCGGCGCTGGTGGTGGTGACGCTGGGCGCGCGCGGCAGCGCCTTCCACAGCGCCGCGGCGGCCGGCTTCGTGCCCGCCTTCCCCGTGGCCACGGTGGACGCCATCGGCTGCGGCGATGCCTTCATGGCCGGCGTGCTGGTGGGGCTGCTGGGCGTGGGCGATAAATCCTGGCCGCAACGGTTGGACGGGGTACACTTGGGCCACATCCTGCGCACCGCCAACGCCGTCGGCGCGCTGACGGCCACCCGCCCCGGCGCGTTGCCGGCGCTGCCAACGGCGGCCGAGGTGGAAGCGTTCTTGCAGACGACGAACGCCGACCGCTGACGGCCGACCGCTGACGGCTGACGGCTGACGGCCGACCGCTGACGGAGGCGAGTCCTCTCGCCCGGCGACGAACGACGAACTATCCTGCTGACCTACTGACCACTACCCAAAGGAGCACCCATGCGCATCGGAGTCTTCACCGCCCTGTTCCAGCAATTCGCCCTTGAGGAGGCGCTCGACAAGGCCGTCGCCGCGGCCGAGAAGGGCTTCACCGCGGTCAAGCACCAGCGCGAGGTCGGCACCAGCTACTTCGACGACGTCACCCAGGTGGTCCAGGCGGGCAAGTCGTCGACCACCGCGCTGCACGGCTCGACCGAGGACGAGCAGTTCTTCGACGAAGGCAAGGCGCAGAAGAAGGTCGCCTGACGCGGCCCCCTCCGCCCCGCGCGCGACGCCGCACCCCAGGGTGCGGCGTTTTGCTTGGCGCGGGCGGGGACGCGGGCGGCCGGGGCGCGCCGGCGGGACGGCGCGCGCGCCCGCGCGCGACGCCCTTTACAACCCCGCCCGTCCGGTGGTTCCATTCGGTGGTGCGGGTGCGTAAGGCGCGCGTAAGGCGCACCGGCCACAATCCCCCGCAGCCGCGCTGGTCGAGCCAACCCGTTCGAAGGAGGAGTCCGCCCCATGTCCGCCACGATCGAATCGGTCCTGCAGGAGTCCCGCGTCTTCCCGCCGCCTGCGGACATCGTGCAGAACGCCAACGTCTCGGGCATGGCGGCGTACCGGGCCCTGTGCGACGAGGCCGAGCGCGACTTCGAGGGCTTCTGGGGCCGCATGGCGCGCGAGCACCTCGCGTGGAAGAAGCCGTTCACGAAGGTGCTCGACGAGTCGAACGCGCCGTTCTTCAAGTGGTTCCACGACGGCGAGTTGAACGCCTCGTACAACTGCCTCGACCGGCACCTCGCGTCGCAGCCCGACAAGCTTGCGATCATCTTCGAGGCCGACGACGGGAAGGTGACCCGGATCACCTACAAGCAGCTCTACCACCAGGTCTGCAGGTTCGCCAACGCCCTGAAGTCCCACGGCATTCAGAAGGGCGACCGGGTCCTCATCTACATGCCGATGTCGNNTTCTCGGCCAAGAGCCTGCAGGAGCGCATCATCGACGCCGGGGCGACCGAGGTCATCACCGCGGACGGCCAGTTCCGCGGCGGCCGGGAGATCCCGCTCAAGCCGGTCGTGGACGAGGCCTTCGCGATGGGCGGGTGCGAGAAGGTCAAGAACGTGATCGTCTACCGCCGCAGCGGCTCGCCGATACCGATGCAGACCCCGCGCGACAAGTGGTGGCACGACGTGATCGAGGGGCAGCCGGACACGTGCGAGCCGACCTGGGTCAACGCCGAGCACCCGCTCTTCATCTTGTATACCTCGGGCTCGACCGGCAAACCGAAAGGGGTCCAGCACTCCACCGGCGGGTACCTGCTCGGGTGCGTGCTGACCGTGAAGTGGGTGTTCGACAACAAACCCACCGACATCTTCTGGTGCACTGCCGACGTGGGCTGGGTCACCGGCCACAGCTACATCGTGTACGGGCCGCTCGCCGCCGGGACCACGGTGGTCGTGTTCGAGGGCGTTCCGACCTATCCGGACGCCGGGCGGTTCTGGAAGATGATCCAGGACCACAAGGTCAACGTCTTCTACACCGCGCCGACCGCGATCCGGTCGCTCATCAAGGCCGGCGGCGACCTGCCGAAGAAATACGACCTGTCCAGCGTGCGCATCCTCGGCACCGTGGGCGAGCCGATCAACCCGGAGGCGTGGATGTGGTACCACACCACGGTCGGGCGGGAGAAATGCCCGATCGTCGACACGTGGTGGCAGACCGAGACCGGCGCGATCATGATCACGCCGCTGCCGGGCGCGACGCCGACCAAGCCGGGCTCGGCCACGCTGCCGCTGCCGGGCATCATCGCCGACATCGTGGACGAGACCGGCCAGTCGGTGGGCCGCGGCAAGGGCGGGATCCTGGTGATCAAGCGTCCCTGGCCGTCGATGATCCGCACCATCTGGGGCGACCCGGAGCGCTTCAAGAAGAGCTACTACCCGGAGGACTTCAAGGGCAAGTATTACCTCGCCGGTGACGGCGCGAGCATGGATGCCGACGGCTATTTCCGCATCGTCGGCCGCATCGACGACGTGCTCAACGTCTCCGGGCACCGCCTCGGCACGATGGAGATCGAGTCCGCGCTGGTCGCGAATCCGCTCGTCGCGGAAGCGGCGGTGGTCGGCCGGCCCGACGACCTCACGGGCGAGGCGGTGTGCGCGTTCGTCGTCCTGAAGCAGCCGCGACCGTCCGGCGCCGAGGCGCAGAAGATCGCCAACGACCTGCGCAACTGGGTGGCGAAGGAGATCGGCGCGATCGCCAAGCCGAAGGACATCCGCTTCGGCGAGAACCTGCCCAAGACGCGCTCGGGCAAGATCATGCGCCGCCTGCTGCGGTCGATCGCCAAGGGCGAGCAGATCACCCAGGACGTCTCCACGCTCGAGAACCCGGCCATCCTCGAGCAGCTCAAGCAGGCGCAATAGCCGCAGGCGGGGCGGCGGGCGCCTGGCCGCGCCGCCCCGTTCCGCCATCGCCGTGGCGTCAGCCTCCGCACCGCCGCAGCTCGAGCGCGCAACCGTCGATTTCCTGCGCCGGTACGCGCCGTTCAACGCGATGGAGGAGGGCGCCCTGCGCCTCGTCGCGGGCAGCCTGAAGCTCGCCTACTACGAGAAGGGAGCGATCGTCGCCGCCCCGTCGCAGGGGGCCGCGCAGACGCTCCACCTCATCCAGCGCGGCCTGGTGCACTCGCGCGCGGGCGCGGGGGCGGAGGAACGGGTGGACTTCGAGTACGGCGTGGGCGAGATGTTCCCGCTCAACGCGCTGCTCGGCGCGCGCGCGACCACCGGCGTGTACCAGGCGGTGGAGGACGTCTTCTGCTACGAGCTCGGGCGCGAGGCGGTCGAGGAGCTGATGCGCGCGAGCCCGGAGTTCCGGCACTTCGCCACCCGCCACATGGACAGCCTGCTGCAGCAGGCGCGCGGCGCGCTGCGCAGCGCCTACGGCGCGGAGACGCTCTCCGACCGCCCGTTCATGCGCCCCCTCGCCACCGCGATCAAGCGCCCGCCGGTGACCTGCCCGGTCGATGCGCCGCTGCAGGCCGCGCTCACCGAGATGCGCCGGGAGGGCATCGGCTCGGTGGTCGCGGTGGAGGCCGACGGCGCGCCGGCGGGAATCTTCACCGAGCGCGACGTCGTGCGCCACGCGGCGGACGGGACGCTCGACGCGAGCCGGCCGCTGCGCGACTTCATGGCGCCGCAGCCGCTCAGCCTGCCGCCGACCGCGACCCTCTACGACGCGGCGCGGCTCATGGCGCAGCACGCGATCCGTCATCTGCTGGTGCGCGACGGCAACACCCTCCTCGGCGTCGTCTCGGAGCGGAGCCTGTTCGCGCTGCAGCGCATGACGATGCGCGAGGTCCTGGCCGGCGTGCATCACGCCCGGGACCTGCCGGCGCTGCGCCGCGCGGCCGAGGAGATCCGCGGGCTCGCGAAGACCCTGCTCGCCCAGGGCGTCAGCGCCGAGGCGCTCACCGGGCTCGTCGCGACGCTCAACGACCGGCTCACCGAGCGCGTCCTGGCGCTCGAGGCCGCGCGCCACGACCTGTCCGGGATCGGCTTCTGCTGGCTCGCCCTCGGCAGCGAGGGGCGGCAGGAGCAGACCTTCAGCACCGACCAGGACAACGCGATCGTCTTCGCGGCCGAGGGCGCGGCCGAACCGGTGCGCGCGCGCCTGTTGCCGTTCGCGCAGGCGGTGAACGTCGCGCTCGACGCGTGCGGATTTCCGCTCTGCCGGGGCGAGATCATGGCGGGCAACCCCAAGTGGTGCCTCTCCGCCGCCGAGTGGCGCCTGCGGTTCGGCGACTGGATCCGCAACCCCGATCCGGCGGCGCTGCTCAACGCCAACATCTTCTTCGACTTCCGGCCGCTGTGGGGCGAGACGCAGCTCGCGCTCGACCTGCGCGCGTGGCTCGGCGGGGCGACGCGCGACGACCAGCGCTTCCTGCGCATGATGGCGCAGAACGCCCTGCAGACGGAGCCGCCGCTCGGGTTCTTCGGCGATTTCCAGACCGCCGGCAGCGGCGCGGAGCGCGGCACCATCGATCTCAAGGCGCAGGGCACGCGCGTGTTCACCGACGCGGCCCGCATCTTCGGGCTCGCGAGCGGCGCAGAGGCGCAGAACACCGCCGAGCGGCTGCGGCACGCGGCCCGGATCCTGCGCGTGCCGGCCGACGAGATCGAGGCGATCATCGACGCGTTCTACTTCGTGCTGCTGCTGCGGCTGCGGCGCCAGCACCTGGACCCGGAGCCGGGGGCGGGCAGCAACCGGATCGACCCGCGCGCGCTGAACGAGCTCGACCGGCGCATCCTCAAGGAGTCGTTCCGGCAGGCGCGCAAGCTGCAGAAGCGCATCGCGCTCGACTACCAGCTGCGCTAGCGGGGCGCGATGCGCTGGCTCACGAAGCTCATCGCCCGACCGGTGGCGCTTGCCCCCGACGCGCGCGCGCGCCTCGACCGCTGGCGCGGCCTGCCTGCGGCCGCGCCGGATGCCGCGGTGGCCGGCGCGCGGTTCGTCGTGGCGGACGTCGAGGCGACCGGGCTCGACATGCGGCGCGACCGACTGATCGCGATCGGGGCCGTCACGGTCGAGGCAGGGCGCATCGACCTCGGGCGTGCGTTCTACACGGTGCTGCGCCAGGCCGCGGCGTCCAGCCGCGACAACATTCTTCTCCACGGCATCGGCGGGACCCAGCAGCGCGAGGGCGAGGAGCCGGTCGAGGCGCTGCTCGGTTTCCTCGAGTTCGCCGGCCGGGCCCCGGTGGTCGGCTACCACTCCCCCTTCGACGCGAGCATGATCCGCCGGGCGACGCTGGAGCACCTCGGCGAGGCGTTCGAGGCGCAGTGGATCGACCTCGCGTACGTCGCTCCGGACCTTGTCCGCACCGACGGCGTCCGGTACAAGGGACTCGATCCCTGGCTCGAGCGCTTCGGGATCGAAGCGTTCAGCCGGCACGATGCGGTGGCCGATGCGCTCGCCACCGCGCAGCTCTTCCTCGCGGTCCTGGCGCACGCCGAGCACAAGCCGCTGCGCGTCGCGGAGCTCCTGCGCGACCCGAAGTCGACGCGCTGGCTGGGATAGATAGACGCGCGTGCGCGCGGGTGACGGCGTCGACGAAGGGTGTGTGGCGATCCGCGCCGCTCCGGGCGCGGACGCAGTCGCGCAGGAGCGCCGCTGCGCGCAGCCGGCCTTCTGAGCGGCCGGCCCGACGCTACAATCGCGCCATGACGCCCGAGCAGCTCTGCGCGCGGCTCGCCGAAGCCGTCGGCGCCGCGCACGTTCTCACCGATCCCGCCGACACGACCCCGCATGCGACCGACTGGCGCAAGCGCTGGTTCGGCAAGGCCCTTGCGGTCGTGAAGCCGGCGACGACCGGAGAGGTGGCGCGCGTGGTGAAGCTCTGCGCCGCAGCCCGCACCGCCATCGTTCCGCAGGGCGGGAACACCGGGCTGTGCGGCGGTGCGACGCCCGACGCGAGCGGGCGGCAGGTGGTGCTGAACGTCTCCCGGCTCAACCGGATTCGCGGCATCGACACCGTCAACGGCACGCTCACCGCCGAAGCCGGGTGCGTGCTCGCGACGCTGCAGCAGGCGGCGGACGAGGCCGACCGCCTGTTCCCGCTGAGTCTCGCCGCGGAAGGGACGTGCGAGATCGGGGGGAACCTGTCGACGAACGCGGGCGGGGTGCAGGTGCTGCGCTACGGCAACACGCGCGATCTCACGCTCGGGCTCGAGGTGGTGCTGCCCTCGGGCGAGGTCTGGGACGGGCTGCGCGGGCTGAGGAAGGACAACACCGGCTACGACCTCAAGCAGCTCTTCATCGGGGCCGAGGGCACCCTCGGCGTGATCACCGCGGCGGTGCTGAAGCTCTATCCGAAGCCGCGCGCGCGGGCGGTCGCGTTCGTGGCGCTGGACTCCGTACCCGACGCGCTGCGGTTGCTCACCCACATGCAGGCGCGCGCCGGGGACCGGCTGACCGCCTTCGAGCTGGTCTCGGAACTCGGCATCCGCATCGTGCGCACGCACTACCCGAGACTGCCCGCGCCGTTCGCGGCCCCGGCGCCGCAGTACGCGCTCGTGGAGCTCGCGGACACCCAGGGCGAGGGTGTGGGCGCGCTCATGGAGGGCGCGCTCGGCGAGGCGGTCGAGGAGGGATTCGCTCTCGACGCCGCCATCGCGGCGAGCGGCGAGCAGGCGCGGCAGCTCTGGGCGCTGCGCGAGAACATGTCGGAAGCGCAGGCGCTGGAGGGGCCGAACGTCAAGCACGACATCTCCATCCCGATCTCGCGCATCGCGGATTTCGTCGCCACCTGCGATGCGCGCCTCGGGCGCGCGTTTCCCGGCGTGCGCATGGTGACCTTCGGGCACGTCGGGGACGGCAACCTGCACTACAACGCGTCGCATCCGGAGGGCGAGGTCCCCGCGGCGTTCCTCGCGCGCGCGGGCGAGATCAACCGCATCGTGCACGACACCGTCGCCGAGTTCGGCGGCTCGATCAGCGCCGAGCACGGCCTGGGCCAGTACAAGCGCGACGAGATCCTGCGCTACAAGTCGGCGGTCGAGATGGACCTCATGCGCGCGGTGAAGCGCGCGCTCGATCCGCTCGGGATCATGAATCCCGGGAAGGTGCTCTGAGGTAGAATCGCGCCCCTCCGGAGAGGTGGATGAGTGGTTTAAGTCGCACGCCTGGAAAGCGTGTTTAGGTGATGAGCCTAACGCGGGTTCGAATCCCGCCCTCTCCGCCAGAAAAAGAGGAAGCCCGCGCGAGCGGGCTTCGCCGTCTGTGCGTACGGAGACGCGCCGGCTAGGCGCGTTTGCTCAGGTCCTGGTGCAGGCAGAGGATGTTGCCCTCCGTATCGCTGAACCAGGCGGCCTTGTCGGTCCCCATGACGATCATGTGATCGACCGTCTTGAAGTTCGGGAAGTCGTAATCGTGGAACGCGACGCCGCGGGCCTCGAGTGCCTTGATGGCGGCGGCGACGTCGTCAACCTCGAAGCTGACCGCGGTGTGCTCGGCTTTGGTGCCCTCCGGCTTCGGCATCAGCCCGAGTTTCGTTCCGTTCGCCCGCACCACGAACTTGCCGTCCGCGGCGAGGCCCTCGCCTTCCAGGCCCAGCTTGTTCACGTAGAAATCGCGTGCCCGCTCGAGGTCCTTGACGGGCAGCATGGTCATCACTGGTGCGCGCATCAGCATGATCGGTCTCCTGGTGTCACATCGGTTTGGGTTGGAACCACTTCTGCACCGCCTCCGGGTTCTTGTTCAGACCTCGCGCGCACCCCGCCGTCCGGGCGAACAGGGGAAACGCCGCCCGGACCCTGGTGCGCAGCGCGCGGCAAGTCTACTCTCGACGGCCGTGCGCGTACGGGCGGGATTTTTCTCGCCGGACCGCCCGCGCGCCGACCGTCTGGACGACAATAGCGCCGCACACAGCGACCCCGGGGGGACTCATGGACTTCGCCTATTCGGACAAGGTCAAGGGGCTGCAGGAGAAGCTCCTGCGCTTCATGGCCGAGCACGTCTATCCGAACGAGAAGCGCTTCAACGACGAGGTCGACGAGAACACCCGCAAGGGCGCGCGCTGGACCCCGACCCGCGTCATCGAGGAGCTGAAGCCGAAGGCGCGGGCGCAGGGCCTGTGGAACCTGTGGTGGCCGAAGGCGCACGGCGGCGAGCTGACCAACCTCGAGTACGCGCCGCTCTGCGAGATCATGGGGCGGGTGTTCTGGGCGCCCGAGGTGTTCAACTGCTCCGCGCCGGACACCGGCAACATGGAGACGCTGATCCGCTACGGCAGCGAGGCGCAGAAGAAGGAGTGGCTCGAGCCGCTCGCGGACGGCCGGATCCGCTCCTGCTTCGCGATGACCGAGCCGGAGGTCGCGTCCTCGGACGCGACCAACATCCAGGCGCGCATCGTCCGCGACGGCGACCACTACCTCGTCAACGGCCGCAAGTGGTGGTCCTCGGGCGCGCTGGACCCGCGCTGCAAGGTGTTCGTCTTCATGGGCAAGACCAACCCGGACGGGCCGCGCCACCAGCAGCAGTCGATGATCCTCATCCCGCGCGACGCGCCCGGCGTGAAGGTGGTGCGTCCGTTGGCGGTGTTCGGCTACGACGATGCGCCGCACGGCCACGCCGAGACGGCGTTCGAGAACGTGCGCGTGCCCGCGGCGAACATCCTGCTCGGCGAGGGGCGCGGCTTCGAGATCGCGCAGGGCCGCCTCGGGCCGGGCCGCATCCACCACTGCATGCGCCTCATCGGCCTGGCCGAGCGCGCGCTCGAGCTGATGTGCAAGCGCGCGCTCGGGCGCGTGACCTTCGGCAAGCCGATCGCCGAGCGCACCGTCACGCAGGAGCGCATCGCCGAGGCGCGCGTCATGATCGACTCGGCACGCCTGCTCACGCTCAAGGCGGCCTACATGATGGACACGGTCGGGAACAAGGCGGCGCGCGCCGAGATCGCGATGATCAAGATCGTCGCGCCCAACGTCGCGCAGCAGGTGATCGACTGGGCCATCCAGGCGCACGGCGGCGGCGGCGTGAGCGACGACTTTCCGCTCGCCTGGATGTACGCCTGGAACCGCACGCTGCGCCTCGCCGACGGTCCGGACGAGGTGCACCGCAACCAGCTCGCGAAGCTCGAGCTGGCGAAACACATGAGCGCGCCCGCGCAGCGCTAGGTCGGCGCGTCGGGCGCAAGGCGCCGGCGGACGAGCGCGCGCAGGAGGAAGCGGCTCGGATGGACCGCCTCGGCGACGCCCGCCGGGAGCGGCGCGGGCTCGTCCTCGAGGCAGGCGGCGAGGAGCTCGCCGGCGAGCGGCGCCGTAATCAGCCCGCGCGAGCCGTGAGCGGTGCTCGCGTGCAGCCCGTCGAGCCACGGCGCGGGCGCGTCGAGCGCGAGCGTGGCGTCGCGCGAGAGCGGCGCGTAGGTGCGCGCGAATTCTGCGGCGTCCACGATCGGACCGATCACCGGCAGGTAGTCCGGGCTCGAGCAGCGCAGGCCCGCGAGGCCCTCCAGCGCATCGGCGTCGAGCCCGTCGGCACCGGCGGCGTCGTACAGTCGTGGCGCAAGCCGCCGCAGTCGTCCCAGGTTCTCCGCGTGCTCGGCTACGCGGACGTCGGTGGCCCGATCGCGGAACCTGTGGGTCGCGCCGAGACTGTGGACGCCGGCGCGGGCCGGCGCGACGTAGCCTTCGCCGCAGAGCACGGTGCGCAGCGCGCGGCTCGCCGCGGTCGCCGGCAGCAGCGTGAGCTGCCCGCGGATCGTCCGCAGCGGCAGGTGGGCGGTGTGCCGGAACTGCACCGAGTCGGCGCCGCCCGCGATGACGACGACGGGTGCCGTGGCGAGCACCGAGCGTGCGTCGGCGACCGCCCAGCCGGCGCCGGTCTGCGTGAGGGCGACCGCCGCGTGCGCGCGGCGCAGGCGGATGGCCGGATGGTCGAGCAGCGCGGCGCACAGGGCCGGCGGATGGACCCAACCCGCGGCGGGGAAGAACAGCCCGGCGTGCGGCACGTCGATTCCCGCGATGGCGCACGCCTGGGCGCGATCGACCGGGTGGAGGAGCGCGCGCGGCAGCCCCAGTGCCGCGACGCCGGCCTGGCGATGCGCCTCGTGCCCGTCGTGGGCGAGCTGCAGCA
>JRYK01000082.1_pt1 | contig 14461 bp, 11 predicted proteins | sample 235381 | NCBI WGS metagenome assembly JRYK01 (sample SAMN03074220, study PRJNA261476) | activated sludge metagenome | biome: Wastewater Treatment Plant; feature: Wastewater; material: Activated sludge; isolation source: activated biomass of a wastewaster treatment plant treating hydrocarbon... ... | reverse complement strand
CATCTGAGCTTTGCGGATATACCGAAGAATAAATTATCGAGCTAGTCCCTTTCGACCACCTTTGCGACGGCGGCGACCTTTTCATCGGCCTCGAGATCGATGAGCCTCACTCCCTGCGTCCCTCTCCCGTAGACGCTAATCTCGGAAGCGTTCAGCCTGATCACCTTCCCGCCCGGTGTGGTGATTATCATTATCTGTGTATCGTTCGTCACCTGAAATGCCCCGACTACCCTGCCGTTCTTTCCCGTGGTCTTGATCGTGATAATGCCCTTCCCGCCGCGGCCGGTAACCCTGTATTCATCGACGAGCGTCCTTTTCCCGTAGCCCATTTCCGTCACCGTAAGCACCTGGGCCTCTTTGTTCTCTATAACCTCGAGGCTCACGACCTGATCCCCCTCGTCAAGCCTTATGCCTATAACGCCCGTCGCAGTCCTGCCCATATCCCTCACGTCGTCCTCTTCGAACCTTATCGCCTGTCCGAAATAGGACGTAAGCAGTATTTCGTCGCTCCCGTTCGTGAGCTTGGCTTCTATAAGCTCGTCGTCCTCCCTTATGTTAAGCGCGATTATGCCGCCCGCGCGCGGATTGGAATAAGCCATGAGCTTCGTTTTCTTCACGATGCCGTTCTTCGTGGCCATTATGATGTACTGGCTTTCCTTGAACTCCCTGACAGGCAGAACCGCAGCGACCTTCTCGCCGTCCGACAAGCTCAGGAGATTCACTAGGGCCTTTCCTCTAGCAGTCGGGCCAGCCTCGGGTATTTCGTGGACCTTTATCCAGTAGCACCTGCCGAGGTTGGTGAAAAAGAGGACGTAGTTGTGTTTGGACGCGATGAAAAGGGTCTCGACGAAATCGAGCTCCTTCGTGGTTATGCCCGTTCTCCCCTTGCCCCCCCTTCTCTGGCTCCTGTAAACGCTTAACGGAGTGGTCTTGACGTAGCCGTCGTGTGTTATCGTGACGACCATGTCTTCGTCAGCTATGAGATCCTCTATGGATATCTCTTCCGAGCTCTCGAGTATCTCGGTCCTCCTCTCGTCACCGTACTTCTCTCTTATCTCCTTGAGCTCCTCTGTGACTATGCCGAGTATGAGGTGCTCGTGCTCGAGTATCTCTTTCAGGCGCTTGACCGTGTTTATGAGCTCCTTCCTCTCCTCGAGTATCTTGTCCCTCTCAAGCGCGGTCAGGCGCTGGAGCCTCATGTCGAGTATAGCCTGCGCCTGAGGATCGGAGAGCCCCAGTTTCAGCATCAACCCTTCCTTCGCTTCCTGAGGGCTCGCCGACTTGCGTATGAGGGCGATGACCTCGTCCAGGTGATCGAGGGCTATCTTGAGCCCTTCCAGTATGTGGAGCCTCTCCTCCGCCTTCCCCAGCTCATACTGCGTGCGTCTCGTTACGACCTCTTTCCTGTGCTCTATGAAGTGGCTTATCGTTTCCTTGAGCGAGAGCACGCGCGGCTGGTTCCTCACGAGAGCGAGCATGATTATGCCGAAGGATGTGTCCATCTGCGTGTGCTTGTAGAGCTGGTTGAGCACGACGTCCGCGTTGTCGCCGCGCCTGATCTCTATCACTATCCGTATGCCTTCTCTATCGGACTCGTCCCTTATGTCGGATATACCCTTTATCTTCTCGTCCTTCACGAGCTCGGCTATGCGCTCTATCAGCTTCACCTTGTTCACCTGATAAGGTATCTCGCTGACGATTATTATTTCCCTGTCCCCCTTCTTCTGCCTCTCGATCCTGGCCTTGGCCCTTATCCTGATTATTCCCCTGCCCGTCTCGTAGGCCTCTCTTATAGGCGCTCGGCCCGTGATGAAGCCGCCCGTGGGGAAATCGGGCCCCGGGAGGTGCTTCATGAGCTCATCGAGCGTGATCTCAGGATTGCCCGCCTGAGCGACGATGGCGTCTATAAGCTCGCCCAGGTTGTGAGGGGGTATGTTCGTGGACATGCCGACGGCAATACCGGAGGAGCCGTTCAGGAGCAGGTTAGGAATCTTCGCAGGAAGAACGAGGGGCTCCTTCTCCCCGCCGTCGTAGTTGGGCACGAAATCGACCGTCTCCTTCTCGAGGTCGGCGAGCATCTCGCTTGCTATCCTGTCGAGCCTTACCTCGGTGTACCTCATCGCCGCGGGAGGGTCGCCGTCTATGGAGCCGAAGTTGCCCTGCCCGTCGACGAGCGTGTACCTCATCGAAAAGTCCTGAGCCATTCTGACGAGAGCATCGTATATGGCGGCGTCGCCGTGGGGGTGATATTTACCCATCACGTCCCCGACTATCCTGGCAGACTTTTTATAGGGCCTGTTCCACTGGTTCCCGGCCTCCTCCATACCGTAGAGTATCCGCCTGTGCACGGGCTTGAGACCGTCCCTCACGTCGGGGAGGGCCCTACCGATGATTACGCTCATCGAATAACTGAGATAAGACTCCTTCATCTCGTCTTCGATGTTGACAGGCAGTATCTGAGACGGCATTGTCATTTAACTCTTGCCTCCTAAATATCTATAAATATTGGCTAATAAGGTTATATGAGAGGACGGCAAGAGTCAATTGATTTGCCGTGGGAATAGCCGATAAGGTACGTTAAACCCATGATATTCCCGGAAAAACGTGGACACGCGCGGCCGCCCTCTAAATGAAAAGATTCCTCTTCGGCATTATTAAATTCCTTATAAAAACCGTGATTATCGTAATCGCGGCCACCGTCCTATGGGTGCTCATATACAGGTTTATAAACCCGCCGCTCACACCGCTGATGGTCATCGGGTACTTCGGGGAGGCGAAAACGATCAAGAAAAAGTGGAAGGACTATGATCATATATCACAGTACATGAAGCTCGCGGTAATCGCATCCGAAGACCAGAAGTTCCCTCTCCACGACGGGTTCGACATCGAGTCCATAAAAGAGGCGATAGACGAAAAGATGAGCGGCGACAGGCTGAGAGGGGCGAGCACCATAAGCCAGCAGACGGCCAAGAACGTTTTTCTCTGGCCCTCGAGGACGTGGGCGAGAAAAGGGGCCGAAGCTTATTTCACTTTCCTCATCGAAAATATATGGAGTAAGAAGAGGATATTGGAGGTGTATCTGAACGTGATCGAGACGGGGAAAGGCATATACGGAGTGGATGAGGCGGGCGAGATATACTTCGGGAAACCGGCGGGTAAGCTCAACAAGGAGGAATCTGCGCTCATAGCCGCCATACTTCCGAACCCGGCAGTTATGTCAGCCGCAAGGCCTTCGCGGTACGTGCGCGAGCGTCAGAGCTGGATAATAGGGCAGATGGACAACCTGGGGACCGGATATCTGAACAAGATCGAGCCGTCCCGGTCAAAAGAGCGGACCGCCGATTGACACTTCGGAAGACAAGATGTAAAACAATTCATACGGAATTGAGAGGGGGAGAAAATGGCAAACGAGACCGCACTAATAACGGGGGCATCCTCCGGGATCGGCCTCGAGCTCGCGAGGCTTTTCGCGGCGGACAACTCAAACCTGGTTCTCGTCGCACGGAGGGAGGAAAGGCTCCGTGCCCTCGCCGACGAGCTAAAGTCGGAATTCGGGGTGGACGTATTCATTCTCGCTAAAGACCTCTCTCAGAAAAGCGCTCCGAGGGAGATCTTCGACGAGCTCCAGAGACAAGGCATACAGGTGGACGTCGTCGTGAACAGCGCGGGGTTCGGCGCGCGCGGGAAATTCGCCGAGCTCGGGGAGGAAGCGCAGGTAGACATGATCCAGGTGAACGTGGCCGCGCTCACGCACCTGACGAGACTCTTCCTTCCGGGGATCATCGAGAGGGGACGGGGAGGGATACTCAACGTCGGCTCTCTCGCGGGATTCCAGCCGGGACCCAACCTCGCCGTATATTACGCGACGAAGGCGTACGTGCTTTCATTCACCGAAGCGCTTTCGGAGGAGGTGAGGAACCCGAACATTAAAATAACCTGCCTCGCGCCGGGTCCTGTGAGGACGGAGTTCGGCGAGAAATCGGAGCTCGACGACTCGCTTCTGTTCAAGCTGAGCCTCATGGACGCGGAGCCCGTCGTCAGGGCCGGTTACGAGGGGTTCAGGAAGGGGAAGGTGATAGTGCTTCCCGGAATTAAACAGAAGCTCATTCCGTTCATGCTCAGGTTCACGCCCAGGTCCCTCGCCAGGAAGATAGCGAAAGCGCTCCAGTCCTGAAGCCGGCGCCGGTGAGAACCCGAATCACGAACGAACGGCGGGCGTTTAATTAACGATTGCTCTCGTTATCCCGGTGTGATATGATTAGATTTCGTATTAATCTGTATCGCTTAGGCGGAATTAAATACGTCAGTAAAAGGGGCGGACACATGAAAATCTTTAAACCACTCGGGAATAATCGCAACACAGTGATAAAAACCCTGTGCCTCCTTGCTCTCCTTTTCGTCTGCGGATGTCAGTGTCAGGGCGAGCTTGGGACAAAAGCCGGCAAAACCGCCGGCTCAGGCGTGACCAGCACCACACTCGACAACAAGTAAAACGTAAAGAGATTAAAGGAGGATTGCCGAAATGAAACTTTCGAAGAGAATAACGAGGGCCCTCAGGATATCCGTCATCTTCATGAGCCTCGCGGTCGTTTTCGTAGTGCCGGGAGTTATGAAGTGCTCAGGCTCGGTCGACGTACCGGAAGGAAAGTCCTCGGCTCAAATTTGATACCTTTATAAATTAAACGTAACGCCCGTTCTACCGAGCCGTGTTTGTTTATGAGGCGGGATGGGAAGGTCTTTATCCCGCAAAAAATTCTCCGAGCCCGGATATTATTTGGTCGGAGCCGGCTATGAGCCGGCCGCATTCGGGAAGGGAATCGAGGAAATATCTGCCGTAGAATTTACTTATAATCCTCCTGTCGAGGACTAGCACGACGCCCCTGTCGCTCCTCGTCCTGATGAGCCTTCCGAACCCCTGCTTGAATTTGAGCACCGCCACGGGGACGCTATAGTCCGTGAACGAGTTTATGCCCATGCTCTCCATATGCTCGACCCTGGCCTCGATTATAGGCTCGGTCGGGACCCTGAACGGGAGCCTCGTGATCACGACCAGCCTGAGCGCGTTCCCCGGCACATCCACGCCTTCCCAGAAGCTGTCGGTCGCGAACAGGACCGACCCGTCCTCGAGCCTGAACCTGTCGAGCAGCCTCCCTCTCGGGAGCGCCCCCTGCTTGAGAGTTAACAGGCCCGAGGATTCGAGCTCGCCGTGAATCTGCCTGTAAACGTTATCGAGCAGGGAATACGATGTGAACAGGATGAGCGCGTTCCCTCGGGACGCCTTCACCGCGTCCAGTATGAGCGGCGTAATCACGCGCGAGTACTCTCTGGTTCCGGGCTCCGGTACGTCGGTCGGTATCGAGAGTAGGAGCTGCTCTTCGTAATCGAAGGGCGAGGGCAGAATGAGCTCCGAGACCCTCGTCTCGTCAANNCGCTATTACATCCGAATAGTAATCGAGTTTGTTGGCGACTCCCCTGAACTCGACTATAAGCCGCGCGAAATCGCTCTCGCCTTCGTAATCGAGGAGAAAGTCGTTAAAGGATTTTATCTCTTCGTGGAGCTCTTTAAGCCTTATTCTCAGTATTGAGAATTTCCTGTCTATCTCTTCCCAGCCATCCCGCGAAAAGGCTGCCTCCGTGATCCTTATGTTCACTTCCTGGCTTTCGGGCTCCTTTTCCCGCATCAGAGAGAGAGAGAAGTTATAGAGGGCGTCGAACGCGTCGGCAGTGTATTCCTCAGCAGCGTCTATCCTCGGCGAGAGGTTCTGCTCGACCCTTCTCAACACGTCGTTCACTATCCCCTTTCTCGCAACCTTTATGAGCCTGGCCGCGAGAGATGCGCTGTAATATATGAGCCCCTTCTGCTCCCCGCCCTTCCCTTTCCTCTTCATCCGCCTGAGGACCCTGATTATCCCGTACTTGGTCGCCCTCATTCCGAAGTGCGAGGTAGCCGCGTCCGTTATATGGTGCGCCTCATCGAAGACAACCCTTTTAAAAGGGGGCAGGATGCCGGCGTCGCTCTTCTCGGAGGCCCCTTTGATCGAGAGGTCCGAGAAGAGGAGATGATGGTTCACTACGAGGAGCTGTGAGGAAGCGATCTCTCTCCTCGATTTGTAGAAGAAGCAGCGGGAATAATACGGGCATCTGGCTCTCAGGCAGCTGTCGCTCTCGGCCGAGACCTTGTCCCATACGTCGTCGGGCGGGGTGAAGCTCAGGTCGGAGAGCGAACCGTCGTCCGTGACCTTCGCCCATTCGAGGATATCCGTTATTGTGCCTACCTCGTCGTCGTCCGCGATCTCGAAGAGACCTTCGTTCACGGTCTCCGTGCGCAGCAGGCAGAGGTAGTTCCCCATGCCCTTGACGAGCGAGTAGTTGAATTCCCCGCCGAACGCCTCATGCACGAGCGGTATGTCTTTCTCTATGAGCTGCTCCTGGAGGTTTATAGTGTTCGTGGATATGACCACCCTCTCGCCGTTCCGGAGCGACCAGGCGACGGCGGGGATGAGGTAGGAAAGCGTCTTTCCAGTGCCCGTTCCGGCCTCAATTAGCGATATTCGGCTCTCGTTGAACGCCGCAGCTACGGTCTCTAGCATGGCGAGCTGTTCGTCTCTCAACTCGAATTTCTCGCCCATCAGCCGCGCGATGCCGCCCCCGGGAAGGAGGAACTCCCTTAACTTGTCGGTTTCGAGCGGCTCGACCTCTCTTTCGGAAAAAGGCTCCACGACCACGTAAACTCGCGAGGCTGCGTTGTCCACTATGTAAAAACCGATGCCCTGGTCCCCGAACACGGAGGCCATGCGTATATCGTGCTCGGAAGGGGTGAGGTTGCCTGAAGGATGGTTGTGAATGACTACATCCCCCGGCATGGCGGAATCTATGACGGCGGGGACGGAATTGTTGTTGCCGCGCGCGACTACGCGCACCTCGTCGACGATTGTGCCTTCCGTGAAAGAGCCGACGAAAAAGACCTCGTTTCCCGAAGCCTCCTCGATGCTTATCCTTATGCTGTTTTTCGCGCGGGTTGAAAGGAATTCCTTCTGCACGGGAAAAGTCTACATTATCCGGCGGACTTTGACAGACCGTATGATACGCCGCATATTGCTTAAATAAAACAGTTTTGGTACGTTATCTGTCTGCATCGTCCGGAGGGGTGGCCGAGTGGACGAAGGCGCTGGTCTCGAAAATCAGTAGAGTCGCAAGGCTCTCGTGGGTTCGAATCCCACCCCCTCCGCCAGGTATTCAATACAAAATCCGATTGTTTCGGTTCCGGCCTGATTATATGGAACGTCGTCGCAATCCTCGGCGTCAGACTCCTCGTATAGTTGTTCAATCCTATGAAAAAAATGTTTGCCGCCAAAGATAATTTTGATACATTTACTCTATGAGAAAAATAATCGTAACCGAGTTTGTAACTCTAGACGGCGTGGTACAGGCGCCCGGAGGGCCTACGGAAGATACCTCCGGGGGTTTCAAACACGGCGGCTGGACAGTCCCGTACTTTGATGATTTTTCTGGCAATGTCATGGGAGAGCAGATGAAGCAGCCCTTCAATTTATTGCTTGGTAGAAAAACGTTTGAGATTTTTGCTTCATATTGGCCCCAGCATGAAGCCGGTTGGCCGGGCATCAATGACGCCGTAAAATATGTGGTTTCAAATACGCTTACAAAACATGATTGGAAAAATTCCATCTTTATAAAAGACGACGTTGTGAAGGAAATTAAAAAACTCAAAACACAAGACGGCCCTGACTTAAAAGTGTGGGGCAGCGGCAATCTCGTCCAAACGCTTCTAAAGCATGATTTGGTAGATGAATTATGGCTGAAAATTTTCCCAATCACTCTTGGCATGGGAAAACGCTTATTTGCAGAAGGTACAATCCCTGCGGCATTCAAACTAACAGATAGTAAAGTTTCACCAAGCGGAGTCATTATTGCCAATTATGAACGCGCAGGTGAAGTTAAAACAGGATCGTTTTAATTGAAAGAATTCGCCGCCAAAGAAAAACTTGAAAACCCGCTCACGTCATTATAATTAGAAAGATGTACTTGCATTTAAAAAGCGAGGTGAAATATCATGGATAAAGTAGTGCATTTCGAGATACCGACTGACAATCTGGACCGCGCCAAGAAGTTTTACAGCTCCATTTTCGGCTGGGAGCTTCAGGATTTTCAGTTTGCCGGAGGTATGACATATACAGGCGTGAGGACAGTCCCTGTGGACGAGAAGACGTACATGCCAAAAGAGCCGGGCGCCATTAACGGCGGGATGATGAAGCGCAGCAAGGATGTTTCCACTCCTATCATTACCATCCACGTCGGCTCGATAGACGAATATTTAAAGAAGATCGAAGCCGCGGGCGGTAAGCGCGTAATGCCGAAGCAGGAAGTCCCGGACATGGGTTTCTACTCCTACTTCACCGACTCCGAAGGCAACGTGGTCGGATTGTGGGAGACCATGAAAAAGGATTGACTCAGGGCGGAGCTTGCGCGGCAGCGAGACATTATTAGTGAGCATTATTATAGAAGACGCTGCTCGGGGATTTTATCCCGGACACGAGTCATCCGTAATGGACAAAACAATCATAGCGCGCTGGCGGGACTGGCCGGGAAACTCGATCGAGCACCTGGTGCTAAATGAGACCGGAGATGGCATAAACGCCGATTCGGTAATCATATCGAAGGACGATGGCAATCCGTATGCGGCGCGTTACCAAATCATTTGCGACAATGAATGGCGGGTAAGAAGCGTCGGCGTGGAACTTCTCGGAGAGGATAGAAATATCCGGCTCACGGGCGACGGGAGCGGCGGCTGGTCCGGCCAATCCGGAGATTTGACCCAATTGCGGGGAGCCATAGACGTGGACATAACGGCGACGCCTTTTACGAACACACTGCCAATCAGAAGATTGGGCCTCGGGAAAGAGCAGTCAGCCGAGATCCTCACAGTTTATATTCATCTCCCAGAGCTCAGGATTACAACCGACCCGCAGCGCTACACCTGCCTTGAGCCCGGCGGGCTCTACCGTTTCGAATCGCTCGACGGTGATTTCGTGAGAGATATCGAGGTTGACGCCGACGGCCTCGTCACCGACTACCCAGGGCTCTTCAGAAGAATCATATAGCCTTACAAACCAATATAAATATAACAAGGAAGGGGACTTCCGCCGCAGCGCCGATCGTGGCCCTTCACGATCGGGCGAACGGTATAATGTTATTGTTAAAAGGCGCAGAGAATCCGTCAAAATTAGGAAGAATTGGTTATTCCGGGCGCTTTAAATTATAAGCTATGAATGACGAACGATTGGTTATAATATAAAAATCGAGATTATCCCCGGGAGAAAATTCAGAATGAGAAAAACACTGATAACGGTGCTTATAGTTTGCGCCGCGCCGCTGATATCCGATCTGGCCCCCGAATCGAGCGCCCGTACCGTCATAGACAGCAAGGAATTGATAAGACAAAAAAATATTACAGGCACTGCTCCTAAGATAAGCCAGAGCCTCATCAAATTGCTCGGCAAAATCGAGGATAAGGGTGTGACCGGAAAAGGCATCGGGAGCCTCAGCGCGGATGACCTTTCCACGCCGTTAGTAAAGGTGGACGATCAGGGGAACGTGCAGGTTTACGTGCACATGAACGAACCGGGCAGTGAGAACATTAAGCAGCTGGAGGGTCTGGGCTTCGTCCCGGAAGTCGAAAACGACGAGCTGAAAATCGTCCAGGGCTGGCTTCCCCACGAAAGCGTGGAAAGGGCGGCTGAGCTCGGTTTCGTATCGAGGATAACCCCGCCCAGCTACGGGTACCCGAGAGCGGGATCGGTTACGTCCGAAGGGGATGCATTAATGGGTTCGGATGAAGCCAGGGATACCTTCGGGGTCGACGGCTCGGGAATTAAGGTGGGCGTCATATCGGACGGTGTAGACAGCCTCGCCGCCTCACAGATGTCGGGCGACCTGCCGGACGACGTTCAGGTCGGCAATCCGGGCGACGGGGACGAAGGCACAGCCATACTAGAGATAGTTCACGATATAGCTCCTGGCGCGGAACTCGCGTTTCACAACGGGACGACGACCCTCAATTTCATAAACGCGATAAATTTCTTCAGGAACAACGGCGTGGACATAATAATAGACGACCTCGGGTTCCTGTCCGAGCCTTTCTTTCAGGACGGCTCCGTAGCCCAGGCCGCGGCCGACGCGGCGGCTGACGGTATCGTTTACGTATCCGCGGCAGGGAACGATCAGGACGCCCATTATCAGGCCCTTTTCCTCGATACCGACCCGGAAGACGGAGATGAGGACGTAAATCTCCACGACTTCGGGCTTGCGGCGGACGAGTCGAGCGACATAGGGATGACAATACAGCTTCCCGCCGACCGGACTTCAGTCGTCGTGCTCCAGTGGAGCAACCCGTTCGGAGAGGCCTCGGACGATTACGATCTTTTTCTCGTCGATTCCGATACGGGGGAAACCCTCGATTCCAGCACTAACGTGCAGAACGGCGACGACGACCCGATAGAGATCGCCTCTGTCGGCAACGACGGGCCCGGCACGGGTTTTTTCGACATAGTTATAAATAAATTCAGCGGTGAAGACCAAACGCTCGAGATATTTTTCAACCAGAGCGGGACGCCCGTGGAATACAACGTCCCCGAAAACAGCGTCTACGGCCACCCTGCCGCGCCGGGCGTCATATCCGTCGGCGCGACGTTCGAGGGAGAAGTAGACTTCTTCAGCTCGGAAGGCCCCTCGTCCATATTCTTTCCGTCCGTAGTGACTGTCGCGGGCGAAGAGACGGGACGCGCCGCGTCGCTTCTCGAAGACAGGGATACGCCGACGATAGTGGCCCCCAACAGGGTATCGACTACCGTTCCGGGCTTCACGAATTTCGCAGGCACATCGGCCTCGGCGCCGCACGCAGCCGGTGTGGCGGCGCTCGTGCTCCAGGCGCTCGGGTTCGGAGCGGAGATACAATCGAGCGGAATCGAATCCTCAATCGTCGCGTCCAGACAGGCGGAGGAGGTCACGAGCATTCTCACCGGCACCGCGGACGACCTTCCGCCCGCGGGATACGACAACATTTCAGGCTTCGGGAGCATAAACGCCCTAGCCGCGGTCGAGGAAGCCATCAATGAGAACCCGCAGCCTTCACCGTCACCCAGTCCTCCACCCACATCTCCTCCCGGGAACAACGGCTCTGACGGCAGCGGCGGATGCTCCGTTTACGGTCCCGCAGGAACCGATATCGCTGGAACCGTCTTTGCAAATACGCTGATCCTTCTGATACCGGCCTTCGTCACGGCTTTCGGTTTCCTCAGAAGAAGGAAGCGGTGAATGAAGCTTTTGATTATCGGGCTTGATTGCGCCGACCCGAGGTTCGTATTCGGCTGGAAAGAAGAGCTCCCTAACATAAGGAAGCTCATGGAAAAGGGGGCTTACGGTCCCATGCTTTCCTGCCACCCTCCTATAACTGTACCCGCCTGGGCCGTGATGATGAGCGGCAAGGACCCGGGACAGCTCGGGTACTACGGCTTCAGGAACAGAAAGGATTACTCATACGACGGCTATACCATCGCGAACGCGACGGCCGTGAAGTGCGACAGGGTCTGGGATATATTATCGCGAAAGGGCAAAAAGGTGGTGCTGCTCGGCGTCCCGCAGACTTACCCTCCCAAGCCCGTGAACGGCTGCGTCGTGAGCGGATTCCTCGCTCCGTCGACCGAGAGCAATTACACGTACCCCGCTCCGCTCAAGGACGAGATAGAGGAAGTGGCGGACGGATACGTTCTCGACGTCGAGAACTTCAGGACAGACGACAAGGAAGCGCTCCTCGGAAGGATATACGACAAGACCCGAAAGCATTTCAAGGTGGCGAAGCACCTCATAAAGACGAAGCCCTGGGACTTCTTCATGCTCGTCGAGATGGGAGTGGACAGGATACACCACGGGTTCTGGAGCTTCGTTGACCCGGAGCACAGGAAATTCGAGCCCGGCAACCCGTTCGAGACCTCCATAAAGGAATATTACAAATACTGCGACAGGGAGATCGGCGAGCTCCTGTCACTCGTACCCGAAGATACAATCGTGATGGTAATATCCGACCACGGGGCGAGGAAGATGGAAGGGGGAATTTGCTTCAACGAATGGCTCATCAGGGAGGGTTATCTTACGCTGAAAAACTATCCGCAAACGCAGACGAGAATAGCCGATGCGGAAATCGACTGGAGCAGGACCACCGCCTGGGGCGACGGAGGCTACTACGGCCGCCTATTTATGAACGTCAGGGGCAGAGAGCCCGAGGGTACAGTAGACCCGGGGGATTACGAAAAGGTCCGTTCGGAGCTCATCCGGAAGATAGAGGCTATACCCGGACCGGACGGTGAGGACATCGGAACGAAAGCGCACAGGCCTGAAGACATATACAGGGAAGCGAACGGGATCCCGCCCGATCTCATCGTCTATTTCGGAGCGCTCGGATGGCGTTCCGTCGGGAGCGTCGGCGGGGGGAATATACACACATTCGAAAACGACACGGGCTCCGACGAGGCGAACCACGACTGGAACGGCGTATTCATATTGAACGAGAACGGATGCAGGGCCGGGAACCTCGAGCCCGGATACAGGGACGATATCAGAATCTACGATATCGCCCCGACCATACTGGACCTCTTCGGCGCGAAGATCGAGGGCGACATCACCGGGAGAAGCCTGACCTCATCCGGTAACGGAAGCATCTTAGACAGGATAAAAAGGATCCTGGTTTAAATTCGATTCGAGTCCGAGCACGTCTACGGCGGACGGATGACCCCCGGCCGGTGTTGACGAGCGCGTGACGGTATAGGAAGAATATAGCGGAAATGCGGCGAAACGACGGCTCGACCAGACAGATAATAATAGCCCTGCTCTCCATCTCGCTATCGATAGCGATTCTCGACGCTTCGATCGGGATAATCGCGACCAAGACTCAATTCTTGATGTTCCGGTCGATAATGCTTCCCATAGCAGTTACATCCGGTTTTTCGTTTGTTCTGATTCTCGTCTTATGGAAGCTCATCGGGGAAAGGGTGGTAAACAGATTCGGTCTGGAGAAGGTCCCGGCCGTTATATCTGTCGGGGTATTCGTCGGGATCACGGAACTGCTCATCTCGATCAACTACGGTATCTTCGCCCAGTACTGGCCCGCTTACAGGACCGAATTAATAATTTGCCTGGTAATATCGTCCTTTGCGCTCGTAATCGCTTACTACACGGCGAAAAGGATAAGCCGCTCTCAATACGGGGCGTTCGCGGGCTCCATCCTGAGCGTCATGATCCCGCTCATACTCACCGAAGTCATGATACTGATATGGCTCGACGGACACGGCGAGTTAAAGGAATACGACCTGTCGCTCGGGTTCTTCTCGGTAACACTGCTGATCCTCGGAATATTTTTTGTCCTCGTTAAAACGAAATTCGACACGATAGTCCCGCTCGCAGTTTTAATGTTCTCTGCTCTCGTGGTGTGTCCCATCGTGTTCGTCACGACGGAAACCACTTATGAGCCCGACCCGAGCAGCTTCAAGCCGTCGTCCGGCCACAAGGTAAGGCACGTTATACTCATCACGATAGACACTCTCAGATCAGACGCACTCTCGAGCTACGGCAGCACGCGGACATCGACAAAGAACATAGACTCGCTCGCCGCAGACGGAGCGCTTTTCAAGAACGCTTTCTCCGCGGCCCCGTGGACGCTGCCGTCGTTCTCTTCGATGATGACGGGGCTCTCGCCGACGGTTCACAAGACGTACACCGCCCAATCGGCGCTGCCGGACAAGTTCAAGACCCTGGCCGAATACATGCGTGATTCCGGATATTACACGTCGGCGATGGGCGACAATTTCTTCCTCCATCCGGAATATAATATGGACCAGGGGTTCATAGAATATAATTTCTATCCGAGACGGCAGATGGTCGTCGACTCGTTCGCCGCAAAAGTGATAAATACGGTGTTCCCCGGCCGTCTGAGTTATTACATATCGACCAAAGAGCTCACGGACCTAGCCGCCAGGTGGCTGGAAGAAAACAGGGATTCCGATTTTTTCCTCTGGGTGCATTATTACGATCCCCATATCCCCTACACACCGCCCAGGGAGTACATAGCGAAGGACGCGGTCCCTGACGGCGACGTCGGTTACGCCTTAATGGATGCGGGCAAGATACGCTCGGGACATTTCGCACCCAACGCAGCGCAGAGAAAATGGATAAAGGAGCTCTACGACGCGGAAGTCCGGTATGTCGATGACAACATCGGGAGGCTCCTCGACGCGCTCAAGGAGAACAGCCTCTACAAGAGCTCGCTTATAATCCTTACGAGCGATCATGGCGAAGAGTTCTGGGATCACGGCGGGTTCGAGCACGGTCATACTCTCTATAACGAGCTCTTGCATGTTCCCCTCATAGTCAAGCTGCCCGGCTCTCACCAGGC
>JRYK01005657.1_pt1 | contig 14501 bp, 13 predicted proteins | sample 235381 | NCBI WGS metagenome assembly JRYK01 (sample SAMN03074220, study PRJNA261476) | activated sludge metagenome | biome: Wastewater Treatment Plant; feature: Wastewater; material: Activated sludge; isolation source: activated biomass of a wastewaster treatment plant treating hydrocarbon... ... | reverse complement strand
TGACCATCAAGAACGCGCCCGGCACCGACGTGCTGGCCCGCCACCTGGACACCGGCCGGCTCATCGCGGTGCAGTGCAAGACCACCAACGCCCGCGGGACCCTGCTCCTGAGCAAGGGCGATGAGCGCCCGGACGCCACCGACAGCGAGTGGTACGTGCTGGTGATCATGGCCGGCGTGGATGAACGGCCGACCTTCTACGTGGTGCCGCGCAACCACATGTCCGCCCTGCTGTGGGTCAACCACCGCCGCTGGGTGGCCGGCACCAAGGCCTCGGGCGAGCCGCGCAAGGACACCACCATGCGCGAGGTGCCGATCCCGTGGATCGCGTCCTACCAGGAGGACTGGGGGGCCCTGCTGGCGCCGCCGTCGGCGGCGCCCTACCGCCTGCCCCCGTGGTTCCTCACCGCCCTGCCCGCCTTCGGGCTGCCGGAAGGCCACCCCGACGCTGGGCGGCTGCTTGCGGGGACCTGAAGTGGCGGGGTCCTGCGAGGCCCGGCCTTCAAGCACGAGTGGCGCCAGATGCGCTTCGACCTCCTGCGCGGGCAAGCCCTGGGAGCGTCGCACCATAACCGAGGTTTCCGGGCGCACGTCGGGAGCGGAGCGGGGGTGCCCATGGGGCATCACGAGCGCGTTCTGACCCACAGCTTCTCGGTGCCCTGCGAGCCGGCGCGGGCGATCAGCCCCGCCTGAGCGAGCTCGGCCAGGGTGTCGCCGAGTTCAGAGCCCTGGGCGCAGGTCTCGCTGCCGATGGCCCGCTGGGTCATGGGCCGGCCGGGCGCAAGCACCTGGAGCACACGTCGTCCCAGGCCCCAGGTCCCGGGCGGCGCCGGCAGGCGCCGCCACAGCTTCTCCGAGCCGCGCGTGCCCGCCCGCTCGACCTGGCCCTCCTCGCGCAGCCGGGCCAGGGCGTGACCCACCATCGCGCCCTCGGCGCCGGTGGCCAGGCGAAGCTCCTGCTGGGCGTGCGGCTCCCCGTCCGCCAGGGCCTTGAGCAGTCGCCGCTCCAGGCCCGCAGGGAGGATGGGTCGTGGCGGCGGGGCGAGCGGCTTCTGGGGCCGCGGCGCGCTCTGGTCGGTGGACGCGGCCAGGTGCCAGCCCCGGGCGTCGCCGGCGTGCTCCAGCCGGTAGCGCCGGCCGGTGCCGCTCGCACGCACCAGGACCTGCGCACGGCGCGCTCACCCCGGTGCACGATCCGGTCCTCCAGCACCACACCGGGCACGGAGGGAAGCGGCAAGGCGGCCAGGCCCTCGACGCCGTCGCTCATGGGCCCGATCATGCCCTGGCGCCGCGACAGGGGTGAAGCCCTCCGGCGGTGTGGGGCCCCGAGGGGCGTGGGTTCGTCCTCACCGGGCCCAAGCCGATCGTGACCACCCGGTGGCGCGGCGAGCGCGCAGGCCAGCCGAGTGCCGTCACTCTGGCGTGTCGGACGCTGCGCCCCCGTGGGGCGAGCAATCGGCGCATGGCGAGATCGTGCTCGCTTGCGAACCACCGGAGCCTGAGCCAGCCTCGCGTGCAGGACCCCGAGGCGGCCCGCAGAGGGGTCAGCCGGAGTCCGGAACTAAAGACTCCTGTCGGCCCGGACCTCGCCCGCTCTGCACGCCAGGCGCTCGGCGGGCTCGGGCAGGAAGCGGGATGAGCCCCGCCTCGGTGAGCTGACCAGCACTGAGGAGCGGTCCGTTGACGATCTGCTCAAGGACGCTCTCCTGCTCGGGCTCCATGTCGACGAGCCCTTCAAGGACCCAGAGAAGCTCCAGGAGCTCGCGCGTCCACTCGTGCGGCCATCTGCGGGCGACGATCCGGTCGAGGGGGCCCGTCCCGATGCCAGCGGGTTCACGGAGCCGGTACTCGAGCCAGTGCGGCACGACGCGCATTGTCGACACCTCATAGCTCCAGACCGCTGCGGGAACCGGCGAGATCCTCCCCTCTCCCACGCTCAGCTCGCCCGCCGCCCAGGAGACGGCTGCTGGCATGCCCTCGGCCGTCGAAGGTATGGGCGCCGTGACACGGGCCTGCCCCTGCGGATGCATGGCTGCGCCCGCAGGTCGCTCGCCGAAGGTGTGCAGCCCGATCACCCTGCGCCCCAGGGCCACGGCGCGGGCAAACAGGGCGGGGTCGGTCGTGACCGGGACCCGGGGCCCGGGGTTCCGGAGCTCCTCGCGGAAGCGGCGGGTGTACCCGGCATGGGCGAGCAAGGCGGCGACGTACGCCACCAGGTCCTCAGGCTCCACGGGCTGTCCGAACGTGGACGCGAGCCGGTCGAGCAGGCCGGGCAGGAGGTTCGGCTCCGTGCCGGCCGCATCCCGCCAGAGGGGCAGCGCGACGCCGGCGAACGCGCCCCGGTAGTGGTGGTTGTCCGGGATGTGGGCCGTGAGCGTGACGGCCGGGCCGCCGCGGATCTCCTGCTTGTCCGTGGTCGTGAGGAACAGCTGCCGAGGCCCCAGGACCCGCCACAGCGGAGGCCGAGGCCGGCCGATCAGGCGGCCGTCGGCGATTAGCCACTGCCGGTCGAACGAGCGATAGCCCAGGCGGACAACCGCAGGCAGCGGTGCGTCCGCGGGCAGGCTTGCCAGGGCGGGCATCCGTCCCCCGGCCGTGCCAGGGCCGGGCAGGGGCATCGGCGTCGAGTGCACCGAGCGGTCATGGTTGGCCTCAAGGCGCGCGCTCCGCTCATCCGCGTCGGGAGCTTGGAGGAGATGACGCCAGCGCTCGGCCAGGACCTCCTTGGCCGGTGCGATCGGCCATGTGCGCTCGGCCTTGACGCCCGGGCTTCCCCAGGGGAAGAGGTCGGTGAGGGCCGGATAGGAGATCCAGACGTCGCCGGAGGCTGGACGGAAGGGCGCGGACCACGCCTGCGGGCACACCGCCCAGCCGGGGTCATTGAGTCCAAGCGCGCCGAGCGCAGCGAACTTCTCGCGCCGGCGACCGGTCAGGGCGATGTAGTGGATGGGGGCGGGCCTGGTGCGATCAGGAGTCGCTCCGCGGACGAAGATGGCGATCGAGATCGGTTGCTGCACGCCGGGGAACGGTCGCGTGGAGACGGGGGGCTGATGGCCCTCGGGGGTGAGGTCGATCACCCACCCCTCATCTGCCACCCGGCGCATGTGCTCGCGCATCGCCCCGTAGCCCGGCCCCGTGGTGAACGACGAGGCGGTGATGAAGGCCACGACCCCTGTCGGCGCGTCCTCGTGCGCCTCGAACACCTTCCACAGACCCCAGCGCCAGAAGTAGACGTAGAGGTTGAACAGGTTGACCTGGAAGGCGCTGATGGCCGGATCGTCGGAGCGGAAATCCTCGAGAAGGGCCCTCCCCTCCACGCGGTGGCGGACCCATCCCCCCAAGTGGCTCGCTGAGTCGTGTCGGTCGTAGGGAGGGTTGCCGAGGCAGACGAGGACGCGCTCGGTCCGCTTGATCCGATCGGCCTCCCGGCGAGAGCGGCTGATCGGCTCGTAGAAGGTGGGCACCCGAAGCTCGTCGCCCTCCGGGTCGGCGAGGGTGTCGGCAAGCAGCAGACGCGCCCCGCGCCCGTCCGAGCCCCGACGACGCAGGGCCTCGCGGACGAGCATCTCCGAGACCGCGAAGGGGCCGGCCATGATCTCGAACCCGATGAGACGACTGGTGAGCTCCTGAAGGGCCCCGGCAACCGCGCCTGCGCCCTGGTGCAGGGCCGCCTCGGCGGCGACGCGATCGACGATCTCGATCAGGTAGGAGCCGGTGCCCATCGCCGGGTCGATGATGGTGACCCTCGGATCGGCCATCCCCTCGCTCACGCCGAGGCGCTCTCGGAGGACCTCCTCGACCAGGCGTACCTGCGGCCCCACCACCCCGTGGGGGGTGTAGTAGGCACCGGCGCGCTTGCGCAGCTCGGGATCGTACGCGGCCAGGAAGTCCTCATAGAAGTGCAGCCACGGGCTCCCGGCGACGCCGAGGTCAGGCTGGGCGAGGCCCGGCAGGCGGGTCCCGGTGCCGTCGAGCAGCGACCAGTCGACCACGGCGATGACCCGCATGAGGGCACCGAGGCTCGTTCGGATGTGCGCGCGCGCCTGATCGTCAGTGAGCACCCGGAGGGCGCGACCGAGGAGGCCGTGCTCCGCCCCGAGGGCGTCGGCCACGCGCCGGACGTCCGCGTCATCGAGGGGGATGCGCTCGGCTCGCGCAAGGAGCAGCGCGAAGGTGATCGTCTGGGCGTAGGAGTCGGCGAACGTCGCATCATCCGCGTCGGGGAAGAGCAGGTCCCGCCACTCCTCGGCGATGGCCGAGAAGGGCGTGCCCCCGTCGGTTAGGCGCTGCTCGCGGGCGAGGGCCTCGGTGACCTCATCCCGAAGCAGGCGGCAGAGCCCGGCCACCGCCTGCGCAAGCGCGTCCGCGGTGCCGGGCGGTGTGGGCGCCCAGCGCAGGAAGCTGACCAGCAGCGACACCAAGCGCTCATCGGCCGGCCTCAGCTGGTCGCCGGAGTGCCGAACGTCGCCGACCACGTGCGCGACGTCCCCCTCCCGAACGCCGGACCGATAGAGCGCCCATTGGTTGCCGTCGGTGTAGAGGAGGTTCGGCAGCGCCTTCAGCCGCTCCCACTGGCGACGGTCGTGGCCGGCCGGCGGCCAAGCCGTGGGGTCCGCGCCCTTGCCGGGAGCCTTGACCTCCACATAGCCACAGATCGCCCGATCGACCTCGATGGCGTAGTCCGGGCGCACCCCCATGCTTGCCAGCGTTGACTCACCGTGGGGCACGAACTCAAGGCCGGCGGCCTGGGCCACCTCGGCGAGGAGTCGCTCAAGCGGAGCGCGCATCTGGTCCTCTGGCTCGCCCGGGCCCTGCAGGCGTGGGGTTGCTGCCTGCCCGAAGTCGGAGAGGGCTGCACGAACCACGTCGCTGAGGGTCGCCATCGGCGGGCACCCTACCCGGCCGCCGGCCGCGGCAGGCGGGGCCCGCGCCGCGCTCGAATCCCACGAGCCCGGGGCGAGGCTGCAGCTCTTGGCGTGCTCACTGAACGGCCGAGCCGCAGCGAGGGGTCAGCCGCTCAGCAGGACCCACAGCAGCAGGCCGATGCCGATCGCCGCGATCACGCAGACAACGGCGAGGGCGGAGAGCCCCCGCCGTCGTTCCTCCGGCGATTCCCACCCGGTGTCGTCGGGCACGGCGCCTCCTCTCCCGCGGCTTGCTCCTTGCTCCATCGTCTCGGCTGCTCGAGTGCTGCGTGGCCGAGGATCCGGGTCATCCTGCACCGGGCCCACGCTGATCGTGACCACCCGGTCGGGCGCGGCCATCGCCGCGGCGAGCGCGGCGGCGATGGCCACCGGGTCCAGGCCATGGCGCTCGCAGGCGGTGGCGATGTCGGCCTTCAGCTGCTCCCGACGGTCCGCGGGGCCCTCGAGCTGCCGGCGCGGATAGAGCACCTCGAGGTCGACCGGCCGGTCGTCGGGCGACAAGGCGATGTTGACCGTGCTCGAGATCTCGTCGGTGTCGTCGGCGTAGGGGTCCTGGTCTTCCACCAGGAGGATGGAGAGCGCGTCGGCCTTGCTGTCGTAGTCGGCCCGCAGGACGCGGCCCGAATCCTGGGTGCTCATCCGTTCACCGGACCTGGCGAGGCTGGGGTGTTCTCCTAGCCCGGTTCACGGCGGGCTGGGTGCTGTGCCAGGAGGGCGCCCCCGGCACGAGGCGATCGTAGGCATTTCGGGCCCCCGTGCGGGCGCCCTCTCCGCGGGGCGCCCGCGAGGAGCGCCGACCCGTCCCGTGGGCCGGCGTCCCCTCACCGATCCAGTACCGCCCGCCCGGCCCATCGGGTCCCGGTGATGGCCACGCGCCCGCGCCCCGCCGCCCTGGGGCCGCGACCCGGCGTTCGGCGCGAGTTGGCGGAAGCCTGGGGCGGGCGCCCGCTGCGGGATCATCCCGCCCCCTCACCCCCATCTACCGGGCGCTCGGCGCCCCCGGTCCCGACCCCCTCACTCCGCATGTCGGGCCAGCGGGACGACCAGCTGGCCGCCAAGCCACTCCGTGCGCCCCTCAAGCTGGCAGCGCGCGGTCAGCGCGGCCAAGAGCGCGTCGCGCTCGTCCTGGTTGCCAGCCAGCCCGCCGAGGCCGAGCTCGGCGAGCGCCGCGGTGGTCCAGCGGGCCCGCGAGCGGCCCGCGCGCGGGCCATACAATCGCGTGCAGGTGGCCGTCGGGAAGCACTCGATGGCCCGGAAGCCGCGCGCCCGGAGCAGGGCGTAGAGCCTGAAGCCGTTTTGCACCCAGGCGTAGTAGCCGGTGGGATGGCCGTCGATGCCCGCGCAGTCGGGCGTGTAGAAGCAGTGGCAGATGGACTTGGCGACCTGCCGCTCCGCCTCCCGGGAGCGCTCGCCCGGTGGGGCCGCCGCGATCGGGCTGTCGACCGCGATCAGGGCGGGGGCGGCCGTGGCCAGGACCGCCGTCACACGGCGGGCCTCGGTGACGTGCTGCGGGGCCGAGCTGCGGCCGTCGAGGATGGCGACGTGAAAGCCCTTCGTGGGCGCGCCCACGTCCACCCCGGCCACGACCGGTGGCCAGCCGGGCCGGCGCTCTGCGCCGTGCGGGCCGACGGTGGCCACCGCTAGGAGCGCGGAGGTGCCGGAAGGCTGAAGCGCCGGTGGGCGCCGCGCACCCCCGCGGGGCGCGACTCGGGAGGGGCGCAGCCCGTGGCGCCTCGCCGGGCCAGCCGGGCCCGCGCTTCACGACCGCCCGTGTCCCCCGTGCGAGGCGACCCGAGCACCGCGTGCAGCGCCAGCCGGTACAGCGCCTCCTCGGCCGCCTCCTTGGTGGGCTCCACGGCCACCAGGCCAACGCCGGCCACTGGGTCGATGAGCTGGGCCTGCCACTGCGAGCGCACGCTGCGCCCGCCGGCGGTGATCTCGAAGTGCTGCACGGTCTCCAGGCGTCGCCAGGGGGCGAACTCGGCCCAGCGGTCGCTCATGCTTCGCTGCGCTTCCGCGACATTGTGCGCATGCGCACACCCTATTTCTGCGGCTTCGCGCTGTAAACATCCCGCAGCGGTGCCGACCCCCACGCCCCGGGGCACGCCGACGACCCCGGCCCCCTCGGTCTGGGGCGTGGAGGGAGCCGGAGTGCCGCCGGCCTGCATCGCCCCGGGTCCGGGTGGCCGGGAGGCGGCCTAGAGAGACCTCGCCTTTTCGGTGGACCCGTGGTTTCCCGTACCGCAGTCCGGGGGTTCCGCCGATGTAGCCGGCGATGCGTCTTGCCGAGGATCCTGGGACGACCGCGAACCGAGGAGTGTCGTTGGTAGGCGAGGACCTCGCCGCGACGGAGGTGCCGGTGCGCCCGCCCGCGCCGCAGCGGCTGCTCGGCGCCCTCATCGGCGCCCCGCGCTGGCCGGGGGCCTCTGCCCCGAGCCTCGTGCTAGCCGCCGCCAGCCTGGGCGTGGTCCTGGTGCCGCACGTGCTCTTCGCGCCGGGGAGCGCCGCCTACGCCACCGCGGCCGAGGCGTCGCACGCCGTGCTGTTGGTGCTGCTCGCCCTGGTCGGGCTGCGCATGCCGTTCGCCCTGGGCCTGGGCGTGGCCTGCGCCAGCGAGGGGGTGCTGGCCGCCCAGCGCATCGCCTGGGGGGACTCCCCCACCGCCCTGGTGGCGGTCTGGGCCCTGCTCGGCCCGGCCCTGGTGGGCGCGGTGTGGACGCTGTCAGAGCACCAGCGCCGGGTGGGCCGCGCCGAGACGCGCGCGGCCGTGGTGGCCCTGGCCCGGGCCATCGAGGCCAACCACGAGGGCACGGGCGAGCACTCGGGCGAGGTGGTCGAGCTGGCCGTGGCCGTGGGCCGTCGCCTGGGCCTGGGCGGCGACGACCTGGAGGACCTGGCCCTGGCCGCCCACCTGCACGACGTGGGCAAGATCGGGGTGCCCCGGGCGGTGCTGGACAAGCCCGGGCCGCTCGATGCGCACGAGGTCGAGCTCATGCGCCGCCACCCGGACATCGGGGCCGACCTGGTGGCCCGGGTGCCGGCCCTGGCCGGCGTGGCCGAGTCGGTGCGCTGCATGCACGAGCGCGTCGACGGGCGGGGCTACCCGCGCGGGCTGGCCGGCGAGCAGATCCCCGTGAGCGCGCGCATCGTCTTCTGCTGCGACGCCTACTCGGCCATGCGCCAGGAGCGGCCCTACCGGGCAGCGATGGACCACCACGAGGCCGTGGCCGAGCTCGAGCGCTGCGCGGGCACCCAGTTCGACCCGGCCGCGACCCGGGTGCTGGTGCAGGTGCTGGCCGAGGCCGAGGCGGCCGCGGCGCCGGGTGCCCTGGCGCCGGCCGGGACGCCCTGGGCCAGGGCGCTCGCGATGAGCGAGGCCGGCGAGTAGGCGACGTTCGGCTGGCCCGAGGTCCGGTGGACCCATGGCCCGGGCCCGGATCGGCGCTAGCCGGCCACGCGGTCGCCGCCGGCCGACTTGGCCCGGTACATGGCCTGGTCGGCGCGGGCGATGAGCCCCTCGACCCCGTCATCGTCGCCGGCCAGCACCACCCCGACCGAGACGGTGGGGCGGTGGTGCCCGGCCCCCTCGGGCAGGCGGGTGTGGGAGCCGGCCACCATGGCCCGGCAGCGCTCGGCCATCTGCACGGCCTCCGCGTGGCCGATCGGCCCGCACACGATGAGGAACTCATCCCCCCCGTAGCGGCCCACCAGGTCCACCGCGCGCACCCCGGCCCGGAGCGAGCGCCCCACGGTGCGCAGCACCGCGTCGCCGGCGCCGTGGCCCAGGGTGTCGTTGACCTCCTTGAAGTGGTCGACGTCCAAGAACAGCACGGCGAAGCCCAGGCCCAGCCGCCGGCGCTCCTCCAGGCGCTCGGCCACCCGCGAGAGCAACAGGCGCCGGTTGGGCAGCTCGGTGAGCTCGTCGATCAGCGCCAGCTCGCGGTAGGCCGCAAGCTCCTGCTCGCGGCCGGCGCTGGCCTCCACCGGGCGGAAGGCCTCGACCGCGCCGATGACCTCGCCGCCCGGGCCGAACAGCGGGGTGACGCGGCTCAAGACCGGCAGGCGATGGCCGTCGCGGTGGCGCAGCCACACCACCCCCTGGTGCTGGCCGGCGCGGCGCATGCTGATGGCCGCCGGGCAGACGTCGGCCAGGCACAGCGGCCGGCCCTCGGCGTCCACGTGCTCGAGCAGGCCATGCGCGCACGGGCGGCCGACCACCTGGTCGGCGGGCCAGCCGGTGATGCGCTCGGCCGCCGGCGACCACCAGCGGATGCGCCGGCGGCGGTCGAGCATGTAGACCCCGTCCCCCATCGCCCCGAGGGCCTGGAGCAGCACGGCCTCGTCAAGGGCGAAGGCCTCGTGTGGGGGAACCGGGCGCGCCATGTCCGGATCATGAGGCATCGGACGGGTGGCCAGGAAGGGAAAGGACCGCTCGGGACCACTTGGGGCCGCCGCCCGGCCCCGCGTGGAGCCGCAGTGCCGGGCCAACGGCTACCCGTTGTTCCGGTGCTCCGGCTTCACGGGTCCACGGCACACCGGCGAGCCGTCGATCAGTGACGCCGGCGGCCCTGGGCCTGCTCGCGCGGCAGGGTCTGGCGCACGGCCCCTGCGATGCGCCCGGCCAGGGCCTCGACCTGCCCGGCCTCCGCAAACCGCAGCACGGCGTAGCCGAACTCGGCCGACTCCCGCGTGCGCACCACCTTCTCCCCGCGCTCGCGGGCCTCGGCCACGGGCGTCCACACCTCGCACCGCCAGGCCTCCCCGCGCGGGTAGAGGTAGGCGGCGGCGCGGCTGCGGTCGACGCCCACGAGGCGCACGTACTGCGCGCCCTCGCGCCGGCACTCGACCCGCACCGCGGCGAGCTCCTCCGCGCGTCGCAACAACACCCAGAACAGCCGCTCCCCGGCCGGCGTGGAGCGCTGGCCCAGCAGCCCGCGCAGCCGGGCGTTCCGCTCGGCCTGGGCGGAGGCGGCCTCCCGCGCCGGGTGCTCGTCCTGGCCGACCCACCCCGGCACCTGGGCCAGCGCCGCCCGCCGGGCCCGCCGCAGGCAGAGCGCGGCCCGGGCCAGCCCCTCCCGCACGCCCTCAGAGTGCGGGTCCTGGCCGGGGAAGCGCTCGGCCTCCACCTCCAGCGCGTCGCCCTCGCGCCGGGCGAGCTCCTCCTCCAGGCGCTCGAGCAGCGTCACGAGGCCGTGGGGGTCGGCGGCCGGGGCCTGCGACCCGTTCTCCGCGGGGCACAGATTGGCGGAAGCAGGAGCCATCCCGTGCAGAGTTTCCTCTGCCCCGTGCAAGATCGCAAGGGGGCTACGAGAGTTGGCGGCAATGTGGTGCCAGGTCTGCCGATCGCCCAGCGCCCGCTCCGCGCCCCCGGCGGCCGTCACGCCGGTCGGAGGGCCGCCCAGAGTTCCCCTTCTCATGCATAGGGGAACTCTGGGTCCGAACCGCGACTGGAACGCTCGCCTTACGGAAGGAAGGGGGCACCCGCCCCCCGGGGGCCCTGATCCACCGCCGCTCGCGATACCCTGAGCTGGTGAGCCGAACGCCTGTTCCCCGCCGCCGCTTGCCGCCCGAGGTGTTCGCCCCCGGCGAGGTCGAGGCCATCATCGGCGTGCTCCCCGCCAGCTCCGCGCGAGGCCTGCGAAACCGCGCGCTGGTCTGGCTCATGCGCGGCTCGGGCCTTCGCATCGCCGAGGCGCTGGCCCTGCGGCCCCCCGACCTGGACCTGTCCGCGCCCGCCATCCGGGTGCTTCACGGCAAGGGCGACCGCGATCGCCGCGTGGCTCTGGCCCCCGACGCCCTCCCGGCCCTGGAGGCGTGGCTCGAGCGTCGGCGGGTGCTGGGCTACGCCGACGACCAGCCGGTCTTCTGCACGCACCTGCGCGGCCCCCGCGGCGGCCGGCCGCTCGAACCGACCTACGTTCGACGCATGCTCCGCCGCGCGGCGCGTGAGGCCGGCGTCGCCCGGCGCGCCCACCCTCACGCCCTCCGCCACACGCTGGCCACCGAGCTCGCTCGGGAGGGCTGGCCCCTTCCCGCTGTGCAGGCCCAGCTGGGGCACGCCTCGGCGGCGACCACCGACCGCTACCTCCGCCGCGTCGCCGCCCACGAACTGGTCGACCTGATGCGCTCTCGGCGCCCCGTGCGTCCCGCCTCGCCGGCTCCGCGCGACGAGCTCACCCAACGCCTGCAGCGGATCACTCCCGAGCGCCGGGACGCCCTGATCTCGCTGCTGGACGCCCTGGCCGACGAGCCCGCCGAGGGTCCGACGACCGCCTGAGCACCGGCGCCCGGCGGGGCGGGGAAACTCGCGGCCGACATGTGGGCTCCTGACGGCGTAGACGGATGAAGAGCGGGATCGCGTCCGCGGTCCCCGCAATCCGCGTCCCCAGGAGTGACTCGCCATGCGGGCCCCACGCCGAACCCTCACCTACCCCCTCCTCGTCGCGGCCCTCGGCCTGGGGTCCGCACCGCAGGCGCTCTCTGAGCCCAGCGCACCCCAGGCCGTCGTGCTGCCGGAGATCGCCGCGCTGCCCCCCGCCCTGGCTCCCGGCGCCGTGCTGACCGCCCGCCCCGGCACCTGGCAGGGCGCCGACAGCTTTGGCTTCTCCTGGCTCTCGTGCACGGGAGGCGACTGCACCGCGGTGGCCTCCGGCGACACCTACCGCGTCCGTCCGGAGGACGGCGGGCACCAGCTCCAGGTCGAGGTGCTCGCAACCGGCCCCGGCGGCCAGGCCCAGGCCCTCTCTGCGCGCACCTCAGCGGTCTCTGGCGGCCCTGCGGCACCCGCAGAGGGTCTGGGCCCGGTCCCGGCCCCGGTGGCCCCGCAGACGGCCCCTGCGCGCCCCACGGCAAGGCGGCGCACCGCGCGGCGGCCGCCCCGTCCGCGCCGGGCCCGGATCACGCTCGACCGGGTGGCTCGCCGGCTCCCCTCAGGCGGGCGGCTGCTGGTCAGCGGCCACCTGATCCCCCGCCAGAGCGCCGGCAAGCTCATCCAGCTGCAGTGGCGCTACGGATCGAGCTGGCGCCTCATGACCCAGGGCCGGGTGGCTCGCGGCGGGCGGTTCATCCTCAGCTACCGCTTCGTGCGCGGCGGCCACTACGCGATCAAGGTGCGCGTCGCGGTGCCCGCTGATCGCGGATGGGCCTACCGCACCACGCTCTCCCGTCCCCTGGCGGTGCGGGTCGGCTGACGTCCCGGGGCTGCCGGCGCCCGGCTCCACACCCGGGCGCCTCAGGCTCAGCACCAACCGCGCTGCCTGGCCGCCACCAGGACCGCGAGGGGGTTGCTGCGCTCTGAGCCCTCCAGGTGAAGGACATCCTTGAGCTTCCTCAGGTGTGCATACACCTGGTTCGTGCTGATCCCGCAGGCGGCGGCCGTGCGCGAGACGTTGGCGAGCGTCTCGTCCAGGGCCACCAGCACCCGCTCGGTGGGCTCCCCGAGCAGCCCGGGCGGCGGCTTGGGCTGGGGCTGCTCTCCGTGGAGGATCAGGTCGGCCTCCTCCTCGCCCAGCCCCGCGGCCGCGGCCCCGGTCCAGTAGCGCTCGGTCTGCTGGCGACGCTCGAACTCTGGGGCGTCCTCGGACTGGATGCGCGCGAGCCGTGCGGCCAGCCAGCACGCCAGGGAGAGCGGCCGGGACGGAGGGTTCTCGTCCTCGTGCTGGCGCACGGCGTCGACGATCGAGCCCTCGAACCCGGCCGCGACCATGATGAGCCCGCCGACCCGCGCGTGATCGAGCCCCGAACAGTGCGCGCGCTCCCATTGCGCCACCGACAGCCCTGGCGGCCGGGCGGGCATGGGTTCGGGGTGGGCCTGGTTCAGGATGAGCTTCCCCGAGTCCGCGAAGCGGCCCGCCATCTCCACCTGCCCCCGGTCCAGCTGCATGCTCCGTCCGCAGGCCTTCATCATCCGCAGCAGGCGGTGGGTCGCGGCGAGGAAGGTCGCCTCGGGAAGGCCGTAGAGCGTGAGATGCGCAGGCACGCGCTGCAGCAGCGCCTCCGCCTGCGCCTGTCGGGTCAGCCGCTCCAGTTGCGCGTGACCCAGGAGCCCGATGGCTCCCTCTAGGCGCCCGAGCAGGTCCCAGCCGAAGCGCAGGTGCCCGGTCACCGCCTCGAGCACCCGGAGCGCGAGCGGGTCCGACTCCCACACCAGCCGGGCGAGCCTCGCGTTGGTGGTCGGTGCGTCCCCGGTCGCGTCCCCCTCCAGGGCTGCCAGCACCCGTCGCGTGTGGCGGTCGGCAGCCCCGAGCTCGTGGATGATCACGCGAACCCGGGCCACGAGGGGGTCGTGCTTGGAAGGCCTGGCCGTTGTGGTCATGGATCTCCTGGAGCGCCTACGTCAGGACGTAGAGGGGGGCGGCGTCCGCGTCGACCCCCAAAGGGGGTTGGGGCTTATGGGTGTATCCCGCCTCTCAGGTCGGGCTTTCCACGTACGAGTTGAGGATCCCTACGAACTCATGACAAGCGGGCTGCCTCCAAGCGCCATCTGCCACCGGCAGACTCCCGACCCCCGCGTGGGGTTTCCCCGCAGTCGCTCTTCGCCGGCCAAGGCGCACCTGCTCCCGTGCAGGCCCCTGGGACCAAGGGCACTCCGTCGAGCGAGTCCACCACCTGGTGACCGTCACCTCGTCCGCGCCCTGCAGGTGAGTCTCGGGGGAGTCGCCCGACGCCGCCGACGCGGCGGTCCACGCCTGCCCATCGACCCACGGTTTGCTGACGGCCGACCCAGGCCCGGGCCTCACGAGGCACGCGCCCGGGCCGACCCCGTGAGGGACGATGTCCACGCTCGCCCCGCCCGCCCCCCGCTTTGAGCTGCGGCGCCTGTGGCGCCAGCGCGCCGAGGGCGATGACCGGGCCCGCGAGCGCCTCATCCTGCTCTACGCGCCGGTGGTCAGCTACGTGGCCGCGCGCATGGCCTCGGTGCTCCCCGCCCACGTGGACCGCGAGGAGGTCACCTCCTTCGGCCTGGTGGGCCTGATGAAGGCCGTCGACGCCTACGACCCGGCACGCGGCGTGCCCTTCGAGCCCTACGCCATGCGCCGCATCCACGGGGAGGTCCTGGACTCCATCCGCGCCCTGGACTGGGCCCCGCGTTCACTGCGCCGCCGCCAGCGCGAGCTGCGCGCGGCCATGGCCCGCATCGAGCAGCGCACCGGCCGCCCGGCCACCGATGAGGAGCTCCAGCAGGAGCTCGGGCTGAGCGCGGGCGAGCTCGACCGCCTGCTGGGCGACCTGCACCGGGTGGGGCTCTTCTCGCTGGATGAGATGTTCGGGCTGCCCGACTCGCTCGAGCACGAGTCCAGCCTGGGGGGCCTGTTGGCCGATGAGGCCCCCGGCCAGGAGGACCTGGCTGAACGGGCCGCGCTGCGCGACGCCCTGGCCGAGGCCGTGGGCGAGCTGCCCGAGCGTGAGCGCATCGTGGTGGCGCTCTACTACTACGACGGGCTGCGCCTGCGCGAGATCGGCGAGGTGCTGGGCGTCACCGAGTCGCGCTGCTCGCAGCTGCTGAGCAAGGCGGTCAACCGCCTGCGCTCGCACCTGGACCCCCGCCTGCTCGAGCCCTAGTAGGGGTCGACGAAAC
>JRYK01008766.1_pt1 | contig 14515 bp, 21 predicted proteins | sample 235381 | NCBI WGS metagenome assembly JRYK01 (sample SAMN03074220, study PRJNA261476) | activated sludge metagenome | biome: Wastewater Treatment Plant; feature: Wastewater; material: Activated sludge; isolation source: activated biomass of a wastewaster treatment plant treating hydrocarbon... ... | reverse complement strand
CTGAGCAGGAGTCGTTATCATGATCACACTAAATGGAAATGCGCTAACCCCAGAGGAAGCCGAAGCGCTCCTGAGGCAAAGTCCCGACACCCAAGTCACCCTAACCTGGTGCTCGCGGAACCCCCAAATCATGACCGCTACGGGCAAAATCATCCGGCTGGACACGGCCCTCAGTACGGCCCTTTTCGCACAAAACCTAGACCCAGAATCCGACATCGAAGCACGCATCACCACCGTCGTGGCTGGGCAACAGAGCGGAGATAGACGTGGAAGACTCGTTGTCTAGCGTCACCACTCTGCTATGGCGGGCCGCCGGCGTTCCCCCGCAACCCGGCGCGTNNCCACTTCGTGGCCGGCGGCGAGTGGACGCCGCTTTCCAAAGGTCAGAAGCGCGAGATGGTAGCCTTGCTGCGCCGGAAACCTGAGGTGGCCGTCATCGCCGCATCGGGCCAGAAGCACATCATCTTCCGCGCCCGGTCGGGCTGGTGGCAGTTCGAGGAGAAGTCCGCCCCCGCCTTTCCGGCCACTCTGTGGCCGCTGCTAGAAGTCGTCGAGACCCTCTACAACGGCGGCTTCGGCAAGGCGGAGATCGAAACCGGCCGCTACACCAGTCAGCGGCGCATCCTGGAGTTTGGACTGGCAGACTACCTGCGTCTGGAAGCGGCCGTCAGCGCGGCGCGCGGCACGCTCGCGCTGGGCCTGGCCGTGTTCCTGGCGCAAAAGACCGAGGAGGCATTCGATGAAGAAGATGGAAGCCACGCCGGGAACCGGGTTTTTGGCCTTCGAGGAGTACCCGGAACCGTACCATCTGGCCCTGAGTCTGTTGATTCCCCTATGGCGGGGGATACCGGCCGACTACAAGCGGAAGTACGCTCGCAACGTGTGGCAACAGTTCGAGGACAACATGCGAGCCGCGGCCTACACGGCCAGCCTGAGCAAGTTCGTCAACTCGATCTGTTCCCGGTTGGGGATCGTGATAGCCGGTGAGGACGTGGCCGCGGTCAACGACGTGCTCAACGCCGGGCAAGACCGCGCCATCCTGCGCCAGTTGCGCGACGAGGCGACGACCCTGGCGTTGATGGTGCGCATGGAGAACGACAAGCGCAAGGCGGAGTGGGAGGCGCGCCAGGCCGATGCCCGCGCCGACGAAGCCCGCGCCTTCGGGCTGTTTGCGACTGGAGGTGAATCGTGACGACCATTGAGTTTAGCGGTGTGGTAACGGCCCTGTCGAGCGTCTCTCACGGCGGCGGCCAGTCGTTCGGCGTCAACGCCAAGATGCGCCGGGAGAAGTTCGTCCAGCCCGACGGCTCGGTCGAGGAAGTGCCGGTCATCAGCGGCAACGGCCTGCGCGGCCTGCTGCGCGACCTGGGCATGGCCCACATGTGCCGCGCCCTGGGCTACGGCGAGGCGGCCGAAGAGGGGCGTCCCGCCGGCCTATCGCTGCCGGCCTTCTATTTTTTGTTCAGCGGCGGGGCGCTCACTTCGGTCGGCGGCCGGGGCCTGGACATCGACCGCGCCCGCGCGCTGCGCGAGCTGATCCCCCTCGTCGGCGTCTTCGGCGGGGCGATGGGCAACCAGATCATGCCCGGCAAGCTCCGCGTGGACAAGATGATCCCCATCTGCCGCGAGACCGCTCACCTGCTGCCGGCGGCCGTGGTGGGCGACGGCGAGGGCGTCCAGTCCATCTGGGAGTATCTCCAGGAGGAGATGTACACCCGCAAGGACGACGAGAAGGACGAGCACAAGCGGGCGCTCATCGACAGTGGCGTGCGGGCGCTGCTGGAAGCCGAGGCCCGCGCCAAGCGCGAGGCGGCGTCGCAGCCGGTCATCCAGGCCGACACCGGCCAGCACCAGCAGATGATGTACTACGTGGAGACGCTGGCCGCCGGCACGCGCTTCTATTGGTCGCTCGTCCTGGACGGCGCGACCGACGTGGAGTTCGACGCCCTGGTGACGACCCTGGTGGAGTTTTCGCGCCGGCCGTACATCGGCGCGAAGTCCGGGGTCGGCCTGGGCAAGGTCGCTGTCGAGTTCAACGGCTGGCACACCATCGACAGCCGCGTGGCGGCCAACGGCGCGGCCGTCGATACGCCGCTGGGCGTCAAGTACCACGATCACCTGGCCGGTCGCGCGGCCGACATTCGCGCCGCCCTGGCGGAGATTCAGTAGCCATGCTGGCCGTCATCGAAATCCCCTGGCGTCACCAGACCGTGGCCCGCACGAGTCACGAAGGCGCGCTCTACGCCGCGTTGGACGTGATCGGCGGCGGCAACCCGGCGCTGGCCCGGGCGCTGCACGACAGCAAGGCACCGCCGCCCTACTCCGCCTACCTGGCCGATGGCCTGCTGCGCGTCGGCTGCCTGACGACCGAGGTCTTCCTCGCCGTGGCCGACAGCCGCCTGGCCTACAAGGCGGTACGGGTGCGCGAAGACTCGTTCGAGACCATTCTGGCCCGCGCCGCCGGCCGGCCGCGGACGGCGCGCCTGACGTTCGTCTCGCCCACCTCGTTCGCCACGGCCGATCACGCCGCTTCACACGTCCTGCCCGATGCCGAGCACGTGTTCGGCTCATTGGTGCGCCGTTGGCGCGCGGCCGGCGGGCCGGAAGTGCCCGATCTGGCCCTGGGCGACGCGGCCGTAACCTATGCCAATCTCAGAGTGTAGAAGACGAGCCTGCAACGCTACACCTGCTACGGCTTCGTCGGTCGGCTAACCTACCGCGCCCCGGCCGGTCTGGAAGCATGGTTCCACGCCCTGGCCGACTTCGCCGAGTACGCCGGCGTCGGCCAGCGAACGAGTCAGGGATTTGGGAGAGTGGCCTATGAGTCAATTGAACGGTCTCATCACGAACAGCCCGCTGGAGCGGGAACTGTTCAACGGCCGGATGTACGCGGGAACGGGCTACCACAGAGCGCGGCGCAGTTTCGCCCATGAGGCCATTTGCGCGATGCTCGCGCTGGGCGAGCGGTTCTACGTCTCGTTGTCGTTTGGCAAGCAATCGCTCGTCGTGGCCCACATGGTCTATCAGGTCGCCCCGGACACGCCGATGATGTTCCTCGCCTCGTCGGAATCGTGGATGATGCACGACTTCGCCGACGTGATCGACCGCTTCATGGCCCGCTGGCCGGTCAACCTGACCATCGTCCAGACCAACAACGCCGCGCTGGACATCGATGCGGTCGTGGCCGACCTCTCGCGCCGTCAACCGTCCATTACCTGGCGCTTCAAGCCGCCGGGCGATCCGGCGTGGAACTGGAAGCAGTCGCGCGACTACGGCGAGCGCGACCTGCAAGAGATGGCCCCGCGCGAGGCGTTTGACGGCTGGTTTTGGGGTCTGGCGAAGGAAGAGAGCGTCGCCCGGCGCATGACGCTCTCGACGCGGTGGGAAGGTCAGCCCCACCCGGCCGTCTTCCGCTACGGCGACGGCAAATACCGTTGTTGCCCCCTCGCCAACTGGCAGGCGCTCGACCTGGCCGCCTACATTGCCACCCACGACCTGCCGATGCTCGACACCTATCGGCAACGCGGCCTGAGCGCCCGCACCACGGCGCGGGTGACGCGCCAGGCGGCCGAGCACGGCTTCATGTCCCTCTCGCGTCACTACAACATCGAGGTCGTCAACCGCCTGTGCGCCCGTTTCCCGGAGTTGCGAGGCGCGACGTGATCATCGCCGTGGACTTCGACAACGTGCTCTACGACCATGACGGCCAGTGGCGCGGCGGGGCGCTGCCGCGCGGCCCCGTGCCCGGCGCGGCCGAGGCCATGCGCCAACTGGCGGCCGAGGGCCATCGGCTGGTGGTCTTCTCCACCCGCGGCTGGCTGAAGGCCCACCGCGAGCGCATGGGGGCCTGGCTGTCGGCCCACGACATCCTCTACCATGACATCGCCCGCACCAAACCCAACGCCGACGTGTACCTGGACGACAAGGCGCTGCGTTTCACCACCTGGCCGGCGGCCCTGAGCGCCCTGCGCGTTCCGCCGGCCACGTCGCCGACCGCGCCGCGCGTGCTGCTCTACCGCGTCGGCCGCAACCTCAACCGCGCCTACCGGACGTGCGCGTCGTTCGGCGTGGAGGAGTTGCTGCTGCTGGACTGCGAGGCGACGCTGGCCGGGCCGCTGTTCAGCGCCGCCGGCCGCGTGGCGGTGACAGTCGTCGCCGGCTGGCCCGACCCGGCAACCTGTCTGGCGCTGGAAACGTTCTACCCCACGCCGCTGGCGGCGGTGGACTGGGCGGCGGTGGAGACGCTGGTCATCGGCGGCGAGACGGCCGGGCTGCCGCGCGGGCAGCGCTTCGGCCAGACCGCCCACATTCCCGGCGCGGCCGGGCCGTCGCTCACTGTCGAGGCGGCGCTGGCCGTCGCTCTCTACCAATGGAGGCTCACGTGCAACCGCTGAAGATCACCGCCTGGCCCCGCGTCGGCATCGAGACTGATGAGTTTCTGCCGATTGACGGCATCCTCTACGCCGCCGCCATGCGCCGCGCCTACGGCCCGGAACTCCTGACCACTCCCGGCCGGGCGGCCGACGCCGCGCCGGTCGCCCTGCCCCTGGCCCGCCGCGGCGAGGGCCAGGCGTGGTACTACGCCGCCTCCTTCGCCCAGTGGGGGCCGCGCGCCGATTACACCTCCTTCTGGGTCAAGCGCTTCGACCAGTCCCAGGCCGACCTGGTGGACTTCGGCGGCCGGCGCGGCAAGGTCATCGTCGAGCAGGGACGCTACAAGGCGTACCACATGCCGACGTTCCTGCGCCACGCGCTGTGGCTGTCGTGGTACGTCGTTGGCGACCGGGAGGAGATTGAGGCGCTCCTGGCCTTCGTGACCCACGTCGGCAAGAAGACGGCCCAGGGCAACGGCCGCCTCAACGGCTGGGCCGTCGAGCCGTGGCCGGAGGATTGGAGCGTCACCGACCCCGACGGCCGCCTCATGCGCGCCATCCCCGCCGCGCCGGGGCAGGGCGGCGTGCTCTACGGCATCCGGCCGAGCTACTGGCTGAGCGAGAATCAGACGCACTGCCGGCTACCAGTTTTGACGAATCAGGTATATACCTATTGACATTGGTATGTACACATGTTATGATACTGTCATGGCCCACTACTATTTCCGATTCGTAAAAGACGAAGCGCAAGCCACCAGCGACTTGGAGCGCGGCCACTCCTTCCACGACTACTACCTCATGCCCTCTGTCCTGGACGTTCTCCAGGACAAGGGGTACGAAGTAGACGAGGACGGAGAGGTCTTCGACTACGAAGGCGAGTGGTTCGCATCGTCCATCGACGACGCGGCCGACCGGCTAGGCCTGGCGCAAGACAACGCCACCGGCCTGTGGGGCTTCCCGACGGACGGCCTCTGCGGCTTCGGCGAATACGACACGGTAGAGGAGGCCATTGAGGCGGCGCGGGATTCCTGGTACGCCGGCGGCGACGTGCTGGCCGTCTTCCAAGGAGAGCCGTCGATGAGTTCCGACCCGGACGGGTCACTGTTTTACCCCAAGCGGCTGGTGCTGGTGACCGGCCGGCCGCGTTGATCGCGTTGAACGGAGGAATATCATGAAGGTTAAGCTGTTGCACCTGCCGAGCGATTTCAGCGAGTGGCGCATCTTCGACGGCACGCCGTTCGCCGACAACGGCGGCGATCCCGACGGGCCGGACTGGCTCCAGGACGTGCGTCGGTTTTCCGAGCGCGAAATCGAGGCGGCCCTGGCGGCCGGCGCGAAGGTCGAGAACGGCTACGAGGCCAGCTACGCGCCGGGGCAGCCGAACACGGCCTACCGGCAGCCGTGGTGTGGTTACGGTTCCTTGGCCACGGCCTACACCACGAGCTATTACGCGGCGCGCGCGATGGAGCGCGCCGCGCGCAAGATGGAGGAGGCGGCGCGGTAATGGCCACCCGGCCGAACTTTAGCGCTTACCTGTACGACAAGCCCTATCTGGCCGACCTAGCCGGCCAGATGGGGTACGTCCTGACGCGCGGCCGGGGCGCTGGCCATGTCGGAAGCTTGACCAGCTTCTTGAACCATCTTCAAGCCGGCGAGGTCATCGCCTTTCCGGCGGGGGATGAGGCCGGGTCGCTGGAAGGCGCGGCCGATACTCTGGCGACGCTGGCCGCGAGCCTGCGCGCTGACGATCCGGCGCGGGCGCTGCTGGATGCGACCATTGTCGCCACGCGACGCGCCGCCGCCCGCCAGCGACAACTGGCGGCGCTGGTTGAAGACGACGACGCGCCGGAGACGGTTGCCGGCCGTCGTGGCCGCTACGCCAATGCCGAGGCAGCCAAGCGCGGCGCGGCGCTGGCCCTGTTTCCCGTCGTCATCCGCTTTGACGACGGCTCCTATGACTGGCAACACGCCGACCGGCCGGTCGAGCATCCGATCGGCCGCTATGAGATCGTCGCCCGGCGCGAAGGCGCGGGCGCGTGGAAGGGGTGAAATGGCCACTGGAATGTATAAAACCGAATTGGGTGCCAAGCGGCGCGCTTCTAAAAACGACCGCGACATTGTCGTTCGCTTCCGTGACGGCAGTTATGACTGGTTCCCCCACGGGAGCGGGGTGACGGAGAGAGACTACAACGGCAACTTCGTCAACGTCGCGCAGTACAACACCCACCGCGACCGATGGGAAGACATCCCCGACGAGGACGACGAGGGCGGCCTCGGCCTCAGCGAGAAGACAGAAAGTAAGTAATCTAACTCATTTACATTAAATACAATATCGATTATTCTATTGGTAGTTGATTGCGAGTCGAATGGAGACATATCCAGCAGTGGTTCTAGCCCTGCACCAGGAGCATCATGACCATCTTGCAGATTTCATGCGTTGCCTATGATCATTTGCCGCCCCGTCAGGTGGCCTGGATCGAGCAGCAAGACGAGGCCCGTTTCGTGGAAGTGGCCGACGGTGACGAAAGCCTCCAGCGCGCCCTGCACCTGGAAGCGCTGACCGAGGCCGAGGCGCTGGCCCGCGCCACCGACGGCCAACGTATCGTCTACGGCGAGAAGCCGGCCGCTACCCCGCCGGGCCTCGTCGCGGTCAAGGCGTACTACCGCAATGAGTACGCCTACGAGCCGGACTGGATGTAGCCCCGTGAGTACCCCCCACGAAGCCCGGCGGCACGTCGGCCCGCCGCCGGGCTTCCTAACCCGCCAGCAAGTCGCCGCGGCCCTGGGCGTGTCCAGCGCCCGTCTGGGGCAAATCGGGCTGCTGGACGATCTCGAAAGCTGGGCGCTGCCCGGTTCGCGGGCACGGCTGTTCCGGGCGGCCGACGTGGACGAACTCGTCGCCTGGCGGCGAACCCGCCGCGGCCTCATCGCCCTGGGGTTGCAAAGCCCCACCGCGCCGGCCTGGCCGCCCAGCCTCTTGAAGGCCCGGCTATTCAACGATGAGGACTACTACGGCGTCGGTTGCCCGCGCTGCGGCCGGGCGGCCGTGGCCGACCCGATGCGCCCCGAACTGGGCACGTGGTGTCCTGAGCACGGCCTCATGCGCGGAGGAGCAGACAATGACGAACCGCGAGATTAGAGCCGAGCAACGCGCCCTGCGGCGCGAGGCCCGTCGCCTCCGTATGGCCATGCGTGTCGTCGCTATCCGGCGAATGCTACTGATGGCCCAGCTACACCGGATAGCGTTCGAGCGGCAACTCATTGCCGCCTTAGCAAAATGGAGTGGAGTAAACAGGCCGTGAAGACAATCTCGATAACCGTTCTGAGTCTCTCCGCCCAGCGCCGGGCAGACCGGATGGGCGACGACGAGCAACCCGTCTACGCCCGCCCCCGTGGGCGGGGGCATGAACTGACCCAGATCATCGCCGACAGCCCTCAACAGATCGAGAGGGACGAGAAGTCCCTGGCCGAACAAGGCTGGTACAGGATCGATTTCACATCATGATCCCCCAGGAGGGCGCTGCCCAAAACCGCTGGCCGACCATCCAGCGAGCCTACAAGACCAAGCTCGTGGTGAACAACCGCGAGGCCAACTACTTCCGTGGCTGTGCCGGGCTGGCCCGGTTCGTGTACAACTGGGGCCTGATCGAGGCCAAGCTCTGGTACGAAGAGACAGGCAAAACACCTTCACCGCGCAACGTCTTGAAGAAAGAGTTTAACGCCATCAAAGGGGCCTGGTTCCCGTGGACGGCCGACTATCCCTACGCCATCCTCCAATCCGCGTTTGACGACCTCGACGCGGCGTTCAAGAATTTCTTCCGCCGCGTCAAGGCGGGCGACCCGGAACCGGGCTACCCGCGTTTCAAGGCCCGCGGCCGGGACATGTCCTTCCGCTTCGTCGGGGGGGGGATTCGCGTTGAGGAGGCGCGGGTCAAGCTGCCGCGCATCGGCTGGGTGCGCCTGGCCGAGCGGGGCTACTTGCCCGTCGGGGTGGACGTGAACTCGGCCACCATCTCCTATCGCGCGGGGCACTGGTGCATCAGCATCCAGGTCGAGGAACCCGCGCCGGAACCGGTCGATCTACGGCCGGTCACGCTGGGCGTCGAGTTGGGGGTGCGCCTGGCGGCCGTGGTCACGGAGGCGACCCGCGACGGCACGCTCGGCAACGCAACGATCTACGACAACCCGCGCGTGCTGGACAAGCACGCCAAAAAACTAAGCCGGTTACAGCGCGAACTCAGCCGCCGCCAGAAAGGCGGTGCCAACTGGCGCAAGACGCAGGCCAAGATCGCCAAACTGCACGCACGTATCACCGACACGCGCAACCACGCGCAACACAACGTCAGCGCCGCCATCGTGCGGCGACGGCCGGAGCGCATCGTCGTCGCCGGTCACAACGTGGCCGAAATGATGAAGCGGCCGGAGCCGGTGCAGGCCGAGGATGGTCACTACGAGCGCAATGACGCCGAGCGGACACGGCCGCTGCGCCGGAAGATGGCCGATGCAGGAATGGGCGAACTACGGCGACAGATCGGCTACAAGGCCGGCTGGGTCGGCATTCAGGTCGAAGAGCCGGAAGCGTACTATCCGGCGACACGGACGTGCTCGGCGTGCGGCACGGTCAACGCCGAGTTGCCGCTGAGCGAGACGATTCTGCATTGCGCCGGCTGCGGCGCGGCGCTCGACCGAGACGTGAATGCATCCCGGAATCTGGCGCGGTTGGCGATTGCCAATCCACCCGATTCCGAATAGAATGCAGTGAACCCGTGATGCACGGGGGATTGCCTGGGGAGTTGGACGAGTAATTGTCCACTGTGAACCAGGAAGCCGGCTCGCTGAAGGCGACTTCAGCGGTAAGACCGGCGGCAGGTGTGGGGCAACCCGCATCTACACCCACTTAAAAGCCGCATACAGGCTCCCCGCAAAGGGTCGTGCCCCCGCGGGCGTGGGGCGGATTGCTGGTGGAACGGGTGGTGGCGCTGCTGGAACAGTTGCACCCCCAGGGGCATGGGTGGATTGCATGTGGACGCTCGACCGCGCCGACTTATAGGGTTGCACCCCCAGGGGCATGGGTGGATTGTGGTCAACACTCTGAACTGCCGTTTCATCCCCGCGTTGCACCCCCAGAGGCGTGGGTGGATTGAAGTAACTCCCTAAACTTCCGTACGGATTCTGCGTTGCACCCCCAGGGGCATGGGTGGATCGTAACCTCCATTACGAACTGAAATCTACCACTACGTTGCACCCCCGTGGGCGTGGGTGGATCACTACCGGATTAGAGCTAAAAGTGGCGCTATCGCACCCCCGTGGGCGAGGCAGCTAGACGCTGGGCCGCGCCGGCTACTCCCCGAACTCCGGGTGCAGGTACACACCGCGGCCGGGCCGGAAGAGATCGGCCGCGGCCGGCCGCGCCTCGACCGTCGCACGGTCATAGGTCGCCCGGGCCAGGCAACAACTCGCCGAACCGGCATTGACAGCGAACGGGCAATGACTGTAGAATGGGGTTAGATGTTGTTTAATCACGGAGACAAGACCCCATGCCCAGAAGACCAGGCGCCGGCCGCCGCTCGCGTCGCGGCACGCCCATGCCCAACGCCACCATCACGGCTTCGGTGGACGAGTTGACCTTCCTGCTACTCATTGGCGAGGGCAACCTGGCGGCGGGTGTCCAGCGGCTCGTCGCCAGTGTCGTAAAGAACATCGAGGATATGGCGAGCGTGATGCGCTGCACCCGGCAGTTGGTGCAAGCGGCCGAGCGTCAGGTGGGACCCGACTCAAGGGGGCTTGTCCAGCAGCAGGCCGTCTATCAGTACATTCGGGAGAACTACTGGCAGATGGTGGAAGACCTCGGCTGCGAGAGCTAACCCGGCCCCGTTGTAGAAGACTCCATCGCCGCGACGTTTTTTGATATGGTTTAATGTGATATAATGTCGCTCATGATCACGACGAATAGAGCGCAAGGCGGCGGCCGTCGCCATTTGGATGGGAGTGTGCCCGGAACTGGCCTGTATTTGGTCAGTATCTCGGTCACACTGCGGCCGGAGGATGTGGCGCTGCTGGAGCAAATCGGCGACGGCAACCGCTCCGAGGCCGTGCGCCGGCTGCTGGCGAGCCACTGCCAGACCAGGCCCGTGCCGGCCGCCGAACCGACTTCCCCCTAGGTTTAACTGCCCTGGAATCGCCCAGGGCGTTTTTGCTTCAGCGGCCGAGCCGGCGCTATTGTATAGGTGTGATTAAATCGTGTAGAATGTGACCAATAGTGTACTGGTATGGAACATTGATCCATGAGTCGCGCTTGCGCAGGCAAACGAACAGGAGCGACCTGGTTCCGGATCGCTCCTGATGGGGAGTGGTACTGGATGTCAACCCGCGGCGGCCCCGGCCGCGAGTGGCCCACGGCCGGTAGCCGTGGGCCGTTCTCTATGGCGGCCGGCCTAGTTGAACGTCGCCTCCAGCAGCTGGCCGAACTTCTCCTCGCCGATCAGGGCCGCGCCGGCGGCGAGGGCCTCGGCGTAGGCGGCCTGGGCGGCCTCGGTGCGGAAGCTGATCTCGCCGGTAATGTCGAAGTCGGCGTGGTCTTCGATGAGCTGGCCGATGAGGGCGACGAGGGTGTCGAGACGAACAAAGTCGAGAAGGAAGCTGTTGGTCATGGTCATTTACTCCTTAATTAAACGTGATTTAATCATATTATACCCTGACCGGCGGGAATTGCATTAGGGCAGCACTAGGAACAGATTAGGGAAACGCATGAGACAGGCGGGCGTAGGAGAGCAGAGCCGAATGTGGGAGCGGGGCGAGCGCGAGCCCTCGCTGTGGTTCTACCGCTTCGATGCCTACTATCGGCCGCTTGGCCCGGAGCGCAATCTTCTTAGAGCTTACAAGGGCTGGCACCTGGCCGAAAGAGCGGCCGAGAGTCGCGCGGTCAGCGCGCCTACAAGTTGGCGCTCGACGGCCGAGCGCTGGCGTTGGTTGGAGCGGGCCGAGGCCTGGGACGTGCAGCAGCGGCTGGAGCGGTTGAAGGAGGAGGATGAGGCCCGGCGCAAGAGTCGCGAGCAACGGCTGGCCATCCTCAACGGCGTGCTGATGCGCGCCTCCAGTGCCCTGGTGCGTCTCAACCCGGACGAGGCGCGCTGGGGCGATGTGATCGCCGCCGTGCGTCTGGCGGTGCAGGAGTTGCGGCACGAGTACGGCGAGGACGTGACGACGGTCAAGGTGGAGGCGGCCGGGGTCATCCCGGAGTGGGCCGCGACGGTCATTCAGATGGAGGAGCAGCAGTTGGATTGGATTGTCGCCAATCTATCGTTGGCGGGCAGAGCGGCCGAATTATGATCGGCCGGCCCAGCCCCTATGTTGCGCATAGCACGGGAGGCGCTGCAACGATGACCAGGGTAAGCGTGGGACATATAGCTACGGGACAGAAGCGGGGAGCACGGCGCGTTGCGCCGTCCCAGGCGGGCCACTGTGACGCCGTGTGGGCGTTTGTGTGCGACGCGATGAGGGATAGCGCGGGACGGCCGCCGACGCTGCGGCAGATCGCCAGAGGGACGGGGCTACCGTTGCGCAGTGTGCATCAGGCGCTGAACGCGCTGGAGCGGCAGCAGCTGATCGTTCGCGCCCGGTTCGGTCAGGCGCGGGGTATCGGCATCGTCGGCGCGCGGTACGTGTTGCCGGGCGAGGGGGGCGGCGAGGGCCTGGGCATGATGGAGCATAGCGCGGCCCATCGCGCGGCGGAGACGCAATGAGCAGTTACGCGAATCGCATTATCGGTCTGGAGTATGTGGACGCGGCCGATCTGCTGCCCCACCCTGCCAACTGGCGGGTTCATTCAGAGGCGCAGGCCGGCGCTCTGCGGGGCGTTCTGGCCGAGGTTGGTATCGCTGACGCGCTGCTGGCCTACCGTTCGGCGGAGTTTGGCGGTCAGCTGGTGGTCATTGATGGCCACCTGCGACGGGACGCTGCGCCGCAGACCTGGCCGGTGCTGGTGCTGGACGTGGATGATGACGAGGCGAGGGTCATCCTGGCCACGCACGACCCGTTGGCGGCGATGGCGACGGCCGACCCGGCGGCGCTGGAGGCGCTGTTGAGTATCGTGCAGTCAGGCGAGGCGGCCGTGCAAACCATGCTGGCCGAGATGGCGCAAGACGCCGGGATCGTGCCGCCGGAGGTCGAGTTCCGCGAGTACGACGAGGCGGCGGCCGAAGAGGTCGAGTATCACACCTGCCCCAACTGCGGGCACCAATGGCCGAAGTGATAGACGCTAACGACCTGTACCCGCGGCCGCTGAGCCGGCCGATCACAGTGCGCGAGGCCGTCGTCGGAGTGACGCCGGCGACGATGACTGACGCCCGCGTGCGGTGGAACAGCACCTACAAGGCGAACACAACGCGGCGTCATTGGAACCGGCCGTTCGCGACACTAACGACGAGGAACGCGAGCAACGGCGTTCACCCCAGCGAAGACCGCTACTTCTCGATTGAGGAGACGCGGCGTGGGGCCGGGTTCCCGGATGGGTTCCGGTTCGCGGGGACGGCGCACCAGCAGGCCAAGCAGATCGGCAACTGCGTGCCGCCGCCGCTGATGTACGCCATCGCGGCGCAGATTCGCGCCGTGTTGTTCGGTGGCCGGCCGCCGGAGCGCGGCCGGCGGGTGGATTACGCGACGCTGCTGGATGGGTTGTGGCAGTTGCACCTGGCCCCGCGCGATGCAGATGCGCCGACGGTTCTCTCGACGTTCGCCGGCGCGGGCGGGTCCTCGCTGGGCTACAGCATGGCCGGCTTCCGGGAGTTGCTGGCCGTGGAGTGGAATGGCCACGCGGTGGAGACCTTCCGGCTCAACTTCCCTGACGTGCCGGTGTACCACGGCGACATCGCCCAACTATCGGCCGATGAGTGCCTGCGTCTGGCCGGGATCGCCGAGGGGGAGTTGGACGTGTTTGACGGCTCGCCGCCGTGCTTCCCCGCCGGGTTTTCAGTGTTGACAGACCGCGGCCGGATACCGATTGAATCCTGCACGGCCGGCATGAAAGTGCTGACCCATACCGGGCAATTCAAGGAGGTAAGCCACGTATTCCAAAGAAAGTACCGTGGCCAGTTGTACACGATTGAAACCAAGTATGGGCAGCGGCCGATAACCAGCACGCCGGAGCATCTTTTTTGGGCCAGACGTCAGATGGAGCTAGGAGCCGAGCCGGAATGGCTCGCCGCCAAAGACTTGCGAGCAGGGGATTCTGTTTGCAGTCCATACGTGATGGAGAGCACAGAGCCTGACGTTCCCATGCCGGATCGCGCGTCCTCTGGCTTTGTCGATGAGATGGGAGCCTGGTTGCCCATCAAGGCCATCAACATCGCGGACAGCGATGAAATCGATGTATTCAATCTGGAAGTCGAGGGGGACAACTCCTATACCGTCGAGGGTATAGCCGTTCACAATTGCCAGGGATTCTCTACGGCCGGGAAGCGGGTGCTGGATGATCCGCGCAACCAGTTGTTCCGCGAGTACGTTCGCCTGTTGCGCGGGCTGCAACCGCGCGTGTTCGTCATGGAGAACGTCAGCGGTATGGTGAAGGGCAAGATGAAGCTGGTCTTTGCCGACGCCCTGCGCGAACTGAAGGCCGGCGGCTATGTGGTGTCGGCGCGGCTGTTGAACGCCAAGTATTTCAACGTGCCGCAGAGCCGGGAGCGGCTGATCTTCATCGGCGTGCGCGAGGACATCGCGCACGGCCGCGCCGCCGCCGGCGATGAGGCGGAAGGGGAGCATTGAGACATGGCCACGTGGGGGACGGCATCGAGCAAGCGCATCGCGGCGGCCGAACGGCGCGAGAAGGCCTGGGAGTTGCGCCGGCGGGGCCTCTCGTTCCGGGCCATTGCCGAGGAGCTGGGGCGCGACCCGGCTGTCGGCGAGCGCTACTCGAAGAGCCAGGCGCAGCGGGACGTGCAGCACGTGCTCGACGAACTGCTGGCCAGGACGGTCGATAGCGCGGCCGAGGCACGGGCGCTCGACCTGGCCCGGCTCGACGATCTGCTGGCGGCGTGGTTTGAGAGCGCGCTGCGGCGGGGCGAGGGAACCGTAGCCGAGCACAAAGCGGCCGAAGAAGCCGAGGCGGCCGAGGAACTCAGGGACACGTTGTCGCTGATAGACACGTT
>JRYK01003737.1_pt1 | contig 14522 bp, 11 predicted proteins | sample 235381 | NCBI WGS metagenome assembly JRYK01 (sample SAMN03074220, study PRJNA261476) | activated sludge metagenome | biome: Wastewater Treatment Plant; feature: Wastewater; material: Activated sludge; isolation source: activated biomass of a wastewaster treatment plant treating hydrocarbon... ... | reverse complement strand
CGAGCGCGCGCAGCTGGTCGCACCCGAGCCCGCGCGGCTCGCGGAGATCGCGGGCGCGATTGCGACCGCAGCGGCGGAGGTGGACGCCGCCGCCGGGCGCATCCGCGCGCTGCAGGAGGACCTCCCGGTGCTCGAAGCGGCGCGCGGCGCTGCGCTCGCCCGCCTCCAGGAAGTCGAGCGCGAGGCCAACACGCGCGAGGGACGGCGCGCGACCCTGCAGCGGATCCAGGCGGCGGTCGAGGAAGGCACGGAGATCAACGACTGGGTCGCCCGGCACCGGCTGCAGGGGCTGCCGCGCCTGTGGCAGAAGATTACGGTCGAGCCCGGCTGGGAGACGGGCGTCGAGTCGGTGCTGCGGGAGCGGCTGCACGCCCTGCAGCTCGCAGACCCCGGGCGGCTCGCCCAGCTCCACGCTGATCCGCCGCCGGCAAGGGTGAGCGTGTTCGCGCCGAGCACCGCGCGCACGCCGCAGCGCGCCGGGGACGGGCTGCGGCCGCTCGCCGCGCTGGTGCGCTGCACCGACGAGAGCGCGCGGCCGCTGGTCGAGGACTGGCTCGCGGGCTGCTATGCGCACGAGGGCATCCCGTCGCTGACCGCCCGGCTCGCACTGCCCGCCGGCGCCGTGCTGGTCAACCGGGAAGGCCACCAGTTCACGCGCTACGGCGTGAGCTTCCACGGACCGGACTCGGGCGACGCCGGCATCCTCGCCCGGCAGCGCGAGATCGAAGGGCTGAACGCCGAGCTCGAGACGCTGACGTCGGCGGTCGCCGGGGCGCGCGAAGTCCACGCCGCGGCCGAGCGCGCCCTTGCGCTGCGACGCGACCAGATCGCCGCCCTCCAGTCCCAGGAAGCCGAGCGGCAGGGCGCCCGCCACGAGCTCCAGCTCGAGGAACTGCGCATCAACGAGAGCATCGCCCGGGTTCGGAGCCGGGCGGAGAGCATCGACCTCGAGCTGCACGAGGTCGCGCACGCGCACAGCTCGGAGGCCGCTGGCCGCGCCACCGCCGCGTCCAGGATCGCGCAGCACCAGTCGGAGCTCGCGTCGGCGCGGGGACGGCTGGACGAGGTGCGCAACGCGTTCGAGGGGGCCGGAGCCGCTCTCGCGGCGCAGCGCGACGCCATCCAGACGGCGGCCCGGGTGGTCCAGGAAGAGCTCTTTGCTGAGCGAGAGTGCCTATCTAAAATCAATGAGATAGAGCGCTCTATTAATGGATTATCTGAGCAGCTGAGCCAAGCCGCAGAGGAGCGGTCGGCCGCAGAGGGCGAGCGGTCCGGCCTGCAGGACGAGGGCCTTCAGGGCGCACTCCAGGCCGCGCTAGCGAACCGGGTCGAGGTCGAGGGACGCCTCGGCGCGGAGCGCGCGCGGCTGGAGGAGATCGGCGAGACCCTCCGCGGCGCGGACGAGGAGCGGCTGGGGGCCGAGCAGCGGCTCGCGCCGCTGCGCGAACGGATCGGCGAGTTGCGCCTGAAGGAGCAGGCGGCCCGGCTCGGCGTCGAACAGTTCGCCCGGCAGCTGGCGGAGGCGGAGGCGGACGAAGCGGCGCTCGCGCAGGCCTTCGAGGCGAACAAGGTCCGCCTGGGTGCACTCCAGGGGGAGATTCAGCGGCTGCACCAGGCGATGACCGACCTCGGGGCGATCAACATGGCCGCCCTGGAGGAACTCGGGATCGCCACCGAGCGCAAGCAGTTCCTCGATGCCCAGTCGGGCGACTTGCGCGAAGCGCTCGCGACCCTGGAGAGCGCCATCCGGCGCATCGACCGCGAGACGCGGGAGATGCTGCAGCAGACCTTCGACGAGGCCAACCGGCACTTCGGGGAGCTGTTTCCGCGGCTCTTCGGCGGCGGCGAGGCGCGGCTCGTGATGTCGGGCGAGGAGATCCTCGATGCCGGGATCGAGGTGCGTGCCCAGCCGCCGGGGAAGCGCAACTCCACCATTCACCTGCTCTCGGGCGGAGAGAAGGCGCTCACCGCGATCGCGCTGATCTTCGCGCTCTTCCAGCTCAACCCGGCGCCTTTCTGCCTGCTCGACGAGGTCGACGCCCCGCTCGACGACACCAACACCGAGCGGTTCTGCAATCTCGTGAAGCACATGTCGGAGCAGACGCAGTTCCTGTTCATCAGCCACAACAAGATCACGATGGAGATCGCGGCCCAGCTGGTCGGCGTCACGATGCCCGAGCAGGGCGTCTCGCGCGTGGTCGCGGTCGACATCGAAGAGGCGCTGCGCCTCAAAGAGGCGGCGGCGGCGTGACCGCGCGGGTCCGTTAGGCGAGTGCTCGCGTGAGCGACCTTCAGCTCGGCCTGCTCGGCATCGGGATCCTGGTCGTCATCGCCGTGCTCGCGTACAACAAGTGGCAGGAGCTCAAGCTGCGCCGCCAGACGGAGGCCGCGTTCGCGTCGCGCCATCGCGACGTGCTGTTCGGCGAGCGTCCCGGGGAGGCCGTTCCGGCCGGCGCGGCGACCGCCTGGACGCCAGGGCCGGCGCCGGAGCCGCACCGTCGCGTCGAGCACACGCTCGGAGAGCCCGCCCCCGACCCGAGCCCGGCGACGGCGGACGAGGCGGCCGCGGCCCCGGCCGCGCTCGACGAAAGCGTCGACTTCATCGTCGAGCTCGACTGCGCGCGCCCGGTGGGCGCGGAGGACCTCGCACATCCGGCCCGCGGCCGCGTCGAAGAAGTTTGCGGGAAGCCCGTGCACTGGGCGGGGCAGGAGGAGCCCGGGGGCGGCTGGCGGCAGATCGACCCCGGCCGGCGCTATCGGCGCCTGCAGGTGGGGCTGCAACTCGCCGACCGGTCGGGCGCGGTGACCGAATCCGATCTGGCTGCGTTCGCGCGCGCGGCCCGGGACTTCGCTGCGGCGCTCGGCGCGCGTTGCGGGAGCCCCGACCCGGGCGCGGCGCTCGCGCGCGCGCAGGAGCTCGACCGCTTCTGCGCCGACGTCGACGTCCTGATCGGCCTGAGCGTGATCGGGAGCGAGAGCCACACTTTCCCGGGCACCAAGATCCGCGCGGCGGCGGAGAGCGCGGGGCTCGTCGTCGGCAAGGACGGCCGCTACCACCGCTTCGGCGAGGACGGCATCGAGCAGTTCGCGCTCGCGAACCTGGAGCCGATGCCGTTCCACCCCGAGACCATGAAGACCCTGCAGACGCGCGGCGTGACGGCGCTCTTCGACGTGCCGCGGGTGCCGGAGAGCGACGCCGCGCTGCGGCGCTTCCTCGACTTCGCGCACGAGCTGGAGCAGGCGCTCGGCGGCGTGCTGGTCGACGACAACCGCAAGCCGATCGGCCAGGCCGCCATCGAATCGATCCTGCAGCAGCTCGACCGGATCCACGCCACCATGCGCGCGCGCGGCATTCCCGCGGGCGGCCCGGTGGCGCGGCGACTGTTCACCTGACGAATGGGCGGCCCGCGCGAGGCGGCCGCGCGCGCGCAGGAGTTGCGCGCGACCCTCGAGGACGCGAACTACCGCTACTACGTGCTCGACGCGCCGGCGATCCGCGACGCCGAGTACGACCGCCTGTTCCGCGAGCTGCAGGCGCTCGAGACGGAGCACCCCCGGCTCGCGACGCCGGACTCGCCGACCGCGCGCGTGGGCGCGGCGCCGCTGGAGGCCTTCGGCAGCGTGCGGCATCGCGTCCCGATGCTGTCGCTCAACAACGCGTTCGCCGACGAGGAAGTCGAGGCGTTCGACCGGCGCACGCGCGAGGCGCTCGGGGCCGAGGCGGTCGAGTACGCGTGCGAGCCGAAGTTCGACGGGCTCGCGGTGAGCCTGGTCTACGCGCAGGGGCGGCTCGCGGTCGGAGCGACCCGGGGCGACGGTCACGAGGGCGAGGACGTGAGCGCCAATCTGCGCACGGTGCGGAGCATCCCGCTGCGGCTGCGCGCGCAGCGCGCCCCGCGGCGGCTCGAGGTGCGCGGCGAGGTGATCCTGTTCCGGCGCGATTTCGAGCGCCTGAACGAGCACCAGCGCAGCCGCGGCGAGAAGGTCTTCGTCAACCCGCGCAACGCGGCCGCCGGCAGCCTGCGCCAGCTCGATCCCGCGGTCACGGCGGGCCGCCCGCTGCGCTTCTTCGCCTATGGCATCGGGGAGGCCGAGGGGTTCGCGCTCCCGGCGACGCAGTCGGAACTGCTCGACCTGCTCGGCGAGCTCGGCCTGCCCGTCTGCGCGGAGCGGCGGACGACGCGCGGGGCGCCCGGGTTGCTCGCCTACTACCGCGCGCTGGAGGCGCGGCGGCCCGCGCTCCCCTACGAGATCGACGGCGTCGTCTACAAGGTGAATCGCCTGGCCGAGCAGGAGCGCCTGGGGTTCGTCGCGCGCGCCCCGCGGTTTGCCCTGGCGCACAAGTTCCCGGCGGAGGAGGCGACCACCGAGCTCGTCGCGATCGACGTGCAGGTGGGGCGCACCGGCGCGATCACGCCGGTGGCGCGGCTGAAGCCGGTGTTCGTCGGCGGCGTGACGGTGACCAACGCGACGCTGCACAACGAGGACGAGGTGCGCCGCAAGGACGTGCGCGTGGGCGACACCGTGGTGGTGCGGCGCGCCGGCGACGTGATCCCGGAGGTCGTGCGCGCGGTGCCGGGCAGCCGCAAGGCCGGTGCGCCGGCCTTTCGCCTGCCCGCCGCGTGCCCGGTGTGCGGCTCGGCAGTGGTCCGGCTGCCCGACGAATCGGTGGCGCGCTGCAGCGGCGGGCTCTACTGCCCGGCGCAGCGCAAGCAGGCGCTCCTGCACTTCGCCTCGCGCCGTGCGCTGGACGTCGAGGGGCTGGGCGAGAAGCTCGTGGACCAGCTCGTCGACGCGGCGCTAGTGCAGACTCCGGCGGACCTGTACGCGCTCGACGTCGGGCGCCTCGCGGCGCTCGAGCGCATGGGGGAGCGATCGGCGCGCAACCTCGCCGCCGCGCTGGAGCGCTCCAAGCGCACCACGCTCCAGCGCTTCGTCTACGCGCTCGGCATCCGCAACGTCGGGGAAGCGACCGCGCGCGATCTCGCGCGCCATTTAGGCGCGCTCGACGCGCTCATCGACGCCGACGAGTCCGCGCTCCAGGAGGTGCCCGACGTCGGTCCGACCGTCGCCATGTCGATCCGGCGGTTCTTCGCCGAGCAGCACAACCGCGACGTGATCGCCGCCCTGCGCCGGCGCGGCGTGAGTTGGGAGGAGGGCGCCCCGCGGCGCGCGGCGCCCGCCGGGCCGCTCGCCGGAAAGACTTTCGTCCTCACCGGCACGCTGCCCACGTTGTCGCGCGCGGACGCGACGGCGATGATCACGGGGCTGGGCGGCAAGGTGGCCGGAGCGGTGTCGAAGAAGACCGATTACGTGGTGGCGGGCGCCGATGCGGGCTCCAAGCTCGCGCGGGCCGAGGCGCTCGGCATCGCGTTGCTCGACGAGGACGGCCTGAGGAAGCTCCTGAAAAGGTGAGGTGAGGCACAGATGCGCGTGATGACCAAAGCGGTGTTCCCGGTCGCGGGGCTGGGCAGCCGGTTCCTGCCGGCGACCAAGGCGAGCCCGAAGGAGATGATGCCGATCGTGGACAAGCCGCTCATCCAGTACGCGGTGGAAGAAGCGGTCGCCGCGGGGCTGACCGAGATGATCTTCGTCACCGGGCGGCACAAGCGCGCGATCGAGGACCACTTCGACAAGGCCTACGAGATCGAGACCGAGCTCGCGAGCCGCGGCAAGTCGGAGATGCTCGAGATCGTGCGCAGCGTCCTGCCGCCCGGCGTGAGCTGCATCTACATCCGCCAGTCCGAGCAACTCGGGCTGGGGCACGCGGTGCTGTGCGCGAAGCCGGTCATCAACGACGAGCCGTTCGCGGTGATCCTGGCCGACGACCTGATCGACGCCGAGCCTCCGGTCATGCGCCAGATGACGGAGGTATTCGCGCGCGAGGGGCGGTCGGTGCTGGGCGTGCAGGAGGTGCCCCGGACCCAGACCGCGAGCTACGGCATCGTGCGTTCGACCAGGGTGGACGATCGCCTCGAGTCGGTCGAGGCGATCGTCGAGAAGCCGCAGCCCGAGGCAGCTCCGTCGACCCTGGCGGTGATCGGCCGCTACGTCCTCACCCCGCGGATCTTCCACCACCTGGGGCGCGTGCAGCCCGGGGCCGGCGGCGAGATCCAGCTGACCGACGCGATCGCGTCGCTGCTCGGCGAGGAGCGCGTCCTCGCCTACCGCTTCCGCGGCACCCGGTACGACTGCGGATCGAAGCTGGGCTACCTGCAGGCCACGGTGGCGCTCGGCCGCAAGCATGCGGAGGTGGGCCGGGCGTTCGGGGAGTGGCTCGCCACCGGCGGCGCCTGAGCGCGCGGGCCGGCTCTGCGCCCGGCGCCTCCCGCTATATACTCGTCGCGCAAGTGATCGCCAATTCTCCGGAGGCGCCATGGCGGACAAGCTCATGATCGTGATGGTGAACACCGACCCGCGCAACGGGTCGGAGCTCGGCGCGCCGTTCTTCCAGGCGACGGTGGCGGCGGCGATGGAGTACGAGGTCGAAGTGATCATGACCGGGCGCGCGGGCGAGCTCGCGGTCAAGGGGGTGGCGGAGCGGCTCAAGATCAAGGAGGACTCCCCCAAGAACGTCTACGACTTCATCAAGGACGCGCACGAGGCGGGGGTGAAGTTCAAGGTGTGCACGCCGACGCTCGACCTCTGGGGCAAGGAGCTCATCCCCGAGATCGAGGAGACGGTCGGGGGCGCCTACGTGATCTCGCAGGCGATGGACGACGACGTGGTGACGTTCACCTACTGAGACCGCGCTCGATGCTGACTGCGGAGCAGGCGTGGAAGATGCTCGACGAGGCCGAGCTCGTCTGCCCGGCGGAGGAAGTCGAGCGCGCCATCGGCCGCCTGGCGACGGAGATCACCGCGCGCTTTCGCGACGCCTACCCGCTCGTGCTCTGCGTGATGAACGGCGCGCTCTTCTTCTGCGGCAGGCTCCTGCCGCTGCTGCGCTTCCCGCTCCACCTCGACTACGTCCACGCCTCGCGCTACGGCGCCGAGATCGACGGGCGGCAGGTGCACTGGAAGGTCGAGCCGGCCGAGACGGTGAAGGACCGCGCGGTCCTCGTGCTCGACGACATCCTCGACGCGGGCGACACGCTGGCGGCGGTCAAGGCGCGGGTGGTCGAGCGCGGCGCGGCCTCCTGCCACGTCGCGGTGCTCACCGACAAGGTGACCGGCCGCCCGAAGCCGATCGTCCCCGACTTCGTCGGCCTGCGCATTCCCGACCGTTTCGTGTTCGGCTGCGGGCTGGACGCCTACGGCTCCTGGCGCAACCTGCCCGCGCTCTACGCGCTCGGGCAATGACCCTTGCGATCATCGGCGGCAGCGGTCTTGCGCAGCTCGCCGGCCTCGAGGTCACCCGGCGCGGGGCGGAGCGGACTCCGTACGGCGAGCCGTCCGGCGCGCTGACCTTCGGCCGGCTGCGCGGCCGCGAGGTGATCTTTCTCGCGCGCCACGGCGACGGACACACGATTCCCCCGCACGAAGTGAACTATCGCGCCAACCTCTGGGCGCTGCGCGAGGCCGGCGCACGCGAAGTCGTGTCGGTGGCGTCGGTGGGCGGCATCCGTAGCGACCTCGGCCCCGGGACGCTCGTCGTCCCGCACCAGATCATCGACTACACGTGGGGGCGTAGGAGCACGTTTTTCGAGGGCGGGAAGGGGCCGGTCACGCACGTCGACTTCACCCGTCCGTACGCCGAGCCGGTGCGCCGGAGGCTGCTCGACGCTGCGCAGGCTTGCGGCGAGCGCCTGCTCGACGGCGCGGTCTACGCGACGACCCAGGGGCCGCGCCTGGAGACGGCGGCCGAGATCGACCGGCTCGAGCGCGACGGCGCCGACGTCGTGGGAATGACCGGGATGCCGGAAGCCGCGCTCGCGCGCGAGCTCGACCTCGCCTACGCCGCGATTGCCGTGGTGGTGAACCATGCCGCCGGGCGCGGGGAAAGCGCGGCCGGGGTCCGGCTGGAAGGCATCGAGCACGTGCTGCAGCAGGCGATCGCGCGCGCACGCCGCGTGCTCGAGGCGCTGGCGGCGCTCGGATGATCCGGCCGATCCTGCGCATGGGCGACCCGCGCCTGCTCGAGCGGGCGCAGCCGGTGGCGGCATTCGACACCCCGGAGCTGCACGCGCTCGTGGCCGACATGCGCGACACCATGGCCGCGCGCGCGGGCGCCGGCCTCGCGGCGCCGCAGATCGGGGTCGGGCTGCGCGTGGTGATCTTCGGCGTCCATGCCAACCCGCGTTACCCCGACGCCGAGGAGGTTCCGGACACGGTGCTCGTCAACCCGGTGCTCGAGCCGGTGGACGACGAAATGGTGGAGGGTTGGGAAGGGTGCCTCTCGGTGCCCGGGATGCGCGGGCTGGTGCCGCGCTATCGCCGCCTGCGCTACCGCGGATACGACGAGCGCGGGGCGCCCCTCGATCGCACCGTCGCCGATTTCCACGCGCGCGTCGTCCAGCACGAGGTCGATCACCTCGACGGGATCCTCTATCCGCGGCGCATCCGCGACCTCACGCGGTTCGGGTTCATCGATGCGCTGTTCCCCGGACAGGACCTGGGCGAGGACTGAGCAGCCGGCCTACTGCAGGACGTCGAGGAGCTCCTGCTCCAGCTGCAGCATCGTGCGCGGATCGCGCAAGACCTCGCCGCTCACCAGGAACACGTCCTCCGCGCGCTCGCCCAGCGTGACGATCTTTGCGGTGTGCAGGTCGAGGTGGTACTTCCCGAAGACGAGCGCGATGGCGTAGAGCAGCCCCGGCCGGTCCCCGGCGGTGATGGCGAGCGAGTGATACTGGCCCTTCTCGTCCGGGCGCACGTGCACCTCGGGCGTGATCGGAAAGTGCCTGAGCTGCCGCGACACGCGCCCGCGCGCCGGCGGACCGAGCGGCGCCTGCCGCACCAGGCGTTGCGCGAGGTCGTGCTCGATCAGGCCGATCATCTCCCGGTAGTGGGGTGCGGCGTCCGGTCCAAGCACGAGGAAGGTGTCGAGCGCGTATCCGTGGCGGGTGGTGTGGATCTTCGCGTCCGCGATCGAGTATCCGATCGAGGCGAAGTAGCCGCAGATGCGCGCGAAGAGCTCCGGCTGGTCGCGCGCATAGATCATGACCTGCAGGCCCTCCCCGATCGGCGACAGCCGCGCCTTGACGACCGGCTCCGGGGCGTCGACGCGAAAATGCAGGCTGCGGGTCTGCCACGCGATCTCGTTCGGGTCGTGGCGCAGGAAGTAGGCGACGTCGAGCTCGCTCCACAGCCGCTCGCCCACCCGGTCGGAGAGCGCGTACAGCCGCAGGAGGCGCAGCGCTTCGGCCTGCTTGGTCTGGACGTCGGCATCGTGGCCGATCGCGCCGCCGCGCAGCGCGCGGCGGGTGAGGCGGAAGAGATCCTCCAGCAGCTTGCCGCGCCAGGCGTTCCACACCTTCGGGCTGGTGCCGCGGATGTCGGCGACCGTCAGGAGGTAGAGCGCGACCAGCCGGCGCTCGGTGCGCACCGCCGAGGCGAACGCGCGGACGACCTCGGGATCGGACAGATCCCGCTTCTGCGCCATGGTGGACATCGCGAGGTGATGCTCGACCAGGAACTCGACCAGCGCGGCGTCCTCGCCCGCGATTCCGTGCGCGCGGCAGAATCGCCGCGCCTCGATCGCTCCCAGCCGGGAATGGTCGCCGCCGCGCCCCTTGGCGATGTCGTGGAACATCGCGGCGACGTAGAGCAGCCAGTGGCGCTCGAAGTTCGCGATCAGCCGGCTGCAGAGCGGGTACTCGTGCGCGAACTCGACCATGGTGAAGCGCCGGAGGTTGCGCACGACCTGCAGGATGTGCTGGTCGACGGTGTAGACGTGGAACAGGTCGTGCTGCATCTGGCCGACGATGCGGCCCCAGGCCGGCAGGTAGCGGCCCAGGATCGAGTACTGGTTCATGCGGCGCAGCTCGTGCACGATCCCGCGCGGCTGCTGCAGGAGCGCGAGGAAGGCCGCGCGGTGCTCCGGCGCGGCGCGGAAGCGCGCGTCGATGCGCATGCGCGCACGCCACAGCGCGCGCAGCGTCGGCGCGGTCATGCCCTTGAGCTCGGGATGCTGCTGCAGCAGCAGGAAGCTCTCGAGGAGCGCGCCCGGGGTGCGCTCGAAGACGAGCGGATCGCGCGCGTCGAGCAGCTCGCGCACCACCTGGAAGCGCTCGTTCAGGGGCTCGGGCGCCGGATCCTCGGCGGGAAAGATGGCTGCGCCCAGGTTCTGCAGCAGGATCGTGTTGAGCTGCGTCACCGCCTTTGCGGTGCGGTAGTAGCGCTGCATGAACAGCTCGCTCGCGCGCTTCGCCGCGGTGGGGGCGATCCCGAACGCGTCCGCGAGCGCGGTCTGGTAGTCGAAGAGGATGCGGTCCTCGCGCCGCCCGGCGAGCAGATGCAGGCGGATGCGCACGCGCGCTAGGAAGTCCGCGTGCCGGCGGAGCTCAAGCGCCTCCTGGCGCGTCACGAGGCCGCGCGCGGCAAGCGTGCGCCAGTCGTCGGCAAGGCCGCTCGCGCGGCTCACCCATAGAATCACCTGCAGGTCGCGCAGGCCGCCGGGCGCCTCCTTGAGATGGGGCTCCAGGCTGTAGGGGCTGTCCTGGAACTTCTCGTGCCGCTGCTCCTGCTCGAGGCGCTTCGCCTTGAAGAACGCCCGCGGGTCGAAGCCCGCGCGCAGCACCGCGCGGAACCGGTCGAAGAGCGCGCGGCTGCCGGCGAGGAAGCGCGCCTCCAGCAGCGCGGTCTGCACGGTGATGTCCTGCGCCGCCTGCTCGACGCACTGCTCGACCGAGCGCACGCTGTGGCCGAGCTCGATTCCGGCGTCCCAGAGCGCCCCGACGAAACGCTCGACCGCCTGCTCGTCGGCGGGCGCGAGCACGCCCGGCAGGAGGACGAGCACGTCGACGTCGGAATGGGGATAGAGCTCGCCCCGTCCATAGCCGCCGACCGCGACCAGCGCGAGCGCGCGCGGAAGCGACGCGGCGCGCCACAGGGCGCGCAGGGCGGCGTCGACGGCGCGCCGGTGGCCGCCGAGGTAGCGCCGCGCGTCGCGCGTACGATCGTGCTCGGCGCGCAGCAGGGCGCGCTCCCCGGCGAGACGCTCGCGGCAGGCGGCGAGCGCGCCGGGCGCCTCCTGGCGGCGGGCCGATGCCGCGGCCATGCCGCCGTCTCCGTCAGGCCGCAGCCAGCGCGGCGGGCATCGGCGGGGTGCCGGCCGAGAGCGTCAGGATCTCGAACCCGGACTCCGTGACGAGCACCGTGTGCTCCCACTGGGCCGAGAGGCTGTGGTCCTTGGTGACGATGGTCCAGCCGTCGGCGAGCTCGCGGATCGCCGGACGGCCGGCGTTGATCATCGGCTCGATGGTGAAGATCATGCCGGGGCGCAGCTCGAGGCCGGTGCCGGGGCGGCCGTAGTGCAGGACCTGCGGCTCCTCGTGGAACTTGCGCCCGATGCCGTGGCCGCAGAACTCCCGCACGACGCTGAAGCCGTGCTGCTCGGCGTGACGCTGGATCGCCGCGCCGATGTCGCCGAGGTAGCCGCCCGGCCGCACCGCGGCGATCCCCTGCCACATGCACTCGTAGGTGACCTCGCAGAGCCGGCGCGCCTGGATGGACGGCTCGCCGACGTAGAACATCCTGCTGGTGTCGCCGTGAAACCCGTCCTTGATGACGGTGATGTCGATGTTCAGAACGTCCCCGTGCTTCAGCACCCGGTCGCCCGGGACGCCGTGGCAGACCTGATGGTTCACCGAGGTGCAGATCGACTTCGGGAACGGCGGGTAGCCGGGCGGGGCGTAGTTGAGCGGCGCGGGTACCGTGCCCTGCACCCCGACCATGTAGTCGTGGCAGAGCCGGTCGAGCGCGGCGGTCGTCACGCCGGCCTTCACGTGCGGCGCGATGAAGTCGAGCACCTCGGCGGCGAGCCGGCCGGCGACGCGCATGTGCGCGATTTCTTCTGCGGTCTTGGGGACGACGGCCACGCGACAGGGCTGCGATCGAAAAGGGGGCAAGAATAGTGGATGGACGTACACGAAGCAAACCGGTCCGGCGCGCCGCGCTGCGGCCTGCGCGGGGTGCGCCCCGGCCCGAATAATTTGCTGTTTGACAAGGGAAATCTTGAGTCGGTTCGCCGGCCCGTGCTACACTTGCAGGCTGTTTCGACCGGCTTCCCGCGAGGTTTTCCTCGGGGTGCCCGGGAGCGAAGCCCGGAGGCGGCGGCGCGCGTGCGCGGTGCGCCTCCCAGACCGGCCTCCACCCCTTAGGGTGCCGCGCGCGAGCGCGGTGTAGCGGGTGGCAGGCTCCATGAAACCCTAAGCCGGAGCGTTGCACATGTCGACCACGATGCGTCAGATGCTGGAGGCGGGCGTCCATTTCGGACACCAGACCCGCTACTGGAACCCGCGGATGGCCCCGTACATCTTCGGGCATCGCAACAAGATCCACATCATCAACCTCGAGAAGACGATGGTGATGTACGGCGAGGCGATGAAGTTCGCCCGCCAGCTGGCCGCGAACAAGGGAACGATCCTGTTCGTCGGCACCAAGCGCCAGGCGCGCGAGATCATCCGCGAGGAGGCGATCCGCTGCGCGATGCCGTACGTCGACTATCGCTGGCTGGGCGGGATGCTGACGAACTTCAAGACCGTCAAGCAGTCGATCAAGCGCCTGAAGGAAATGGAGGCCGCGGTCGAGGACGGCGGCGTCGAGCGCATGTCGAAGAAGGAGGGCCTGCACTTTCACCGCGAGATGGAGAAGCTGCAGCGCGGGCTGGGCGGGATCAAGACGCTGGACGGCATTCCCGACGCGCTCTTCATCGTCGACGTCGGCTACCAGAAGGGCGCGGTGTTCGAGGCGCGCAAGCTCGGCGTGCCGGTGATCGGCGTGGTGGACTCGAACAACTCGCCCGAGGGCATCGCGCACGTGATCCCGGGCAACGACGACTCGAGCCGCGCGATCCGGCTGTACGCGCGCGGGGTCGCCGACGCCGTGATCGAAGGGCGCTCGCAGTCGCTCCACGAGATCGTGGCGGCGGGTGCCGACGAGTTCGTCGAGGTCGAGGACGCCGACACGCGCGCCGGCTGAGCGCGGCGCGCGCCGGCACGGGAAGGGGCGAGCAGCCCCTTTTTTTGGATGCGAATGGCTGGGAGTGGCAGGGAATGGCGGAGATCACGGCGGGGCTGGTGAAGGAACTGCGCGAGCGCACCGGGCTCGGGATGATGGAGTGCAAGCGCGCGCTCGAGGAGACCGGCGGTGACCTCGCGCGCGCCGAGGACCTGCTGCGGGTCAAGAGCGGGGCCAAGGCGAGCAAGGCGGCCGGGCGCATCGCATCGGAGGGGGTGATCGGCGCCTACCTCTCGCCCGAGCGCAAGCTCGGGGCGCTGGTGGAAGTCAACTGCGAGACGGACTTCGTCGCCCGCACCGAGCAGTTCCAGAGCTTCGCCCACGACCTGGCCCTGCATATCGCCGCTAACGCGCCGCGCTACATGGACGCGGCGGACGTGCCGGCCGAGGTGCTGGAGGCCGNNCTGGTGCAGAAGATCGGCGAGAACCTCGCCATCCGCCGCTTCGCGCGTGCGCAGACCGCCGGCAGGCTGGTGCAGTACCTGCACGGCGTCAAGATCGGGGTGATGGTCGACTACGAGGGAGACGACGAGATCGCGAAGGGCGTGGCGATGCACGTCGCGTTCGCCAAGCCGCAGTTTCTCTCGCAAGCCGATGTCGCCCAGGACGTCGTCGCGCGCGAGCGCGCGGTCCAGGAAGCGCGCGCGCGGGAATCCGGGAAGCCGCCCGAGATCGCCGCCAAGATGGTCGAGGGCGCCCTGAACAAGTTTCTGGCCGAGAGCAGCCTCCTCGGGCAGCCGTTCGTGATGAACGACAAGCTGACGGTCGAGAAGGCGCTCGCCGAGAAGAAGACCAGGGTCGCCGGCTACCGCTTCCTCGTGGTGGGCGAGGGGATCGAGAAGAAGTCGTCGGACTTCGCAGCCGAGGTGATGGCCCAGGCCGGGGCAGGACGCTAGTCCCGGGGAGCGCATCCGAGCCATGGCCGAGCCCAAGTACAAGCGCATCCTGCTCAAGCTGTCGGGCGAGGCGCTGATGGGNNGCCGACTACATGGGCATGCTGGCGACGATCATGAACGCGCTCGCGCTCGCCGACGTGATGCGCCAGAAGGGCCTCAATGCGCGCGTGCAGTCGGCGATCAACATCGAGCAGGTGGTCGAGCCCTACATCCGGCCGAAGTCGATCCGCTACCTCGAGGAAGGCAAGGTCGTCATCTTCGCCGCCGGCACCGGCAACCCGTTCTTCACCACCGACACCGCCGCGGCGCTGCGCGGCAGCGAGATCGGGGCCGAGGTGGTGCTCAAGGCGACCAAGGTAGACGGGGTCTACACCGCCGACCCGAAGACCGACGCCGACGCGCGGCGCTACCAGCGCATCACGTTCGACGAGGCGATCCAGAAGCACCTGCGCATCATGGACGCGACCGCGCTCGCGCTGTGCCGCGACCAGAAGCTGCCGATCA
>JRYK01000602.1_pt1 | contig 14564 bp, 11 predicted proteins | sample 235381 | NCBI WGS metagenome assembly JRYK01 (sample SAMN03074220, study PRJNA261476) | activated sludge metagenome | biome: Wastewater Treatment Plant; feature: Wastewater; material: Activated sludge; isolation source: activated biomass of a wastewaster treatment plant treating hydrocarbon... ... | reverse complement strand
GAGGACGCGGCCGAGGCCGTGTTCACCGAGCTCAGGCGCGTGGACCTCGGGGCCCGGGTGCCGGAGGATGCCGACGACCCGGGCCCGACGGGCATGGTGGCCGGCGGGCCGGGCGCGACGGAGGACCTCGAGGAGCCGCGCGCCGCCATCCTCGCCGAGCTGGGCGTGCGGCTGCCGCCCGTCTCCGCCGTCCCCGGGCCGTCCGGCGCCGCGGCGATCCGCTTCAACGACCTCTGGGTCCCCACCGACCCCCACGAGGCCCTCGACGGCAACCTGGTCGCCGAGGCCCGTCTGCACGCGGAGCGGCTCCTCGGGATGGAGGACGTCGAGTACCTCCTCGCCCTGGTCGAGTCGTGGTGCCCCGACCTCGTCGGGCTGGCCGCGGAGCGGCTGAGCCTCGGCGAGATCACGCGCCTGCTGCGCGCCCTCGTGCGTGAGCGGCTGTCGGTCCGTCATCTCCTGGCGGTGCTGGAGCGCCTGCTCGACCTGGAGACCGTCGCGATGCCGCGTCCGCCGCGGGACGCGGTGCTGCTCGATGACCGCCTGGCGGTCTTCCCGGGCTCCGGCGACCGCCGCACGCTCGCCGATCTCCGCCTGGCCCACGTCCGGACCGGCCTCGCCGCGGTCATCTCGGACCTGGCACGTGGCGCGGCCGATGAGCTCGCGGCCCACGTCCTCCCTGCGGAGATGGAGCTGGCCCTGGAGGAGTGCACGCTCCGGGGCGGCGCCCTGGACCCGGCGATCGCCGAGGAGCTCCGGGAGGCGGTCTGGTGGGAGCTCGGGGCGGCCGCCGAGCTCGGCGGCGTCATCCTCACGACGTCGATCGCGCGGCCCGCGGTCCACGAGGCCGTCGCGGCCGAGGCGCCGGCGGTCATGGTGATCGCGCGCGACGAGGTCGCCCCGGGCGTGCGGGTGCACGAGCTGGGACCGATCGCATCCCCGCTGCCCCGGCCGGGGAGCGGGTAGGGGCCCCCGCCCGAGGGGCCGCACCGCGATGCCGGGGTCCCCGGCCGGGGGGCGGATCTCCGGGCCCATGGGGATGGTGGGAATCGAACCCACACGAGGTTGCCCTCAGCGGTGTTTGAGACCGCAGCGTCTGCCGTTCCGCCACATCCCCCGGCGGGCGAGTCTATCCGGGGCGCGGACGCCCCCGGTGGGCCTCAGGGGGTGTTGCTGCGCAGCACGCGGTCCTTCTCGGCCGCGAACTCCTCGTCGGTGAGCTTGCCCCGGTCGTGCAGGTCGGCCAGCGCGCTGAGCTCCTGGGCGCGACCGGCCTCCACCGGGGCGCTCGAGACCATGAACCCGCTGGAGCTGCGGGCCACGTCACGGCGCATGTCCGGCGCGCCCTCGCCGCCGGCGTGGGCGATGAGGTACGCCACGGTGCCGATGAGCGGCAGCAGGATGATGACCACCAGCCACAGGGCCTTCCGGGTGCCCGACAGGTCGTGGCGCCGGAAGACGTCCACGATGGCCATCCCCCAGATGATGGCCATCGGGACGAACACCACCAGGAGGATGAAGACCTCCCAGAAGCTCACGGGGGACCGCCCCGCGCCGGCTTCTGACCCGGCCCCTAGTCCTCCGGCAGCTCGTCGGCCGTCAGCCGGGCCAGGCCCTGCTCGATGGCCACCCGGCGGGTGGCGGCGGCCACGGCCGGCGCGACCTTCCGGTTGAACACGCTGGGGATGATGTAGTCCTCGTGCAGCTCGTCCTCGGGGATCGTGTTGGCGATGGCCTCGGCCGCGGCCACCTTCATCTCCTCGCTGATCGCGCGGGCGCGCACGTCCAGGGCGCCGCGGAAGATGCCGGGGAAGGCCAGCACGTTGTTGATCTGGTTCGGGTAGTCCGAGCGGCCGGTGGCCATCACCCGCACGTAGGGGGCGGCGACCTCGGGCATGATCTCCGGGGTCGGGTTGGCCATGGCGAAGACGATGGGGTCCTTGGCCATCGTCTTGAGCTGGTCCACCTTGAAGGTGTCCGGGCCGGAGAGGCCGAGGAACAGGTTGGCGCCCCTGACCGCCTCGGTCAGGTCGCCCTTGATTCCCTCGGGGTTCGTGTTCTCGGCGTACCACTCCTTCATGAAGTTCATGCGCTCGGTGCGGCCCCTGTAGATGGTGCCCCGGGTGTCGCAGCCGATGATGTTCTGCACGCCGGCGTTCATGAGGATCTTCGAGCAGGCCACGCCGGACGCGCCCACGCCCGAGACCACCACCTTGAGGTCCTCGATCCGCTGCCCGGTGATCTTCAGGGCGTTGAGCAGGGCGGCCAGCACCACGATGGCCGTGCCGTGCTGGTCGTCGTGGAAGACCGGGATGTCCAGGCGCTCCTTGAGCGTGTCCTCGATCTCGAAGCACTCCGGCGCCTTGATGTCCTCCAGGTTGATGCCACCGAAGGCCGGGGCCAGCGCCTCGCAGGTCGCGATGATCTCCTTGGGGTCCTGCGAGTCGACGCACAGGGCGTAGGAGTCGACGTCGCCGAACTCCTTGAACAGCATCGCCTTGCCCTCCATGACGGGCATGCCCGCCGCGGCCCCGATGTCGCCCAGGCCCAGCACCGCCGTGCCGTTGGTGATGACCACGACCATGTTGCGCTTCATGGTGTAGTCGAAGGCCTTCTCGGGGTCCTTCGCGATGGCCTTGCACACCCGGGAGACGCCCGGCATGTAGGCGATGGCCAGGTCGTCGCGGCTCTCGAGCGGCATCCGGGCGGCCATCTCGATCTTGCCGCCCCGGTGCAGCCGGAAGGTGCGGTCGTAGGAGGACAGGACCTTGACCCCGTCCAGGCCGGCGGCCGCGGCGACGATGCGGTCCGCGTGCTCGGCGTCCGAGGCGTCGACCACCAGCTCGCGCACCAGCCCGCCCTTGCCGGCCGACACGGTGTCCACCGCGCCGATCACGCCGCCCACGTTCCCGATGGCCGTCGCCAGCTGGCCGAGCAGGCCCGGGTGGCCGGCGTCGAGCTCGACGCGGATCGTGACGCTGTACTGGGCGCTCGGGGTGACGGCCACGTGGTCCTCCGGAACGACGGCTGGGATCGAGGAAGGATACGGCACGGCCCGGCCCCTCCGGCAGGTGCAAGCGTCGGCCGTGGCAGGGTCCGTCGATACACTCGCCGTCGATGGCCGAGCCCGCCCCCGACGCCGCCGCGCCGCCCGCCGACGAGGTCCCGGCCGCGCCCGGCGACCTGCTGCTGATCGACGGCAACAGCCTGGCCTACCGGGCCTTCTTCGCGCTGCCCGACACCATCGCCACCTCGGAGGGCTTCCCCACCAACGCCCTCTACGGGCTCGCGGCGATGACCCTCAAGGTGCTCGCCGAGGAGCGGCCGGAGCGGGTGGTGGTGTGCTGGGACGCCCCCGGCCCGGTGTTCCGCCACGAGCGGTACGCCGACTACAAGGCCGGCCGGCGCCAGACGCCGGACCTGCTGCGCGAGCAGTCGCCCCACTTCCGGCCGCTCATGGCGGCCTTCGGGTGCGTCAACACCGAGCTGCCGGGCTACGAGGCCGACGACGTGATCGGCACCCTTGCGCGCCGGGCCGCCGAGGCCGGCCGGCGGGTGACGATCCTCACCGGCGACCGCGACGCGCTGCAGCTGGTGAGCGATCGCGTGAGCGTGCTGGCCACGGGGCGCGGGGTCACCGACACCGTGCGCTACACGCCGGAGAAGGTGGTTGAGCGCTACGGGGTGCCGCCCGAGCTCATGGTCGACCTGCGCGGCATGGTGGGGGACACCAGCGACAACCTGCCCGGGGTGCCCGGCATCGGCGAGAAGGGCGCGGCGCAGCTCATCGGCAGGTACGGGAACCTGGACGGGGTGCTGGCCCACGCCGAGGAGCAGACGCCCAAGCGCCGGCAGGCGCTGATCGAGCACGCCGACGCGGCGCGCATGACCCGCGACCTGGCCGTGATCCACTGCGACGCGCCGGTGGAGCTGGACCTGGCGGAGGTGCCGCCGCTCGACCTCGGGCCCGAGGGCCGGGCCCGGCTGGACGACGTGTTCACGCACTTCGAGTTCCAGAGCCTGGCCCGCCGCCTGCCCGAGCTCACCGGCGAGGCCCCGCCGCCCGCGGCCCCGGCGGCCCGCACGGTGCGCGCCCGGCTGGAGGCCGCCTCGCCCGAGGCCCTCGGCCTGCGCCTGGCCGGGGCCCCGGCGCTCGCCGTGGCCGTGGGCGGCGAGGCGTTCGCCGTGGCCGCCGAGGACGGCGTGGTGCTGGCCGGCCCCTTCAGCCCGGACCATGCCCCGGCCCTCGCGGCGGCGGTGTCCGGCAGCCCGCTCTGGGCCCACGACGCCAAGGCGGCGCTGCGGGCCATCGGGGCCCCGGACCTGGTGCCGGCCAACGACACGATGGTCGCGGGCTACCTGCTGGAGCCCCGCCGGCGCGGCTACCCGCTCGAGGAGCTGGCCGCCGAGCGCGGCCTGGGCGCCGAGCTGGAGGATCCGGAGGCCGGGGAGGAGGCCGAGCGGGCCGCCGCCGTGCAGGCGATGCTGGTGCGCGAGCTGGCCCCGCGCCAGGAGGAGCGCATCCGGGCCGAGGGCCTGGAGCGCCTGTACCGGGACATCGAGCTGCCGCTGGTGTCCGTGCTCGCGGCCATGGAGCAGGCCGGGGTGAAGGTGGACACCCACCGCATGGCCGAGATCCACGCGCGCGTGGCCGACCAGGTCGACGAGCTCACCGACCGCATCTACGAGCTGGCCGGCGGCGAGTTCGTCATCGACTCGCCCAAGCAGCTCGGGCAGGTGCTGTTCGAGCGCCTGGGCCTGCCCACCTTCCGCCGCGGCAAGACCGGCTGGTCGACCGACCGTCAGGTGCTGCGCCTGCTGGAGGACAGGCACCCGATCGTGCCCCTCATCGGGCAGTACCGGGAGCTCACCAAGCTCGACAACACCTACCTCATGGCCCTCCCGGCGCTGGTGGGCGACGACGGCCGCCTGCACACCACGTTCAACCAGACCGTGGCCGAGACCGGACGGCTGTCCTCGACCAACCCCAACCTGCAGAACATCCCCATCCGCACGGCCATCGGGCGGGAGATCCGCGACGCGTTCGTGGCCGAGGACGGCTGCCGCCTGCTCTCGTTCGACTACAGCCAGGTGGAGTTGCGCATCCTGGCCCACTGCTCCGGCGAGCCGACCCTGCGCGAGGCCTTCCGGCGCGGGGAGGACGTGCACCGGGCCACGGCGGCCGAGGTGTTCGGCATCCCGCCGGCCGAGGTGGACCGCACCACCCGCGACCGGGCCAAGGCCGTCAACTTCGGCATCGTCTACGGCATCAGCGACTTCGGGCTCTCCGAGCAGCTCGGCATCCCGCGCGCCGACGCCCGGGACTACATCGAGCGCTACCTGGCCCGCTACCCGCGGGTGCGCAGCTTCATCGACACCACGGTCGCCGCGGCGGCCCAGGACGGCTACGTCACCACGCTCTTCGGGCGCCGGCGGCCCATCCCGGAGCTCGGCGGGCGCACCGTGCAGCAGCGCCAGCTCGGGGAGCGGCTGGCCGTGAACACGGTCATCCAGGGCTCGGCCGCGGACATCATCAAGGTGGCCATGGTGGCCGCCCACCGCGCCCTGGCATCCGACGGCCTGCGCGCGCGCGTGGTGCTGCAGATCCACGACGAGCTGCTGGTCGAGGCCCCCGAGGCCGAGGTGCCCCGGGCCACCGCCCTAGTGCGCCGGGCCATGCTGGGCGCGTGCGAGCTCGACCCGCCCCTGGCCGTGGACACCGGGGCCGGGCGCACATGGCTGGAGGCCAAGGCGTGAGCCCGCCGCCGGACCGGGACCCGCACCGCATCCTCCAGGTGCACCACGAGGCCCGCATCGAGGTCATCGAGGCCGCCTTCACGGTGCTGCGGGAGATCGTGCTGCGCGAGGACGCCCACGACGCGCCCCGGCAGCTGGCCGAGCTCAACTGGGCCCACCGCGAGCTCACGGTGGTGCGCCGCCCGCCCGCCGCGGGCGCCCGTACCTGACGACCGTCCCCGGACGACCTATACTCGCGGTTCACTCACGCTGGCCGTGGTGCGCCTTCGCGCACCCCGCGGCCGGCGCGAGTCCATGACACGACCAGACAGGACCACCAACCGAATGCAATCCGAGCTCGAAGCCCCCGTCCGGACGCTCGATGGCCCCGAGTACATCGAGGTCGACGGGAAGCTCATCCCCAACTACGACCTGACCATCCCGATCTTCGCCGAGGGCGACGTCGTGACGGGCCGCGTGGTCCGCATCGACAAGGACGAGGTCCTCGTCGACATCGGGTACAAGAGCGAGGGGGTGATCCCCCTCAACGAGCTCTCCATCCGCAAGGCGGTCAACGTCGAGGAGGAGGTCCAGCTCGGCGAGATGGTCGACGCCCTGGTCATGCAGAAGGAGGACCAGGACGGCCGGCTCATCCTCTCCAAGAAGCGCGCCCGCTTCGAGAAGGCGTGGAAGCGCATCGAGGCGGCCTCGGCCGCCGGGGAGAACGTCGAGGGGACGGTCATCGAGGTGGTCAAGGGCGGCCTCATCCTCGACCTGGGCGTGCGCGGGTTCCTGCCCGCCTCGCTGGTCGACATCCGGCGGGTGCAGGACCTGGACGAGTTCCTCGGGCGCAAGCTCGAGTGCCGGGTCATCGAGCTGAACCGCTCGCGCAACAACGTCGTGCTCTCCCGCCGGGCGGTGCTGGAGCACGAGCGCCGCGAGGTGCGCCAGCGCATCCTGGACGAGCTGCAGCCCGGCCAGGTGGTCGAGGGCACCATCTCCAACATCGTGGACTTCGGCGCCTTCGTGGACCTGGACGGCATCGACGGCCTCATCCACATCTCGGAGCTGTCCTGGAGCCACGTCAACCACCCCTCCGAGGTGCTGCAGATCGGCGAGAAGGTCAAGGTCAAGGTGCTCGACATCGACCGCGACCGGCAGCGGATCTCCCTGGGCCTCAAGCAGACCCAGGCCGACCCGTGGCAGAGCGTCATCGAGACCCACCAGGTGGGCGACGTGGTGCCCGGCAAGGTCACCAAGGTGGTCACGTTCGGCGCCTTCGTGGAGATCCACCCCGGCGTCGAGGGGCTGGTGCACATCTCCGAGCTGGCCGACCACCACGTGGAGAACCCGCGCGAGGTGGTGAACCAGGGCGACGAGCTCGAGGTGCGCATCATCGAGATCGACGCCGACCGCCGGCGGCTGTCGCTCAGCCTCAAGCGCGCGGGCGGGGGCGGCCGGGCCGCCCAGTACGACGACGTGGACTACGAAGGCGACGACGAGTACGAGGGCTGAGGCCGGGCCCCGGGGGGCGGGCGGGATGTCCGCCCGCCCCCCGTGCCTCGGGCTGACGGGGGGCATCGGGTCGGGCAAGAGCGCGGCGTTGGCCGCGTTCGCCGCGTGCGGCGCGGCGGTGCTCTCCAGCGACGAGGTGGTGCACGCCCTCTACCGCGACCCGGAGGTGGTCCGGGCCGTGGCGGGCCGCTTCGGCCCCGGGGTGCTCGCCACGGACGGCACGGTGGACCGGCCGGCCCTCGGCGCCCGGGCGTTCGCCGAGGAGGACGGCATCCGGTTCCTGGAGGGCGTGCTGCACCCCCGGGTGGGCGCCGCCCGGGTGGCGTGGATCGCCGCCCAGCGACGGCGCGTGCCCCCGCCGCCGCTCCTGGTGTGCGAGGTGCCGCTGCTGTTCGAGGCCGGCCTGCAGGACCGCTTCGACGCCGTGCTGGTGGTGACCGCGCCCGACCCCGTGCGCCGGGCGCGCGTGGAGGCGCGCGGCCAGGCGTTCGCGGCCCGGGTGGGCCGCCAGTGGGACGAGGCGCGCAAGGTGGCGGCGGCCGACCACGCCTACGTGAACGACGGGACCCTCGGGGACCTGGGGGCCTGGGTCGCCGCGCGGTACGCCCAGTACGCGGGCGAGCCCTGCCGTGGCCGCACGCCGTAGCGGCCGCCGGCGCGGCCGCGCGTGGCTCCTGCTGCTGGGGGTCATCGCGCTGGTCGCGCTCGGCGCGGGCTGGTACTCGGTGCACCAGGCCATGCCCGGCTGGTATGCGCGGCTGTGGTACCCGCTCGAGCACGAGGACGCCATCAACCGCGAGGCCGCGCGCCGCAACCTGGACCCCGCCCTGGTGGCCGCCGTGGTGTGGCGCGAGAGCGACTTCCACGAGGGCTCGCGCTCGGGCCCCGGGGCGGTCGGCCTCATGCAGCTGCTCCCCTCGACGGCGCGGTTCATCGCATCCCAGCCCGGGCACCCGGCGGCCGATCCGGCGCGGCTCGAGGACCCGGACGTGAACATCGCGTACGGCGCCTGGTACCTGCGCTACCTGCTCGACCGGCACGGCTCGCTGCCGCTGGCCCTGGCCGCCTACAACGGCGGGACGGCCAACGTCTCGCGGTGGGTGCGCGAGGCGCAGGCCAGGGGCGCCGCGTTCCGGGCCCCGGACGACGTCCCCTTCCCGGAGACCCGCAGGTTCGTGCGCGACGTGCAGCGGGCCCGGAGCATCTACCGCCGCTCCTACGGCGACCGGCTGGCGCCCGCGCCCTGATCGCCGGCGTCGCCGCCCGGGCCCGGCTGGCGGGGCAGGTCGAAGCGGTGCACGCGCAGGATGCGCACCTGGGGGCGGTCGCCCGGCACCGCGTCCACCACCTCGCGGAACCGGGGGTCGTCCATGAACGACTGCAGCGCGGCCTCCGACTCCCACACGTCCACGATCATCATGCCCTCGCCGGTCTGCACGCAGGCGTGCGACAGGGGCGCCTCGCCGCCCATCGCCGCCACGGCGGGCCGCAGGCGCTGGTCGTACGCCTCGAGCAGGCGGGCCGGGTCGCCCTTCACGCTGAACATCAGGAGCACCGGCACCCCGGGGACGCTACCCCGCCGGCCGGGGGGCGGTACCGCGGGCGGGCGCGGCGTGGTCGCCCGCACTCCCATGCGCCGCGACCCGTTTCCGACCCTGATCCGGGATTTTCCTCGTCAAGTTCCGCCCGGGCGGGCCGATCCCGGAATCAGGCCGCCCCTGAAGGCGGCCGGGCGCAGGCCGGGGGGCCGCGCCGCATCAGCCAATCGGGGGTGTCCACCATGAGGCTCACGTTCCTGAGCCGACTGAGGATCCGTGCGCGGCTCCTCGCCGGCTTCGTCACCGTGCTCGCGCTGACCGCGGTGATCGGGGTGGTCGCGTGGAGCCAGCTGCGCTCCACGTCGTCCACCTATGAGTCGGTCGTGCAGAACGAGGCCCGGGCCACGAAGGACGCCCTCGAGATGCAGGGCGCACTGCAGAACCAGGTCATCGGTGTGCGCGGCTTCATCATGACCGGCAAGGAGAAGTACCTGAAGCCGTACACGGACGGGCTCAAGGCATTCGACGCCGAGGTCGCATCGGTCGTGAGCCGGAACCTGGGCGAGACCCGCAAGGCCATGCTGGCGAAGATCAAGGCCCGCTACGCCGTGCTCACGCCGATCTACGAGCAGGAGATCGCCCTGGTCAGGGCCGGGAAGACCGAGCAGGCCATCGCGCTGGCCGAGGCCAAGGGCAAGCCGGCCAAGGACGCGGCCATGGCCGAGATCCAGGCCTTCATCGATCGCTCGCAGGACAAGATGTACGGGAACGCCGAGGCGGCCGACTCGGGCGCGACGACGGCCGAGTGGGTGGTGCTCGCGCTGCTGCTCGCCGCGCTCCTCCTGGGGGCGGTCATCGCCCTGGTCATCGCCCGCTCCATCACCTCGCCCCTGGGCGCGCTGAACGCCCGCCTCACCGAGATCGCCGACGGCGACGGGGACCTCACCCAGCGCGTGGACGACACCGCCCGCGACGAGCTGGGCGCGCTGGGCAAGGTGTTCAACCGCTTCGTGGGCCAGATCCAGGACCTGGTGCGCCAGGCCGGCGACCAGGCCCGCGCCCTGGCCCAGATGGCCAGGGAGATGACCGAGAGCTCGGACCAGACGGGCAAGGCCGTGTCGGAGATCGCCGCCACCGTCGACGGCGTGGCCAAGGGCAGCTCCGAGCAGGCCGAGAGCGTGCAGGGGGTCACCCAGACCGTCGAGGAGATGGGGCGCGGGGTGGCCCTGGTGGCGTCCTCGGGGCAGGAGGCGGCCCAGCAGGCCACCGAGGCCGACGGCGCGGCCGGCGAGGGGGCCGAGCGCGTTCGCGAGGCCCGGGACGCCATGGCCCGCATCAGCGCCTCCACGCAGGGCGTGCACGAGGTGGTGGCCCAGCTCGACGCACGCAGCCAGGCCATCGGCGAGATCGTGGGCACCATCACCCAGATCGCCGGCCAGACCAACCTGCTGGCCCTCAACGCCGCCATCGAGGCGGCCCGGGCCGGCGAGCAGGGCCGCGGCTTCGCCGTGGTGGCCGACGAGGTCAGGAAGCTGGCCGAGGAGAGCCAGGCCGCCGCGGGCTCCATCGGGGAGATCCTGGGCGAGATCCAGGCCGAGGCCCAGCGCGCGGTGCAGGCCATGGCCGAGGGCCGGCGCGAGGTGGACGAGGGCGCCGGGCGCGTGGAGGCGGCCGGCCAGGCGTTCGAGCTCATCCGGGTGCAGGTGCAGCAGGTGGCCGCGGGGATCTCCCAGGCCGCCGCGGCCGCGCAGCAGCTGGAGGCCGGGTCGCAGCAGGTGCAGGAGCGCATCACCTCGGTGGCGGCCGTGAGCCAGGAGAACGCCGCCGCGGCCGAGGAGGTGGCGTCGGCCACCGAGGAGACCACCGCCTCGGTGGAGGAGGTGGTGGCCACCACGCACAGCCTCTCGCAGGCCGCGGCCGAGCTGGAGCAGGAGCTGGCGGTCGCGCGCCGTCGACCAACCGGCGCCGAAGGCGACGTCGTAGCGGCTCTTGCCGTAGACGTGGGGGATCCCCCAGTCGTCGTAGATCAGCTTCAGGCCGGGCTCGCCGGTGTCCTCGGCATGGGCGTCGCCGATCGGCGCGAAGTCCATCGGCAGGAAGAGGTCGCTCGATGTCCGAGCGGGTGACGTCGTCGCGGAGCGGCGTCAGGTCGTTGTAGAGGGGAAGCTGGTCGGTCGAGTTGTCGGTGAACGGGATCCCGCCGTAGTTGCCGGGCGGGAGGATGTAGCGGCTGACGTCGCCCTTGCCGGAGCCGTTCGCGAACGCGGCCGGGGTGAACGCCAACGCGGCTACCGCCACGACGGCCACCGCCGCCGACCTGAACCGACCCATTCCACATCACTCCCTTCAGCGCGCTGCCCGCGCCGATCCGCTCCCGGCGGGCAAGTATGCCACCGCCGGCCGGACGCCGATCCGGGCGACCGCACGGGGATCGGCGGCGAGTCCGGCCCGGCACTCGGACGGCATCGCGCCGTAGCTGTTAGTCATCGCTGTTGTCATCGCTGTTGACATCGCGCCGCGACCGTTGTAGGTTGCCGCGCGACCGTCCGTGCTCCGCCCGGAGCGTCCGTCCCCAGGAGAGGAACCCGATGAGCAAGCTTGCGTACGTTGCCGTCCTGCTCGTGGCGCTGGTCGGCGCGATGGCGCTGCGGCCGGCCGCCGAGTCCAAGGCCGAGCCGATCAGCCCGATCGATTCCCTCGACATGGACTACGTGAGGAAGGTGACGACCGACCTGACGAGGATCGGGTCGACGTCGGACGGGTTCCGGGTCTTCGGGACTCCCCAGGACCGGGAGACCGCCGACTACATCGCCGACGAGATGGACGCGCTCGGGCTCGAGCAGGTCGACGTCGAGAAGATGACCGGCGACGGCTGGCTGTTCAAGGGCGCATCGGTCGGCATCCGTGGCGGCGCGAGGAAGGCGACGTTCGATGCGGCGTCGTTGGGGGGCGTCCCCGGGACCCCGAAGGGCGGCGTTCGCGGCAAGGTCGTCGACGTCGGCTACGGCACCGCCCCCGAGTACCGGGGCAGGGACGTCGCCGGCAAGATCGTCTATGCCCGCTGGGACTTCGACAACCGCGGAATCTGGCCGAACCTGATCGCGGAAGAGGCGAAGCTCCACGGCGCCCGGGCCGCGATCATCGCCTCCGGGCCGGATCAGGCCTGGTACTCCGCCGGAGGCGGAAGGGCGCTGGGCTCCAACGACGGCGAGTGCGGCCTCGAGGCGTGCGCGCCGATGGTGACGATCAGCAAGCGCGATGCCGACAAGCTCGACGCCGCCCTCGGTCGCGGTCCGGTCCGGGCGAAGGTCGAGCTGAACGCCAGAAACCGCCTCGATGCGACCGGCTATCAGGCGATCGGCGCGATCCCGGGCTCGGGCGATCCCGATCACGCGATCATCTTCACCGCCCACCACGACGCCTGGTTCGAGTCGGCGGGCGACGACTCGGTCGGCGTCGCGATGATGCTCGCGATGGCGAAGGCCGCCAGGGACGCCGGCTACTCGCCCTACTACACCTGGGTGTTCGCGCCCGTGACCGGCGAGGAGTACGGCCTCGCCAACACCTACGCGGACTGGCTGCAGGGGGCCTACCACCGGGTGACGGAGTCGCACCGCGAGTGGAGAAGGAAGGCGGTCGCCGCCGTCAACTGGGAGGTCCATTCGCCTCCGTACCGGATCAGCGCCGCGGTCAGCTACGAGATCCGCGACGCCGTCACCGGCGCCCTCGACGAGGCGAAGGGATCGGGCCTGATCAAGGGATACGGCGCCGACGACGTCTACTCGTGGAACGACGGATTCGTCTACCAGGCGGCGGGGATCCCGAGCGTGACCTTCGCGGCCACCGGGGCCGACTACTGGACCCGCTACCACACCGACTACGACTCGCTCGACTCGCTCGACTTCCCGTCCCTCGAGCCGGTCCTCGCCGCCGAGGCCGGCGTGGCGCTCGACCTCGACCGACCGCAGGTCCCCTACGCCTTCGACGGGCGCCTGCAAAGCATTGCGCGCAGCCTCGATCCGGAGACGATCGAGCGGTTCGGCGGCGACGCCGATGCCGTCGAGGCCGCCTTCGGCCGGCTGACCTCGGCCTGGGATCAGGCGAAGTCGGTCCCATACTCGACCTGCTCGATGCGAGCGCTGCGCTCCGCCGTCGGTACCGGCGAGAATCGCATGACGGCGCTGTACCTCGGCGAGGGCACCAGCTACCCCCACCAGCAAGCCGAGGTCGACATCGTCGGGCTCTCCGCCACCATCGACGCGCTCGAGCGCGGCCGTTGGCGCAAGGCGCTGCGGCGGCTCTCCGGCGTCAGCCTCAACAGCCAGGCGTTCGATTCGAGCCGGCCGGCGTACCGGCGCCAGCTCAAGGTCCGCTCGCCGGGCTACCCGAAGCTGTCCTGGGCGGCCGAGGGGCAGTACCCGCTGCTGCTCGACCTCTNNCGCCGGGGCACGGAGGTTCAAGCCGCAGATCGCCGATCTGCGCAAGCAGCTCCGTGCGCAGTCACGGGTCTACCGCAATCGGATCGACGAGCTGGCGACGGTGATGGACGCGGTGGCCGACGAGCTCGACGCGACGGCCGCGTGCTGAGCCGCCGCGCCCGCGCCGACGGCGCGGGCGCGGGCCCGGCCCGACGTAGGATTCGACCGTGACCGCTCCGACGAGCGCGCGAAGGCCGGCCGGCAGGGCCCGGCTGACGCGCGAGACGATCGTCGATCGCTACATCGAGCTCGCAGATCGCGCCGCGGGGGCCGAGATCCCGCTCCGGCAGCTCGGCGAGGCGCTCGGGGTCGATCCGACCGCNNCGACCGCCGTCTATCGCCACTTCCGCGCCAAGGACGATCTGCTGGCCGCCGTGACCGATCGGCTTCTCACCGCGGCCGTCGACGGGTTCGAGCCGACCGGGGACTGGCGCGAGGACCTGCGAGCGCTGGGCATGAGGACGCGGACCGTCTACCTCTCGCACCCGCATCTGGCCCGCGTCCTCGCGCAATCGCCGTCGTCGCATCCGGGCAACGCCCGCCTGATCGAGGCCTGCCTGTCGGCGCTGCGCTCGAGCGGCCTCTCCGACTCCGACGCGGCCCGGGCCGTCGAGCTGATGGAGGACTACGTCGCGGGCGTCTCCAGCCTCGACGCGGAGATCGACGAATCCGCGGTTGTCGCCTGGCGGCGCGAGCTCGCGGCCCTGCCTGCGGAGCGATACCCGCATCTCGCGGCGGTGTCCGGGCATCTGCACGGAAGCGGCCCGGGCAGCTTCGAGTTCGGCCTCGACCTGCTCCTCGACGGCCTCGCGGCGCGGGCTCGGCGCTGCGGACGATCGTCGCCGTAGGACGCCCGCAGCGAACCGCGGCTACGGGCGCCCGGGGCGGCCCGCCCGCGGTGGCCGGATCGGGCGGAAGCGGCCACCACACCTCCCCCAGGCGCCGCGGTGGGCGCGCTTCGCCTGTCGCTTCACCCTCCGGTAGGAGCGGACCCGTCTGAACGGATGGTCGTATACGTAGACGCGCGCCCATCCCCTGCGGACCTGACGCCTGCCGACATCGCGGCCCCTGCGCTCGACGTAGCGGAGCAGGCGGCCGTAGCGGTCGCGCCCTGACTGGCTGCGGTCGCGAACGAGCCGGACCCGGTCGCCGCGATCGAGCATGCGCTTCATCGAGCGGCTCGCCTGCGGTCCGCCGCACTCGACGTGTCCGTAGACCTCGGGCGTGTCGATCCCGATCAGCCGCACCGACCGCGACCGGTGGTGGATGCGGACGTCGATCGTGTGGCCGTCGGCGC
>JRYK01000711.1_pt1 | contig 14604 bp, 15 predicted proteins | sample 235381 | NCBI WGS metagenome assembly JRYK01 (sample SAMN03074220, study PRJNA261476) | activated sludge metagenome | biome: Wastewater Treatment Plant; feature: Wastewater; material: Activated sludge; isolation source: activated biomass of a wastewaster treatment plant treating hydrocarbon... ... | reverse complement strand
CGTACGCCCCGCGGTTTTTATGGCCGTTATAACCGCCGCCCCCCTGGTTGTAAGCCTGGGGACCGGGACCCTGTACGCTCCTTCCCCCGCACGCAGCGCAGAGGATGGCAGCGATAAATATAGCAGCATGTATATTCACAGCTCTCTCCTCCCGTGTGAAATAGCGCCAGAACTATTCCCGATATCCCCATGAACCGATGCTGCTCGATCTATATTTTCTCTGTCAATCGCCGGGCTGCTGATCCCGGCTTTTTCTCATATTCGGGTTACTCGATAGGACTGCCTACCGAATCGCCCCCTCCTCCGTCACTTCCTGTAGTAACTCCGATTACCACGCCCGTAACCGCGCCTGCCACGGCGACTCCCATAACGGCGGGTGCGACGTACGGCGACCCTGTATCTCCGGTTGCGGCCGGTTCGGTGCTCGAATCATCAGCGGGCGTGTCTACGACCACGTCCTCGGTTTCAACCGCGGACTCGCTATCGACATCCGACTGAGCAAGCACTATCCCTTCGCCCGCCTTCACCGTTTTGAGACCGTCGGTCGTAAGAACCGAGACAGAGCCGTCCGCCATCTCTAGGGTCGTTCCCTTATCGTCGACCTTGATAGTGCCCTCTATCACTCCGCTCGATGCCGTCACGATCCTCGGGGTATCGATGCTCCCGTTCTTGGTGATGAACGAGATCACCGCTTTCTGGGGCTGTATCCTGAAGTGGATAACTCCCTTTTCGATTCCGATTCCGAGACTGTCGCCCTGATCGGCTACCTCGAGGACGGAGCCTTCTTCCGCGACGAATGTCGCGCCGGTCAGCCTGATGAGCGCCTGTTCCCGGTACGCTATCTTTTTACCCGATACCACGGGATAGACGTCTCTACTGCCGTCCGCTCTCACAAGGGTGACCTTCCCCAGCAAAGTCTCCGCTGAAGCGGTCCCCAATGTGATGAAAAGTAAAGCCGCCGCCAGGCAAGAATACGCAGATATTCTCCGTGCTGAACTTTTCATGAAAGTTCCTCCCGACCTGACCTAAAACCGTATTGAAAGGGGAAGCTTCTTGAGGGTGCGAAAAAACAGGGAAAGAAAAGCTTTTCCCAAGTTCGGCAACCGAGCCGCCCTGAGCCTTCGCAGGCTTTTAGGCCTCTTGTTTTGCGCCGCACCCTTTCGGATACATTGCCCTTTCGTCTTAGGTCTAGCCAACTGCCCGTGTACATACATAATTAAAGCGATGTACACACTCCCAATTGTAGCTCAGGGCAAATCAAAGTCAAGCGTTTTTTTTCTTCTTCATATTTAGCTACATAATTATCAAGCATGGGAGCATCCCATCAAACAAAAAAAATATACATGTGATCAAAGCGGATTACGCACCGGTTTTAGAGTCAGGCATGATAGTGAGCATTTGTACCGGCGGTACTAAAGTAGGGCGTGGCCGGTTTATCGCCGAGCCGCCCGGCGGTATCGGGAAGCCCCGGATACATGCGAGTCCCGGCCGGGGGGCGCGGTATGAGGCGGGTCTCCAATATCTTAGGATATTTTCAGAAAGAGGATATAATTGGAGCATGACGGTGATCCCGCGCGGGGTGTATGAGAGACTCAGGGAAGCGGACGTCGGGTCGGGGAAGTGGGCGCAGTACGTTATTTACGCCCTCACGGCGGCGCTCCTCGTGTTCGCCCCGCTCCCGCTGGGGAGCGTAAAGCCGGGGGCGCTTCTCTTTTTCGAGGTGATGTGCTTCTCGGTCTTTGTAATACGGGTCCTCGGGACACCGGCCGCCGGGGAGAAATCCCTCACGGACGTAAGACCTTACGCGCCGCTACTGATATTCTTCTTCATATGTTTCATCCAGATGGTTCCCCTCCCCGGCGCCCTGCTCGGAGCGCTTTCCGGGAAGGGCCACGAGATATGGGAGGCGGCGGGGAAGGCTCTTCACTCCATAAACGGCGGCGAAGCGGACGGTTTCCATACCATAAGTCTCTATCCGGACGCGACTCTCAGGAAGACGCTGCTCCTCCTCGCGTACGCGGCGTTCGGAGCTGCGGTCTCGCGGAGCTTCCGCACGAGGGGCTGGATAAAGCTCGCCCTGGTACCCGTGTTCGCGATGCTCTTCTTCGAGGCCGCTCTCGGGATATACCAGTACCTGGGGAGCGGGGGCGTGCATAACGCGACCGGCACCTATTTCAACCGCAACCATTATGCCGGGTTCCTTGAAATGACGCTCCCTCTCGCGCTCGGCTACGTGCTTTCGCTCGGGGACTGGAGCGCGGGCTCCCGAAGACCGTTATTGAAAAGGCTGTTGTCCTCGGAGAATCTCCAGAAGCAGATACTCTTCCTTTTCCTCCTGGGCATAGCCCTCCTTGCGGTCCTCTTCTCGAGGTCGCGCATGGGTCTTTTCAGCGTTCTGGCCTCGTTCGTCTTTTTCTACGTGCTCAGCTCGAGGGGAGTGAAGTCGGGCCAGAGTCTCAGGAGAATGATATACACGGTCGTTGCGGTCGCGGTCTTGTTCGGGCTGTTCATCGGGTTCTATCCTATGCTCGAAAGGTTCCTCTACGTGGGCGAGAACCTGCCTTCGAGGACCGAGATATGGAAGGACTCGCTGGGCATGGTAAGGGACTTCCCGCTTCTCGGGACCGGGTTCGGGACGTTCGGATACGTCTTTCCTCTCTATAAAATGGCGGCGGAAAAACCTCTGATTTATCTCCACGCCCACAACGATTACCTGGAGATACTGGTCGAGACGGGCTTTGTGGGATTGGCGTCCCTTATGGCCGCACTCGTGATATTCCTCTACTCGGCTCTGAGAGCGCTTGCGGGCCTTGCGCGGGAGGAGAACTATTTCAGGTTCTTCATACTGGCTGGGGCTCTCACGGGAGTATTCTCGATGCTCGTGCACAGCCTGGCCGATTTCGGACTCCAGATACCGTCGAACGCCCTTTACTTCGCGTTCCTTATAGGGCTATGCGCGGGCGCGGGGAGCCGCGGAGAGACGGGCCCGCGAGACCCGGTGCGTTCTGATCCGGATTCGCTTGAAAAATAGCAGGGGCGCTTTTGAGAGGAAGGTGCATATCAGGAGAGTGCAGCTTTGCGCCCCGGCTATAATTTGTTTTTCTCTTTTATTGCTTCCTGCAGGAGATAAGGTTCCTCGACTCGGAATAGAGATGACAGTACGACGGTATCTTGCACAGGTTCGAGAGGTCGTTCGGGTCCTCGTCGCGCGTTTCGCCGAACAGCATGAAGTTCATCCAGTGTCCCATCTCGTGCCCGAGAGCGTCGAGGGAGGGCGGTACTTCTATAGTATCGCTCCCAATATGGAACTCTCCGGCGCACCCTTTCTCCGAGAACTTGCAGGAGAACCCTTCGCGCCCGGTGGACGGGTCGTACTTGTCGGGATACACGACCTTTACCGTGAGCTCGCTGCCCGGAACGGACATGATGGCGTCCGCAAGCTCCGGGTGAGCGCCGACCGCGCACTCGGCGACGAGGCTGAAATATTCGTCCACGAGCCCGGCCGCTTCCGCGAGCTCCTCGTCCGTGTAGTAACCGTTATGCCTGAACTCTATACCTTCCGATGTGGTAATGACGTTATCCTCTGATCCCGCCGTGTTGTCTTCGCTTCCGGTGCCGCCTCCACAGCCGATCATGTATAACGCGACCACTAAAATCGGGACAAACACGCGGTGCCCGATCCCCTTCCTACCGCTCGCAAATACCCCCATACTCTTACCCCTTCTCTTCACCGAGAGGCGGGGAGGAACGGACGCCGCGATGTAACCTGTCCGGCCGGAACCCGTTATTGACACGGTTCCGAACTGTAATTATTTTTAGCAGTGAGTCATGACTCGCTGCCGGCTTTTCCTAAAATTGTCGGCGTCAAGTCCTCCGAGAGACCACCCTCTCGGGGGATTTTTTTATCTCGATTTTCAGAATAACCGCGTCCGGATACCTCAACAATTGGACGACGGTATAAATTATCGTTAATACCGGGGTATGTATGATGGGCGGTGGGTTATGGAAAAAGTCTTAGGGCGAAATAAGCCCCGGGGGGAAGCGGCCGCCGTTCTTCTGCGCGCCGGCAGCTGGCTGAAATGCGCTGATATATGCGTATTCGGTTTTTAGACGAACCAGCTCACGACGGTGTATCTTACGCCGCCCGTGACAGCCGTGACCTCGTGGAACATCTCCGACCGGAACGCGATGAGGGTGCCCTCGACGCCGGTCACTTTAAACCCCTGCTTCTCGAAGCGCGGGTCGTTCAGTATGCCGTATATGATGAAAGACCCCCCGGAGTAATTACAGGGGCCGGGCTCGTCCTTCTCGTCGTTCAGGAACACGATCGCGGAAACGAGGCGGTCCGTCACTTCCCGCGGGTTCCTGGGGTTCATCCCCTTATCGGTGTGGCACGTAAAGAAGTCGCCCACCCTGTAATAGAGGAACTCGGGCTTCTGCGGGCGAGAGATATCGACGCCGAAATAAGAGCCGACATCGTCCTTTATACCCGTGAGCTTTTCGCTTATGAACCTGCGCGTCTCTTCGGATACCGCTTTCGTTACGGTGCGGCGGGCGGTCTCGTCGAGAAGCCTCTCGTCCGTTTTCACTATGCTCGCGGGATTTCCTTCGGCGGCGGACATTTCACGCCTGATACGGTCGCACTCGGCCGAGCTCAGGAAGCTCCTTATGGAGAAGAGGCCGAACTGTGTGTGCGGGGACGGTTTCATGTGCTTATGGAAGCCGGACTGAACGCATCGGACACACGGAAATACTAGCGAATCGGCTTATCCGTGTCAATCGGAGCGATAGCCGTTCGTGTCACCGTTCCCGCTACTGAGAAGGGTGCGTCTCCCGCGTTTACCAGAACTTGCCGTAGAGCTTCTCGGCGTTGTTCCAGAATATATCTTCTTTCAGCTTCTCCGAGACGTCGGCGCCTTCTATCTTCCAGTACTCGCCCGCGAAATCGCTCCACGGTATGTCCGAGCCGAAGAGGAAGCGGTCTCCGCCCACGCCCCGCTTCTCTATCTCCTCGAGAAGCCACGTCGAGCCGAACCCCACGGCCCACGAAGAGTCGGTATACACCTGATAGCCCTCTTCGATGAGCTCGAAGAACCTGGGGACGAACTTTATGTGTCCGCTCACTCCGCCGCCCATGTGGACGACGTGAACCTTGACCTTCTTTCCGTATTTCCTGATGAGCGCGAGAGCGCCGTCTATGTCCGACCCTCCGCCCGGGCTCGTGTGTATGTGGAAAGGCATGTCGTGCTCGGCGGCCGCGTTGAGTATCAGCTCCCATAGCTCGGTCGATTCCTTGTCCCACTGCTCGGGGTTGAACGTTCCGCCGAGGAGACACGTCGTCTTGAGCGCCACGAGTCCCTTCTCGCCGATAAGTTTAAGGGCTTCAGTGGTACGCTCCTTGTCCTTGGGCAGAGCCGAGACCCATATCGCTCCGAGGAGCCTGTCCGTGGACTGAACGCTGTCCGTGACGAGCGGGTTGAGAGTGAAGGGCTGGGCCGAATCCGGGTAGCCGTAGTTCGACATGACGAGGGCGCGGTCGACGCCGTGCTTGTCCATGCCTTTAATGTAGTCGTCCGTCTTGTCGTAATCCGTCGTGGGCTTCACGGCCTGGGGAAGGCCATAGTAAGCGAATCCGGGCACGGGCCCGATGTGGCTGTGGTTATCGAATATTTTTTTTCTTTTCACGATGCTCATGAGACTGCCTCCTTGACTGCTGATTATTTGACACAGGCCTTTAGTTCATTTGACCCGGTTGATTGACCCAGTTAGCTGAATGTGCCCGTCCCCTCGTCTCCCCTCACCGCACGCGCCCGACGCAAATATATCAATGCGGCGTTTCCATCGTCTCGCCGACCCGTTTCCTGAGAGACTTCTCTATCGATTCCGACGACTCGCCTTTCTCGAGTCGGGCAGTCACCTCGCCGAACTGCTCCCCGTAGCCCGTCTTCGACTTCCGTCCCTCATCGCGCATCACGCGCGCTAGAGCGGCGGTGTCTTCCCTTGCGGCCGGGCTCTTTCCGGGTACGTCTTTTTTCTTTGCGTTGTCCGGCTTCGATACGGCGGATATGTTCGAGATCAGGCGTCCGAGGTTTTTGCTCCCGCATTCGGGGCAGGCGGGTTTTTCCACCTCCGCTTCCGATACGGTAAGGAAAAAGATACTTACTTCTTTGTCGCACCCGTGACAGTGGTATTCATAGATGGGCATGTCTTTTCCTATAGTGTACGCATCGTACATTATAGGAAATTTGAGAGGGCTAGTCAAGGACAAAAGGCGTCCCTTCGCGGCACGTCCGGGAGTCGTCCTTCGCATCGTATTTACGGCCTCGTCAGCGCCCCGCAATTTCCTTGACTTGATTTACTAAAGTNNGTCTTCGTCGAGGAGCAGAAGATATTCAGCGGCACGGACGTGGACGAGCGTGACGAGGGCGCGATACACATAGTCGCGCTCAAGGGCCCGGACGGCGTGATGGTGGGCGGGGTCAGGTGCTATACGACGGGCGACGACACTTGGTACGGCGGGAGGCTCACGGCGGCCAGCGGTTACAGGAACGGACGCGTGGGCTCGGGTCTCGTGAGGTTCGCTGTCGAGACGGTAAAATCGAGGGGCTGTAAAAAGTTTCTCGCTTACGTTCAGCCCCAGAACGTCAATTTTTTCAAAAGGCTCGACTGGAAACCCGTCGGCGAGCCGCTCGTTTACGAAGGAATAACTCATCAACTGATGGAAGCGGACCTCGGGCCCGCATAAATCATGAAATGGAAGAACGACTGCAAAAACTGATTCGCACGCTCAAATCCTCGACCAGGCTCGTCCAGAAGCAGTACCTGGCGGGCTTATGGCGCTACTTCCCGTTAGCACCCAGCATAGACGGGAACGACATACTCCTCGGCGACGACGCCGCCGCAATAAAATCGGGGGACAGCTTCTTACTCCTCGCGGCCGAAGGCGTTTACCAGCCGCTGCTGGATTCGAACCCTTACCTCGCGGGCAGGACTTCGGTGTTAACCAACGTGAACGACATATACGCAATGGGCGGGAGGCCCGTCGCACTCGTGGACGTGCTCTTCTCAAGGAACGAAGCGAGCGCGGGCGAGGTGCTGCGCGGCATAAGGGACAACGCCGGGCGCTACGGTGTTCCGGTCGTAGGCGGGCACACCACGCTCGACGCCGAGTCGGGCTCGCTCTCCGTGTTCATACTCGGAAAGGCGGAGCGACTACTGTCGGGGTTCAACGCACGGCCGGGCGACGACTTGCTCCTTGCAACGGCGCTCGAAGGCAAATTCTATCCGGCATTTAATTTCTGGGACTCGTCGAGCGGGCTCTCGGACAGCGACCTCGTGTGGCAGCTCGAGATACTCCCCGGGCTTGCGGAATCGGGCCTCGCCGACGCCGCAAGGGACGTAAGCATGGCCGGCCTCATAGGCTCAGCGCTCATGATGCTCGAGAGCTCGAAGTCGGGCGCCGAGATATTCATCGACAGGATACCCGCGCCCGAAGGCGTGCCGCTTCAGAAGTGGCTTCTGACGTTCCCGAGCTACGGGTTCGTCATATCCTCGAAGCCGGGAAAGACGCAATACATAAAGGACAGGTTCAGGGACGCCGGGCTCGCGTGCGAGACGATAGGAAGGGTGACAGACGGCGGCAGGGTGTACTTCACGAAAGGAAACGAAAAGGAAATATTCTGGGATTTCGGACAGGAGCCCCTCATAGGGGTGAACCCACAACACGGTGAAAAGGTGAAAAATGGCGGCTGAGAAGAATCAGATCGATCACATAATGTCGCGGCTCGGCGAGAAGATAAAGAACATGAGGACCGAAAGGGGACTTTCGCTCAAGGAGCTCGCCCACAAGTCCGGGATATCGGCCGCAGCTATACACAAGATCGAATCCAACGGCATAACGCCCACGATCACGACGATGATGAAGATATCGGACGCGCTCGGGAAGAAGGTGAGCCACTTCATAGAAGAGAAGGCGGAGCTGAGCGACGTCGTATTCGTTTCGTCCAGGGAGAGGGAGCCGATCCTCACGTTCAAGAAGGGGCTCGAGCTCCAGGGCATATCGGCGAAGCAGTACGGGGACTTCATCATGACGGCCGCTTATTCGGTGCTCGAGGTGGGAGCGTCGAGCGGCAAGACTCCCATGAAGCACAGGGGCGAGGAGCTCGTTTACTGCATAAGCGGAAAGGTCGAGTTCCAGGTGTACGACAGGACCTACACGCTCGGCCCTGGCGACAGCATTCATTTCAGGACTCTGCTCGAACATAAATGGAGAAACGTGGGCCAGAGCAAGGCGAAGCTGCTCTGGATACTGGCGGTGCCGCCCTCGTAACGGGCGGAAGGAGCTTGATTGCGTATGGCCGGGAAAGTAAGAGACACGGCGGGCGGGCGTTACATGGCTGAAAGGATAAGGGAAGCGAACTCTCTCGCGCTCGAAAGGCTGCTCGCGACTGAGCCCGTATTTATAGACGTCGGCACTGCTCTCACATCGATACCCGGCATGACCCCCGATACGGTGCTCCACGCAGGGCCNNGACGCGCGGCAGGACGGTCTATTCGACGTTCAACGAGGGCGGCGGGAAGGTGATGTGGTTCGGCTCAGTAGGCGAGGAGACGATAAGGCGTCTCACGTGGATGAAGGACGTGTTCGCGCCCGTGATGAAAAAAGCGATAGCCATGACGGGCGGGATCCCCGTGTGGAGCATACTCGCCCAGGGCATACAGATGGGAGACGAATGCCACAACAGGCATGCCGCATCGACGAACCTCTTTCTCAAGATAATCGCTGAGAACCTGTTCAGGCTCGACATCCCTCGCGACACCGCGCTCGACGTATATAAATTCATCTCTGGGAACAGCCACTTCCACCTCAACATAACGATGACAGCGTGCAAGCTCGCTATGGACGCGGCGCACGGCATAGAGGATTCGACGATAGTTACCGCCATGTCGCGGAACGGAACGGATTTCGGCGTGAGAGTGAGCGGCCTGGGCGACACATGGTTCACCGCTCCCTCGCCTTACCTGCTGGACGCGCTTTACAATCCGGGATACGCGGCCAAGGACGGCGCGCCCGACATAGGGGACAGCTCGATAATAGAAACGATGGGACTGGGAGGGTTCGCTATAGCCGCCTCTCCGTCCATGGCGGCGTTCGCGGGAGGCGGAGTCGCCGAATCCATAAGCATTACGAGGAAAATGCGGCTCATCACGACTCTCAAGAACCCGAAGTTCGGCATTCCGGCGCTCGATTTCGAAGGGACGCCCACGGGAATCGACCTCAGAAAGGTGGTCGAGACCGGGATACTGCCGAGCATAAACAGCGCTGTCGTCCACAAGAGCTCGGGGGCGGGACAGATAGGCGCGGGAATAGTGAAAGCGCCCTTCGAGTGCTTCATGAAAGCGGTGAAGGCGTACGGAGACAGATACGACCTCGCAGCCTGAGGGCTGCGCGGGGGGGCAATATGGAGATGCGGGACATAGTTGGATTGAACCGGTGAACTAAATATGGCGATAGCCAGCGTTATTAAACAGAACTACTACCAGGACTCGCTCAAGCTCATGCAGCTGAGCCGGAAGCTGAGCGCTCTGCCCGGCGTAAAGAAGGCGTCCGCGATCATGGCGACCGAGGCCAACCTCAAGATGCTGAGGGAGGCGGGGCTCATCCGCGAGCTCCCTCCTTCGGCCGGAGCGAACGACCTCATATGCGCCGTGGAGGCGGAATCGGATACGAAGGCGCGCGAGGCTCTGGATTCTCTCGATTCCCTCGTCTCTGAGGCAAGGGCTTCGGGGCCTCTGTCCGCCGAGCCCGTAAAGAGCCTCGATTCCGCTCTCGACGTATTTCCGGGCGCGAACATAGTGCTCGTCTCGGTGCCGGGTGAATACGCGAAGTTAGAGTGCGCGAAGGCGATAGAGAAGGGGATGCACACGTTCCTCTTCAGCGACAACGTGACGATTAATGAAGAGATAGAGCTCAAGAAAAGGGCCTCCGCGCGCGGGCTGCTCGTGATGGGCCCCGGATGCGGGACGGCAATAATAAACGGCACCGGGCTCGGTTTCGCGAACGTGATAAACAAAGGCCCGGTCGGCGTCGTCGCGGCCGCGGGCACGGGAATGCAGGAGGTGACGAGCCTCCTCAGCAACCTCGGCTCGGGCATAACACACGCGATAGGCGTAGGCGGCAGGGACCTTTCCGAAGATGTGGGCGGGATAATGACGCTCGACGCGCTCAGGATACTGGGCGGCGATGAAAATACGAAAGTGCTTCTCATAGTCTCGAAGCCTCCGTCCGAAAAAGTCGCCGGGAATATTCTCGCGGCGATAAGAAATACCGGGAAGCCGGCAGTCGTTTGCTTCCTCGGACACGATATGGACGCGCCGGCGGATGAAAATATAAAGCTAGTCTCGACTCTCGAAGAGGCTGCGTTCGCCGCTTACGCGCTCGCCTCTGGAAAAGGCAGAAAGAAAACGCCCCGCGCGAATGACGGCTGGAAGAAGGAGGCACGTAAGCTGATCCGGTCGCGTAAGCGCGGACAGCGGTACCTGAGGGGGCTATTCTCGGGCGGAACGCTCTGCTACGAGGCACAGCAGGTGCTTGCCCGGACGCTCGGGGAGATTTACTCGAACGCACCTCTCGACAAGAAGAACAGGCTGAAAGACTCGAACGTCAGCGTAGGCAACACCTGCGTCGATCTCGGAGAGGAGGAGTTCACGGTAGGACGGCCGCACCCGATGATAGACGCGACGCTCAGGAGCGAGCGGCTCCTCAAAGAAGCGGGCAAGGCGGAGGTCGCCGTAATACTCTTCGACGTCGTGCTCGGCTACGTGGCGAGCCCCGACCCCGCGGGGGACCTCCTTCCCGCGATAAAGGCTGCGAAGGCGGCGGCGCGGAAGANNGGAAGGAGTGATGGTCTTCCCGACGAACGCTCTCGCTTCGAGAGCGGCGGGATGGATAGCGGCAGGGGGAAGAGATTGAAAGACACCCACAGGGGGAGCATATGAAAGCAGCGGTTGTAGCCTTCGGGGGTAACGCCCTGATGGATCATAAAGGCAAAAGCACTTACGTAGAGCAGATAATGAAGACTGACCAGATGTGCAGGAAGCTCATCGGCCTCTTCGACATGGGATACAGGGTCGTGGTCACTCACGGGAACGGCCCTCAGGTCGGGAATTTCCTCATGCAGCAGGAGTGTCTCTCGGCGTCCATACCGCCCATGCCGCTCGACGTCTGCAACGCCATGACGCAGGGGCAGATCGGATACATGATAGAGCAGAGGCTCCGCAACCTTTTTCTGGAAAAGAAGATGAGCTACCCGACGGTCGCGTTCGTGACGCAGGTGGTTGTCTCGGAGGACGACCCGGCGTTCAAGAACCCGACAAAGTTCATAGGCCCTTTCTTCACGGAGGAGGAGAGCGAAAAGCACAGGAAGAGAGAGGGCTGGGTGATGAAGGAGGATTCGGGGCGCGGATACAGGCGCGTCGTCCCCTCGCCGAGGCCGATCGACATAGTGGAAAAGAGAGAGATAACCGAAATGGCCGACAGGGGATACGTCGTTATCGCGTGCGGCGGGGGCGGCATACCCGTGCTCAGGGACAAGAAAGGGAACCTCAAAGGTGTCGCGGCCGTGATAGACAAGGACTTCGCCGCGCAGAAGCTGGCGACTCTCATAGGGGCCGAGATACTCGTCCTCATCACCCCTGTCGACAAGGTCGCCATAAATTTCGGGACGCCCGCCGAGAAGTACCTCTCGAAGATCGGGCTCGAAGAGGCCGAGCGGTATCACGCGGAAGGCCATTTCCCCCCCGGAAGCATGGGGCCCAAGATAGAGGCCGCCATAAGCTTCCTCCGCGCCGGGGGGAAGAAGGCGATAATCACGTCCGCCGAGAAGATGGACTCCGCCATTAACGGAAAAGGGGGTACGGAGATAACGCAGTGAGCGCCCTCCGGAGATAAAGTATGCGATTGATAATACCGTCGTTTATTGTATCATGGGGTTGTGGGGACTCGGGAGAAGGACCTTCGTATAAAACTGGGATGAAGCCCCGGGCTTGCGCTCCGGGGATTGAATCTAAAAAAACCACAGGAGGTGTACTGCTATGGCAGTAGACAGAGTAAAAGCGGACAGACCCGAGAAGGGCAAAGCGTTGGTTAATTACGAGGAGAAGCTCTATCCGGACCACAAGGCAAAACCGGGTGAGAAAGCTTTGTTCCTCATCCACTCGGTCCCCTACGAGGGCTCGGTAGCCGGCATCAACATGCTTACGGCTATAAGGACGAAGAAGAAGGGCTACGAAACGACGGTGCTGTTCTACGGCCCCGCGTCGGGTATCCCCGTATACAGGGGATGGCCGAACGTCGGCGACGACGGCTACGGCGCCGGAATACAGCTCTACCCGAACCTCGTCAACAGGATGCTGAGCGAAGGGATTAACGTGCTGGCCTGCCGTTTCTCGGCCGCGGCTCTCCTCGGTCAGAACGAGTCGAGCTTCATCGAGGGAGTAACGCCCATCCATCCGACGGACATACTCGACATAGTAATCGAGCACCACAGGGCGGGGGCATTGATATTCAGCACGTGGACCGTATAAGGCGATGCCTGCCTTATGCTTTCGTCCGTCCGTGAGCTGTATGCGCGCGGGCGGCGGTTTTACAGGTTTGCGAGGGTGGGCCTGCAAGCGGTTTTTGTGTAACCAATTCAAGGGGGCACGTTATGGATTCAATAACCCTTAAAGTGGAGTTGCAGAGTTACGGGCTGAGGATTCCCGACGCGAGACAGGTCAGGAGCGGCGGCGCCGGGCCGACTGGGGGTATTCATCTGAAGATACTCTCCGGCGGCGAGGCGAACATCCCCGTCGTCGGCGATTTCGTCCGCTCGTCTCCTTATCACCTGGACCAGATAAACGGCGAATACTGGATATTCAAGGACGGGGTCGCCGTCGCTCAGGTGGAGCTCATGGGCGGTCCGAAGTTCCACGAGCACCAGACGTCGGCCGGCATCCCGATGCAGCGCATAGGGCTCCTTCACTGCCCGACGACGTTCGCCACCACTCTCCTTCAGACGTGCGATTTCTGGGAGGACGAGAGGAGGTGCAAGTTCTGCGGCATCGAGCTCACCCTCAAGGACAGGAGCACAGTCGGTTTCAAGAACGCGAAGAGCCTCGTCGAGACGCTCAAGCTGGCGAAGGAGCTCGACGGTATCACGAACGTCGTGTTCACTTCCGGGGTCGCTCCCGACGAAGAGAAGGCCCTCGCTAAATACTCGGAGATTTGCCGCGAGGTGAAAGCGGCGACCGGCCTTCCGATACAGCTTCAAATAATACCGCCGGAAGACCTCTCGTGGCTCGAGAGGCTCAGGGATTCGGGCGTCGATTCGCTCGGAGTGCACATAGAGACGTTCGACCCGGACGTGTTCAGGACGGTCACGCCGGGGAAGGCTAGGATAGGGCTCGATAAATACATCGAGACGTGGAAGGAAGCCGTTCGCGTGTTCGGCAGGTGGCAGGTGAGCACCTACATACTGGTCGGGCTCGGCGAGAGGCTCGAGACTGTCATAGAAGGCGCGGCTCTATGCGCCGAGATAGGCGTTTATCCGTTCATAGTCCCGTTCAGGCCTATCGCGGGGACGCCGATGGAGAACGCAGCGCCTCCCAAGCCCGAGGTGATGCGCCGCGTCTACGTCGAGGCCGCGAGGATACTCTCACGGTACGACATCGGCGTGAACAAGGTCAGCAAGGCGGGCTGCGTGAGCTGCGGGGAATGCTCCGCCCTCCACGATTTCGAGAAGTCGATGGGCTCGGGCGGTGTCAGATTCAGGAAGTTCACGAAGCAGTAATCGGGCGGGTCGAGGGGTTTGGTTACATAGCGGCGGTTAAGGCGGATGGAAGGCGGTATAGGGCGCCGGGGCATGGTTCTGCGCCCGGCGCGGGAAGAATACAAAACGAGACGAAAAGGGGTTAACGGATGAGCAACAATAATTTGCGGATAATAATAATCGGAGGAGGCGCGGCGGGCATATCGGCCGCGTCCACGTCCAAATCTGTCGCCCCCGGAGCCTCCGTAACGGTGTTCACGGAATTCGAGGACGTGGCCTACAGCCCGTGCGGGATTCCGTTCGTTCTGGGGAAGGAGATTCCCGATTTCGAGCGGCTCTTCCTCCAGACGCCCGAGCACTACGCCTCTATAGGAATAGACCTCAGGCTCAGGACCGCCGTCACGGCCATCGACCTCAAGGGGCGGACGGTGAGCGTCGGGTCCGAGAAGTTCCCCTGGGACCGTCTGGTCGTGGCTACCGGGTGGGAGTACGATAAGCCCGACATACATGGGATCGAACTCGACGGCCTTCATTATATAAAGAACATCAGGCGCGCGATGGAGTTCGACAAGATTCTCGACGGCGTGAAGAAGGTCGTGGTAGTCGGGGCGACGCCCCTCGGTATCGAGATATCCGGCAACCTCGCCCACAGGGGGATCGAGACGCATCTCGTCGATGAAGGGGCGTGGCTCATGTCGGACGTCGCCGACCCGGACATCATGGAGCCGGTTCAGAAGTCGCTCGAGGAATTCGGCACCATAATCCACTTCGGCGAGAAGATGCTGGAGTTCAGGGG
>JRYK01020509.1_pt1 | contig 14627 bp, 15 predicted proteins | sample 235381 | NCBI WGS metagenome assembly JRYK01 (sample SAMN03074220, study PRJNA261476) | activated sludge metagenome | biome: Wastewater Treatment Plant; feature: Wastewater; material: Activated sludge; isolation source: activated biomass of a wastewaster treatment plant treating hydrocarbon... ... | reverse complement strand
AACCACCTGTCTTTTTCAGAGCAGATACAGAAAAAGTAAAAAATCTGTGTGCAAGTGGATATATTTTCCCCCAAAAGAAGTTCAATCAATTTCCAACTAATGGGGAGATTTTGAAATCTGAAATTATTTACGAACGTGTAGTTGTTGAATTAATTGGCAAAACTATACCTCCAGGTGAGACTAAATTAAGAGGACAGGAGCTTGAGGGAATAATTTTAAATCAATTAGGTTATGACTATACTAAAGGGGAGCTCCTAGAAGGAGGTTATCCTGATATTCGTCACCAACTTTTGGAAGTAAAAATTCAAGACACTCAAACAGTGGATCTCGGAAGGTATACACCTCAAACTGTTGAAATAATTCATAATGAATCTGGAATTTCAACTCAAGATATACGATATTTATTTGCGATGACAAATTCTACATCAGGTGTTATAGAAGGAGTTATACTTTCTCCTGGACTCGAATTAGGTAATAGTTTTAAATATGTTGATGGTGTAAGTGGCAAATGTCAACGTTCAATTAGGATGTCTGTTTTTGATCAATATAAAGGAAAGAGTTTGTTTAACCCATAGATTTTCTTAAACATTAAATGCTTTTTCAACTAGTGAATTCAACTTATTTTCCAATGATTTTATTGAATTTGAATTATAAGAAGCTTTGTTTAATTCCTTTACAACTGTTATAATTTCTTGGGATATTTTGGAATTAGGATCTGGGATAGGATAATTTTCAATGTATTGTGAAAAATAACGTCTTCTTCCAGCATAAAGACGATTATTAAATTTCAAATCATGGTACTTACCTATTACTTTGCTATTACATACACCTTGAATTAAGAAAAGCAAATCTGGGTTTGCCAAATCATTTCCTGAAATCCAATAACAATTTCCATTTACAATTGCACCACTATCATCGTAAAAGAATTTCGCTTCATCGCAAATATCTGGGAATATTAATTTTGGTTTAGGCCAGTATTCAGGATTTTGAGGCACCCATAGTTCGTACCAATTTCTTTTCGCTTCAATCAAATAAGTCCTCTTTTCTAATGTCTCTTTATAGGGTAATAAATAGTTTTTAGCATTTGGATAGTCATCAAGGTTAATAACACCCTTTTTACCATTTTTTGCAAAATGTGGATATAGTACTAAAGTACTTATATCCTTTTTAGATTGCCACTTATTAAAATCATGATTTGAAATTATTGGTTTGAGTAGTTTACTTTCTGGGACAATTTCAAGTTTGTGCCAATCGTCTCTAATAAAAATTGGATCGCCATTAGACTTTATACCTACTCTAACTTTCACAAAATCTTTGATCAGGTACATTGAACTATCTTCGATTCTTTTAGCCCAATTCATCTCATCGTCACTCATCATTGACCAAACTTCCCCACTATTCGAACTATAATAAAGTGTGCCAGTTGATTTTGAATAGGATTTATTTTCAACAATGAAAGACCCATTATTCTCCTCATTGAGTATATGGATTATTGACTCCTTTACTTTACCCTGTTTGCTTTTGTCTTCATAAATTTTTATGAAACGTGTTTGAAGTTTTTGTTTACTTAAATTAGGGTTTATTTTTTTGCCAATAAAAATCGCTGGCAAAACAGCAGCATTTGGAAACAATTTTGTGTCGCCTAGATCCATTACTTTTAATATTTCATAATTTCTAGATAAATATTCTCTGATCGATTTACCACTTTTAGTAAATAAGTATTTATTAGATGTAATTACTCCAATAATGCCTCCTACTTTAAGGTGGTTAGTCATTGCAATTAAAAATGGGTAGTATAGATCAACCCTCCCTTTTAAATTATACTTCTTTGCTAGAAATTGTGCTCGTTCTCCACCCAAAACTTGAGTTCGTACATATGGAGGATTAGCAATGATAGCATCGAACATCTGCTGACCACCTTCTAAATCTTTTTGAATAAAATCACCCTGTTCTATGGTAATCGTACCAGGCCAATCATCATCAATTTGTTTGGCTTTCTCAACGTATTCTTGATTTAAGTCAAAGCCAAATAAATTGATATTTGCATTGGTGGCTCTTGTAATAGAAAATAGCAATTCCCCGTCTCCACATGCTGGGTCAAGTATACTTTGATTGTCAGTAAAATTTAGAAATAACCCTATTTGATTAGCGAGATAATCAGCTAATATACTAGGAGTAAATGTTGCTCCAGTCTGTTTCTCCTTTGAAATTACTTTAGCCATATGCAAAGATAACTCTTTTAGAAGGTAAGACTTGATTATTATATTCTGATGAGTATCAATTATTTACAAAATATAATGCAATGTCAGTAAAAACGCAAATTCCAATTAGTACAACTACAAACTTTCAGACAATCTTGGATGCGCAAAAAAAAAATAGGTTGACACTCTTACGAGCTCATGATAATGTTACAGATACAGATGTAACATTAGTGTGTGTGATCAATTTAATTGAAGATGAGTATGAGTTTGTTCCTATTGCGATCATGATCGAAGAAGACCCATTTGTTAGATTCCAGCCTCCTGTGTAAGCCTCTGCATTCAGAGGTTTTTCAATTGTAAAAAAATTGTAAATGATTATAATGTAGGTGTACACAACATACATTTTACAAACCTTTTAGGATTTTGCAAAAATAGTATGATGCAAATCTCCCTTTACATCCAACTTGATTTTCTTTTCTAAAAATGTAAATAGCAAACGTATTTACCTATTAAAGCCAAAAAATGCCAAGAGGTAGAAAACCGTGAAAAAAATCTAATGGTCCTGGCAAGGATCAAGCTCCAAAGAATGAATCAGGATTCAAGTGGTACATAATGGCTACACCAAAAAATAAAGTTTGAGCTCCAAGAAAATTTGAAACTGGTGAGGATCTTATGAATGCTTTTATTGAGTATTGTGAATTTCAAGTAAAGAACAAAAGACCAATAACAAAAACTAGTTTCAGAGCTCATGTAGTACTTTGACATTCATATTTTATTGAACTTGACAAAGTTGAGTTTTCGGATACATTGAGAACTATTGACCTCATTTGTAAAGCATATGCTGAAGAAGAGCTATTTGTAGGCAAGAATGTAGCATGAGTGATTTTCAATCTTTGCAACAATTATAGTTCAGATTACAAGAACTCAAGATACAATGAGCATGTTGGAAAGGAAGGTAAGCCATTGTTCGAAAAAATCTCCGTTGAAGTTATAGACGCAGGCAAAACACCAATTAACTAAAGATGTCAATTCAAGACAATACATATAAAGTAGAACTAACCCCGAAACAAGCAGAGGTTTATAAAGCATTCTGTGATGATTCGTTGTCGGAAATTTTGATTGGAGGATGAGGTAGATGAGGCAAGACTTGGGGTGTTGCTGAGATTGTCACACTTACTTGTCTGCAATGGCCAGCTATTTCATGGCTCGTTGGAAGAAATCAGCTGAAGACTTTGAAGCAATCGACATGGATCACATTTCAGAAGGTGCGGAGGAAACATAATTTGCAACAGTGAGTGCATTATACTGTGAACATGCAGGATTTCGTGGTTGAGTTTGCAAACTGATCCCGCATATTTTTTATGGATGCAGGATATTATCCGAGTGATCCATTGTACGATAGGTTCTGATCATTGGAGCTTACCTTTTGACGGATTGAGGAAGCTCAAGAAGTAGAAAGGTTGTTGATTGATACAATTCATTGAAGGTTCTCTCATATGATCAAGGAGTTTGGAATCACTGGTAAAATGTTGCTTACATGTAATCCAAGAAAAGGACATCTTTATGATGATTTTATCCGTCCGAAACACGGCCTTGCACCTCACCGTAAATTCGTACAGATACTATACACCGATAATCCACACATAGACCAAGAGAAATACAAGTCAGGTATCCTTAACACTAAAAACAAAGTACAAATAGAACGTTTATTGCACGGTAATTGGGAGTATGACGAAACACCTGGAAAGTTGTATCAGTATGATGCAATCTTGGATATGCGGACCAACCCGATCAAGAACGGAGACAAGTTTATAATTGGTGATCCTGCAAGGTTAGGAGAAGATCAAGCCTGGATTATGGTGCGGGATGGTTGGGAGGAAAAGGAGACAGTGATTTACGATAAGTGTACAACTGATGTCTACAGAAAAAAGGTGCAGGAACTAGCTCAGAAATATCATATCAACATGTCCAGGGTATTACTTGATGCCGATTGAGTTGGCGGTGGTATTGTAGACGAGCTCAAGTGCAAGCCATTTCATAACTGATCGTCAGCAATTCAAACTAAAGACATGAAAAGACTTTGAGTGAAAGCCAACTTCGAGAATTTGAAAACCCAATGCTACTTCAAACTTCAGGACCACATACAAGACATAAAAATCAACACAGTGAAAATCAAAGAGGATCTTGTTGAAGAGCTAGATGTTATCGCTGAGATAGATATTGACAAAGACGGTAGAAGAAAGATTGTAAAAAAAGACGACATAAAGAAAATCATCGGTAGGTCACCAAATGGAGCCGACTGTTTAGCTATGAGGTGTTGGTTTGAGTTATCTCCTCCAAATGATTATTCTGCGCTTTCTAAATATGCCTTATCTTAGGATAAAAATTAAACCTTATGACTAATACTGCTGATGATAAAGATCAAATTGAAGATGCTCTGAAGTTAGAGAACGATAAGTTACGGGTTGAAAATGAGCATCTTGTACAAAGTATTACAAAATTAAATAAAAGGGATCACGCATATTCTAGAGCTGTGAATTTCATAGCTGGTAGAACCATGTCAATAATACTAGGATGGCAATTAAACAGCTCAATTCATAAGCTGCGTAAAGAGATTAAAGCTGATAATGTAAAAAGGGCTACTGTTAGCGATGTTCTTTATCATATTATTTGGCGGCTATTCAAAATAGCTATAGTATTAATTCCATCAGGCATTTTAATTGTTCAAGTTTTGTTGATGAGAAACCAAAACAAATTGTTAGATATTCAAAATGAGAAGGTTGATCAGCAAAATCAATTGATAGAATCTCAGAGAAGAAGCTCATATGTATTTATGATGGGCAACATTATGGATGCTGCAATTAGTGAGTTGAGAGCAAAGTCAAATGTTGACAAAGTTTTAAGTCAACAACTTTGTGGACAAATTATTTCTTTGAGTCATGCATTAATACCTTATAGATTTATCCTAGATGATAAGCTTACAGAAAAATCATATAGCCCAGAAAGAGGACTTTTGTTGGTTTTTTTATTGCAATCTCAGATGAATCCTAAATCAAGAAATGAATTATTTAAAAAATGTAATTTTGAAAAATTGTATTTAGAAAAGTTAGAAATAGATAGTATAGAAGCAAATGATTTGGATATTTTTGGTTCTTACATCGGATCGCTTGAAATTATAAATTCAACGGTTAATAATTTGAAATGTGATAATTGCATTCTTAATAATCTGTATATTGAAGGATGTCAGAATTGTAGTAATATTTATCTATCAACTGATAGCATATTGAGGGTAGCAACCATAAGGGCTTCTTCTATAATTGATTTTCAGCTTAACTCTGATTCTACCGAATCAATTAATTTCTACGGATCAAATATTAATCAAATTTTTATCATTGTGCGTAAAATTAATAATATAATATCGCTAAATAGTCAAATCAACCTGTTAAGATTAGAATTTGAAAAACTAGAGAATCTTGAACTATTTAATTCTAAACTTACTAATGTTAATACTTACGGATTTTGGAGGCCGTTTATTTCTCCAACTGATTCTAAGTCTGATCAAACCAAGCTAATTGAACATATTCCGAAGCGTCCACTACGAAAAATAATTTCAAGAAATAGTATTATGATACAAATAAGGTTTAGACCAACTGTTGATACGTTAGATTGTCGGGGATCTTTATTTAGTAACGATTCACTTCATTTTTCATTTAATAAAATATTAGCTCAACAATCTATTATTTCAACAAATCTAATTAAGAATAATTCGAATTATATGAATGATACTTTTTCAAGATGTAATATAAATTATACTTACTTCAAATTGTCTGATTCAATTCTGATTAAATATTTTAAGCCTTCTGAAATTCATGATCCACAAATATCACTTAATCAGATTTGTGATGATAAAAGTAAATAAATCAATTGTCTTGCATTCCTTGTAAAATAGACTATTAGATATCTAGTTTACCTCTTCATACCTCAATGAAGATATTCGGTTATAATATTTCCAAGATTACAAAACCTGCTAATGCAGTAGTAAAGTCATTTCCTGTGCGCTATTCAAATATGACTCTGAATAACCTATTTGATGACATTCAAGTCAATAAAGATTTACTTTATAGAATGTACAGACAGAACCCTGACGTAAGATCAGCTATTAGAAAAAAGGCTTTGTATGTAGGTTCAGCTTGAATGCAATTGCTAGATAAAGACCAAAATACGCTTGATAGAGCTAAGCACAAAAAAGAATACGATGAGATTCAGGTGATCTTGAATAATCCTACGTTTATGGACACAAAGGTAGAGATGCTCAAGCATCTTGATGTTTGTGGTGAATTGTATTTGTTACCCACAACTGATCCAGCAGGAAAAATTAACGGTTTTCAATTGTTGCATCCAAAAACAATTCAAAAGGTGTTTGAAGATGGAGAAATTGTTGGCTTCAAACAAATGGTTGGTTCAGCTTTGAAGTATTATTATGCTGATGCCTCAAGCGCAAAAGACAAGAAACTAGTTTTGAAATACTACGTTCTTGAGAAACATACCGACAATGAAATTAATGGAATGTGATTGCTTGAAGGACTTGTATATGATGTGATGAGTGACATGAAAGCTCAAGAACGTAATTACTATACGCTTGACAATGACTCAACACCAGGAGGAATGTTAATTTTGGAAGAATGAATAAGTGAAGAAGAGCAAAATCTGCTTGTACAACAACTTGAAATGAAACATAAAGGCACTAAGAACAGTGGCAAACCAATGCTTGCACCTTGAGTAAAAGATTGGAAAATGACAACTCTTTCTCCCAAAGAGATGGAACATATTCTTCAAAGGAAAATGACAACCGAGAAAGTATGTTCAGCTATTGGTGTCCCAAAATCAATTCTCAATTATACTGACAGTGTAAACTACAATACATCTTTGAATGATCGTAGGGAGTTCATTGAAGGGACAATCAACAACTATCAAAGATTGCTTGAATTCATTATCAATGATTTCTTGACTACTTTCTATGGTGAAAAGTATCCGCAAGTTCATTTTGTGGATCACGAAGTTGAAGACGATATTGAAGTCACCAAGATACATCTAGCTGAAGTCAAGGGATGATCACTTACTATCAACGAGTATAGAGCACTTAAAGGTAGAGCTGCACTTACAGATGAGAACGCAGACAAACCACTTATCACTAAAGATACTTTCCTATTAGAGGACATTACCCTTGACCCAGTTTTGGCTATGGATAACACCTAATGAGAGTAAGATGATCCCTTAGACAAGAGTTATTAATTCAAAAAAAAGTGCACAAGGCTCTAAAAGAGCAACATAAATTTCTGATTGACAATTGAGAAACTCTATATAAGAAATATCTTATGTTCGTGTTTACGCCCTATGGTAAGTCATTTAGATCACTAGATGATTTTCGGATGCAGATGTGATTGTATAGGATGATTGAATGAATACAGGATAATATTTGAAAATTAGTAGTGATGTGATTCAAGAGTACTTACAAAAACAACAGAGCACCAATGCTTGAGTATTGAATTGATATGAAGGTAGTAAATCAGCACGTCAAAGAGTATGTAAAAAATTATCATGATTTACATTTGTCTGATGCGAAGTGATCTATATCACTGACAACAAAAAACAATGTTGTTCAAATATTAAAAGATTGAATTGAGAATAATCGTAGTTACACTGATGTAGCTGTTGATATACAAAACTTAAACACGACAGTTTTCAGTCTGAATCGTGCAAAATTAATTGCGGTAAGAGAAATGTGATTGGCATATGAGTACTGAAACTGGGCACCAATGCACGAATTAACTAAGCAATGAGCTATTGTAGAAAAGATGCGATCAACAGTAGGTGATGAGAAGGTGACTTATGAATGCAATCAGAATCAACTTGAAGGATGGAAACCATTTGATCATGTTTACCAATACGATAATGATGATACTCCGCCTAGGAGCAGGAATATTAGGTGTAGGTGCTCGGCTTTGTATAAAGTATTATAGAGGTAAAACTTTGGATTGAAATTTGGATATATTTTTATAATATTTTGACATTTAGTATTTAATTCAATTAAAAAACCCTTTGATTGCTCAGAGGGTTTTTTACGAGTTGAGGACTCTTCCAAAGAGAGTAAGAGAAAAAGTATGTTTTTCAAGGCCAGAAGTATAGCTATTAAATGTAAGTATTCATTTAATTATATAATTTAGGACAATGATTACAAATTAATACCGAGGCAACGGGCGTTTTGATTATTTCGATTACAACCCTGCTATCAAAGTCCCAATGGTATGTATGAAAAAATTTCTCTTTTATATTCAACAACAAGAAAATTACACGACAAGGTTTAGTCGTTCGTAACGTTTGTAGGTTGTTTAGTATTTTAATGATCAGAAGCATAGGTACCTACACTCCACTTTGCTGACTTATAAAGCAGTTGTTTGAGACAACGGTGTGTTCCGATACCCCGACCACTCCCTGCAATTCACCGAGAGTCCCCAACTCGATGAATCGTCAACCGTATAATCCACCACAACAAAAAATCAAGAGGAAAAGATAAAATTCTCTTGCATTTTTTAGCCTTTGTAGTATATCAACATTAATAAGCCAAGCTTTAGCCATTATACTTGCATGAATAGAAAAGAGAGAAGGGCTATGTTACCCGCAACATGTCTCCATGCAAAATTCTTGCATAGTGAGAAGAATACTTTGCCAGTTGAATTGGTACAAAATGAAGACTGAAGAGTAACAGCAAGACTGAAACTCGAAGGATACGCAAGCACTAGAGTTAAAGATGGTAGTGGTGATGTAGTTGAACCAGGAGGCATTGATCTTTCTAGGTTTGAGGCTGGCAATGCACCACTAAAGGTCATGCATGGTAGAGGTGTGCTCAGTAATATCTGAGTTATACTCAGCGCTAAAGTAGATGCTGAGGATTTTGGGCTTTGGATCACAGCTGAAGCAAGATTAGATGTAAGCAAAGACAATAATTGAAGACCAATTAATAACGATGATTACTTACTTTACGATAGATTGATTAATGGAACTATCAATTGATTTTCAATTGGCTTTCATGACATCAAAGAAAAATATGATGACGAGAAAAAAGTAAATGTCATCTATGGATTGAAATTGCATGAGATTAGTTTGGTTGATATTCCAGACAATCCACTCACTATAAGAAAAATGCTCGATATCTATCATAGCCAAAAAGATGTTGAAGCAGATGTTTTAGAAGATGATTTAACACCAATGCCAAAACCAACTAATGTTACTGTTGTAAAATCAGTAGATCCAATTCTTAAAATAAGTGATGAAGGTGGCGAAGTTACTGCTCCTGAAGAAAGTGTTGAAGAGACAGAGGGAGGAGAACCTACTGCTGATACAGTAGCAGAAACAGAACAAAAAGATTTGGTCTGAGAAGCTTCGATTGATGATATGCTTAGAACAGCTATTATGAATAAACTAGGGATAAGTGCATGAATAGGCGAGCATATATTTGTTGTGGATGTTTTCAAAGCTGAATGTGTATATAACCACTACAAGTATACCGAAAGTGGCCCTAGCTTTGATAAATATTTCAGAATTGCATACACAATTAGTTGAAGTGAGGCAATACTAAATGGTGAACCAACTGAGGTAAAACCGACTACTTATTGGGTAGATAAGAAAAACTTGCTAGCAACTTTAAATAAGGAAATTAGCCAAGAATCAGACTCAAGCTGAAACGCTGAGGTTGATCCACAATCTGAAACATCGGTTGAGGTCAATGATGAAGGCACAACTATACCTACTCCTGAAATGGAAGTAAAGGAAACTGTTGAAGAGGAAGTTAATGAAACTGAAGAAGTTGAAAAAGTCCTACAAAAAGCTTTGGAGGCTATTGATTTATGTGACAGACAATCGCAATTGATTGCTGCTCAAAATGAAGAGCTTGCAAAGTACAGGTCAATAAAGGTTAGCAATGGCCTTAAATTGACAGAAAAAGAAGCCACAAAGAAAACTGCAATTGATGTTATCACTGAGAGTATTTCTAAATCTCTCTAATCTTTATTCTTTTCTTTTATGGCAATGCCTAAATTGATTGACACGTTAAAAGGTACTATTGAAAGTATCGGTGCGAAAACTGACACACTTGAAGCTGCTAAGAAACAGCTTGAACAAGCTCAGAAAGATCTTGATGCAAGAGCTACCAAAGCTGCTGATGATGGTTTGATTACTTCCAACACAGGCTATGGAGCTGAGCTCGTAAGATCAAACATGTATAAAGATCAGCTTTATAGTATGGTTGCTGAAGAGGCTGATTTCTTGAATTTACTTCCTGGTAATCACGGCCAAGTATATGCCCCTTCTGTTAAGGTTTCGATTAAGGGAGCTCCAAGATTGTTCAACAAGGGCGCTCAAACAGAATGATCCGATGGTACAAATGTAACAGGCGCGGATTCGCTAAGAACAGGTCAAGTGACAATTGATATTGCTAAGTTTTCTACTCAAATTTTCATCTCTAGAGAGGAGGCACGCTATGCTGTTACTCAATGATCACTCGTTGAGTACGTTAAAAGTATGATTCTAAAAGGTGCGGCAGAGACAATTACTTCAGTAATTATCAATGGAGATACGCAATCAAACATTACAACTGGTAACGTTAATAAAAAGACAAATGGAGCTAATCCAGTTGCACTTGCAGGTACAGAGCATTTCTTGACTTTGGATAATGGTCTTAGAAAAGTAGCTATTGCAAATACTGTTGTTGCAGCAGCTGCAATCTCTAGATCACAATACCAAGCAACATTACTCAAGCTCGGTGATTATGCAGCTGATGCACCGAATCTCATGTGGATTGCTTCAGCCGATGCTGCTACTAGAGCTAGAACAGTTGATGGTTATGATACTATGGAGAAGTATGGTGCGGATGCATCAAATGTGAAGGGTGGTTTGATAGAGATGATCGAAGGTATAAAAGTCTTCAAAACAAGACATCTTTTAAGCTCAGTTTCTTCTGCTGGATACATTGAAACAGGTGACGATGCTGCAAATACAAAATCTCAACTTATGCTTCTTTACAAACCATCTATTCAATATGCGTTCGGTGAGGATATGGTTATTGTTCCAATCGAAAGAGCAGGTGGATGGATGCTAGATGTAGCTATGTGGTTCGGTTTCGTTGTAGCAGACGAGGTTGCAGGATTGGATAAAGTAGTAGCTACGGCTATTATAAATAAGTCTTAAAATAAGATTGAGGGCAAGGAAATATCTTTGCCCTCAATTATCTTTTATTCATTGTAAAATACTCATGCCAAAGTTTATTAGAGTGAGGAATGATGCACCTGATGGATATTCAACTGCGGTCCATAACATTAATGGTGGGCTAGTTGAACTTAAAAAGTGAGAGTATTGTGAAGTATCGAATCAGAATGCAAAGTCATATGTTATTTGATATGGAGCTACACTAGAAGAATTTGATAGTAGTGATTCCAAAGTTATAGAAGGAGCGAAAGCTCCATTACCGATTCAAATAGCTGAAAAGATGAGTGATGAAGAGCTTCTCGAAAAAACTCCTAAACAGAGTGATGAAGAAACTTCAGAGCCAGAGACCGAAGAGTGAGCTATTGATGATGCTAGACCAAGAAGAGGCAGAAGACCAAACAAGTAATTTACGATTAACTTCTCATGGATTATACAGACATCGAGGCGGTAAAAAATTACTTATGAATAGATTCGGACGTAAGTTGTGATTTGAGTATTTCACAACTTATTTCTCAAATGGGAACAGAAATTAACTCTTTGTTGAACATAGATGGTTTCTGAACTTGAGAAGTGACCGAAACTATCGATACAAGGAATGTCTATATATCTGCACACTGATTCATGATCATTTACTTAAAGAATTTCAATGTAAATGAAGTCAGCGAACTAAATGGCATTGCATATACTTGAGTAAAGAACACTAATTACAAAATTGTAAATAGTCGTGAGTTGAGAATCAAAGATTATTCATCTTATTCAATAGATCTTAGCTTTGGGGTTATTGATGTAAAGTATACGTATGGCTGGGCAACCATTCCTGATGATATTCAACGGCTAACTACATTGATGGTAGCTAAGAAATATAGGGAGCAAAATCCAACTTATTTGAAGGAAGAATGAGGGTATAATATGCAAGGTGTTGAGCGTTACAAATTAGCTGATGAAGAAATAACATTTTCTCAATGATCTGCATTGACTAAAGAGAACGACGCAATGTTGAGTATGAAAGAAGAAGCAGAAATTAAAAGGATTTTAGCCAAGTATAAGAAGCTTAATGTTTTTTAAAAACACAGGTGAGGTGTATAGAAAAACGAGAGACGCTAATAGGGTCTCAACCTGGGTTTACCAAAAAGACATTACATGCAAGCTTGTATTCTGACTTGACAATAAGACCTGATTTGATTCTGCCCCTAATTTCAGCACATACAGGTTGTTTACTAGAGATACAACTATACTAAAACACGATAAGATCATCATTGATGATGTGTCTTATATTGTTTCAGCGCAAGCGAAGTATTCTGGTGTAGGGACCAACTACAATGTCTATATTGTAACCATCGGCAATGAAGATAACAATTAAGAGAAGTGAAAAATTCAATAAGCTCTTGCAACTTGATGTAAAAAATGTACTTGAGAAAGCAATGGTGCAAGTGACTTTAATGGTACAGAATAGAGCCAAAGTCAATGCACCATATGATACTGGTACATTGAAAAGATCTATTACAAGTGATTTCTCAGCAATCAAACAATGAATGACAATTGTTGGCTCACCTGTTCCTTATGCAAGAATCAGGCACTATCAAAACTTTAAGAATCCTCATACTCTCTATTATTTGGAAAGATGATATACTGAGCAAGAGTCACAAATCCAACAAATAATTACACAAGCTTTACAAGAGTCATTATAAATGAGTTTTCAAGCAATCTGAGAAGCACTAAAAGGTAAAATAGAGGAGCTCATAACGAGTTCTAGGATTGCAACATGAAGTGTTTATAATTATGATGTAAGGATTGAAGATGGATTACTTACACCTGCTGTGATTATCACTCCAGCCGACGGTGATGAGCAGATAAGGGATACCGCAAACAATGAAAGTAAAATCCCTTTCTATATAAGGGTGGTAGATACTTGAGCTGATGGTGACCGTGAAGGTATGGAAGACAATATGAGAGAGCTTGCAGATCTAATAATGGAAAAGGTAAAGGATGTAACAATAGTTGCATATAGTAATGGCAACGCACGGGCTAGATCATATTCATTTGAGCGGTGATGGGTTGATTTTTCGGAGCCATATAGAGTATTTCAAATTACCGTCAATTTTATTTGTTTAGAAACCAAGTAGTATGCTTAAGGGTGGTAAAAATAAGATTGTCCAATATGAGGAAACAAAAGGCTACAGAGCTTTTTCTCCTAAACTAGGTAGAGTAATTGAAGCTGAAAACAAAGAAGAATGGGACAATATTGTGCTTGCAGAGATGCATGCAAAAAAGCATCCTTTATCTAATGACAACACACAGGAATGAATGAACACATCTGAAGACTAGAGTCCATTGGTATAGGTAAAGAATCAACAGCAGGAACACAAGTTGCAGCTGGCTACTGGCTCCCTAAAGAAAGTGGGACCATGAAGCCATTGATCAGTGTAGCTAAAGACACGAGTGGTTATGGTAGAATTGAAGAAGTATACGACTCACAGAAAGTCAAGGAAATGACAGAATTAAAGCTTGACGGTATCGTAAGGGATAAGACTTTCGGCATGTTACTCATGGCGGCGTTCTGAACCGTAAACACTACTGGAACAAGCCCAAAAACGCACGCATTTACTGTCCTAAATTCTAACTCACATAAATCATTTTCATTGTGGGGAGTAACTGACGTTGCAACGTATGCTGCAACATATGCAATGCTTGATGAATTGACAGTTAAATGTGAAGCTGGTGATTATGTGAAATATTCAGCTACATTTAAAGGTAAGAAGATGACATCTGAGTCAGAACCCGCTATAAGTTTCTTGACAGAGAATGCATTCCTTGGAAAGCATGTAGTTGTTAAGTTTGCTGACACTGAAGCTGGACTAGCAGGAGCTACTCCTGTATCCGTTGATAATGTCGAGTTTACAATCAACAAGAATTTGTTGGATTGGCAAGCTTTGGGAGATGAGGATGTGAATTCAATTTTCAATCAACAGTTTACTGTAGCTTGAAACTTTGAAGCTCTCTTTGCAGATGAGACATTGCTCGATTACGTGAAAGATTCTACAAAGAAGTTCATGAAGATTGAGATCATCAATACTGAAGTCACTATTGGATCAGGTAATCCTGAAGTTTCATTCATCTTTGGAAAAGTAAGTTTCGATGAGTGGGATTGTCTTAGCCCCCTAAATG
>JRYK01003829.1_pt1 | contig 14650 bp, 8 predicted proteins | sample 235381 | NCBI WGS metagenome assembly JRYK01 (sample SAMN03074220, study PRJNA261476) | activated sludge metagenome | biome: Wastewater Treatment Plant; feature: Wastewater; material: Activated sludge; isolation source: activated biomass of a wastewaster treatment plant treating hydrocarbon... ... | reverse complement strand
ATATGCCACTCGATGTGGCGATCTCCGTCGCCTCGTTGGTGCAGTCGGCGAACGTCCCGCCATCTTTGCTCACCTCGCTGTCCAGGCCGGCCGCGCCGGAAACGGGATCGCCGTCGGCGTCCAGAATGGGGAACGTCACCCTATAGGCCGTGTTCTTTAGCGGTTGCGGCCTTGCGTCCGTCGATGCCATTGCTCATCCTCTCCTTTACCACCCCTGCCACCCATGCGCCCGCCCCATACCCGGCACGTTCCGCGTGCGGGCGACCGTCGGTTGCCCGTCGCCGGTCGGCGCGGGTGTGTAGACGATTTCCGCGTACAGAGTCGTGCAGTGCACCTGCCGCGCCTGCGTGTTGCGAATCCAGAACGTCAGCCCCGATCCCCACACCGCCGACAGACCGGTATCGCTGAAATTGAAATCGGCAAAATTGGTCGTGCCTGTCAGGCCGGCCGATTCGGCCGTCTGTGAGCCGCCACCGCTGGGCGTGAAGGCGTAGCCCACTCTGAAGTTGGCGTCCGACGCCCCACCACGGCGGCAACGGGCGTAGATGGTGATGGCCGTGATGGTGTCACCGGCCACCAGGGCAGGCGAGCAGGTAAACGTCTGGTGGGTGTCAATCGTTGTCCCACTGCGGATATAGCTGGTGGTGTCGTCATCCGGCTGGTTGACGGCCGCCTGCTTACTCGCCCCGGCCACCAGTTCCCAGTTGTCCGGCGAAGTTGTCCCGGCCATTTGAACAGTGATCGTCGTCATACCCGATACCGCCTTTCGAAGCGAATGTCCACGTCCACGTCCACCACGCCCGCCTCGGTGTACTGCAACGTGTTCGCGCCCGGCTGGAGACGCAGCAGCCAGCGCCGCACTCCCTCTACCATCGTGACCAGGTTGTTGGCCGCCGTGTCGTCGCTGAGCAGCGTCACCTGAGCATTGGTCACGTCGATCTCCACGCTCTGGCCCACGTCCACGGCCGCGTCGAGGGCCACGCTTTCGTTTGTCGTCGTGTTCGTGATGGTGGGCCGGAGACGATAGGTCGTCTCTTCTGCGGCGATGGCCACCGCGGGGGTAGAGTCGCTGTCCAGAGTAACCGTCACGTCCGCGCACTCCAGACGTGCCGGGTAGGTGCTGCTGGCGTAGCCGCCCAAATAGAGGCGAATCTGCCGTGTCCCCGACGGCAGCGACGTGAGATTCTGGCTCCAGGAATTCCACGTCGTGTTGGTTCCAGACGCGATCGTATAGGCCGTCGTCCAGGTCGTTCCGCTTAGCCGTTGCACGCGCGCGATCCACCACGTGTTCTTGCCGTGATAGAACTCGCCGTTCTGGAAGTTGGCAGCTGTCATGCCGCAGGGGTTGTAGAGCGACCACGACCCACCGATAGCCGTCTTGGTCGTGCTGGTTACGAACGAAGAAATGCCCAGTTCCTGAAAGTCCCCCAAGGTTCCAGTGCCATGGTCCAGTGCATAGCTCTCCGTGTTAAGTTCGATGGTGAACTGCCACCGGCCGCCGCGGGGCACGGACCATTCGCCTTCGCTTTCGAGTGAGACGCCCGACTCGGCAAACTCGTCGTAGTCCCAACTGGTATTGGTGCTGGTCGAGAGTTTGAACACCGGCTTATAGCCGTCGTCGGTGACATAAGCGCTCTTTCCGGCGTCTCCGTACTCGATCCATATCTCGTGCTGAAGCCATATCACCGCGCTGCCGGCGCTATGACCGCCGTCCGCCGTGTTGCGGCTGGCCCGCGTGACACCGACAAACGTCCTAGTCGCGCTGACTTTGCCGGTATAGACAAAGACCTCGCTATCGATCATGAACAGGCCGCTCGCCGGCCAGGCGTCAATACTCTCATTGACCGTCAGGGTCGTGATCGCCCCCGCGCCCACACTGGCCCTCGTGGTCGCGACGCGACCGATCTGCCAGCTCAGGTTGACCCAGATGTTGGTGCTGATTGTTGCCGGCGCGTTCAGCCAGTAGTCGGTTTCCACCCCATCCACGTAGATGCGGATGTCGTCCCCCTGCGGATCGGCGAAATTCGTGACGCCCGTATCCGTGTTTAGCCCGCCATTGGTAATGTCTATCGGATACTGCGTCGCCGACTGGGCCGCCCGCCAGCCGACGGCCACGAATCGCCGGAAGGGATTGATGCCCGACGCATACTCGTTTGGCGTGACCGTGATAACCGGATAGGCATCGTCGTTGATGCCGGCCACGCCATTCGTCACCGTCGTCGTCGCCCCGCTGCTGGTCACGTTCCAATGCACCGTCGTCGGGGCGACGCTGCGCAGGCGCACGTCGCCGTGGATGCGCAGCTTGGCCAGGAAGATGTAGGGGCTGACCGTGGGGGCAAACGACGTGCATAGCGCCAGCCAGTAGCGCGCGTTCGTTCCGTCTTCGTCCGTGACCACCAGCACCTTCGGCGTCTCGTCTTCGGCGTCGAACCAGGCCCGCAAGGTGTCGGCGCTGCCGGCCAGCACCTCAACCTCCATCATCACTTCCAGTCCCTGGCGCGAGATGCCGCCGATGAGCGGGTGTTGTCCGTGCCGGGCGACCATCGTGGCCGACAGTTCGGGCAGCCCCAACTCCGGCCCCAGGAAGTAAGCGGCGAAATTGACTTCATCGTTCAGTTGCGCGTTGCCGTCCCAGCTATAGGGGATCATCCGGCCCTCCCTAGCGCGTCCAGCTCCTCCAGGAGCGATCGCGAATCCACCACGCCCGGCAGCACCAGGTCGCCGTAGATCACTACCTGATTGCGGTAGCCGCCGTCCCCCATCGGCCGCCCGGCAATGCGGCCGGTGGGAATCGCCGCCGCCCGCCCCGACAGCCCGGCCGTGTCCATCAGCGGCGTCAGGCGCGGAGTCAAGTTCGCCGCGCCCAGACCGGCCGCCGCCGCTCCGGCCGCGCCACTCATGGCCCGCGCCACGGCCGCCGCCAGCGGGCGGGATAGACCAGCCACCGTGTCGGTTGCCGTGCGCATGAAGTTGGTCAGGAGGTCATCGGCTACCCGCGAGGGCGAAGCGATGCCCAGAGCCGCCTTGGCCGCGGCGACAGCAGCGTTGATGGCGTCGCGGATGGCGTTGATCAGGCGGCTCTTCCCGGCCAGGATGGCCCTCACCATGCCGTCGATGAGGGCGTTGCCGGCCGACACCCCGGCCGAATCCAGCGCCGAGCGCCCGGCGCCCATCTCGGTCGTGATGGCCCGGATCAACTCCAACCCCACCGTGTCGGCCTGTCGCGCCTCGGCCAGCCCGGCGGCGATGGCCGCCTCGACGACCCGCACCACGGCGGCGATGAGCTGCGACTGGCCGGATTCCACGCCCTGGATGATGGCGTCGATGATGGCGTCGCCCACGCGCTCGAACTCTCGCGCCGCGCTCTCGCCCGCGTTGCGTGCCGCCTCTACGACGCTGCCGGTGGCGTTGACGACCAGCCCTCCGCCACTGTTGATGCCGTCGGTCATGGCCCGGATGAGGGCATCGGCCAGCGCTTCGCCCGCCCCGGCAAACTGGCCCTCGGTGTTGCGCAGCGAGTCGGCGATGTTGGCCAATGCCGCGCCGACACTGCCGCTCGTGCCCGTCCCCGCGATCTGATTCAGCGCCGCCACCGCCTGCTGAATCTCAGCCACAAGCTGTTGCAGGTTGGCCCGGAACGCCTCGGCATACTGCACCGCCTGGCCGATGTCCCCGGCCGCCGCGAACGACTGCTGAATCTTCTGCGCCGAATCGACAATGTAGGCCAGGATGCCATCGACGTTGGGCGTCGCCATGCCCGCCAACTGGGCCAGACCCTGCATAGCCGCCTGCACCTCAGCCGCCAGGGCCGTCACGGCCGTGGCGAAGGCCCGCGCCGCGTCAATCGTCCCCGTGCCGATGGCGTTGGCCGCTGCGTTCAACTGCGTCGCCAGAATCGTCGCCACGGCCACCAGGTCGCTGGTGAACTTCTGGACCTTCTCCTGCAACCCCTCGACGCCCTGGTACTCGGCCAGCGCTTTCAGCGCCTCGATGCCGTCGGCCACCACGCCCAGCAGGTCGCCCAGCCGGCCGGCCAGCTCGCCGGCCGCGGCCACGGCCTGATTGGCCAGTAGCCCGGCCTGCACCAAGCCATTGACGATGGCCGTGATCACTGCCGCCAGGTCGGCCGCGAACTGCTGCGCCTTGGCCTGAATGCCCGCGCTGGCCACGTAGTCGGCCAGCGCCGTTAGCGCGTCCACGCCGTCTTCCACCACGTCCAGGATGTCGCCCACCGCGTCGGCGAACTCGCCCGCGGCCAGGATGGCCGCCAGCGCCGCGGCCGAGGCCGAGGTAAACGCCGTCGCCAGCGTCTGCACCAGCAGCATCAAGTCGGCGGCGAAGGCGGCAACGGCCGGGCCAAGGGCGGCCGTGCTGCCGCTGTAGGCGGCGATCAGCCCCAGGGCTTCGATGGCGTCGGCAATCAGGTCTACCAGGTCGCCGATGACCTCCACGTACTGCCCCAGGGCCTCCAGCGCGGCCAGCGAGTAGTTCAGGCCGTTATAGAACCAGGCCACCATCTCGGCCAGGAGGTTGGCAAGCTCGGCCACGGAGGCGATGAAGGTCATGAAGTCGGGCGGCTGAAAGCCGACGATGGCATAGATGGTGTCGATGAACGTCGTCATCCCTTCGGCAATGGCCGTCATGACCTCGATGTATTGCCCCAGGGCCTCCAGCGCTGCCAGCGACAGGTTGACGCCGTTGTTCAGCCAGGCCACCATCTCGGCCAGGCGGTTGGCGATGTCGGCCACGTTGCCGATGAAGACCATCAGATCGGGCGGCTCGAAGTTGGCCACGGCCGTGATTGCCCCCAGGAAGCTGGTCATCCCTTCGGCAATGGCCGTCATGACTTCGATGTACTGCCCCAGGGCCTCCAGCGCCGCCAGCGAGTAGTTCACGCCGCTGTTGAACCAGGCCACCATCTCGGCCAGACGGTTAGCGATGTCGGCCACGTTGCCGATGAAGGTCATCAGGTTGGGCGGCTGGAAGTTGGCGATGTTCCAGATCGCCTCGGCCAGCGGCGTGATGAGTTCGGCGATAGACAGGGCCACCTCGACGAACGTGCCGAGCAGTTCCAGCGATAGCTGGCCCCAGGTGTTCGATTCGGCGATGGCCGCGACCAGCTCGTGCAGGTAGCCGGCCATCGTCTCGATGTTCCGCGCCATCACCTGCACGTCCGTGCCCTGGGGGAAGTTGGCGATGCCGTACATGGCCTCGGCCATGGGGCCGATAAGCTCCACGATGTCGCCGGCCACCTCGACGAACGCGCCCAGCTGCTCCAGCGACAGCAGGCCCAGCGTGTTGGCCCCGGCCACGGCGGTGACGATCTGGGCCAGGTAGGTGGCCATCGTCTCGATGTTCCGCTGCATCACGGCCAACTCCGCGCCGGGCGGGAAGCTGGCGATGTCGAGGATGGCGTCGGCCAGCGGGGCAATGAGATCGACAATGCCGGCCGCCGTTTCGGTGAACGTGGCCAGGATGTCGAGCATCCCCAGCCCCATCGTGTTCGCCCCGGCCACGGCCGTCACCAGGACGCTTAGCATGGCCGCCAACTGCTCAATGTTGGCCAGCACCGGCTCCAACCCCGGCGCGCGCCAGGCGGCCAGGTAGGAAACGATGTCGGCCACGCCCATGAACAGCCCCGGCAGTTCGGCCGCCGAATCGAGGAAGTCGCCCAACGCGCCCAGGATGAGCGCCGCTTCGAGATTCAGATCGACAATGCCCTGCACCATCTGGCCCAGGAACCCGACCAGCAGTTCGATGGAGCCGTTGACCGCGGCGATGTCGGGGGCGCGCCAGCGGCCGATGTAGTCCACCACGTCGGCCGTCTGGACGAGGAGATCGTTGATCGCTTCGGCCGCCTCCACGAACGTGCCCAGGTTCTCCAGCACTTCGGCCGTATAGGTGTTGGCCGCGGCCACGGCGGCCACCATCGCCGCCATCAGGTCAACCAACGACTGCATGGCCGCGCCGAAGCCGTCGGCCGCGCCGCCGAACGAGCCGATGTCGAGGATGGCGCTCAGGGCCGCGGCCACGCCCTCGGCGATAGCCTTCATCGCCTCGCCGAACGCCTTGACCCCTTCCAACTCAACGGCCGAGGCCACCCGCTGAATGGCCGCAGTCACGGCACCTACATTTTGCTCGATACCAACGGCCACGCCGGCCGGAATATCGTAACCGATGGGAATCATCACACCGGCCGGAGAATGACGATCTAGGCCGGCGTTGAACCCGTTAATGGCCCCGTCGATAATGCCCTGAATTGCCTGCTGGATCGCCCCGAGACCCTGACTGATGCCAGTAGCAATACCGGCGATGATGTCCGCGCCAATGGAATTGAACTCGGCGATCTGCGCCTGTACCTTGGCCTTGATCGCCTCCTTCCAGGCCGTCACGCTCGCGCCCAGGTCCGCGCCCGGCACGGCGTCGATGCCGAACAACTTGGCCACGATCCCGGCCAGAATTGCCAGCGCCACCTCGCCCCAGGTCATCCCCTCAACCTGGGCCTTGAATTGCGCGATCCAGCCGGGTAGAGTGGTGGTCAGGAAAGTAGAGATGTCGGCGATCTTGTCAGTGATTCCCTTCAGGATCGCGTCGCCCGTCGCCTTCCAATCCACCTTTTCGACTTCCCCGGCCATGCCGGTAGTCCATTCCTCGATCTTGTCGCGGGCGGCATCAACGAATTCGCCCAGCCCCTCGGCCGCGCTGTAGACGATGTTGTACCCAACCTCGTACCAGTCGATGCGCGCCACTTCCTCATTCAGATCGCCCAGCCACTCACTGACCTTGGCCCCGACCTCGTTGGCCCACTCGCCCAACCCCTCAATGGCGCTGAGCACAATGGCCAGGCCAACCCCTGTCCAATCCTCCGCCTCGGCCCAGTCGAACAGGCTAGTCTGCCATTCGGCAACGCCGGCCAGCAGGCTGTCCACCTCGTCGGCCAGGGCATCGCCAACTTTGGTAGAGATGACGCCCCCAACCCCCAACCAATCCTCATTCTCGGCCCAATCGACGATGGCCGACGTCCATTCGCCAAGTTTCTCGGTGACGCTTTCGGCCACCTCGACCATTGCCGAGCCGACCTCTTCCCCGATCTTCTGGGCCACGCCCAGCCAATCTTCCGTTTCGGCCCAGTCGAAGACGGCCGCTTGCCATTCGGAGAGTTGGGCGACAACGGCATCGGCCACGTCACCAAGCGCCCCACCGACCATCTCGGCGATTTTCTCGGCCACGCCCGTCCAGTCCTCAGCCTCAGCCCAATCGAAGATGGCTTCTCTCCACGCCACCAGTTGGGCGCCGATGCCGATCGCCGCCGCTTCCAGCCCTGCGCCGATCATCTCGACAATCTTCTGCGCGACCCCGCTCCAATCCTCTACCCCGGCCCAGTCAAAGATGGCCTGCTGAACGCTGGCCAGCCCATCGGCGATCCCGCCGGCAAACTCGCCGATAGCGTTGCTCAGCGACGAGATGAGGTTTTCAGCCGCCGGCCCGATCTCCTCATTGGTGAAGAAGCCCTTGAAATACTCGACGATGGCCGTCCCGGCCGCCGCGAGCAGCCCAACCACAGCGCTGATAGCCGCCACAATGCCGTCGATGATCGACTCGCCTACCTGTCGCCAGTCGATGCCGCTGACGGCGTTGGAAATCCAGTTGAAGATGTTGGCCTCGATCTCGGCTGCCTTGTCACCCAGGTTGCGAAACGTCTCGGCTATTCGGTCAATGATAGTAGAGCCGACTTCGCCCCAGCTATCCGCCCCCGCCCAGTCGAAGATGGCCTGACGAATGTTGTCTAGTCCAGTGCTGATCCCACTGACCGCCCCGGAAATGGCATTGCCGAGCGCGGTCACGATTCCCTGACCGGCGGCCTGGAGCGACTCATTGGTGAAGAAGCCGGTGATGAAGTTGACAACAGCCGTCCCGGCCACCGTCAGCAGGCCAACCACCCCGGCCACAGCCGCGGCGATACCGTTGACGATGGCCTCGCCCACCCCGTGCCAGTCAATGCTGTTGACGGCCGTGCTAATCCAGTTGAGAATCCCGGCCGCAGTGGAAGCCACCCGGTCGCCCAGATTGCTGAACGCCTCGGCGATCTTGTCCAGNNTCCAACGCCGAGCCGATGGCCGTACCAATGCTAGACAGTGCGCCGATCAGCCCATCTAGAATGGCCTGCCCCGCCTGCCGCGCCGCGTCACCCAGATCAGGCAACGCCGCCCGCAATGCCTCCAGCGGCGATGCCCCATCGCGCAGCGCCTGGATGAAAGTGGTGACGGCTCCAACGACCGCCTGCACCGGCTCAGGCAACTGCCGGAACAAATCCAGCGCCCGCACCATGTCGCCCTGAACAAACGCGGCGACGGCCCCGACCGCGTCCCCGATTACCTGCGCGAACCCCTCCACCGCCGTCCGAATCCCCAGGAAGTCTGACTCCCAGGCCTTGCGCAGCGTGGCTACGGCCAGCACGACAGCCGCGAAGGTGGCAATGATGGGGCCGAAGGCCTGCACCAGCGCGGCCAGCATTCCCAGCAACGCGCTGCCAATGGCAATCGCCAGCGCGCCCAGCACATCCTTCCAGGAGACGAACGAAGTAATCGCCTGGGCAATCGGGCCGAGGATGCCGCCGATGACGGTCAGCAGTCCGTCGAGGGTGGCCTTGAGCGCCGCCACCTTCTCGGCCGGCATCCCCAGCGCCGTGGCCAGTTGCCCGACAGCATCGACAAATGCCTGAATCGGCGGCGTGCCGCCCATGATCGCGTCGAAGAAGCTGGCGATAGCCGCGCCGACGGCCTCGAAAGAGCCGACGATGCGATCCATGTTCTCCGACGCCAGTTCGGCCAGCGCCCTGGCCAGAGAGGTCAATACCGGCAGAAAGGCCGAGCCGATACCGATGCGGATGGTCTCGATCACGCCGGTCAAGGCTTCCATCGCTCCGCTGAATGTTTGGGTACGCGCCGCGGCCACTTCCTGAATCGTGGCCGCCGAGGCGATGGCCTTCTCCATCGCCTCCCAACCGGCCGTGCCCTCCATCAGCAGTACAGCCATCGCCTTCATGCCGTAGCTGCCGGCCAGCGTCGCAATGTACTGGTTGCGCTGCTCTTCGGTCATCTGCTGCACGGCCGTCGTTGCCGTTCCGGTAATGCCGCTCAGGCGCTCAATCTCGGCATTGGCCGCCGCCTGCTGGTCTCTATACTTTTGCAACTGAGAGTCAGTCAGGGTCTTCAGTCCAGCGGTATGCTTGTAGATGGCGTCCGTTGCCTGGTCGTAGCTCTTCTGCGCCAACTCCAGTTGGTGGTTCTGCTCGGCCGTCCGGCCGCCGGTGACGGTCGTGACCTCGTTCATGCCGTACAACGCCTGACTGAGGTCGCCGATGATGGCAGGCATGGAGCGCATCGTGCCGTCGGTGTTATAGAGACTGACGCCCAACGCATTGAGCGCCGCCGTCGTCTTCGGCGTTGTCTCCATCAGATTGGTGAACATCGACTTCAGCGCCGTGCCCGCCTCTGACCCCATGATTCCGCGCGTCGAGAGGATGGCCAACGCCGTGTTCGTGTCCTGGAGGGAGAAGCCGAACTGCGCCGCCGTCGGGCCAATAGTCGCCATTGACGCCGCTAGATCGGACACGGACGCCATCGATGCATCGGCCGCCTGAACAAAGTTGTTCATGGCCATATTAACGAACTGGGCGCGTTCTTCGGTCGTCGTCATCTCCGACCCGAACGTCGCCAGGCTCGTTGCCGCCAGCATGGCCGCCTGATCCATGCTCAACTCCGACGCCGCCGCGCCGTCAATGGCCGCCCGCAGCGCGCCGCTCAGCTCGACGTTGCCGGCCAGGTAGCCGTTGAGGTCGCCGAATATTTCGCCGGTGGTCATGCCGGCCTTGTAGAGCGTCGTCATCGCCTCGGCCGCGCCGGCGGCATTGACGCCAACCAGCGAGGTGTCCGCACCGACGGCCATCGCCGCCGCGCGCATGGAATCAAACGACTCGCCCGCCCCCTTGGCGGCAATGGCCAGAATGGTCACCGAGTCCTGGAACTCGGCCGCCACGCCGATACTGCTGCCGATGGCCACCCCAACGGCCGCCGCCGCCGTCGCCAGCGCGGCCAGCGCCGCCCCGCCAATGCTCTGCAAGTTGGCAAAGCCGCGGGCGGCCACGCCGGCCGACGGCTCGACGGCCTCGATCTCCCCGCGCAAAGCGCGAAGGCCGGCCGAGGCCTCGTCTTGCAGCTTGGCGATGATCGCTAACTCGGCCGTCACCTTCGCTATCCCCGTCCTGCTTTTGCCTGCTTGCTCTTGCGCTCGGCGTCTTTGCGCTGCTTCTCTTCGTACTTCGCCTCGGCCGCCTGATATGCCAGTAGCTCGTCTATGAACTCAGGCGTCAAGGCGTTGACCTCTTGCGGCGTCCAGTTGAAGCGAATGGCAAAGAGCACGTACAGATCGAACTCCCCGCACTCGCCCACCCCCGGCACGCCGCTCATGCGCCGGAACCAGCGGTTCTCGACCCGCGTCAGATACTTCTCGCGCGGCGTGGCCGCCGCCGGCGTGCCGCCTACTTCGCCGCGTTTGGGCTTTTGGCCTTCGGTTCATCCGTCCGGGGAGCGTTCAACTCGTTGATTCGCTTGTGAACGAGTCGAATCCACCACTCGCACTCGGCCGCGTCGATGTCGTCCCAGATGGTGCGCTTGTAGCGGATGCCTTCGAACAGCGGCCCCTCCCAGCCGGTGACGGCCACCCGCAGGGCGGCGATCATCTGGCCGATGCTCGACACCGGGACGCGCATCCCCGTCGCGCCGTCGGCCGCCAACTCCAGCTTGTAGCTGGCCTCTTCCACCTGCACCGTGTCGCCCAGGCTAAACTTGGCCTTGACGAAGACGGTATTGACTTCCAGCCCATCTTCCGGTTCGTTGCCGAAGCGCACGGCGACGGGCGGCGTGTTACGGTCTACCAGAATCCCCACGTGTTTCTCTCCCTCAGGCGGTCGCCTGAAACGACAAACGCCGCTGCGAGGAGGCGTATGCCTTATCCTCGTAGCGGCGTGTGTCTGTGTTTCACGTCACTCCCGGCGCGCGGCCGGGGCGCTTCAGTTGTCTGCTGACCCAACGGCGCATGTTGCCCGTGCGAGCTGCCGCCTACACGGATTCGCGTTGGATAAGCGTGATTTTATATTGTCTAACCGCGCGCGTCCAGTGTTGCGCGTGAACAGATGTTCCACAACCCTGGAGTCGCCGGCGCTTCACCCTGATTCGATCTCTTGTTGGCGCGCAAACAATTAGATATGATTTAACTCACTTATGGGGGCGGCTTCTTGGAGGTCACGATGAGACAAGCCGGCTGTGCAGGGTTAGCCGTAGTAGCGTTGCTACTACGGTTGTGGTCTGCGGCCGGCACGAGCCTGGCGGAAGGAAACGCACGAGCCTATCTACCGGCCGTAGTTGGCGACGGCAACGGGGCGATTGCAACGCTGACGGCGACCTCGACTGCCTCAGCCACAGCCTCTTGGACGCCGACACTGACGGGAACCCCGTCAGCCACGCTCACAGCAACGGCGACAGGAACTGCCACAGCCGCGGCGACGATGACCAGCACAGCGACAGCGACCAGCACAACACGGCCGACGGCCACCACCACCGCCACCACCACCCCACCGCCCACCAACACTACCCGGCCGACGGCTACGGCTACGCCGACCAAGACTCCGACGCCAACTGCCACAGCGACAAGGTGGGGAAACTGTCACCCGTCTTACCCGACAGTGTGTATCCCGCCCCCGCCACCCGACCTAGACTGCGGCGACATTCCCAATCGAAACTTCACAGTATTGCCGCCTGACCCACACCGCTTTGATTCAGACAAAGATGGGGTTGGGTGCGAAAGCGACTGATAGCATATGAATGTATTCATCGACGGCTTTGGTATCGCATCATATAGAAGCTTCGGTGACGAACTCCAGCTCGTTGGTCCCTGCGCCCAAGTCAATATCCTGATCGGGCAGAACAACTGCGGCAAATCGAACATCATCAGGTACCTGACAGACCATTACAAGAAGCTTGCTCAGGCGGCCATTGCGAGTGCTGGGGTGGGCTACAGCGATTTGGATAGCCATCTTGGAGTGACATCGGGGACTACAAGAGTCGCGTTTGGATTAAGGCCGGGCAGCGGACTTCAACGAAGAATCCTTGAGAGACACAAGCTACACCGGGACGACCAAAAACAGATTGCGGCTATTGCTGAGCGCCTGTTCAAGTTTAAAGAACTATTCGATGCCGATAGCGGCGTTTCATGGTTCGTTTACACAAGCAATCCCGGACGTCAGCTTGCGTTTTCTGAAGAACTGGTAGAAGGCATAGTGAACCATAGACTTGTAAATAGGGCCGGAACTCCAGACGGGCTTGAAAGTCGCGAGTGGGAATTGCTATCTAGAGCAACTACAGGTTCGAGCTACTCATCATATGGCGCAAGAGAGGTCCAAATAGCGCTGCCTCAAATACTAAACGCATTAAGCCCCGCGGCCGTGAAGTTGCCAAACATTAATCTCATCCAAGCAGTCCGAGAAATCAAGCTGGATGAATCGCGAGAGGATCACGACTATAACGGCATCAACATCGTCAAGAAGCTTGCCAGCCTTGAACGCCCCGATGCAGGGCCGGGCTACGACGACGCAAAGGCCAGATTTGAGGCGATCAATCGATTCGTGGTCGAGGTGACGGGCAGGAGCGATTTTCGCCTTGAGGTTCCGGCGTCGGCCAATACGATCCTCGTTCGCCAGGGCAAAACTACACTTCCTCTAGAGCACCTTGGTACCGGCATTCATGAGGTTATCATTCTGGCTATTGCCGCCACGCTGCTTGAGAATCAGATAGTTTGCATTGAGGAACCAGAAATCCACCTCCATCCCATACTCCAGAAGAAACTGATTCGGTACTTGCAGCAGACCTCCAATCAATACTTCATCGCTACCCACTCGGCCGCCCTGATCGACTCGCCGGAGGTCGCTACATTTCATGTTCGCCACGATGGCGAATGCTCAACTGTGAGGCGAGCCGTCACGGCAAACGAGCGATTCGCAGTAGCGGCCGATCTCGGCTATCGAGCATCCGACATCGTGCAGGCAAATTGCATCTTCTGGGTCGAAGGCCCAAGTGACCGCCTCTACTTGCGCCACTGGCTAATCAGTTGTGACCCCGACCTCATCGAAGGCATACACTACTCCATCATGTTCTATGGTGGCCGGCTTCTGAGCCACCTTTCAGCAGACGACGAAGAGGTAAACGACTTCATCAACCTACGGCAAATCAACAGGAACCTGGCCATTCTGATCGACAGCGACAAGCCCAAGAAGGGTCTACCCATAAATGCGACAAAGCGCCGGGTCCGCGACGAGTTTGACAAAGGCCCCGGCTTTGCGTGGGTCACGCAGGGGCGCGAGATTGAGAACTACATCCCTCCCGGCCTGATACTGGATGCCATAAAAAGCATCTGTCCCGATGCCGATCGGCTCGTTGCTGGAGATGAGTACGTCCACCCCTGTCGATTTTTCCGCGAGAGCAACCCAGATGAGCAGTGCGCCGATAAGATGAAACTGGCTAAAGCGGTTACGTCCAGTCCGGCAGATCTTCAGGTGCTTGATTTGGCGACTCAAATCAAGAAAGCAGTAAGGTTCATCCGCGATTGTAACGACATGCCTCCGCCACCGTAACAAACACAAAGGGACATCTGCATATGCGCTCTGTGCTCGACCACAACACCCTATTCTACGGTGACAACCTGCCCATCCTGCGGGAGTACATCCCGTCCGAAAGCATCGACCTGGTCTACCTTGACCCGCCGTTCAACAGCAGCCGGACGTACAACGTGCTGTTCCGGCAGGAGGGCGGCCGGGAGAGCGAAGCGCAGATCGCCGCCTTCGACGACACATGGCACTGGAACGAGGCGGCCGAGGACACATACCAGGAACTGGTGCGCGAGGGGCCGCCCCACGTCGCCGAGATGCTCTCCGCCCTGCGCGGCTTCATCGCCGGCGGCAAGACCGGCGGGAACCAGATGATGGCCTATCTCGTCATGATGGCCGCCCGGCTGGTGGAGNNCCGGCTGGTGGAGTTGCATCGAGTCCTCAAGCCGACTGGTAGCCTCTACATCCACTGCGACCCGACGGCTAGTCACTATCTGAAGATCGTACTTGACACCATCTTTGGGCCAGAGAACTTTCAGAACGAGATCGTCTGGAAGCGAACCTCGGCCCATAGTTCAGCCAAGAAGTATGGTCCTGTTCATGACGTGATCCTTTTCTATAGCAAGTCCCCATCCTTCATTTGGATTCCCCAACACCAGCCGTTTTCTGATAGCTACTTGGGGAGCCACTATCGTTCAAGGAATGATCAGGGACGCTCATACACTCTTTCCGATCTTACAGCGATGGGGACTCGCAAGGGTTCTTCCGGTCAACCGTGGCGGGGGTTCGATCCAAATTCAAAGGGCAATCACTGGAAGTTCACCGTAGAACGCCTAGATGAATTGGACGCTGAAGGACGAATATACTGGCCTAAAAAAGATGGTGGTTGGCCACGCTACATCCGTTACCTGGATGAGGTCAAGGGAATTCCGATGCAGGACACGTGGATGGACATCGATCCAGTCAACGCGCAGGCCGCCGAGCGCCTCG